>Ga0207700_10000131_pt1 | contig 44718 bp, 33 predicted proteins | sample LARL82metaG_FD_184348 | JGI IMG/M metagenome (GOLD analysis project Ga0207700, IMG submission 184348) | Corn, switchgrass and miscanthus rhizosphere microbial communities from Kellogg Biological Station, Michigan, USA - LAR L8-2 metaG... | ecosystem: Host-associated > Plants > Roots >...
AAAGGCTACGGCGCCAAAGGCGAATGCTACGGCGAAGTCGTTTTTAATACTTCCATCACCGGCTACCAGGAAATTTTCACCGACCCCTCCTACTCGGGGCAGATTGTTGTTCTGACCAACCCGGAAATCGGGAACTACGGCACCAATCACGAGGACAACGAGGCCACGCGTCCGTGGATCGAAGGTCTGATCGTGCGCGAGTTTTCGAAAGTAAGCTCGAACTGGCGCTCGCAGCAAGTCGCCGAAGAATACCTGGAGCAGTTCAAGGTTCCCGTGTTGTCCGATATCGACACGCGGGCCCTGGTGCGTCATCTGCGCGATCACGGTGTGATGCGCGGGGTGATCTCCACCATCGAAACCGACGCCGACAAGCTCATTGCCAAGGCACGGTCCATCCCGAAGATGGATGGAACGGATCTGGCCAAAGAGGTCAGCACTAAGCGGCCATATGTTTGGGAAGTAGGCGAACGCTCGCACGAGCCGGTCGCCGTGGTTGGAGTCAAGGATGAGCCGCCGCGATTTCATGTGGTCGCCTATGACTTCGGCATCAAGCAGAACATTTTGCGCAAGCTGCGCGGCGAAGGTTGCAAGGTGACAGTGGTTCCGGCGCAGACACCGGCGGAAGATGTGCTGGCTTTGAAGCCTGATGGAGTTTTCCTTTCGAATGGGCCTGGCGATCCTGAGCCCTGTACATATGCGGTGGATTCGATCCGCAGGCTCATGGGGCGGCAACCAATTTTCGGAATTTGCCTCGGTCATCAGTTGACGGGCATTGCGCTGGGCGGGAAGACCTTCAAGCTGAAGTTTGGGCATCATGGCGGCAATCATCCGGTAAAGCAGCTGAAGACTGGCAAGATCGAGATCACCGCGCACAACCATAATTTTGCCGTTGATCCAGATTCGCTGGCCGACAGCGAAGTTGAGCTGACCCACGTCGACTTGAACGACCAGACACTCGAAGGCCTGCGCCATCGGAATCTCCCGCTCTTCAGCGTCCAGTATCACCCCGAGGCCGCGCCGGGGCCGCATGACTCGCATTATCTGTTCAAGGAGTTTACGAAGATGATGGAGGAGTGGAAAGGGTGAAGGCAGGGCGAACGATCACGACCCTAGTAGTCCTGTTTGCGTTGAGTGTGTCGTCCTTCGCGACGTCCTGCGTTTGGGGCAAGAAGTTTAAGACACATAAGGTTTGCGGTATCGTTCGAGACGTTTACGGTGCAGAGATGCCGGGCGCGACGGTCCGAGTCGAGAGGCCAGAGATTGAAGAGGTTGTCGCCGAATCCCAAACTGGCGCAGACGGCTCCTTTGTGTTAAAGAGTTTGGCCGCAGGAGATTACGTAATCAGGGTTAAGAGCAGAGGGTTTGCAGACGCCTCGCCGAGCCTCCGATTGGTTCATCCTTATGAAGGGCAAGGATGTCGAACTCCAGTTCGAGTAGTGATGGACGTGGGAGGTCGCTGTAGCGGGGTGGAGAACGCGTGGAAAGACTAGCTGCTCAAGCCCCAAGGTCATACTAATAACTGATTTTCATGCCTAAACGCACAGACATTCAAAAGATCCTGATCCTCGGCTCCGGGCCCATCATCATTGGGCAGTCGGCGGAGTTTGATTACTCCGGCACACAAGCCTGCAAGGCGCTCAAGTCCGAGGGCTACGAAGTGGTGCTGGCGAACTCAAACCCGGCGACTATCATGACCGACCCGGAGTCGGCCGACCGCACTTACATCGAGCCGCTCACGCTGGAGTATCTCGAAGAAATCATCCGCATCGAGCGGGAGATGGCGCCGGGAGCAGGTTTCGCTGTGCTGCCCACCGTGGGCGGACAGACCGCGTTGAATCTCGCAATTGAACTTTCGGACGGCGGCGTTCTTGAGAAGTACAACGCGACCCTAATCGGCGCGAACGTTGAGGCCATCAAGAAAGCGGAGGACCGCCTCGTCTTTAAGGACGCCATGCAGCGGATTGGGCTCGACGTGCCCAAGTCGGCGCTGGTCAACAACACGAAAGACGGGCTTGAGTTCGCCGGTAAGATCGGATTCCCGGTCATCATCCGGCCATCGTTCACCTTGGGCGGATCGGGTGGCGGCATCGCTTACAACCGCGAGGAGATGGTCGAAGTGCTGAGCCGTGGCCTCGACTTTTCTCCCGTCCACGAGGCGCTGATCGAAGAGTCCGTGCTCGGGTGGAAGGAATACGAACTCGAGGTGATGCGCGATACCAAAGATAACGTCATCATCATCTGCTCGATCGAAAACTTCGATCCCATGGGAGTGCACACGGGCGATTCGATCACCGTTGCGCCCGCGCAGACGTTGACCGACCGCGAGTACCAGGCGATGCGCGACGCATCGATTGCAGTGATCCGGGAAATTGGCGTAGACACTGGCGGATCGAATATTCAGTTCGGCGTGAATCCTGAAACTGGACGGATGGTGGTGATCGAGATGAATCCGCGCGTCTCGCGGTCGTCGGCGCTGGCGTCGAAGGCCACCGGATTTCCGATTGCGAAGATCGCCGCGAAACTTGCCGTGGGTTACACGCTTGATGAGATTCCGAACGACATTACGCGCAAGACTCCGGCATGCTTCGAGCCGACGCTCGATTACGTCGTCGTGAAGATTCCGAAGTGGCAATTCGAAAAATTCCCCGGAGCCGACGATACGTTGGGCCCGCAGATGAAGTCGGTTGGCGAAGTCATGGCCATCGGCCGCACCTTCAAGGAAGCACTGATGAAGGGCATCCGCTCGCTTGATACCGGTAAACGTGTAGGCGGCGAAAGGATCGAGCCGAAGATTCTGACCAAGAGATTGGTGACGCCGCATCCCGAGCGGCTCGCATACGTACAGTACGCGCTGCGCCAGGGACACACGGTGAAGCAGGTCGCGAAGATGACCTCGATGGACCCGTGGTTCCTGTATCAACTCAAAGAAATCAACGATCAGCAACTGGAACTCGAGAAGCATCCGATGGAGTCGATTCCGACGGAGGTACTGCGGGAATCGAAGCGCATGGGATTCTCCGATGGACGGCTGGCCGCAGCTTGGCGGCTCGAAGGACAGGAAAAGGTCCGTTATCTGCGCAAGAAACACGGCGTGATGCCGGTGTACAAACGTGTTGACACCTGCGCGGCCGAGTTCGAGAGTTTCACCCCTTATCTCTATTCCACCTACGAAGACGAAGACGAGGCGGCGCCAACCGACAAGAAGAAAGTCATTATTCTTGGCAGTGGACCCAACCGCATCGGGCAGGGAATTGAGTTCGATTACTGCTGCTGCCACGCGTCGTTTGCGCTGCGCGATGACGGTTACGAGACGATCATGATCAATTGCAATCCTGAAACCGTCTCGACGGACTACGACACCAGCGATCGCCTCTACTTCGAGCCACTGACCTTCGAAGACGTTTGGGCGATCTATCAGCATGAGACGTCGAAAGGCGCGCCGGTAGGCGTGATTGTCCAGTTTGGCGGGCAGACTCCTCTGAATCTGGCGCTACCCCTGAAGGCTGCCGGCGTGAATATTATTGGCACGTCGCCGGAGTCGATCGACCTGGCCGAGGACCGGAAGCACTTCAACAAGTTGCTGGAAGAGTTACAAATTCCACAAGCGCCCGGAGTGATGGCTACCTCCATTGACGAGGCGATCGAAGGCGCGCGGCGCATCGGATTTCCCGTGCTCGTGCGGCCTTCCTATGTGCTCGGCGGCCGTGCCATGGTGATCGCTTACGACGAAGAGTCGATCGTCCGCTACATGAAAGAAGCAGTCGAGTACTCGCACGATCGCCCAGTGCTGATCGATCACTTCCTCGAAGACGCGATTGAAGTCGATGTCGACGCCCTATCTGACGGCGAAGATGTAGTGATCGGCGGAATTATGCAGCACATCGAAGAGGCTGGCATTCACTCAGGCGACTCCTCGTGCGTGCTGCCTGCGGTCGATATTCCTCCGCATCTTATGGAGCGTATGCGCGACTACACTTTCAAACTGGCGCGCGCTCTGAAGGTGATTGGGCTGATGAATATTCAGTTCGCCATTCCTCGGGGAAACGGCAACGGCGGTGAGGGCGGCAAAGTTTATGTGCTCGAGGTGAATCCGCGGGCCTCGCGCACGATCCCGTACGTGTCGAAGGCAACGGGCGTTCCCATGGCCAAAATTGCGGCACGCCTCATGACGGGACGGAAACTGCGCGAGTTCCTGCCAGAATTCATCGAGCGTCGAGCAGATCTTGATACGGGAAGCCACTACTACGTGAAGTCTCCGGTTTTTCCCTGGAACAAATTTCCGGGCGTCGATACCGTGCTGGGCCCCGAAATGAAGTCGACTGGTGAGGTCATGGGTGTGGCCGACAATTTTGGCGAAGCTTTCGCCAAGGCTCAGCTGGCCGCGGGTCAGAAGTTGCCCACGCAGGGAGCGATCTTCATCAGCGTGACCGACCATGATAAAAAGCATGTGGCTCCGGTCGCTCGCAAGTTCGTCGATATGGGATTCAAAATCGTAGCCACAGCGGGCACGGCTGACGTGATCGAAGCCGCCGGCATGAACGTGGAGCGAGTGTACAAAGTGAAAGAAGGGCGGCCCAACGTCGTGGACTTCATCAAGGGCCAGCGCATTCAACTCATTATCAATACGCCAACTGGACTTGAGCCTTGGTTCGACGAGAAAGCGATTCGCAGGGCTGCCGTGACGGCGCGCATCCCAACCATTACGACGCTTGCTGCAGCACGCGCGGCAGCAGAGGGTATCGCCGCCTTGCAGCGCGGGGAAGTGAATGTGAAGGCGCTCCAGCATCTGCATGCTGAACGCGGCGCCGGTGCCGGGCGTTTGGCGGGATGACCTCTTCTACCACGCAGTTTTCCGGTTAGAATTGAGCATGCTGCTGCACGGAATCTTTCCCCCCATCACGACGCCGTTTTATCCCGACGGCAGTGTGTATTACAAAAAACTCGAGTCGAACGTTGAGCGCTATTCGCGCACACCCGTAGCTGGCATCGTTGTGCTGGGCTCTACCGGTGAAGCGATTATGCTGTCCGATCAGGAGAGGCGTGACGTGTTCAAGACAGCACGCGAGATTGCCACGCCGAACAAAGTACTGATCGCCGGCACGGGCGTCGAGTCGGCAGTTGAGACGCTGCGGCTCACCGAATATGCGGCGGAACTTGGCTACGACGTGGCCATGGTGCGCACCCCTCACTACTACAAGAAACAGATGCACCCGGCCAACCTCTTGGCCTTCTACCGCACGGTGGCTGATCGCTCTCCGCTGCCGGTCATCATTTACAACTTCCCGCAGGCCACGGGATACGACATGCCGGCGGAAGTGGTGATCGAACTGGCTGGACATCCCAATTTGATCGGCATCAAGGAATCGAGCGGAGATGTAGATAAGGTTCGCAAGATGGTGGAAGGCACACGTCATATCAAGCGAAGCGCCACCGTCACTGAGACGTTCGAGGCGGTCACGCCCCGCATGCTTGCCGCCGCTGCTATGGGCTCGAGTGCCGAGGGCGGAGAATTAGTACAGGTAGGCGGGATCTCGGGCGCTCCGAGCAGCAAGCCGTCTTCGTCTGCCGTCACTGTGGTGGGCAAGATGAAAACCCGCCAGAAGGAAGTCGGATTTCAGGTGCTCGTCGGGGCAGCGCACAAATTGCATCCGTCGCTCGACGCCGGCGCCGTCGGCGCCATTCTCGCCTTTGCGTGTCCGGCTCCAACTGCCTGTTATGAAATCTACGCCGCGTGGAAAGAAGGCGACGCCGAACTGGCACGCCTGAAGCAGGAACGAATCGCCACGGCAGCCCAGCGAGTTGGCGACCTCGGCGTTCCGGGATTCAAATATGGGATGGACTTCAATGGCTACTACGGTGGTCCTGCGCGCTTGCCTTTTCTTCCGCTGACTGCCGACTTGAAGGCGGAGATCGAGCGTCTGCTGGCAGACGTCAGGAACTAACAGACCAAGCCGTCTACTGTTGCTTCGAAATCCGGACTGTGTTACAACTCACGGCCACATGAAAAAGCGACATCCGGTTTTGTTGCTTCCCGTATTGTTGATGCTTTTGCCGGTGCCAGGTTACGCGAAAGACCCGCCGGCGCAGGTGATCGTTTGGCCGGAGAACGGCACGCCCATCTTTCGCTTTACCTTTGGGAAATTCAAAGAGTTGGGCTCGGTCGGAAATCAACGATCCTACGTAACTGAAACCACGGCTGAAAATTTGTGGACCAAGCACATCAGCAACGCGAACTTCTCTCTCTATCTGTTCGATAAGAATAAGGTCCGCATTGCCGAAGCAATGATAAACATTAGTAATGTTAACCCTGGGGAGGCAATTAAATTTCAGACAACCATCGCCTCTTCTGGGCCGCCAGCGTCGTTGTCCGTGATCGCAACATATCTACCGAAAGAGTTGGCGCCGCTGGCGCCTCCACGCGTTGTCTCCATCACCGTCAACACTGTCCCGCAGGGGGCGATCGCGAAACTGGATGGAGCAGAAGTCGGAACGACTCCCAAAATGATACAGGTGGGCGTAGGAAAGCACGTTCTCGAGTTCAGTAGAGCCGGATTCAATACGGGGAAGTTCCCCTTCGAAATAGGACCTGACGACGTATCTGGCGGAAGTGTCAGTTTCGAACTTGGTACCTCGACTCATGACACGATCGAACTTCGAGATGGCAGCGTACTCACCGGCGACCTCATTTCGGTGGCCGGCATGGAGATCGTGATCAAAGTCGGCGGCACAGACCAGCGCATGAATCGTAATCAAGTGAAGCGCATTCTGCTGGTGGAGAGGGAAGAGTCACAGACAACCCAGTGATTGCAGTAGACCTCAACGTCGATCAATTCCTGCTGCTTTAAATTCGATGAAAGTCAGCTCTGTTACGCCTGTTGCCGTCAGTGGCAGGCCCAAGGTAGACCCCGGCTCAATGGTGTGTCCGTGACTCGTTGACAGCCGCCTACGATGCCGCAAAGCTTTGACTTCCCGCGCTTGTGATTAGGATCACACTGGGAGTATACTTCTATTCGAACGTTCGTTCGAATTAGTGGGCATTTCTCTACGGCACTATGGGGAGCGCTTCAACCGCAACTCGCGTAGCATCGCGTCGGCATCGCGGCACTGCTGCCCCCGTAACACGCTATGACCGCCGTCTGGCCGAGATTCTCACTCACGCTACCGAGGTTTTCTGCAAAAAAGGATACGAGGGCGCTTCGATGCGCGATCTCTCGCGTGAGAGCGGCATGTCTCTGGCCGGGCTTTACTACTATTTCGAGTCCAAAGAACGGCTACTGTACCTGATCCAGAAGCACACGTTCACAACGATTGTGCAGCGACTGAAGGCGCGTTTGGAAGGCGTGGCCGATCCGGAAGATCGCATTCGACTTTTCATCCTCAATCACCTGGAATATTTTCTCGCCAACCAAGCGGCCATGAAGGTGCTCTCTCACGAGGCGGAAGCTCTCAAAAATGGCTTTGCCTCGGAAGTAGCGGCTATAAAACGGGAATATTACAGGATTTGTGTAGGCCTGCTGGATGCTTTGAAGGACGATCGCGGGTTGCAGTTTTCTACGCGAATTGCTGTGCTGAGCCTGTTCGGCATGATGAACTGGATTTACACCTGGCACAATCCGCGAGTAGACGCGGACGCAGCATCAATTGCGCAAGAAATGGGCGACGTGTTTTTGCGAGGCGTGATGGCGGAGGGGAAGAAACGCAGAGAGGGACGTTGAACCAAAACTGATTTGGCAACCGGCGAAAGCAGATTTCTCGCTTCGCTCGGAATGATAAGGACATTTAAGAAGTTTAAGGAGATGCGAGACATGGCAACAACAGTGCAGCCCGCAAGCGGCGAAACCACGAAACAACTGGTCAACTATCGCACCGATGGCGGAGTCGCGATAATCGAGATGTGCGACCCTCCTGCGAACACTTATACCTACGAAATGAACCGGCAGCTGGATGAGGCGATCCTCAAGGCTCGGATGGACAATGACGTATACGTGATCGTCATGACCGGTGCTGGGGACAAGTTCTTCTCCGCGGGCGCGAATATCAAAATGCTGTCGAGCGTCGACCCAACCTTCAAGTATTACTTCTGCTTGCACGCCAACGAAATGCTCCTGCGGCTGGAACACACGCCGAAACTCGTAATCGCCGCTATCAACGGTCACTGTGTGGGCGGCGGACTGGAAATCGCCATGGCCGCCGACCTGCGAATTGCACGCAGAGATGCGGGCAAGATTGGCCTACCCGAAGTGAATCTCGGGGTGCTTCCGGGTACCGGCGGAACGCAACGCCTTTCGCGCATGGTAGGGAAGAGCAAGGCGATCGAACTCATGGTGACGGGAAATACTTTCTCGTTCGAAGAGGCGCAGGAACTAGGAATTGTGAACGATATTTTCGAGCGGGACGGCTTCATGGAGAACATCATGGAGTACGCCAAGCAATTCTGTCCGCCGAACAAAGCGTCGAAAGCCGTAGGACGCATCAAGCGCGCGGTGCAGACGGGCTGGGAGATTCCAATGGAATCGGCCTTGGCCGTGGAGCGGGAGAATCAGCAATTGCTGTTCCAGAGCGAAGACGCTAAAGAAGGACTGGCGGCTTACGTGGAGAAGCGCCCGGCGGTGTTCAAAGCGAAGTAGCTTGCGTGGGATGAGTTCGAGTGGGGACGGGCGCATTCGCCCGTCCGCCGAGCGCGCCTCGTGTTGTCGTGAGGAAAGAAAATGCTTGCAGCTACAAAGGCGAAGATCGAGCCTGGCCGGTTATTAATTGACGGCCGGTGGGTCGATGGAACGAAGAGCTTCGACACCATCAATCCCGCAACGGGTGAAGCGCTAACGCAGATCGCCGAGGCGTCTGCCGCGGATGTCGATTGCGCGGTCCTTGCAGCGCGCCGCGCTTTCGAAGACCGCAACGGTGCATGGCGCAAACTTTCCGCCAGTGAACGCGGTCGGCTGATCTGGAAGCTCTCCGATCTGGTCGAGAAGCATATCGATGAGCTTGCCGAACTCGAGACTCTCGACAATGGCAAGCCGATCTTCGAATCGCGGTACGTCGATATGCCGATGGTGATCGATGTTCTGCGCTACTATGCCGGACTCGCGACGAAGATCCATGGCGAGACCGTCAACACCTTCGAAAGCGCGTTTACCTACACGTTGCGTGAACCCGTTGGCGTGGTCGGCTTGATTGTGCCGTGGAACTTTCCGTTATTACTGGCTTCGTGGAAGGTGGGTCCAGCGCTAGCCTGCGGCAATTCAATCGTGTTGAAGCCGGCGGAGCAGACTCCCCTTACAACGCTAAAGTTTGGGGAACTAGTCATCGAGGCAGGGTTTCCGGCAGGCGTCGTCAACATTGTTACTGGCGGCCCGCAGACGGGGAAGGCGATCGTGGCGCACCCCGGAATCGATAAGATCGCGTTTACGGGTTCGACTGCCGTAGGGAAAGAGATCATGCGAGGGGCGGCCGACACCCTCAAGCGCGTGACCTTGGAACTTGGGGGTAAATCGCCAAACATAGTTTTTGCCGATGCCGATGTAGATGGCGCTGTGAAGGGCGCGATCAATGGCATTTTCTATGGCAAAGGCGAGGTCTGCAACGCCGGGTCACGACTCTTTCTTGAGAGCAAATTGAGAGACGAATTTAGTGAAAAGCTGGTGGCGCGTGCATCGAAGATGCGGCCAGCGGATCCATTGGATCCGAAGACTAGGATGGGAGCAATTGTCAGCCAGGAGCAGATGCAGACGGTGCTCGGCTTCATTGAGGCCGGGAAGAAAGATGGGGCGAAGCTGATCGCCGGGGGCAATCGGGTTGCGATCGATGGCAGCAACGGCTTCTTCGTCGAGCCAACGATCTTTGGCGATGTGAAGAACCATATGAAAATCGCGCGCGAAGAGATCTTCGGTCCCGTGCTTTCGGTGCTGACGTTCGATGATTTGGACGAGGTCATCGAGCAGGCGAATAGCAATCCCTATGGGCTAGCCGCAGCGGTTTGGACGCGGGATGTGAAGAAAGCCCACACAGTCACGCGGCGACTGAAGGCAGGCACAGTCTGGATCAATACGTACGGCTTGATGGACGCATCGCTGCCATTTGGTGGGTACAAAAGTTCTGGCTTTGGTCGCGAACTCGGAGCGCACGTGATGGAGCACTACACGGAACTCAAAACTGTTTGGCTGAATATGGCCTGAGGTTATTATGCCGGGAAAAGTAGCAAAAATCGGAACCTTCAGCGACTGGATCGGATTGTTCAACGACTGGCGCAAGGACATTGGCGTCAATACGGAAGATATTGACTCGTTTCACTTCGACACGCTGTATGGCGCTATCGAAACCGATGAAATCGAATTCGGTTCGTACAAGGGACGCCGTAAATGGGAGAACTTGCGCCAGATTCCCACGCAGCAGATGCGGGACGCGCTCATGAACATGATCGTCTACCAGGGTGACACTGAGTTTGCCAGCGTCGAGCAACAGCGCAACTTGCTAGAGAACGCTCCGACCGAGTGGGACCGCCGGGCCATCACCCGCGTCATGATCGAAGAGATGCGCCATGGTTGGCAGATGTGCGCCCTGCTGGTCGACCACTTCGGTTACTCAGGCAAGGTTGAGGCACAGAAGATGCTGGAGCGCCGCGCGTTTGAGAACAAGCGTCTGCTGGGAGCCTTCAATGTCGACGTGGATAACTGGATGGACTTCTTCACCTATACGGATTTCGTCGATCGCGACGGCAAGTTTCAGTTGCAGATGCTGAAGTATTCGGCGTTCGCGCCCCTGGGGCGCTCTATGTCCTACATGCTGCGCGAAGAAGCCTTCCACATGGGGACGGGCAACGATGGTCTTCGCCGCATTGTGGAGGCGGGCGTGATTCCGGGCTGGCTCATTCAGAAATATCTCAACAAGTGGATCTCGAGTTCGTACGACTTGTTTGGCACCGACCATTCTTCGTCGGCGCACTGGGCGTACGTCTGGGGCGTGAAGGGCCGTTACGATGAACCCAAGAACGATAAAGCTCCCGACCTCGACGACTTGAACGATTACAACCGGAATCTCTATCGCGACGAAGTGGCCGGATTGATTGAACGGTTCAATAGCGCGCTTAAGGCGGGCGAGGCCAGACTCTATGCCCCGGATATCAGGTTCAATCGTGCGATTGGGAAGTGGGCTGGCCAGAAGTTTCATGCGCAGACGGGTGAACCGCTGGATGATCGGGATTACGACGAACACCTGAAAGAGTACATGCCGTCGGTGGAAGACAAGAAGCTTCTGCTGGACATCATTAACAACGAGAAGAAGTGGATCGCGGAAAAGACGGGTGCTCGGGATCCTCTGGCGAGCATCGGCGAGGTCAGAAAATCCGCAATTAACATTTGACGCATGACAACGACTTCCACAGGCCTTACGCTGACGCGGGTTTTGCTGGACATCGAGGGTGCCGTCGCTCGCATCGCGTTGCGAAATCCTCCGCTGAATGTCATCGACATTTCCATGATGGAGGAATTAGCGCAGATTCTCTCTGAGATTGAATCGCGGAGTGAGGTGGCGGTCGTCATCTTGCGCGGCGCAGGCAAGGCATTTTCCGCAGGCGTCGATATCGGCGCCCACACACCCGACAAGGTTGAGGAGATGCTCACGAAGTTTCACGGTTTGATTCGTTCACTGGTGGCGACCAGAAAGATTACGATCGCGGCGGTTCGTGGGGCCTGTTTAGGAGGCGGAGCGGAACTGGCGATGGTCTGTGACCTTGTCTACAGCAGCGACGACGCTGAGTGGGGATTTCCAGAGATCAAACTCGGCTGCTTCCCGCCAGTCGCGTGTACGGCGCTGGCTGCTTTGGTGGGGCACAAACGAGCGGCCGAGATGATTCTGACGGGAGCCTCGATCGATGGCAGGGAAGCGGCCGAGATTGGGTTGGCCACGCGCGCTACGAGCGAGCAGCAACTGGACTCTGCCCTGCACGTGTGTGTGGGACAACTTTTACGGCTCAGCCCGGCGGCTCTGGCGGTTGCAAAGAAGGCGAACTATGCGTGGGACTCGATGCACTTTGACAAGGGCTTGGCTCGGGCTGAGAAGGTGTATTTCGAGGAACTCATGAAAACGACCGATGCACAGGAAGGCATTCGCGCGTTTCTGGAGAAGCGTCCGCCAAAGTGGACTGGGAAATAGGATTGCTGGATGGATTACGAAATCACCCCCGAAGAAGTGAAGAGCAAGGTTGATGCGGCCGAGCCATTCACGCTGCTCGATGTTCGGGAACCTTGGGAATTCGAGACCGCGCGGATCGATTCCGCGAAGCTGATGCCGATGGGCGATGTACCCTCGCGGGCGCATCAGGAACTCGATCCAGAGGAACACATCATCGTGATGTGCCATCACGGCGTGCGATCGATGAACGTGACCGTTTGGCTGCGACAGCAGGGATTCGAGAAAGTCCAATCAATGCGCGGTGGGATTGATGCTTGGTCGCGACGCGTGGATGGGAAAGTGCCGATGTATTGAAACAAGCTCTTGGCTCTTGGCTTTTGGCTCTTAGCCTTTAGCCAAATTGGTCAGCTAAGAGCGAAGAGCTTCTCATGAACAAAGAACTCATTGAACTCCACATCAATGGTCGCACCCACGAGGTGGCCACCGAGCCTAGCGCTCTTCTGCTTGACGTGTTGCGGCAGGAGTTGCAGTTAACCGGCTCCAAGCGCGGGTGTGATGATTCGTCGTGTGGGGCGTGCACGGTTTTGATGGACGGAGTTGCGATGATGTCTTGCACGATACTCGCCGCGAGTTGCGAGGGACGGGAGATTACGACCATCGAGGGAGTGGCCGAGCACGGCGCTCTTGCCGCGATTCAGAAGGCGTACGGCGATTGGGGTGGCGCGCAATGCGGGTACTGCACGCCGGGATTCATTATGACCGTGAAGTCGCTGTTGGCCGAGAATCCCGAACCGTCTGAGATAGACGTTCGGGCCGCATTGAGTAGCAATCTATGCCGCTGTACTGGGTACAGCCAGATGTATGAGGCAATTCGATCGGCAATTGATGCTGAGCGGTAGGGTGCGACTGTCGCCAAGTGAAGTCCCAAAGGCAAGCTCGAAGTAGGTTTCCCGCATTGCTTGGAATGACCCAATGAGTAGCGACTTTTCCATCATCGGCAAGCCCACCGCGATGGTCGACGCGGCGCAGAAGACGACCGGCTCGGGTAAGTACACGGACGACCTCAGTCTGCCCGGCATGCTGGTCGGCAAGATTCTGCACTCGCCGTATCCTCATGCGCGCATCAAGAGTATCGACACCAGCCGTGCCGAAAAGTGCGAAGGAGTGATTGTTGTCGCCGTCGGGAAGGATGCGCCGAACCCTTACGGGATCCTGCCGGTTGGCCACGACGAGTATCCACTCGCTCTCGACAAAGTTCGATATGTGGGAGACAACGTTGCCTGCGTCGTTGCTGTATCAGAGGTGTCCGCTGAGAAAGCGCTCGAGCTGATCGATGTCGAATACGAGGTTCTGCCCGCCTACTTTGATCCTGAAGAATCGATGAAGGCCAAGACGGATCTTATTCACGATTCCAAGCCCGGGAACCTCGAAAAGGACTACCACCACGTCTTTGGCGATCCTGAGAAAGGTTTTGCTGAGGCCGACGAGGTTGCGGAGGCACGATTCATCGCGAACGAAGTCACGCATGCGGCGATGGAACCGCACTCTACTCTGGCGTCGTTCGAAATCGATCCGCACACCGGTAAGACGGGACGCCTGACGGTGTGGTCCTCAACACAAGTCCCGTACTACCTGCAGCACAAGTTGTCGCTGGTGCTTGAAATGCCGATGGCGCAGATTCGTGTGATCAAACCGTTGGTGGGTGGGGGATTCGGCGGGAAAAGCGAAGTAATTCCCTTGGAGATTATCGCGGCCGTGGCTGCGCGTAAGGCGCAAGCCCCAGTCAAAATCACTTATACGCGCGAGGAAGTGTTCTGGGCGCATCGCGGGCGGCCCCGCACCATCATTGATCTCAAGACCGGTATCAAGAAGGATGGCCGCATCACAGCCGTGAAGGCACGCGTAGTGCAGGACGGAGGCGCTTACTGCTCATATGGCGTGGTTACGATTCTGTACTCGGGTGCGCTGCTGGGCGCGCTCTACGACATTCCGAATATTCAGTATGACGGATACCGCGTGCTAACCAACAAACCGGCCTGTGGCGCGATGCGCGGCCACGGTACGGTAAACGTACGCTTCGCCTTTGAATCGCAACTGGACGAACTGGCCGCAAAGATTGGGATGGACCCTGCGGAAATCCGACAACGCAATCTGCTGCAAGCGCCCTGCATCACGGTCAACGGCCTGCGAGTTCAGAGTTACGGCCTGCCCGAATGTATCGAAAAGAGCGTCGAGCGCTCGGGATGGAAACAGCGCAAGGGCAAACTGCCCAAGGGGCGCGGGTTGGGGATTGCCTGCAGCCACTACGTTAGCGGCGCGGCCAATTCGATTATTCGCTCGGATATGCCGCACTCGACGGTCAACATTAAGATCGATCGTGATGGCGGCGTTGTGGTTTATACGGGCGCCTCTGAAATTGGCCAGGGCTCGGACACCATGACCGCGCAGATCGCGGCCGAAGTGCTGGGGTGCTCGCTGCCGCGCGTGCGAGTGATCGCTGCCGATACCGACCTGACGCCTATCGATATTGGGTCATACTCCAGTCGGGTCACGTTCATGGCTGGAAACGCGACCTTGCGAGCCGCCACTGAAGTGAAACAGCTGATCGCTGCTGCGGCAGCAAAAAAGATGAATTGTGCTGCGGACGATTTGATCCTCCGCGATGACCTAGTCTTCAAGCAGGGAAGCGAGGCGCCTGGAGTTAAGAAAGAGTCAGAGGAAGTTGAAGTGACACAGGCAGGGGCCTCGGTCAGCGGACGCGTAGAAGGCCAGATCCTGCGGGGATCGTTGCAGCAGAAGCGCAAAGAGGAGGGGCGGAAGGACTGGATGACATTCGAGGAAGCGGTCGTGGCCGCCATCGACTTTCATGGGGCGCTTACCGGGACCGGCTCCTACGCTCCTCCGCAGGAAGCTCGCGGCGGGAAACACAAGGGCGCAGGAGTAGGGCCGTCGCCAGCCTATTCCTATTCTGCGCAGGTCGCCGATGTCAGTGTCGACGAGGAAACAGGCGAAGTTACCGTGCATAAGGTTTGGGCCGCTCACGATTGTGGTCGCGCGCTGAATCCAGTTTCGGTTGAGGGACAGATCATCGGCTCCGTCTGGATGGGCATGGGGCAGGCCCTCACCGAAGAAATGATCTGGAAAGACGGCATGTTGATGAATCCGGGATTGCTTGAATATCGGAGTCCATCTTCGGTGGAGTCGCCCGAGGTCGAGCCAATCATTGTGGAGAGCGTCGATCCCGAAGGTCCGTTTGGCGCGAAGGAGTGCAGCGAGGGATCGCTGGCTGCCACAATCCCCGCAATTGCCAATGCCATTTACGATGCGGTCGGCGTGCGCCTGCATGAATCCCCATTTACGCCGGAGCGGGTGCTGGCCGCGTTGCGCGCGAAGAAGAATGCCAAGGCGTTGAATCTGACAGACGGTATTGACCCGACTGCGCCTTCTCGTTTCCGGGAACACGGCGGTTCGTTGTGCTTCAAGGAGAAAGGGCCGGAACGACATGCACTGGATCCGTCGCGACGTGCGCCTGCTGAATCCGGAGGTGCAGATTGAGCCTTCCCCAATTCAAGCTGCTGCGGCCCAAATCTGTATCGGAAGCTATCGAGTTCTTGAACTCGCGCGGCGCCGTTTCTGGCGCAACCCAGATTCTCGCGGGTGGCACCGACTTCATTCCGTCGATGCGGCAAAAGCTTTTTGAGCCGGAGTACGTTCTGGACCTAAGCCGGGTGACCGCGATGCGCGGGATCTCGCCACAGCCCGATGGGAGCGTCGAAATTGGCGCTCTCACCACTTTGCGTGCAATTGAACGATCGAGTTTTCTCCAACAGCACTACCCGGTGTTGACCGAAGCTGCAGCCACCGTTGCTTCGCCCGTTCTGCGCAACATGGGCACAATCGGGGGAAACATCTGCCTCGATACGCGCTGCCTCTGGTACAACCAGTCGCTGGCGTGGCGCAAGGGCTGTGGATTCTGCATCAAGAAAGACGGTGATCTTTGCCACGTGGCTCCCGGCGGAACGAAATGTTGGGCGGTGTTCTCGGGAGACACGCCTCCGGCGCTGCTGTGCTTGAACGCAGAAATCGAAATCGCAAACGCCGCTGGAATCCGGCGCGTCCCGCTTCGCGACTTTTACACCGGGCTCGGTGATAACTATCGCAAGTTGCAGCCGAATGAACTGGTCACGCGCATCTTTCTGCCCGCATCAGCAGCAGGCTACCGCGGAGTGTACCGCAAACTACGGGTTCGAGGATCGATTGACTATCCCTTAGCCGGTGTCGCCGTCGTGATGAAACGAACCAACGGCCACGTCGCCGACGCAAGGATCGGAATCACCGCAGTGAATCCCGCGCCACTTCTAGTCAAGGGAGCCAACGAGTTGCTGGTCGGCAAAGCCGTGGACGAAGCTTTGGCCGAGGCGGTGGGCGATTTAGCTGCGAAGACCGCGAAGCCGTTGACCACTTCTGCACTGACGCCGGAATATCGTCGCGAGATGATTCGCGTTTTCACCAAGGAAGCCGTGCTCGCGGCAGCTAACTGAATCCTCTGGTATCCTTCAGGCGGTCAACAACAGATCAACTGACGAATGATTACTGACTGCCACATCCACATCCAGCCGATGGAAATGTTCAAGCCCCACGCACTGGAACTGATGAAGAAGAAGCGGGCCAACTTCGACCAGATCGTGGAGTTCTGCCGTTCGCCAAAAGCCTTCCTCAAGTTCCTTGACGAGAGTGGCATTGACCGCGCCATGCTCATCAACTACGTTGCCCCCGAGGTGATTGGCTTTACCAATGGAGTTAATCAGTTCGTCGCCGACTATGTGAAGGCAGACCCCAAACGCTTATTGTCTTGCGGCAGCCTGCATCCCAGGCACACCACAAATGTATTGGCCGACGTGGAACACATTCTGCGGCTGGGATTGCAGATGATCAAGATCCACCCTCCGCACCAGTTGTTATTTCCGAATGATTATCTGAGTGGTGCGAAGGAGCTAGAGATCATCTACCGAGCGGCAGAAGCGAATGGTGTGCCGGTGATGTTCCACACCGGGACCTCCATTTTTCCCGGAGCGCGCAACAAGTACGGCGATCCGATTTACATCGATGACGTCGCAGTTGATTTCCCGAAGCTGAAGATCTTATTGGCTCACGGCGGGCGCCCGCTCTGGATGCAGACAGCATTCTTTCTGGTACGGCGTCATCCCAATGTCTATTTGGATATCAGCGGTATCCCGCCGAAGACTCTGCTGAAATATTTTCCGCGCCTGGAAGAAATCGCCCACAAGACGTTATTCGGCACGGACTGGCCTGGGCCGGGCGTTCCCGACATCAAGAAGAATCTTGATGAATTCCGGGCGCTTCCGCTGAGCGATGCTGTTCAGCAACAGATTCTCACCACGACTGCGCTAACGATGTGGCCTGCGTGACTTCCGCGCGGAAGAGAAAAGGCCCGCATCCGAATGCGGGCCTTCATCGTTTGGCTTGAAAGTGACGGCTACTTTCCCGCCTTCGCCCCTTCTGCCTTGGTTCCCATCAGTTCATCCGCCAGGGCAGTCGCTCCGTAGATTTTGCGGAGAGCCTCTTGAATGCCTCGCGAGTCCACGGAAACGGCGCGACCCTGCACATCGCTGAAGGCGAAGTTCCAAGGCAACGATTGGATGTTGCCATCGAAGATGATTCCTACGACCTCACCATTCTTGTTTACAGTCGGCGATCCAGAGTTGCCTCCGATAATGTCGGCCGTGGAAACGAAGTTCAGGGGAGTCTTCAGATCCAGACTCGCTTTCGATTTCACCCAACTCTCGGGCAGGTTGTAAGGCACCTGGCTGTTATGCGCGGCGGCGTGTTCAAAAGCTCCACCGATGTTGGTTGCGAAGGGTATCGACCGACCATTCTCCTGATAGCCCTTCACCGCGCCATAACTAAGGCGAAGGGTGAACGTTGCGTCCGGTGATTGGGCAAAACCGCTCTGGGCAAAGCGTGCTTTCGCAACAATAGTACCATCGCGACGTACAACGGAATCGACCTTGTCCTCAAATTGCTTTCGAGCCGAGCGAGCGGAAGGATCGATGGCGCGCATCGCGACGATCAACGGATCAGTGCTGGCTTCAATCGCTGTCTCCCCACCTTCATAAAGCTGCTTGCGCACGGCGACATCGTCCAGTCGGGTATTGGCGATCAAATCTTTTGCAGCCTCCGCGGGTGTTTTGCCTTGCAGCACCTTTTGAACATCTGGGTTGTCTTTGCCCAGCGCGTCTTGCATCTCATTCAACGAATCGGCGAGCAAAGCGGTCTCGAGACTCTTGTAGATGGGCTCGGTGGAGAATAGCTGTTGCTCGAACGAGCGCAAATTCGAATCGCGGAACTCGCGCATACGCTCCTGGTTCGGTTTTGGTTTTTCTGCCGCTACGCGTACTAGCGCCCGTGCGTCCTGGGCCAGATGCGAGGCGAAGCCGCGCATACGTTCCAGATATGTCAGGCTGGGGTAAATTGACTGTTGTACCCTGATTGCCTGGGCAATCTCGTCCCAAGGATCGGCTGCACCCGCGTTCTTCGGATCAGCCTTAAACGCGGCGCGCAACTTGGCTTCATCAGCGGCCTTAGAATCCATGATGGACTTATCGAGCAGGCCCGATTCATAGCCCGTGATGGCCTTCTGCGAATTCTGCAGGCCGAAAATATCTTCCTTGGCGATTCGCGCATTTTCCTCTGATTCTTTGCTGAAATTCTGCAGAAGGGCAATACGTCGCGCGAACATTTTCAGCGATGCGGGATACTGCACATCGCGCAGAAATTCCAGTTGGGCCATGGTTAGCAGGCGCCCGGTGCTTCCTGGATGGCCGGAGACAAAGATCAAATCGCCATCCTTGACACCCGTGCGCGACCACTGCAGATAGTTGTCGATGTGGGCCGGCTTGTCATTTTCGTAGACCCGGAAGAACGTGATATCGAGATCGTAGCGCGGATAGGTGAAGTTATCGGGATCGCCGCCAAAGAAAGCGATATCGAACTCCGGAGCAAACACCAGCCGGACATCCGTATATTTCTTGTACTTGTACAGGTTGTAGACCTGGCCCGAATAGAAAGTCACCACATCGCAGCGCAGACCCGTGGATATCGAACAGTCTTTTTCAACCTGCGACATGGCGGCGCGTTGCGCTTGCCCGGCGTCGGCGGCCGACATGTCCGCTTTCACGCCCGCGTTGACCTTGTCGGTTACATCCTGAATTCCAACGAGCTGGTTGAGTTCCAGGTTCGGGCACTTGGCCTCTTCTGCCTGGGTCTTGGCGTAGAAGCCTGTCTTGATGTAATCGTGACCCTCGCTCGACAATTGCTGGACGCATCCCGCGCCCACGTGATGGTTCGTGAAGGTCAGGCCGTCGGCCGAGACGAAGGAACCAGAACCCCCGTTGTTGAATCTCACCGATGACAGACGAACGTGGTCGAGCCATTGTTGGGTGAGTTCGAAGCCGTATTTGGCCTTAATCTTGTCTTTGGGTGGAGCGTTGTAGAGCCACATCCCCTCGTCGGCCTGGGCAAAAGTGGAAAAGAAGAAGGCGACAGTCAGCAAGACTGAAAAAAAGCGTTTCATTAAGGTGGTTCCTCCATGAGGAATATGAAGAGCGACTACACTACCGCGGCGATCTTAAGAAGAACTCTCTACTATACGCCCTTGGGAGACGCATCTGCAAAGAGGCACTCGGCGTTCGTACCCGCCAAACATGCGGTGCAAACCGTGTTTCTGGCTAATTTAATGGCGTAGAGCCACGTCAAGGGGTGGCCGGAGCCGGTTGGAAAGATCGAACTATTTCAGGTATAAAAAAAGGTTGCACACCGCGTTCCTGCTCGCGTGGTCCGGCAACAAAATCCGGCGATCAAAGCGAGAGATCAATGTCCAGCCTGACCACAAACCAATCTCCTAAAGGACTTGAGGGAGTCGTTGCCACTAGTTCGAAGATTTGCTACATCGACGGAGATCGCGGCGTCCTGGCCTATCGCGGCATCGACATTCACGAACTGGCCCACCAGTCGAACTTCGAAGAGACGTGCTACCTCTTGTGGTTCGGCAAGCTGCCTACGCGCCGCGAACTGCGTGAATTGCATGAGCGCCTCGCAGAAGAGCGCAAGCTGGATGCGTCGATTATCACACTGCTGCGCAATGCGCCCCGTCACGCCTTGCCGATGGATGTGCTGCGAACGGCCGTGTCGGCGTTATCGTTCTACGATCCGCAAGAGAGGAGCAATGACAGCAAAGCAAACGTAGACAAGGCGATTCGCATCACCTCGCAGCTCGCGATGATCGTTGCTACCTACGACCGAATTCGCAAGGGCCAGCCGATCGTGGAGCCCGATCGAGCACTTTCTCATGCCGCCAATTTTCTGCTCATGCTGAACGGCAAACATCCGTCGCCGACCGCGGAGCGAGCTCTTGATATTGCACTCATCCTGCATGCAGACCACGAGCTCAATGCGTCAACTTTTGCGGCGCGGGTTACAGCTGCAACATTGTCCGATATGCATTCTGCCATTACTTCGGCGATCGGCGCGCTGAAAGGACCCTTGCATGGCGGCGCGAACGAAGCTGTATTTCGGATTTTGGAAGAAATCGACGCGTCGGGAGTCGATCCCATTGAATACGTTAAGGGGATGCTGGCGCAAAAGAAGAAAGTTCCCGGATTTGGTCATCGCGTATATCACACTGAAGATCCGCGTGCCACCCACCTTCGCGCCATGTCGCGCGATCTTGGCAGCGCCAGCGGTCAGCCCAGATGGTTTGAGGTTTCGCACAAGATTGAGGAGTTCGTGAAGGCTGACAAGAAGCTGAATGCCAATGTTGATTTTTACTCGGCTTCGACGTATCACACGCTGGGGATCGATGTGGATCTGTTCACGCCGATTTTCGCGGTCTCGCGAGTCAGTGGCTGGGCTGCGCACGTGATGGAGCAGCTCAACGATAACCGCCTGATTCGCCCGAGAGCCGAATACCTGGGACCGGAATACCCTAACCAGTACATTTCCATCGACCAGCGCTAGCGTGGAGACGGTGCTGGCAACGTCTTTCTCACCATCCCCACGCATTCTGTCCGCGGAACGTAGCAAGCTACGACTCTACGATTGCAATGTAGAATGGAAGCGGGTTCTGTATGCGTCGCATTTACCTCGACAATAACGCCACCACGCCGGTCTTGCCCGACGTGTTCGAAGCGATGCGCCCTTATTTTAGCGACCAGTTCGGCAACGCCTCATCGATCCATCATCATGGACAGCAGACGCGGGCCGCGGTCGAGGACGCTCGCGAATCCGTGGCCGCCTTGCTCGGTTGTCGCGCTTCGGAAATTGTTTTCACGAGTGGTGGTACAGAGGCCGACAACCTTGCAGTCGCAGGCATGGCAGGTCCGGGCGACCACATCATCACCTCGAGTATTGAGCATCATGCGGTGCTGCTGGCGTGCAAGCATCTGGAAGACATGGGTGCAGAGGTAAGCGTTCTGCCGGTAGACGGCCGCAGCTTGGTTGATCCGGGTGACGTTCGCCGCGCTCTCCGACCGAACACCAAGCTCATCTCGATAATGATGGCGAACAATGAGACTGGAGTCTTGCAGCCCGTTGAGGAGATCGCGAAAATCGCAGCCGAAGCTGGCGTTTATTTTCACACTGACGCGGTGCAAGCCGCCGGCAAAGTCGCGATTGATGTTGCCCAAATCGGGTGCAATGCCCTCTCGATTTCCGGACACAAGATTCATGCTCCGCAGGGTGTGGGAGCGCTTTTCGTCCGGAAGGGAACTCGGCTGCAACCGATGCTTTACGGCGGCAGGCACGAGCGTTCGCTCCGGGCTGGCACGGAAAACGTCCCCGGAATTGTTGGCCTGGGAAAGGCGGCACAGTTGGCTAGAGCGGCTTTTGACAGCGGCGACGACAAGAAGATGGCGGCCATGCGCGACCGCCTGCAGCAAGGTATTCTTGCGGGCCTAGACGAAGCGGGCGTGAATGGCGATAGTGCGGCGCGCGTACCGAACACTACGAATATTCACTTTGACCACATCGATGGCGAAGCCATGGTGATCGCGCTGGACCTCAAGGGAGTGGCGGTGTCGACCGGCGCAGCTTGTTCGTCGGGCGCGATTGAAGCCTCGCACGTACTCCTGGCGATGGGCCTGCGGCCGGATCAGGCGCGCGCAAGCATCCGCTTGAGCTTGGGCAAGCAGACGGTGGACGAGGATATTGATATCGCCCTTGGGCTCGTGCCCGAGACCGTGGCGCGACTGCGCGAACTCTCGCCGGTATATAAGAGGCCGGCTCTTAGCACGTAGAGATCAGGGGGAAATTAGGAGTTGGAACTGAACACCCAAACCATTGCCGTAGCCATGTCGGGCGGTGTGGACTCCTCCACCGTTGCGGCCATGCTGCGCGCGGACGGGCACAACGTGGTCGGCCTGACGATGCAGCTCTGGAACCAGCGTCGTCTCGCTGGGAAAGAGGGGATGCCTGAGTCGGTGCAGGGACGCTGCTGCTCGCTCGACGACGTTTATGATGCTCGCCGGGTTGCCCAGCAAATCGGCATCCCGTATTACGTCGTGAATCACGAAGAGCGCTTCGAGCGCAATGTGATTCGTCCGTTCGTGGAGGAATACGTCTCGGGACGTACTCCCATCCCCTGTAGCCTTTGCAACAATCACTTGAAGTTTGATCAGTTACTGATTGTGGCCCAACAGATTGGAGCCGAGCGGGTTGCCACGGGTCATTACGCTCGTGTGGCCTTCGACGACGCCCGAGGCCGATGGCTGCTTAAGCGTCCTGCCGACGCGAGCAAGGATCAGACTTACTTTCTCTTTGGTCTGACGCAGGAGCAACTCAGCCGCACCATCTTTCCGCTGGGCGACATGACCAAGCCCGAGGTGCGCGAACTCGCGCGCCATCACGGCCTCGCGCTGGCGGAGAAGCCCGATTCTCAGGAGATTTGCTTTGTGCCCGGTGGAGACTACAAGCGCTTCATCGACGCCTATCTTGCCGAGCAGGGCGAAGCATTGCCGGAAACAGCCGGCGATCTTGTTACGACCAATGGCGAAGTTATCGGCGAGCACGGCGGCATTCACAACTTCACCGTCGGTCAGCGCAAGGGACTCGGCGTGGCCACCGGATCGCCGCTATACGTTATCCAGATCAGCGGCGCGAACAAGCAAGTCATTGTGGGTGGAGAAGAGCATCTTTACTCGCGCACCTTGCGCGCCCGACGCATAAACCTGATTGCGGTTGACGATTTGCACGAACCCATACGCGTGGCCGTGAAGATTCGGCATCGCCACGAGCCTGCCCCGGCGATGATCGAGAGAACTGGTCCTGACGAGATGCTCGTCACGTTCGACGAACCGCAGCGCGCCATTACTCCCGGCCAGGCCGCAGTTTTCTACGATGGGGACATCGTGGTTGGCGGCGGGTGGATCGCTTAGGAAGACGTACATACGCACCGCAAATTCCCTGCTGACTGGAGTATCTGTGAGAAGCCTCTGCGTATTCTTGTTGCTTGCGCAGCCACTTTTGTTTGCGCAGAGTCGATTCGACGGAAAGTGGGAGATGAAGATGGACACTCTGCGATTCTCCGGCACGCCAGAGGAATACCTGCTGGAGAAGGGTATCTACCATTGTGCGACCTGCGCTCCAAGAGTTGATGTCAGGGCGGATGGGGCGGATCAAAGAGTCACCGGGCATTTCTTCGACACCATCTCGGTGCGGGCGCTTGACTCGCGATCGGTCGAATTCATTCAAAAGAAGGACCGCAAGGTCACTTTCCGAGCCATCGAAACGGTGTCGCCCGACAATCAGACGATGACTGAGGACTTCACCAATACGATGGGAGCAGAGACCGTCGCTGGGAAGGCTGGTTTTGTACGGGAGAGGAAGGGTCCGGCTGGGTCGCACGCGCTCTCCGGCGCGTGGCAGATGCAGACGGTCAAGAACTCTACTCGCGCCGGTACGATTACGAGCTATCGCACTACACCAGGGGGATTAGACATTTCAGACGGTGGTCCGACCTATGACGTGAAATTCGATGGCAAAGACTATCCGATGAACGGGGATCCCGGCCACGCCACGACGTCGCTAAGATTGATCGATGAATTCACTATTGAAGAAACCGACAAACAAGATGGAAAAATTGTTGTCGTCACTCTTATGAGAGTTTCCAAAGATGGCAAATCGATGAAAGTCGAATCTGCCGACCAGCTCAGAGGTTCGACGATGACCTACATTGCTGAAAAGCAGCCGTAGTAAATCGCTCCAAAGAATCGAATCCGCGTCTCCCGAATATAATCCCCCGCATGGCATCAGCAAATCCTTCATCGTCGCTTTCGGAAGTTCCGACCAGCGGCCCCGCACCATCGTTGTGGAGTCGCTACTCGAGCTCGGTGAAGCAGGGAATCAAGACTGGTCTCGCAGGCACCATCACCTATACGATCTATGCTGGATGGCATCTGCCCGAAGGGTATTGGGCGATTTTTGCGGCCCTGGTCGTGACCCAGGCAAATCTCGGTGCGTCTTGGAAGGCCGCGCTATACCGCACGATCGGTTCCACCTGTGGAGCAGTCTCCGCGGCCCTGTTGATGCCAGTCCTGGGCAACGGTACAGCGCGAGTCGGCATTGCCTTGTTCCTGCTAGCTACTCTATTCGGATACTTGACCGCGCTTCATCCCAGTTTTACGGCTGCTGGGTTCACGGCTGCCTTGATCCTGGTCTTCGGCGGCCAAGGAGAGCCCTGGCACATGGCCTGGCTGCGGGTGCTCTACACGATTTTGGGAGCAGTGGTCGCCTTTACCGTTGGCTCCCTGATTTGGCCCGTTCACGCCCGGGTTGGCTTGCGATACAAACTTGCGAGCATTTTAGACGGGGCCGGCGCTCTCTATCGCGCGGTCACCTCCGCGGCCCTGCAGGGAATCGACAATGAGGAGCACGTTCGCCAACTCGACCGCAAGTTGCACGCTCTGCGTCGGGGAGTTACGCAGCAAATGGACGAAGCCCGCAGCGAGCTCTCTTTCTCCCGCTTCAATCAGGGTGAATACCAGTCATTCGTGGATATGGCAGATCAGGTTCGCCGTCGCCTCACGGCCATGGCGGAAGACAGTACGCTCTATGTGCACGCGCAGTTGCAGCCGGGGTTCGTGGCCTCACTGCCCACTCTTGTCGAAACAACCGCGGAGCTCTTCACTTCCTTGGCGACTGCAGTTCGCAATCCCGGTGAAGTCCCGAATACTGGCGCACTCGATGCCGTGACTCGCGCCTTGGAAGCGGATCTCGCCCAACTGCGCGAGCAAAGGGCAACAACGCCACTTGCACTGGATCGCATGCTGCCTTTCTGGGCGCTAGTATTCAATTTGAGGGAAGTGGCTCAGGACTTAAGACAGCTGCAGTCGATCTTGCCGAAGCTGGTATGACTCTAAAAAGACGGAGGGCTCAGCGAAGGCCGCGTCTTCCTGACCTCATGCACGCGCGCTGTCGAGCGTTCGCGGCCAGCGATTTAGCGTCGGCGCGATTTGCCGAGAGCATCCGCCGGCATAATGCTTTGCAACTCTTCCAGGAACGGCTTGCCTGTGACTTTCAGTTTCTGTTCGAGACGCGCCGTACAGTCGCAATCGCTGCAGGCCCACGATTCCGTCCCGTTCTCGTCTTTGCACTTGCGGCGGTCGTGCGCATCTTGCACACGCGTCAAGTCGAAATACTGTTCCCAGTAAGGCCGCTCTTCCTGCAAGGGAGTTGGGCAATAGCACACCTCTACCCAACGCGCGGTGTCATCCGCACACAGACGTGCCTCTTGCATGTTACGCAGATATTCACCTTCGGCGACCGATCCCTGTCCTAGGGTTCCTTGTTGGATGGCGTCAAGCAGATCCGCCTCACGACCGGGTTTTACTCGGGCTCGAACCAGATAACGCATGAATGCCCTTACTGCAGCCCCGCCGGCGCCAGCATCTCCAGGAACTGATTCCGGGTGCGCATGTCGATCGACTGGGCCACCATCTTGCCGCTGCGGTCGTAGACGAAGCTCTTGGGAATTCCTTCCACTTGGAAAAGATCGTTCACCTTGCGTCCAGGATCGAGCAGGATCGGGTAGTCGATCCTGCGATCTTCGATGAATGGAGCAACTTTGGCGGCCTCTTCGTCGGAAATCGCCAGCACGATGAATCCTCGGTCTTTAAACCGGTTGTACAAAGCATCCAAATCCGGCATCTCCTTGCGGCAGGGCGGACACCACGTCGCCCAGAAGTTCACCAGCACAACTTTGCCACGCAGCTCCTGCAAGTGCCATGGCTTGCCCTGCAAATCATTGAGAGTGAAATCAGCCTTCTGGCGGACCGCATCGTCGGTTTCCAACTTTTTCATCGCTGCGGCAAACTGGGGGTTCTCCGACGAAGCCAGCATGTGCTCGTAGCGCACCAGGGAAGCTAATTGCACGTAGAGAAAGTCTGGCTCGCCCGACTTGTCCGGAGGTGGCGGCTGCTCGCGTAGCGCGGTGGCGAGGGTCGTGGTTACCTCTTGCAAGGTTTCGCGACCAAAGTCGCCTTCCGTCGAGAGGCCCGCCAAAGCGCCAGCTAATTTCAGCTTATTCGGAACGACTGGCAGTTGCCGAATCTTAAGCGCGAGTTCCTTTGTTGTACGCTCCCGTACCGTGTCATCCAGCTTACGAAGTCCTCGCAACTGCTCGACAATGGGCTTCTCCTGCTCAGTCCAAACAGTCTTTTCTTGCGCGACAATTCCCGTCGCGAGGAGAACTACTACAGCATAGACACTAGATCGGTGGTGAAGGAAAGAGTGGAACGAATGCATTCGTTTATTCCGAGCCGGTGAGAAAATCAATGCAGCAAGTCTGTGCCGCAAATCAAATGAACATTTCATCCTGCGGGACCGGGCGCCGCTCTCGACTGCCCCCGTTTCTGCGGCCACGCCCACTAAACAAAAATTCAAGTCCCACAGTAAGTCCCTGCACCAATCCCGAGAGTCGTCGAACCGGCGAAATCACTGTACTGTGGACAATATCGGAGGTTTGCTCAACACGGTCCAAGGTTCGAGTCAGAAGCTCGTCGGCCCGGATAACCTGCAGGCGCCCCCGATCCATGGCATCTTTTACCGTTGCATCCGCGCGCTTCACTTGCTCGCGCAGTAAGGTCGTCGACTCCTCGAGGTTTTCAGCGATCACCTGCAGCTTCGGACGCACTTCCGTCAAGATAACTTCGGCCTGTTCCACTACGGGCAGGACCTTGCCTTTTATTTCGGTCACCAAGACTTCCATGCGCGAAGCGCTTTTGCGAATAGCGACGTAAATAAGCACAAAAACTACTGCTTCCACGCATAATGCCAGCGCGGTCATCCCCACAAACACTGGAGTCAGATTTTCCATAAGCGTGCTCCGGGCAACTACCTCAGGTACCCGGTCTCCGATACCCCGGGCCGGCAAGGCTTATAAGTTCTTAGGCGCGCCCGTCTCTGTCGTGGCTTCGTGATACGCCTGGCGACCAGCCTCGTAGGCAGCGCGGAACTGCTCTTTCTGTTGTGTCACGGCGTCGCGGCTACGATCGGCCCACTGCGCCGCTTGTTCCTTGGCCTCTTTGGCCCGATTCCGAACGTACTCACGGCCTTCCTCGGCGCGTGCGCGCAATTGCTCGCGCGTCTCACTTCCCGAGCGAGGGGCGTACAAAACTCCCGCGAGTGCTCCCAAACCCAATCCTGCAAGAAACCACACAAAGCTGTTGCCATCACGATCCGACATGCATGCCTCCCTCTTGAGTGCCTAACACGGATGGTACATCCTCTGTCAGGCAAATACAATTACTGGAGAATCTGTAGATTGCGCAGGAGGAGACGGGGGGAACCCGCAACAGCCGAGTGTTTCATTGCTCGGGCCTGGAGTCCGCTTAAAAGAGAAAAAACAGTACTTATTTCTGCGGCGTCGTAGGGGTTGTAGGCGCTTGCGCGGGCGCCGGCTGCGTTTTCACAGGCTGCGACTTCAGGCCCTGGAGAACCGACGATGGACCGCCGCGCCTGGCGGCATAAACCGACAGGGTGATCGAAGTAATCATAAAGGCTACTGCGGACCATGTCGTGGCTTTGGAGAGAGCACTGGCCGCACCCCGCGGACCGAATGCCGTCTGGCTGCCTTGACCGCCGAACGCCGCAGAAATGTCGCCGCTCTTGCCGCTCTGCAGCAACACGACAATGATGATGAAGAAACAAACCAGGATGTGAACCGTTACGATGAGACCATAAATCATGATGTGTGTTTTCCTGATAGCGTGCTGGGATTTTCCTCAGACTGCGTAAGCAGCGCAATGCACGCTTATGCGCATTCTTCAACTAGTTGCCTGGGACTTGCGACGCTCTTTTCTAACTCAGCTATTGTAAGGCACCCTGATCGCACTGTAAACAGATGCAGCAGCACGACTTGGTAGCCTTCGATGCCGTTGTGTGCGTCCTTGGCAGCGAGAAAAAAGGCCGGCTCGCAGAGCCGGCCCTCCTCAATTGTCCTGCAACTCGAGGATAAAGGATGGACGATCAGAAGATCAGTTTCATTCCAAACAACAGGCGCCTCCTGCCAATTCCATCCGTAACGTTGTTGCCCGCGAAGGTCAGCCCACCGTTGCTATTGAAGTTGGTGTTCTGAAAGCTTCCTCGAGTCACATTGTCCAAGATAGGATCGGGAACACCTCGGAATTGCGTATTAAACACGTTGTAAGCCTGCGCTTGGAATTGCGCGGTCAACCTTTCGGTGATCCTGATGTTCTTGAAGAACGCCAGATTCGCCGTGCTGATGTCCTGCCCGCGCAACGTATTGCGATTGGTTCCCGCGAATGGAGTACCGTAGACGATAGCAGCGGCGGGAGTGTTCTGGATCCAGTGCACGGCGCTGGTCGTGGTCGGCAGCCCGGTCACAAAATCCGAGAGGCTGCACGTCGAAGCGGTCAACCCCGTGCATGTGTACTGCCCGACGGTGTCCAGCGGCGCACCTGCATTCGAAACGATCGGACGGCAGGCGTCATAGGTGCCGCCGAAATTTCCAGTTGGATCGCAGAGACTTCCGTTCACGTATCGCTGAATAGTCGTGTACGGTTGCCCGCTGGTATATCGATAGGTGGTGTTGACCTGCCATCCACCTAGCAGATGACCCACAAGTCCATGCTGTGCCTTGTAGAACGGCAAGTCGTAAACCACAGCGACACCTACGACGTGGGGAAAGTCGATCCCCGAGTTAGCCCGTTCTGCCTCCCCTGAGTTGAATGGGTTCTGCGCGTACGCCAACGTATTTCCACCACCAACTGTGCTGAATACCTCGCTGGCATTGTCGATTGTCTTGCTGTACGTGTAGGAAGCCGTGGCCGTCAGTCCGCGCCAATTTGCGATCCGCAACTCACTCTGCAGTCCGCTGTAGCTGGAAGACGCTGTATTGGCATATTGGATCACGTTGGTAAAGTTGCAATTGGCATATCCGGCGCTGGATCCTGGAGCGGTCGGATCGCTGCAGGGCGTCAATCCGGCAGGAATCAAATTCTGGAAGCCGGCGCTGATTAACGGTTGCAGCGCAGGATTTCCGTTGAGTTCCTGGAATTGTCCCACGGCGTGATTGCCTACGTAGCGAACCTCCGCCACGATTCTGGGCGTGAATGAATGCTGGATGCCCAGGTTCCACTGCTCCGTGTAAGGATTGCGGAAATTCTGGGGCACCTGCACCTGGTTTGCGAATCCCGGATTTCCGCCCGCCGCCAGTGGGGTCAGAAAGGGAATAACCTGCGTCCCGAAAAGACCGTTAGCGGGCACGCCGGTCGGCGCACCTCCGACAATCGGACCTAGAGTTGCAAAATTCACCTTCGGGGCTGCCGTGGCAACGTTCAGGAACATGTTGTAGAAGGCCGGATCGTACGCGATTCGGAATCCGCCCCGAATCACCGTCTTCTCCGTGCCTAGCAACCCCGGGAGGATGTGAGGAGTCCATGCGAAGCCGATCACTGGCGCGAAGTTTTTCAATGATTGCGGCACTGATGGAACCGTCGTCTGACTGAGGGGCAGGCTGGTACTCCACAGTGGATTTGACCCCGTTTGCTGCTTTACGCTCTGATCGTGCAGCAAGTTGATCGCCTGCTGATACCAATCCCAGCGCATACCTAGATTGAGGGTCAGATTGCTCTTGATTCTCCAATCATCCTGCACATAGAAGCCCAAGTCCCATTCACTGAACGGCAATGTTGGACTGCCCAATGCGATCTGAGTTCCGAACGGATTGTTGGCGATCATGTCGCTATACGAGGTAAACAGGAATATCCCATTGTTGCCCGGTAGAAACACGTTCGGCGACCGCTGTTGATCGATTTCGCCGCCGAACTTGAGCGAGTGCTGCCCCTTCAGCATCGAGGCATTGTCTTGCAACTGGTACACATTGATGATTCGCCCTTGCGGAAAGCCTGCCGACACGCCGAAGCTAACGCTATCCTGCGGGGCGGAACCAATCAGTACCATGTCTGCCGGGCAATTCGTGGGGTTGCTCGAATTGCAACCCGAAAATGATTGCTCGTCAAAGAAGCTGCTGGCCCGCGAATAGCTGAAGCGCACCTGATTCACAAAGGCATTGCTGAAGTTCCGCACCCAGTCCAGGCCAATCTGCTGGCTCAGCCCAGGTACCGTTTGCCAGTCGCCCACTTGGATTCCATTACCGAAGTTGACGCCACCGGAATCGGTCTTCTGGTATACGTAGCGGCCAAAAAAGTTGTCCTTTTCAGAAAGCTTAAAGTCGAGTCGTCCGGTGGCCTCGTAATCGTTAAATGGTCCCGGAACGAATCGGGTAAGCGATCCAAATTCGACCGGCGTGCAACCGTTCACGCCCTGAGTGATGCACGGGAATGCAAAACCGGTCGTCGGATCGATCTGATTGGTTACCAGCACGTTCTGAATATTAGTGAAGGTTGGGTTTCCAGACTTAACCGCATTCGGTCCGATGGTGCTTTCAATCAAACCGATGGGGCTGGAAGGGAAGGCTGCGGCCAATTGAGCATCGCCGTTTGGTGTGGGCACAAGTCCTCCGGCAGTCGAAGCCGGGGAACCTTCAAAGCGCTGTCGCTCAAAGTTGCCTGAACCGAAAAACCACACTTTATCTTTTTTGATCGGCCCGCCTACTGTTCCCCCGAAACGGTTGTCCACGAACCCCGGGACTTTCGGGACGATGCATCCATCCGCTGCCGTCTGATCCGGCAAACAAAACCCGAGCAGCGGATTTTTTTCATTATTCTCCAGCGAATCGAACGTCGATCCCTGCCAGAATTCATAGGCTGTGCCGTGAAACTGGTTCGTGCCTGACTTGGTGACGTAATTGATTACCGCACCGGTGTTGCGGCCAAACTGCGCGTCGTAATTCGTCACAACCTGCATTTCGGAAATGGCGTCTTGATTGCCGAAGAAAATCGACGGTCCAGCGATAGAGTTGTCATTGTTGCTCTGACCATCGATCTGGAAGTTATTGGCGCGCGCACGCAGTCCGTTAACCGACATTTCTGCGCCGTTATTGTTGCTGAAACTGGCGTCACCGGCCGTGACTACGCCGGGGAGAAATAGGGCCAGAGAGTCGAAAGTGTTTCCCATCGGGAGACTTGTAACCTTTTCTGCGCCGATGGTGTCGGAAATTTGGTCCGTAGTGGATTCAATCAGGGGCGCCGTCCCTTCTACGGTGACCGACTCGCTCGATGCGCCAAGCTGCAGTTGGACCGTTCCCAGCCCCGTGTCCTTGCCGACACTCACGGTCAAGTTTTTGGCCTCGTAAGCGCGGAAGTTCGCCGCTTCGATCTTCACGTTGTAGGATCCGGTCGGCAGATCGCGCAACGCAATGATTCCCGCCGAAGTGGTTTGTGTCGTGAATACTCGGTTCGTAGTCAGATGCGTGACCGTAACATTCGCATTCGGCACGACTGCGCCCTGCTGATCCTGCACCACGCCTGAGATGGAGCCAGTTACGATTCCTTGTGCCAGCGTAAATGTCGCGCAGAGGACCACGGCGACGAACGTCACTACCAGAGAAAGCCTGCAGCCAAAAACAGATTTCATCACTTTCCTCTCCTTGACCACCAAACGGAGCGCTCGACACAGTTGTTTTGATCTGTCTCGTGTGAAGCCGCGACGTCCGAGAAACCGTGGTACACAGAGCAGAGAGGCAAATTCATCTCCATAACATCCGCGGGTGCAAGTCCCAGAGTTGTCTGCAAAATCGTAAATGTCTAGAGTTATGTGTGACACGAAGCATCATGATTTCTCGGAGAACAGTTACGAAAATCAATAAATGCACGGCACGCCCCGCCGCAGAGTCACGCTGTTGGTGCAAACAACAGAGGGCTCCAACGATAACAAGGGTTGGCAGTTGTGTCCGGGAGTCCGAACCTAAGTTGGCGGAGGAGCGAAGGCGGCGGAGTTGGGAAGGGTTAATCCCGATCCGGGAGTAAGGAGAAGAAGCTGTCAAGAGACGATCTGAAACAGATCTGAGAGCGTAGCTAGAGACGGACTGAAAGCTGGTGCGGAAGGGGGGATTTGAACCCCCACGCCTTTCGGCGCCACCCCCTCAAGATGGTGTGTCTGCCAGTTCCACCACTTCCGCACGGACGAATGCAAAGGCAAGCAGCGAATTAATTATAGCAAAGCAGTATTGTGGAGCCTGGACGCTCTGCTGCGCACGGAATTGTCAGCATCCGAAACGCGCAATAGAAAAGGGCCGGATCCCCCGTCCGGCCCTTCTCGCCGAATGGCTCCCGCACTTAGTCGCCAGACGGCAGCAACATCTCCTCAGGCCCCAAATCGATATTGACCGGAGTGTGCGGGCAGTTGCCGAGAATGGGCTGGCATGCCGCATCGGGACCCTGTTCCGAACGCAGCAACGGCTTCTTTTCCGCAAACTGATCCGCTTCAGTGGAACCAGCCAGCGCAGTTGTCGATGCCAGTCCTCCACTGATCACCTGCTGCACTTGATCAAAATAGCCAGTGCCCACAAAGCGCTGGTGCTTTACCGCCTCGTAGCCATACTGCGTCTCGCGGCTGAACTCCTTTTCCTGCAAACGGGAATACGCGGTCATTCCGGCGAGTTTGTATCCACGCGCCAGTTCGAACATGCTGAGATTCAGCGCATGAAAGCCCGCGAGGGTTACAAACTGGAACTTGTATCCCATGCGCGCCAGTTCGGGTTGAAAGCGCGCAATCGTCGCTTCGTCCAGATTCTTGCGCCAGTTGAAACTCGGCGAACAGTTGTACGCCAGGACTTTTCCGGGATACTTGGCGTGAATCGCTTCTGCGAAACGGCGTGCCTCTTCGATGTCCGGGTGTGAAGTCTCGCACCAGATCAAATCGGCATAAGGAGCATAAGCGAGTCCGCGCGCGATAGCCGACTCGATGCCGCCGCGAAACTGGAAGAACCCTTCGGCAGTGCGCCCGCCCGTACAGAACTCGCGGTCGCGTGGGTCGATATCACTAGTCAGCAGGTGGGCGCTGTCTGCATCCGTGCGCGCCATGATCAACGTGGGAACACCCATCACATCGGCCGCAAGTCTCGCTGCCACGAGTTTCTGAATCGCCTCTGTCGTCGGTACCAACACTTTTCCGCCAAGGTGCCCACATTTCTTTGCAGACGAAAGCTGATCTTCAAAGTGAACGCAGGCCGCACCCGCTTCAATCATCCCTTTCATCAGTTCGAAAGCGTTGAGCGTGCCACCGAAGCCCGCTTCAGCATCAGCAACCAGCGGCGCAAACCACGTCTGTCCCGGCGCCACTTTGCCTTCCGCATGATGTACCTGATCCGCCCGCTGCAACGCATTGTTAATCCGCCGGCAGAGATTCGGGACGCTGTCCGCCGGGTATAAGCTCTGATCGGGATACATCGTTCCCGCGTTGTTGGCATCGGCTGCAACTTGCCAACCGCTGACATAGATCGCCTTTAGTCCCGCCTGCACCTGTTGCACCGCCTGGTTGCCGGTCATGGCTCCCAGCGCGTTGATATAGGCATCCGTTTGCAGAAGTTCCCACATGCGTTCGGCGCCCATGCGCGCGAGCGTGTGTTCAATGTGAATTGAGCCCCGCAAGCGCAGTACATCTTCAGCCGTGTAGGAACGCTCGACGCCCTTCCACCGCGGATTGGAGGCCCAATCCTGGTTCATTGCAGCCTGAGCTAGAGCGTATTGCGCGACGCGTTCCCGCTCACTCAATGGGTGCTCGATCTGGTTTGAGGTTGTGGGTTGCGCGTTGTTTCCGTTTCCTTTGGCCGACATGTACTTTCTCTCCTGGTAATTAGGGTCCTAATGTTGTGCACTGCTTAAGCCGGATTGAAGTCTCCGTTCACGATCATGGCTTCGCTGATGTCGCGGGCCCGGCGGAAACGCTCCGCCTCCTCTGGGTCGGAATTGTTGGGAAGCCCCGCCAGCAATCGCTCAAGTTCTTCGTCGAACAGTCGCGTTATGAATGTCGGCGTGTGCTTGACCGGTTGGCCGTTATCGTCATGCACCGGAACCAGTTCGCGATGCAAAACACGTTGCGCAATCATCAGGCGATAGATGCGGTCCGTGGCCAGGTCTTCCATGTATCCATCGAGCAAGCTGGCTCCTCTTCCGCTGAGTACGCCGTGCCGGTAGCGAATCACGGTGCGCACCGCAGCGCGCGTCCCGTTCACCGTGCGTGCGCCGACTTCTTCCGGCACGGGCCGTAGGTCGGGATAGCGGCTGGCATTTTTCGGCCGAGCCTGCAGTTGATTGGGGTAAGGGAACTGCGCCACCGCGATCGCGTTCTGATCGGGATGTCCCGTCCACGCTCCGTCCATCAAGCAATCCGCTTCGTTCTTTTTGTCCTTTTCGAGGATTGCCAAAGCCCGCGCGTTCAAGTCCGCGTCTTCGCGGCTGGGATATAGGGCCGTCATCCCACCAATCGCCAGAATGCCGCGGTGATGGCAAATCTCAGGCATCAATTCCCGCAAGTTCTGAAAGAAAGGTACATTGTGTGGAATCGTGTTGCGATCGGGCAAAACCCAGTCGGGATTGTCGAGGTTGAAATGAATCAGGCTGGCCATGTAATCCCACCGGCCCAGGTTCAATCCAATGATGTGATCGCGCAAGTTGTAGGCGAACTCCTCCATCTGATACGCAAGAGGATGCGACTCCACAAGAGCCATGCATTTGATGTAGTCGTGCGGAAGGCCGCGCCACTTGGCCAATGCCTGGAAGAGATCACGCCACCACAGGGCTTCCTCTGCCGATTCGGATTTCGGAATATAGATGCATAAAGGGTGTTTCAACTCTGCCGGTTCAATGCCGTAAAAAATGCGCGCCACATCGATCAGTGAGGCCGAAACCAATTCTCCCGGGATCACGCCTGCTTGATTCAGATGAAGTCCGCGTGGGCGCGTGAAAATTACGGTACCGTTGCGCTGGATGTTTACGGTTCGGTCGCGCTTTTTGTCGTAGTAACTGAGCGTACCCCGCAGGCACGCCAGAATATTTGCCACGCCCTCTTCATGATGCGTCCATTCGTTGACGCAGGAATCCTCCAGGTCGAGCATCACACCCGGTGCGCCCGAGTTCAGCATCTTGACGCACAGTTCCGCATCGTCAGCGGGACCGGTCATCTGGTTGCGTTGGTCCTTGCACCACTCCGGCAACATGATTCTCCAGCCGTTTCGGACCGTATCGGAAGGGAAGTGGTGCGCCGGCTTCTCGCCTTCGAGCGAATTCTGTAGCACCTCGATCCGTTTCCGTGCGAGTTCCCGCTGCCGCGGAGTAAAAGCCCGGTGGAGCGGCAGAAAGAATTCCATAAAGCCGATAGGCAAATCACGACCTGGATCGAAGCCAGCCGGCGCGCTATTGATCGGGTTAATCGAAATTCCTGTTACCGGTGTCGCGGTAGCCGTGGGTGTCATAGAGTTGCTGGTCCCTTTTTTTCGTGTTTAAGAGTGTTCAGGATACTGAACAGCACTTCGTAATACTGGCGGATCGTACGATGCGCTCGAATGAGGGTCAAGTGCGTTGTGCAATATGCCGAACATACATTCATTTTGTCGTCCAACTAGGGGCTTTGCTACCATAACGATTTGGCGATGCCCACTAAAGACGATTCCCCATCGGTCGCGGTTGAGCGAGCGCTCACGATTCTCGAATCGATTGCGCACGCACCTGAAGGCTTAAGCAATGCCGAGATCAGCCGCAAGCTCCAGATTCCAAAGAGTTCTGCGAGTTACATTCTGCGGACGCTCGAGACCCAGGGATACCTGAATCGGGATGCAAACAGCGGGAAGTATCGTGTCGGTTTGAAGATTCTGAGTTTGAGCCGTGGCGCTCTCAGCGGCATTGATGTTCGCGAAGTCGCTCTGCCCATCATGCGGCATCTGGTGGAAAAAACCGGGCTCACTTGCCATCTCGCAATCCTCGACGGCCCGGAAGCGGTTTATATCGAGAAGGTCGAACCGCCGGGATTCATCCGCATGGACACATGGGTTGGCCGCCGAATGAGAGTTCACGCCACGAGCGTGGGCAAGTCTCTGGTTGCCTATGTTCCGCAGGATCGACTGGAGAAGATCGTGGGCGAGCGCGCTATGGAAAAGCGCACCCCAAAAACAATCACTACTCTTTCTCGTCTTCTGAAGGAACTCGAAAAGGTTCGTACGCAGGGTTACGCCGTCGACGATGAGGAAAACAATCTGGGAGCGAGATGCGTGGGCGCTCCAGTGTTTAATCAACAGGGCGCCATTGAAGCCAGTGTGGGGTTAAGCGGGACGACGAACCAGGTCAATGCTCAAACAATGCCGCGCATTTTGGAAGCGCTAAAGGATGCCGCGCGACACATTTCGATGCAGTTAGGTTATCGCGCACCTCATCGGCGAATGGGATCATAAAAACGGGGGCAGCCTGTTCGGGCCGCCCCACGCTGCAAAACGTCTAGATAAACCGCTAGTTTAAGCGAGAGCCTTTTCCTTTTAGCCGCACGATCCAGGGACCCTGGTTGAAGTTCTGATCCATCCATAGACCTACGATCGTCGACCCGTCCGCGGAAATCGCCAGCACATTAGTCAGGGTGACGCCCTTGGGGATAACTGCGCCGTTCTTCACTAACAGCGGTTGCAGGCGCTGCAAGCCTGTCTTAGCGCTCCAGATAAAGGGATGACTCGCCCAGCTGAATGTACTGATGCTTGCTCCGATTACGATGCCGTTATCGGAGACGCCAGTGGCCACGCTTTCATCCGTCTTGTTGCCCGAGAGCACGCCCAACAATACCAAGCCGCCGGAAGGAGTGTAGTAAAACGCTGTGCCCACTCCACGACTGTTTGACGCCTGACCAACAATCTGTGATCCATCGGAGCTGACACCAATCGCTTCTCCTGCCATCGCATCACCCAGGAAGAGGTCGGTACTTCCTGAGATCCACCGCACGGGACGCCGAAATCCTTGAGTTGGGTCCTCGTAGAAACCAACGATCGTAGATGCATCGGCCGAGATCGCAGTCGCACGACTGCTGGCGCCTGCCGGATGTCCAAGACCAACAATGCCGCCTTCCTTGGTCCACTGGAAACCCTCCGCTCCGGGGCAATACCAGGCCAAGCCAACGACGACCGAACCATCGCCACTCACGCTCCAGGCATCGCCCCAACCACCGTCAAGAACGCAGCCTTCGGCCGGGTGTCCAAGATCGACCCAGTCGGTATTTTTTTGCCACATGGCCGGATTCGTGTTCCCATCCGCACCGGTCCGTCCTGTCACAATCGTCTCGCCGTCTGCCGAGATTCCGATCGATGAGTTGAAAGAGTCGCCCAGTCCCAAGTCGTGGAAGCCTCCGCCGGACGTCCAGCGAAAAATCTCTCCTCCGAAGTTTGCTGCCATGACTTTGCCATCTTTCGATAGGGCGTAGTTTGACCACGTCTGAATGGGACTTTGAAGCTGCCTGAATGTCACTTGGGCCCAGGCCGAAGCGGAGACACAAAGAAGGACACACCACACCATCACGGTGAACAATTTCTTCATAATTGAATTTCCCCTTGGAAGCCCGCAGGCAGTCACAGGCACGATTTAGTGGGCTACCTTGCTCTCTCGGGAAGTCCGGGCTGGACCACTGTGAACCGGGAAAGACCCCAAAACGCTTAGGAAGACCGGAATAACCATAGTGCATTATGTATACATTGTCAACGATTCAACAGCGCCTCAAATCTGGCTTCACCAGTGTCAGAGTTTTGGAGAAGGCTAACGCCTATAATCTGTTCCTGTGACTCTGGTCCCTGTGCCGAACCTGAGGATGCGGCTGCGTCGACTGTTTTTGGCAGGCATGCTTGCTGTGCTTGGCTCAGGAGTCATTGCGTTCAGTCTGGACTATGCTGTATTTCGGATTCGCGCAGCCACTGACCGCAACGCATACGGCACGGTCCGGGTGAATCATTATTACGCGGTCCTTCAGAAAAACGGGAAAACGCAATTCATCTTCGACCCGCCGCAAGATCAGACCTGCGTACACGCACTGTTTCCGCACGCCGCATCGTTGCCATGCTGGTACCTGACTCGACATCCCGATCAGAGGACCGATATCTAGAGACACGCATGACACGCTAGAATGTGTCGTCGATTCTTTAGGCTGAACTTCGCGAGGAAACCATGGGAAAGAGTTTGTTACGTGCCGGGTGTTTGTTCGGAATCGCCCTGACCTTGATCTGCTCGGCAGCGATGACTTCGGAAGCCGCTGCTGCGACCGACGACGCCAGGCTGCAGAAGGCCTATCGATTTCAGAAAGGTGGATGGACGTACGTTCACCTCGAAGGATCGCCGTCTGACCTCGGGTTTCAACACGGTTATCTTCTAGCGCCGGAAATCTCCGACGCACTGGAAGCCATCAAATTATTCGACACGCACCAGACGCAACGCGATTGGGAGTTCTTCCGCACAACGGCGCGGCAAATGCTCTGGCCCCATATCGACAAAGAGTACCAGCAGGAACTTCAGGGCATTGCCGACGGGGCCAAGGCCCACGGAGTCGATCTCGACGTCTATGACATTGTCGCCCTCAATGCGTTTGAAGAGGTGCCCGACTACTACCTTCCTTGGCTGAACAAGCAGCAGAAATCCGCGAAGGCGCCGAAGCTGGTGGCTCCCGGGAACTGCAGCGCATTCATTGCTACCGGCAGTGCTACGAAGGATCACCAGATCGTGATCGCTCACAACAATTGGACCAGCTATCTCGCGGGCGCCCGCTGGGTTGTGATCTTTGACATCGCTCCGGAACATGGAAATCGTGTCCTCATGGATGGCTTTCCCGGCGTGATTACGAGCGACGATGATTTCGGCGTGAATTCCGCCGGCATGATGATTACGGAAACTACGATCACGCAGTTCGAAGGATGGAATCCAAACGGAAAACCCGAATTCATGCGGTCGCGAAAAGCCCTCCAGTATGCCAACAGCATCGATGACTATGTGCGAATCATGAAGGAAGGGAATAACGGCGGATACGCCAACGATTGGCTCATCGGGGACCGCAAGACGGGAGAGATCGCTTATCTGGAGTTAGGCCTGAAGAACACTCCGCTCTGGCGCACCAAAGATGGTTACTACGTCAGTTCCAATTTCGCCCGCGATCCGAAAGTAATTCGTGAAGAGACCACCTTTGATCCCAATGACGCTTCGTCTTCTCCAAATGCCCGTCATGCCCGATGGGAAGAAATTATGAAGCAGGCGAAGGGCAAGATCGATGTTGCTATGGCCCAGCAGTTCTTATCGGACCACTTCGACAGTTTTGAGAAAAAAGACCAGCCCAACGAACGAGGGCTCTGCGGACACGTCGATACATCCTCGCGAGGGGTAAAGGAGTGGGCGTGGGACGCTTACAACCCAGGCGGCGCTGTGCAAGGAAAGGCTACCGACAGCACCATGGCCGCGAAGATGAGCTTTATGGCAAGAGCAGGCCATCCTTGCGGAGCCGACTTCCTCGCCGGAGAATTCCTTGACCACCATCCGGAGTTTGCTTGGCAAAAACCCGTGCTACGCGATATGAAGGCCGGCCCATGGACTGTATTTGCCGCCGGACAAAGAGAGAAGCAGTAGCGAGCGAAGACAGCACGAGGCGGCGAAAGGCAACATAGCCTTCCGCCGCCCCGTCATTTACGGAACCGTTACTTTGAGGGTCTGATCCCCATAGGAGCCGGTGCTGTCCCAGGCTCGCACTAAGACTGTGTGCGTCCCAGGAGTCATGCCAAGGTTAGCGTTTACTGTGTTTCCATCGTTTTGTCCGAACCAGGAATCGCCATCTACATAAATCTGCCATCCCGTGATTGCGTTTGCACACGACGCTTCCGCCTCGATGTTGACTGGGGAAGTCACCGAGGCTCCGCCCGCCGGAGTGCTGATGTCTACTGCCACCTTCTGAACGTCGACGGAGAAGGTTTGGTCTCCGAACGCACCAGAGGAATCCCATGCTCGAATTAAGAGCGTGTGCGTTCCCGTTGACGCGGACACGTTCGTGTTAATTGAAGCGCTGCCTCCGGCCTTATAGACCGGGATGCTGTCCAGGTAAATGGCCCATCCCGTAATCCAATGACCTCTGCTGGCAGTGGCTGACGCCTGAACTTTGGTGGGCGAGATGACGTTAACTCCCGGCGCCGGCGTGGACACCGCCACCGCAGGTTTGCTACTCACGGTCAGGCTTAAGGTCTGGTCGCCGTAATCACCTGAGGTGTCCCAGGCACGAATTACAACCGAGTGGATTCCGATGTGCATTGTGACATTGGCATCGATGGAGGTTAGAGATCCGGCGCTGTAAGCGGTCGCGCCATCGACATAGATTTTCCATCCCGTGATCGACTGACCGGCTGTCGGTGAACTCGAGGCTCTAATGTTGACCGGGGTACCCACGTTCGCGTGATTGGTGGGCGTCGAAATCGCGACCGTCGGTTTAAGATCTTTTGCAGTTACTGTGACACTCTGGTCGCCATAGTTTCCCGAGTTATCCCAGGCTCGAACCAGCAGGGTGTGCTTGCCCGCATTTATGTCGACCCGTGCATCGATCGCGTTTTCCGCCCCCGCACTGTAGGCGCCAATTCCGTCCACATAGACCCACCATCCGGTGATAGCATGGCCCGCGGATGGAAACGCTGAGGCTTGAATGTTTACGGGAGAACTCAGCGTTGCTCCACCTGCGGGAGAGCTGACAATCACTTCGGGCTTACCATTCTTCGTAGTGAAGAAATCACTCATATTCGATGCCGTCGACGAAGCGCCAGGATATTTCTTGATTCCCAAACTATCGAGGATCGTGCGCAGCGAGTTCTCATGCTTGTACGGGATCGCCGAGATCGTATGCGGTGTTACCTGGGGTCCAATCAGGGCGGTGTAGACAGCAGCACCACAGCCGCTGTTGGTGCCGCCCCCACATTCGTCGAAAGTGACTAGTAATAGCCCGTCGCCTCCCGGCTGGAAATCCGACGTGCTCAGAATCGGATCCAGTGTTCCGCTCATAAAACTGTCTGCCGCTGCCAATTTTTGCGCCTCCGAGCAGGAAGACATCCCGACCGGGCAATCGTGGGCGTCATGATTTCCGTCCGGGACGATGATCATGAACCGGGGCAAGCTGCCGTTCTCCAAGTCCGTGGATAACTGGGAGAGATCGACGATCTTGCCTGCCGAGCCTTGAACATTGCTCAGGATATCGCTGTACCAGGTCGCTCCATTGTGCCTTCGGTAGTACGAGGTGCCGTTGTTGTTGTCGGGCGTCGTCACACTGCCGCCCGCCTTGGCGTACGACTGGGCGTAGACCTTCCACGAAATCCCTGCATTGTTGAGTTCTCGGAAAATGTTGTCGTCGGTGATCGGATCGCTTTTCGAAGTCCCGGGATAAAAACAGTTGCTACCGTTGCAATTGAAGTCGTGAGTTCCCGGCGGTAGAGAGCAGTTCACGCTCGATTCGCAACTGCCGGAAGCTAGCCAAAGATAATCAAGCAGGGAACCGCCGTTGTCGGACTCGTAATTCGTGGCATATCCGTTCGCCTTGCCCTGTGCGACCAACCAGGGCATATTCGCCAGCACGTCACTGAAACTACTGTTCTCATCGATCACAAGCACCACTCGTTGCGAAGTAGGCACCTGCGCAAATGCCACCGCAGTAGCGATTGCCAGTGCGATGACTACGGACACACTTCTCCCTAGCCTCATTGAATTCATAAAAAGCCCCCGTTTTTGGCGTGCGCTTGCTCCGCTCGTGCATCGACACTATGCACAAGGGTCTTTCAGGAAGTGAGATTGTTCTTGCGGTGGAGGGAGTGTACTACACTCTTTGTTTCAAGAAGATAAAGAAAAAAACAATGCGGAAATAGTTAGTGCAACATCGTCTTCGGAGACGAGCGCGCCGGAGCTCTTCTCTTTGTTCCCGTTCTCTACGGAGTCTCAGCTCCTTCTACCTTTCCCTCTTCAGTTGTGCCATCCACGAGCATGGTTGCGCCCCGGCCATGCCTTCCAGGATTGCGAGTTTCCAGCCATTTCATGTAGCCGAAGCCCACTAGTAGCGCAATCAGAAACAAGTAAGGCGTCAGGTTGTAGGGCCAGGACGGCTCGGGATAGATGGTCACAAAGAGCACAGGCAGGAGGGCCAAGGTCGCAATCCACGGAACCAGTTGGTGCTTCCAAACTCTGAAGTTGTCTCGTTGTTCGCTGCGCATATAGCGCGTCAAAGCCACGTTCGCCATTGCGTAGAGCACGATGACCGCGAGCGTGGCAACGGTTTCCAGGAATCCGAAGATGGTAATGGGCTGCAACAACCAGCCCACCAAAAGGATCGCTGCAATCCCTGAGAACTGCACGAAGCCGATCGCGAACGTCGGCGTCCGGTGAGTCGGATGAATGCGTCCGAAGCTTGCGGGGAGCGTACCCGCCCGGCCCATCGTGTACATCACGCGCGATGCAGCGTTGGCGCACGCGAGACCCACGCCGACTGCGCTATTGATAATTGCCAGGACAACCAACCACCAGCCCGCGCCCCACAACCGATGACCGAGTGCGTAATAAGGATTGGGACTGGCGGCGAAGGCGCCCATATCTCCCGTACCCCATCCGATGGCGCTCGCATAGGAAGTCAGAATGTAGAAGATCCCAATGCTGCCAAGCGAGAGCATGATCGCCTGGCTGATGAACTTGCCGGGCAAGCGGGCTTCCTGCGCAAGCGGCGCTGGAGCCTCGAAGCCGCTCAGCGCGAGCATCGAGAAAACCATGCCCGCCAGAATGCCGCCAAAGTGATGCGGCGACGACGACGGTTTGAGTGGCGCAAGATATGTGGAACCCGTCCCAGGGTGAGCCAGGAAGGTAACCGCGAGCGCCAGCATGATAGCCAGTTCGAGGCCGCCCAGCAGCGCCGTAATCCTCGCCGACAACTGAATGCCATGGTGAGTTAGCGCCCAGATAACGGCCGAGGTCGCCAGCGCAAACAACCACCACGGGATGTTTACATGAAACTGTTCCCGCAGCATGTCTGAAACCAGATAGCCCAGAAAGCCGATACATCCGGCGGATCCGAGGATTTCGTAGATCAAATAATTCCATGTAGCCATGAACCCGCTGCGACTTCCAAGTCCTCGGGTAGCGAAAGAATAGTAGCCTCCGCTCGATGGCATATAGCGCGAAAATTCCGACACCGTGTTCCCGATAAAGAAGCAGATGATCGTGGAGAACAGGAACGATAGCGGCATAACCGGCCCGGCCTTGAGGGCTATGATCGGAAACGTGAACACAATGTTGGTCGCGGGAGCGATATGCGTCACACCTTGAAACACCAGTTCCGCAAGGCCGAGCGAATTCCGCCGAAGCTGAGGAGCTGCATCAGGGTGGGTCGTCTCAGCGGTCAATGGAAGCTCCCCTCGACTGAACGAATGACACTGCTGTCTCGCGCGCTCGGCGGACAGTATAACGGGCAACGGGATTCCGTCCGCCAAAGAACGCCGCCATTCGAGAAATAAAGCTAGAAGGAGAGTTCCGCTAGGGCTTACCCTAACTTTACGGGCTGGAAGCCCTGTATTGGCGCGGGTTTGCGGGTTTCCTTCTCCGGGGCCTTCACCGTGGGGTAGTCATAGCTATGCCTAGGCATGGTATGGCGAAGGTGAAGGGATAACCTACGCGTCCTTGCCTCAAACTTTTATTCTAAATTTTTGCAGAGCTACACCCAGAGGGTGTCTTCAAGGCATCGATGGCGAGCCTTAGCCAACGAAGAGGTGGGACACATCACAAAGAAAGAAACAACGCCCCCCCACAATGGCAGGTATTGAGCCCGATAACCTCGAACCCCCAGAGGTACGAGACATTGGGCGCTAACTGAGCCGCGCCACGACGACGCGCTTGCTCTAGACCAACGGGACGAGCACTGGGGGGCTTATGCACGCGCGTATCTTCCGCATAAGAAAACAGTTATCGGAGCGTCGCCTCGGAGCGTTACTGCAAGCGAAGACAAATGCGAAACGATAACCAACGTCGGGAAGTAGCCGCTTTAGGGGTACGAATCCGCAGTAATTCTTCCCCGGAATCTTGTTGACACAAAGCATTCGGTCGGCTGAAGCAGAGGTCAATGAGCGTAATGTTTCAACAGTTA
>Ga0207700_10000134_pt1 | contig 44089 bp, 29 predicted proteins | sample LARL82metaG_FD_184348 | JGI IMG/M metagenome (GOLD analysis project Ga0207700, IMG submission 184348) | Corn, switchgrass and miscanthus rhizosphere microbial communities from Kellogg Biological Station, Michigan, USA - LAR L8-2 metaG... | ecosystem: Host-associated > Plants > Roots >...
TGCGCCCAGGCCGCCGGGCTTCATCGAAGCCGTCGTCGATCCGGTGGTCAATGCGCTGTCGTGCGCTTCCGGCGTTGCGCGCTTCGATCAGGACGGTGTGCTACGAAGCGGACGCCATGAGCTCGTGCGCTTTGCGCTGCAGAACGGTCCCGCGCAATTGACCGCGGCGCAGAAGGTGCGTCTATTGAACGATCCAGTCGCATTGTCTCGGCTGCACCTCGACGTCTGGACTTCGCCCCAATCGCATGCGCAGTGGCGCCAGGCGATCGCGTCGTCGGGCGTGTCCGCCGGTATTGTCGGATCGGCTCCGCGCAGATTCGCTGAAGAACCCGCGCCGTTGGAGGCAGCCGCGTGATCGGTTCCGATGACGTCGCCGTCGACATTGCCCGCAGGTACGCATCGACGATGAATTTGCCGGCTTGCGACAGCGACGCACTGGCCGCGGGACCCGCAGCGGTCGCACCAGCTCAGAATGCCCCGTTATTTAAAGCGCAAGCGCACGATCAGCGCGCTGACGCGTCGAGGCGAACTATTAGATGAGTAGCAGAGATTACGCTGCGAGCCCTTTGTTTCATTGGCCGACGCATCAAAGCGGATTATGCGACGGCTGGGCGGCCCCGCGGGTCACTCCGCCTTGGGTGAGACGCGGCAACGCGCTTCCTGCGATGGCCCTGTGCGCCGTCTCGCCGGTGTGATCCGCCGGACATGTAAATGAGCGCACCTAGCACTATTCCGAACCAACCACCCAGCACGAACGACGCCAGTAACCACCAGATGGAGACCATACGCGCCTCTGCAGTGAGCTACTCTTGCGACAGACTCTATACACGAGGGCCAAGACGCACTATCGGTGCGCATCCGATAATGAGGTAGGACGCACTCCCTTTCAGGGGTGAAGGATTCTGCTTGGACGGTAGGCTCCTCCGATGCGCAATTTCGAGGACTGCACCTGAAGGTGGGTGAGGCAATCGATCTGGTGTTCGCGCTTTGACGAAGATTCGCCGATCTCGATCTGGGATCGAAAGTAGCAGAAGCGGTACGACGTCGACACCTGCTTCTTCGCGCACCAATGCGGCAGGTTGATCAGGACCATCACGGTAGACTTACGGCGTCGCGCGAATCTCCCGACCGTTCAGCGGTTGCGTTGGTCGAGCGTTCATCGGATAAAGTCGTGCGAAGCGCGCCACTTCGGCATTGGAAATCGAGGTTGGGGCCTTCAGCACGTACCAGGTGACGCCTTCGCTGCACGGCGGCGTCGTGAGAGATCCGGTAAAGGTGTAATACGCAGCCTTGTCGGCCGGAAGCAGATCTGCCGCGTTAACCTGAACGCCTGCCACGGCAGTTTCTTTTTCCTTCTCCGATGGAAGGTTCTTCCAGAGCGTTTCGACGAGCTTGCTGGACTGTCCGGTCCTGAGCAGGATGGCGACCACGGCGAGATTCCCGTCGGCGTTCTTGTGCACGAGGTGAGCCACCATGTCGGCACCCTTGCCATTGACCTTTTCTTCGCTAGGCTTGTGGAAATGAAACTGAACGAGCTCGTAGCGTTTGCCTTGGACGGTGATGAAACTGCCCGGTGCGTAATTGACCTGGATGGTGTGCCCGTTATCGATGATGTTGAGCGGTGACGGCTTGTAATCGAACTCGATCGCGGGCAGGTCGCCTTTTTTGGCAACGCTGTCGCGGATATCGATGGGCGACTGCAGCTTGCCGACTCCACATGCGCTGAAATCGGACTCCAGCGTCGCCCATTGTGCCGGACCCGTATGGCCGGAATAGCTCCAATGATGCGTGCCCTCGGCATGCAGCGACGGCGACGCCAGGATTGATCCCGCGACTGCCAAGATTCCGAAAGTTCGCATTGCAGTACTCATGGATATGCCCTCCTGGCGATCCGTTGGCGACCGCGAATAATTCCAGCGGTCCGGACGCGGTTCGCTACAAACGGCGGCTTGCAATCGCATAGCGGGCCTCGTTGCAGCCGTGGATTGGGCGTCAAGTTTGCGCCAATTCCTCACGATGCGGAGTACGGACTGTGGTGCCGAGCCCACATCACCGGGCATGCCTTCCTACGGACGCCAGCCGGATGACAACGAGGTGGCCTCGGTGCTCACGTACGTGCGCAACGCGTGGGGACGCAGGCGAACGCGGTCGCCGCCGGTACGGTTCAGCACACGCGCTCGGCGCTCGCGACGCTCCGACTGACCCGCATTAACAACACAGTTCGTAGAAAGCTGGCCGTCCATGCGCCTTGCGTACGACATATTGCAGGAGACAATAAACCGGGTATATCCTGCGTCCCGACGTTCGTCGCCTGCGATGAACGCCCCGGCGCGTACGGCTATAGGGAACTCGGGAAGATTCGAGCCGTAAGACGTTCGCGTGATGGGTTGCGGAGTGAGCCGATCGAGCCTGCCCGCGCGGTTTAATTTGAAACCAAATGTTACGAGCTCGCCGCCAGGGGTAGGCGACTCGAGGAGGAAACAGCGATGCACACCCGTGACGGGCTGCTCAGCCCATCTCTTATTGCTGCTGCCACGGCTTCCGTACTGCTTGCCTGGACCCCGGCGACGCAAGCTCGTGTCACCAGAATAGTTATCGATTCAACCACCCCCGTCACCGGGCAAGCCCTTGCGTACGAGTTGGTGCGCGGGCGTGCGTTTGGCGAACTCGATCCGAACGATTCGCACAATGCAATCATCACCGACATCGCCGCGGCCAAAGACCCGGACGGCAAGGTGAGGTACGAGGCGACCTTCGCCATCACCAAGCCCGTCGACATGTCGCAGTCCAGCGGGTTCATGTGGCACGACGTGCCGAACCGTGGCGGAAATATCCAGATCAACGCAACGGAACGTGGCTTCGGTGATGTCGGCCTGGCCAGCGCCTGGCAAGGCGACAACGCCGGCGCGACCGCGGTACCGTTCCCGCACGTCGCCGGCACGACCTACTGGGTCGCGGTCCCATTCGCCAAAAATGCGGATGGTTCGCTGGTGACCGGCAATGTCCTCGGACGCATCATCAATCGCAGCGGACCCAATTCTCAGCCGCTCAACGTGATGGGGAACCCGATACCCTATCTACCGAGCACGCTGAACACCGCATCGGCCATATTGGTCACGCATACGAAGGAAACCATCAACGGCATCGTCACCGAAGGGTCCACGATTCCGAGCACCGACTGGGCCTTCGCGCACTGCGATGCAACGCACCCGTTCCCGGGAACCCCCCAGGACATCGATGTGACTCATCTGCCGGGCAATCCCGGCCAGGTCTCGGGTATTTTGCCCGTGCAGATCTGCCTCAAGAACGGCTTCGATCCGACGCTGTTGTATCAGGTCGTATATCCGGCCACGGGTGCCTATGCGCTGGGCGTTGGCGCAGCCGCATTTCGCGACGTCAATTCGTTCTTCCGCTATGCCGCCCAGGACGATTTCGGCAACGCCAATCCGATTGCCGGCGGCATCCACTGGGCAGTGATCCGCGGCGTTTCGCAGTCGGGCAACTTCACCCGGGCATACATTTTTCTGGGCATGAATCAGGATGAGTCCAACCGAATCGTGCACGAAGGTGCGTGGCCGATCATCGCCGGCCGGCGCGTATCCGTGAACTCGCGCTGGGGCCAGCCAGATGGCGTGCTCGAACTCTACCAACTCGGCAGCGAAGGGCCGCAATGGTGGGTGCCATGGCCCGACACGGTGCGCAATCTGCCCGCCGGCAGCATTCTCGACCGCTGCAATGCAAGTGGGACGTGTCCCAAGATCATCGAGCACTTCGGTGGCTCCGAAGTCTTTGCCCTGAAGATGACGACCGAGTGGGTCGGCACATCGGCCGACGCCGACATTCCGTTGACACCCAATGTGCGCCGGTACTACGTCCCAAGCACCACGCACGGCGGCGGCGGCGGCGGGTTCAACCAGAATATCCCCAATACGCCCGCCAATTGTCCGGGGAACAACTGGAGTCCCGCGGGTGGTGCCTTCCGCGCCAATCCGGTGTCGGAGACCGAACTGACCAACGTGCTGCGCGTGGCAATGCGCAATTGGTTGATGCACGGAACGGTGCCGCCGCCAAGCCGCTACCCGACTCTGACCGGCGGCGACCTGGTCGATCCGACGATGGCGGCAATGGGCTTTCCGCACGGAATTCCTGGCATCCCGGACTCGATCTTTGCTCCGGAAAACTTCGTCAACCCGGTGTTCAACTACGACTGGGGCCCGCAGTTCGACGAGTTCAATGCAACCGGTGTCCCGACCAATCTGCCGCCGCCGATTCTGGCGACGATCAAGATGAAAGTACCGCGCGTAGATGCGGACGGCAACGAACTCGGTGGCGTGCCGACCGTGCTACGTGACGCACCGCTGGGGACATATCTGGGCTGGAACATCACTCCGTCCGGCTTCCATGCGGGGCAAGTCTGCAATTACGTTGGCGGCATGATTCCGTTCGCGCAGACGATGGCCGAGCGATTGGCAAACGGAGATCCACGGTTGTCGCTGCAGGAGCGGTACGGAAGTCACACCGCATACGTGTTGGCAGTGAAGAACGCAGCGGGGAACGCCTGGAGGCAAGGCTACTTGCTCCCACAGGACATGATCAACCTCGTCAGTCAAGCGCAGGCGAGCAATGTTTGCAATCATGGCGCATCGGGGCAGAGCTGCGACCCGGCGGCGCCGTAGCGGGCCTCGCATCGCATAGCCGAAGGCGGCGAGTCAATTGCACCGATTGCATCGAAGGCGCGGCAACGGCGACGGTCACCCACTTCGTGGCGGGAAAGATACCTGAACCGGCGACACTATTTCTCTTCGGTACAGCTCTTGGAGGGATTGTATTCAAACGGCGACGCCAACCGACTAGGAACAGGCGCTGATGATTTGAGAAATGTATGCCGGTCGCAGTTCCGGCACTCAAGGTGTTGTCGTACTTCGCACGTATCGCCGGTTTCGCCGACAACACGGTGCCGGCTTATTGAGAGGAGCGCCACCATGAACGACGAGAAAAACGGTGTCCCGTTCGCGCGAACACTGGAATTCAACAAACGGAGGACACTGCGCCATGCCATTGCCAGCACGTTGGCGGCAGGCGCGCTTATGATGGGCTCTGCGGCGGACGCTCGCATCGTCAGCGTTCAGATGAGCGCGCCCACGCCCGCCTTCGGCGGCTTCTCATGGCCGGGCGTCGGGCAATACGTGAAGATCACTGGTGTCGCGTACGCCGAGGTGGATCCTGCCGATCCGAGGAACGCGCTCATCGCCGACATCAATCTTGCCCAGACGCAGCCTGCCGGTCTCGTCAACGGTCTTCCGCAACCCGGTAAAACCCCCACGGGCAAGATCGGATACCTGCTGAACTTCTACATTCTCAAGCCGGCCGATCTAAGTGCGGTCAATCCCGCTCTGAACGGCTACGCCAAGATGATGTACGAGCCGCCCAACCGCGGTGGCAAGACGTGGACCGCGTTGGGCCGTGTGAGCGGCGGCGGTAACGACCCGGCGACGATCACCGATACGACGGTACTGACAAACTCGTTCTTGATGCCGCGAGGCTACACGCTGGTCTGGAGCGGATGGGAACCACTGGTGCCGCTAGCACAACTAGGCACAAGCCTTACCGCGGCGGTGGCGCTGCCGATCGCCCAGGGCCCCGGCGGCTCGACGATCACCGGCCCGGGGTACGAATACAACACATCCGCTTCATTCAGCTTGAGCTATCCGGCGGCAACGCTGGACAAGAATCTGGCGACGTTGACTCATCGCGTTCACCTCGACGACCTGCCTCAGGTGGTTCCCGCCGCCAACTGGCAGTACAACGCGACCGGAACGGCGGTCAGTCCAGTCAACGTAGCATCCGTCGCCAACGACATCTACGAGTTCTCCTACGTCGCCAGGGACCCGACGATCGCCGGCCTCGGCTTCGCCGCGGTTCGCGACCTGAATTCCTGGATCAAATACGGGACGGCTGCCGATGGCAATCCGCTGGCGGGCTACATCTCGCGGATCTACACGGAAATCTCGTCGCAACCGGGACGCATGCTGAACGACTTCCGGCATCTGGGATTCAACGAGGACGAGAGCGGCAGGAAGGTCGTCGACGGCATCATGAATTGGATCTCGGCGGGCAGCGGCATCGGCATGAACTTCCGGTTCTCGCAATCCGGTCGCACCGAGCGTAATCGCCAGGACCACCTCTTTGGCGAGAACGTCTTCCCGTTCGCCAACGTGGCCACGATGGATCCGTTCACCGGCATTGTCGACAGCCGTTATGCGAAGTGCCAGGCCACCAACACCTGTCCGCTGGGCGTCGAGATCTACTCGGGGAACGAATATTGGGTCAAAACGGCGTCGCTTCTGCATACGACGCCGGATGGATCGACCGATCTTCCCGATTCGCCTTTCTCGCGCAACTACTTCATGTCGAGCATGCAGCACGGTACCGGCAGCGCAACAAGCCGGGGAGCCTGCCAGCAGTTCGGAAATCCGCTGAGCTCGAACCCGGTGCAAAGAGCGCTCTGGCTCGCGCTCGACAAGTGGAGTGTTCTCGGCGTGGCGCCTCCGCCCAGCATGGTGCCCCGACTCGACAACGGCACGATGACGCTGCCGGCGAACACCGGTTTTCCGACCAACATCCCCGATCCCTTCGGAGAGACGCCGAACGGCAAGGTCACCTACACCGGTCTCAAGACGACACGTCACCGGTTCAATTTCGGGCCGGACTTTTACACGCTGGGTATCCCGACCATCTTCCCGCCGGTGATCACGCCTCCGCTCGAGATCGAAACGACCGTGCCGCTTCCCAATAATGTGAATGGTCCGGTTTATCCGAGCTATGCTCCGGCAACCGATGCCGATGGCAACGATATCGCGGGCGTGCGTCTTCCGGACGTCACCGTGCCGATCGCCACATATACCGGTTGGGCACTCCGGAGCGGGCCACAGGCCAACGACGGCTGCGAGTCGACCGGGCAATTCATCCCATTCGCCACGACCGCAGATTCACGCGCGGCCTCCGGCGATCCTCGTCCGTCGGTCGCCGAGCGCTATCCTACATTCGATGCGTACGACGTCAAGGTGAAGAACGCTATAGCGACGATGATCCAGCAACGCACGATGCTATGCGAGGATAGCGCGAGCGAGCTGCAGCGCATGCGCACCCTCGGCGCGAACAGGGGCGTTCCGAACCCGCCCGCGTCGTTCGCGCCCTACTCGTTCGCCCTGGGGGTGTCGACCGCGGTTGCATCGCCGAGCTCGCTGGCCGCGAGCGGAAACATGGTGCCCGTCACACTGTCCTTAAACACACCGGACACCTGTAACGTCAGTTGCAGCCTCACCGCGATCGCGGGCACGGATGGAGCCACCTCGGCCGATTCGCAGATCACCGGACCGATGAGCGCCAGTGTTCGCGCCAGCACTTCTGGAACATCGCCGTTTGGCCGCGTGTACAAACTTGCGATGGCATGTTCGGATCCCGCGACGAGCACGACCGCGAACAAGGTGGTGACGGTCACGGTGCGCAACAACCCGTAGCGGCAAAGACTCCGGATTCTCTCGCACGAGAATCCGGCGACGCACGCTAACGAGCGCCGGCCCTGGTCGGCGCTCGTTTTTCTTGAGACGTTCAGCGGCGCCGCGCTCGGCCTTCTGACCTTGCTTCGCCCGAGCTCTTCAGCGCACGTCCCGACGCGAGGCGAGCACGCCCGCACGGCGGCGAGTACTCATAGCGTAACGCTACCCTCTGCGAGCACCATGTCCGCGCCTTTAGTGAACGTGGCGCGCAAACGATAGATGAAAGTGCCGGACCCGTGAGGAGCGTCAAAGAGCGAGTACGCGGTTCCCTCGCCCTGCGGATATCCGACTTCGACGTTGAGATCGTAGGTTGCGTTACCCTCGAGCCTGCGATCGAGCATGAACCTGACGACACCGGCTTCGTGCGCGGCAGTCCAGTTGACCACTACGAGGCCGGAGGCGGTACTCACCGCAAAATAACCGAGGCTGAGCCCTACTAAATAATCGACCGCGACGTCGGCCGTTGCGAGCGTCTTCCCAGCGTCGCTTTGGTCAGTCGAAGCGAGTGCACGCAATCGGTAAGTGTACGTATCGGGCGCTGGAGTGTCCGTCCACGAGTACTCCTTGCTTCCGTCGACCACCTGGACTGCGATGTAGCGCTCGAACGCATCGTCGGGGTCCGACTTCAGCTTGCGATCCAGCAAGTAGTAGTCGAACCCAGTCTCCGTGGCCATATGCCACCTAATCGTCACCATGCCACCGAATCCGAGCGTCGCGGTGAAGCTAAGCACGTTCCCAGGGACGGATGCCGCGGCATGGCGGGCGGTCGAGCCGGGTGCATCCTCTACCACGAGTGCGCGCGCGCCCCTATCGGCGGAGCCGGCCGGCAACGAAGCGACGTCATCGTTGCGGCGAGGTGTTGCGATGGGGTTCGGACGTACCACTTCAGATGGGGCCGCCTCGTGGCCCTTATTGTTAGTGCTGACGCTCGCACCTCCCTCGTAGGCGCAGTCCACCCTCGGAATTGCGCACGACAACGACGGAAGCGAATTCAGTGCCCACGGAACGAGGGCGAGCAGCAAAACCGCGAGCAACACGTACCGCAATCGGATCATTCAGCGCTTTCCCGAAGGACCAAGGGAGTTCATCCTGATCACTCGTGGCCACCTACACTCCGTCAACCGGCCTCGCAACCGCCCTCAAGACCGCTTACTCCATTGGAATTCCGTCGTGGTTCTCAGCAAAGCTCACCTCCGCGGCGTGCGATTGGGTGACATAGTCGTGGGCGTGTATGCCGCCCGCGGCGCGTGAGCGCTAATACTTGTTCAGACCTCCCTAACGCTCAGGCGAACAGAAGACATCGTGATCTGGCAGCTTTCCCGAGAATTCTCGAGACATCCAATACAGCACAGTTCCATTATTGGGCATAAAGCAGTAGGCCCCAAATAAGTCACTCCTGCTGCCATAAAAAGCATACTCGGCCATGAGGTGAGCCACGATCTGCTCGTCGCCGACGGTAGCGCGAAGCGCATCGTCTCCTTTTTCCAGATAGGGAATGACCCTGGTGTGAAATTTTGGCAGTTGCCGCTGCGGCCCTGACGGTCGCAAGGCAGATTGCTTATCGAAGTAGTGGAGATAGTCAGTATTGACTCTCGTCTCGCCCCCAATCACTCTTTCCATCATCCGTGGATCCAACCAGAAAAAACCAGCGATACGAGCTACTGTATCGAGTTGATATTCGTCCGCACGGAACCACTTGGGCAGTTTATCCAATCGTTGCTGCAGGCGTTGCACGTTGAGCGAGAGGGGTTTAGGGGTCGCCAGGAGAAAGGCTTGATCGGAGCCGTAAACGTACCATAGCGTGGCATTAGGGAAGACCCGGCGGAACGTGTTCAGGTGTATCCGGAACAGATCTCCCTGCATCGTACCGGCCACTGGAACCCATTGTGCAAATACACCGTTCGGGAGGAGACGACTTTGCACGGCACGATAGAATTCTTCTGTGTAGAGGACCCAGCTGTCGTAGGCGCGCGGATGGGTCGAATCGGAAATGATCACGTCGTAGCGTTTGCCGCTTGTGACCAGGTAGTTTCGGCCATCGTCGTTGTGAAAATGGAATTTGTAATTGTGAAAAACATCCCCGTTCACATCCGTAAACAGGTTGTTGATACCTTCCACCTCAGGATTGAGATCGACCGTGTCGAGAGAGGCGACCTGATCGGAAGCTAGGACAGAGCCCGCCGTGATTCCAGCCCCGAAGGCGATCACCAGCACCTCTTTCGGTTTGTCGGGCTCATGTAGCAATATGGGAAGGATCCCCAGGAGCTTGAACAGCTGCGTATGCCAATAGCGGGTTGATGCTTCCTCGACGCCGTTGAGGTACATGTCGCGATGGGTACCCCTCTCAGGGTCCCTCTGGTCGAGAACGGTGACCGTCGCTGCGCGTCCCTCGCGAACAAGCTTCACCTCCGTCGAACGCGCGTGTGTTGAATCTGCGATCTTCCGTGCGTACAGGTCTGTAAGTTTTGGCAGTGTCAGCACAAGCAGTAGTGCCAGGGAGGTGACGCTCATGACAGCAAAGGACCAACGACTAAGAGTTCTTGCCGGGGAGAGCAGGCTGACGACCCCTACGGCAGTGCAAATCAGAGCCAGGCATATGAAAGCACCCTGCGTACCGATGATCGGAACGAGGTAGTGGTTTATCAGGGCCGAACCCAGAAGGCCTCCCGCGCTATTGAGCGCATAAAGCGTGGCCGCCGCCTGCGTTGCCTCACCACGCTCCTCCGGTTGGAGCATCCTGATTGCAACGGGCAATAGGGCGCCGATCAGAAGCGTAGGAGCGATGATAATCGCCAGGATAGGTAGTGGGTCTCTAGAACTGACGTCAGCTAGTCGGGCAAACGGGTCATCCCCGATCACCCAATCTGTCAGAAGGAGATACGGCGTCACCAAGACAAAAACCCCTGCAGCAAGGGCGATAAAACCAAATAAACGGTCGCTGTTGTTGGAGTTACGGCGCAATATGCCGTACAACCAGGTTCCCAGCACGGCACTGATTCCCGTTCCCAACAGAAAGCCCGTCAGCACGAGGGGAAAAATCGACAAGGTATTACCAAAGTACAGAATACCCAGCCTTGTCAGGAGAACTTCATACGCAAGCGCGACGAATCCTATGCCGAAGGATGCGCAATAGAGAAAAGCTTTTAATCGCGGGTTTGATATCGGGTTGTGTCTGAGGGGAATCGATTCTGCCGCGGCCTCTTTTGCTTTAGACTTTGCGACCCTCTTTCCCGAGTCTTTTTCCGGTGAAGAGCCGGATTCACGAGCGGCCTTTAGGATTTTGGACTGCGCGATCGTGTTGGCGATAAGTCCACACAGTGCCGCAAGAAGGTAAAGACCAAAGGCACAGACCAGTGTCAACTGGACGCCGAACCCGAACAGAAATTCGAATCCCGCCACAAAACAACCGACAGCAGCGCCCAGGGTGTTAACACTGTACAAATAGCCCGCCCGTGCCGTCCGCCGTGACGGTGAATCGGGTGCCGACCCGGCGATCATCGCCGGAAATGTCGCACCCATCAAAAATGCTGGCAGGAAAAGGGCGGTCAGGGTGACGACGAGCCGGGCAACCGTCAAGAGACCTCTATCACCAACACTTTCCGCCAATGACGTGAAGAGGTGGGATGACAGGTCAAACAGGAATGGTGAGAGTAGGACATAAAGCCCGATGCCAATCTCCAAAAGGATATAGGGCACGAGGGATGCAATGCGTTTGCCAAAGATGCTTCCGCCAACTTGGCTGCCAAGTCCGAGTCCCCCCATAAACACGACGAGGATCATCGCAGTTGCGCTCACCGAATTGCCCACGACCACGATCAGCATTCGATTCCACGTCACTTCGGCCATCAGGCAGGCTGCGCCTGATGCAAAAAAGGCAACGTAGATGGCAATCAAGAAAATCAATGAACGGAAATTAAAAGTCATTTGTCAGCCCGACGAGCGGCACTGTGGCCGGTAAGGCAACCATGCCCCAGATCTTCCTACGATTGGTTGATACCGGCTTGTCATCTCACCCGTTTTTTTGGGCGTCGCTGGCGCACGTAGTCGGGCGAAAAGCGTAGCCGCGTTCCGTTGTGGAAGGAAACGTAGGCTTGGACTGCACGCTCGATCGCGATCCTAGTTGACGCACAGGCCATGTTCAGCCTCGCGATGCCCGAATCGCCGAGCAGCACACCGACAAAAAAACGCCGCCGTAGCGGCGGCACACGGTAGCGGCAAGAACACTATCGGGCCCGATCGTCGAGGCTAGGATACGGAGTTCATCGCCTTCCGAATGGGCCCGACCAAGAAATTATGAGTGCAGGCGGGGGCTCGCTCTGGGCAGCCCCGCGCCATTGTCTTCCACCTAATTCAGCTTGCCGCAGAGCGCCGCAGGGACCCCGACCTGGGCGTTGTTCATGACCGTACCCTTCTCGCCCTTGTAAACCGTCTTGACCACGGAGCACTGCGCTCTGATGTTTGCCTCGAGGTTGCCGGTGCAGGTGAAGTTGTTGGGATCGGTCGTGCTGCCGCCCACCGGCCCCGTGTACTGCGCGTACTGTGGGTACGGGCACACCGCGCGCGCTTGGCCAGTGAGATTGCCCGTTCGGGCCAGCTTCTCCGGCGGAATGCCGTTCTCGACCCAGTCGTAGAGGTTTGGCAAGAACGTGTTAGCCGTATGGGGGGCGCCCGGCATCAGAAAGAGGCGGAACCAGGTCTGCAGGCTGGGGAAGTCGGTGACGGTCCCGCCGGGCCCGAAGTATGTCGCGACTTGGCGATAATAGGCGGGATCCTTGCGGAACAGGATCGCCGTGTCGTGGGTACCGTGCGACAGGATGATCTTCACCCCGCGGGCCTTCGCGCGGTCGAGCTTGTAGTCGTTGGCGTCGACGTAGTCGCTGGTGACCAACGCGCTCTTGTTCATCTCGTCCTCGTACAAAATCGCGCCGGGTGGGTTGCCAGCAAGCGCGATCGATTCGGCGTCCATGAACAGGTTGTTCGCGTTGATATTCAGGTCGAAGTGGTTGTAGCGCATTACCTGCGCCGTCGACCCGGCCGTCGTGGTGCTCGTGCCGATGTTGAGAAAGCCGTGGCTGTACGGGTAGTAGATCAGCTTGCCGAACGAGTTCTTCGGCCCGTCGAAAATCGCCTGGAGGAGTTCGGCTTGCCTCGTACCTGGGAGCAGGCAGTTCGGCGTGGCGGGGGCGGTTGGCTGGCCGCAGACATGCATGGTTGCCTTCCAGTCGCAGGCCCTTGGATCGTGCAGAATATTCTGCCCGTCGATGATCGTGCCGCCAAAGCCGGAGGTTGGGCTTGTCATGCAAAACGCTATCGCGGCGGCCGTTGCGGAGTTCAACTGGGCTGTCGTGAAGGGGATGCCGAGTAGCGTGGCCTTCTTGTTGACCATCGCCGCCCACGAGTCCTGAATGCGGAATTGCTGCCAGTCGCGCGCCGGCGAGCTGATGTCGAAGCCATCGTACTCCTCGGGGCAGTTGAGCACCTGCGTCGTGGCCATGTGGCCGCCGCCGGAGAAGCCCTCGAAGTAGGTGTACTTCTTCATGGCGTCGTAGGCCGAGGCGCCGTAATACGAGCGGGCCATCTGCTTGGCCAGCACGATCGCCGTGCAATAGGAGCGGCCGCCGCCCCAGTCTTTGAGTTTTCCGTAGTTCGGCCGCGAGCCCTGCACGTAGCCCCAGGCGTCGCCCGAGCCGCTGTCCGCGGTGCCATGGCCGGAGTCGGTGCTGAGGCCGATTGCCGCCGGGTTTTGCTGGATGTAGGTGGTGAAGCTGGAAACGCTGCCTTGCGCCCCGCCGCCCGCGGTTTGCACCATGCGGCCACCCCATGCGGCGCTGCCGGTACTGGTATTGAGCGGGAAGCCGAAGCCCATGCGGACATACTGGTACGTGTCGACCGTCGGCGGTCCACCCGGTGCGTAGCCGGGAAAGAGCTCCGGCCCCGAGCCCACCAGCGATCCCTCGCCTACGAGCGCGGGATCGCGGTAGACGAGGCTGACGTTGCAGTACGCAACGCCGCCAGTGGTTGCCTGCACCGACGTCGCCGAGGAAATGGCCGGGTTGCCGGCCAAGGGCGGGTTGGTGAGAACGTCCGCGCAACTCGCGAGCTGTGCCGACGCCATGCCGGGCAGCGATAACAGTGCACCTGCGGCGAGCGTGCTCGCTGCGAGAGCCTTCCAAGTGCGACGGGCGACAATCATCATGGTCTCCTCCGTGCAAAATGGCACACTGAGACTCCGGCAAGGGTGGCGTCTACCTCGCATCACAGTCCTTACCAGCGACTCGGAAAGCGCCTGCCGATCGTGCCGATTTCCGGTCTTTTGACGGTCGTACGCCATGTTTCAATCATCAGCGATTGGCCAGATAACCACAACACAGTAATCCGAATAATCCTTATTCGAATATCAAAATGGCTCGTGTGCACGAGTTCGTGTAATGCGATCAGCTCATACGATTGATTTTGGTGCTCGGCATCGGCGTCCGAGATGCGAAATGAAGGGGTCTTCCCCACAGCACGTCCGTGCGCGCAGTCTCTCGCACATGCGATGGCCGAATTTTGCGCCGCGCTCAGGTTGCTCACTAAGCAGATCGGCCGCCGCCTCCAACCGTGCGAGCAGGGAGCGTAACCGGGCGCTCGACGCCCAGCCTCAACACTCCACACATCCCTACTTGCAGAACGACGGATCGAGACCAATGCCCGCGTAATCGAGCTGCGAGCCCGTCTCTGACTTGTAGATGGTCCGCACATCGTTGCAAAGGTTGTCCTTGTATTCGAGACCTCCGATGCAAGCGAAGCTTGTCGCATCGTCGATGCTGCCACCTTTGTACACTGCCGTGGTCGGGAACGGGCAGAGCGGACGCGTTCGACTAGATGGCGCCCCTGCACCGCCCTGCGCCAGCAGGACATCCGGCGCGGCGCCGTTTTCCACCCAATTGACCATGGCGAGGAACGGGTCGACGACCGACGGGCCTGCACCTCCACCCAAACCGCCGGTGCAGTGCCCGACGCCAGGCATTGGAAAGAAGCGGTACCACTTCTGAAGGTCGCTAAAGTCGAACGCCGTCCCACCAAAGTGGGCGTTGACGCGGCGATAGTAGTCGAGATCATGGCGCCACCGGATCGCACCATCCTGCGATCCGTGCACCTGCACGATCTTTACGCCGTGCCCCTTGGCGGCTTCCAGACTCACGCTCTGATTGTCCGACAGATCCGAGACTGTGTTGGAGCCGAGTGCGGCCTCCTCCTCGTAGGTGATGCCCAGCGGCGGATTGCCAGCAGCAGAGCGCGCCGCCGCGTCCAAGAACAGGTTGCCGGCGACATCGAAGCTCGTGTCCTTGTGATTCCATTGCACTACCTGGATCGTGCTCCCGGACAGGGCTGTCGAGAAATTGATCCCGCGGTCGTACGGATACCAGATGCGCAGGCCGTTATGGTTGCGCGGGCCGTCCCAGATTTGGTCGACAACTGCGGCCTGATCGACGTCGAGGCAGTTCGGTGCCGCCGGCGCCCCCGGTCCGCCACATATGTTAGCGGTGGCGCTGAACGTGCACGCGCGCGGATCAGCGATGATGCCGTCTGCGACCTTGTCCATTCGCTGGCGGTCGCATGCCGCGATCGCTGAGGTATTCGCCGCCGCAATTTGCGCCGACGTCAACGTCTTGCCAAGCGGAGCGAGCTTCGCCTTCACGACGAGGTAGGGATAGCTGTCGGCGAGACGGAACTGCTGCCAGTAATACGCGGGCGCGCCGATGAGAAAGCCGTCGTATTCGTCGCCGAAGTTCTGCAGCTGCCCCATCCCCTCGTTGCCGCCACCGGAGCATCCGTTGTAATACGTCCGCGTCGGAACACTTCCATAATAGCTCTGCGCGAGCGTACGCCCCCACTGCTTGCCGTAGTGCGTGCCTCGATAGGCCCAGTCCAGGATTGTGCCGGTGGCGAGTGTATGGGCGAGCGGGCCGGTCTGGATGACGCCGAACGGTGGGTTGCCCTGACCTGTGTCGGTGCTCGATCCGACGTAACCTAGGCGAATGGCGTAAGGTGGCCCATTGTCGTGGTTCAGGCCCTCCGCGTAGTTCGCCCACGATGTCACCGAGCCCGAGTTCCCGGCGCTCGCGCTCACCATGTTCTTGCCGATCCAATTGCCCTGAACGGCGCCCGAGCCCCCATCCGCGAGGCTTAGCGGCAGTGAGATCCGGATCTTTATCGCCTGGGACTGGTTGACATCATAGCCACCCGCTGGCCCCGACAGTCCGGTCCCGTAGGTAAAGTTTACTTGGCAGTAGGCGGGTGTGGACGGCGTCGGCGAGGGTTGCGACGGCGGATTCGGCGCGACCGCGGCGGCGGCCGGGATGATGGCCGCGGTAAGTGTCCCCGTAACGATAGAGGGATTGCCGGCAAGACCGTTAGCCGGGTCGCTCGCGAGCTGCGCGCACGTCGGAAGTGCGAAGGCTACCGAAGGCGCGGCAGCGATCGCGGCGAGTGCCATCGCGATGCTTGTTGGGTAGTTGCGATTTCTGTTCACACCATCCTCCTATGCACTACTCACTTGCCCGGGTCTTTCTGATCCGGGAACTTGTCGAACTCGACGTTGTACAGGCCGCCGTTCACTTTTTCTACCTTGCGAATGTATATAGTCTGAATCACGTCTCTCGTCTCTGGGTCGATGGCGATGGGGCCTCTAGGGCTTGCGATCTTCATACCCTTGAACGCCTCCATCAAGGCATCGCCATCGGTGTTGCCGTTGGTCTTCTTCAGCGCCGCATAGATGGCCGCCATGCCGTCGTAACCCGCGACCGCCATGAAGTTCGGGCGCAACTTCGTGCCGTTCGCGTCGGCGTATGCCTTGAGGAACGCCCTGTTTTCCGGCGAGTCGTGCGCGGCTGAGTAGTGGAAGCTGGTGGTGAGACCCAGTATCGGATCGCCCATCGCTTCCAGCACGCCGTCGTCGGTGATGTCGCCGGTGGCGATCAACTTGATTCCCGCCTCGGCCAAGCCACGTTCCTTGTACCCCTTCATGAAGGCGATGCCCTGCTCCCCCGCCGGCAGGAATAGGAAGACCGCTTCCGGCTTGGCGTCCTTCACGCGCTGAATGAAGGGCGCGAACTCGGGATTCTTCAACGGGATGTGCACGCTGCCCACCATCTCGCCGCCGGCCGCCGTGAACGCTTTGGTGAACGCCGCCTCCGCATCGAGTCCCGGGCCATAGTCCGACACTACCGTATACACTTTCTTGATGCCGTTCTTGGCCGCCCATTGCGCCATCGGCTGAGTCACTTGCGGCAGCGTCATCGACACCCGCACGATGTATGGGCTCTTGGTGGTGATGATCGACGTCGCCGCGTTCATGATCACCATCGGCTTCTTCGCTTCCGTGGCCACCGGCGCCACCGCCAGCGCGTTAGGCGTGAGACCGAAACCGACCAGCAGGTCCACGTTGTCGCGCGTCACCAGCTCCTGCGCGAGCCGCTTCGCCACGTCGGGAGCCGGTCCGGTCGTGTCCTTCTGGATGATCTCGATCTTTTTGCCGGCGACGGTGTCGCCGTTCTGCTTCATGTAGGCCTTCATCCCGTTGTAGATCTGCTGCCCGTAGTCGGCGAAGGGGCCGGAAAATTCGCCGATGAGGCCGAGCTTTACTGCGCCTTCCCCGTGGGCCGTCGAGCAGGCCAGGATGACCGCGCAAGTGATCAGCCACCTCCATGTGCAGCGCAAGCTTCGCATCGTATCCATCTGCTGTTCCCTTCTAGTAGCTGTACGCTCTGACAAAGTCTGTTACAGGTTCCAATGATCAGTCAGGGATTCTCGTTGCGCGCTGCAAGTTCACTATACTTAGTAGTCATAATCGGCATGAATATATTTTGATATTCGAATCTCATGCACTACGGTCGCCTCGACTTGAATCTATTGTGGATCGCGGTTGTGCTCTTCGAAGAGCGAAGCGTCAGCAACGCTGCCGTCAGGCTGGGCATGAGTCAAGCGCAGTAAGTTCGGCTCTTGCCCGACGCCGCGAGTCCCTCGATGACCCACTCTTCGTCAGGACTGCTCGGGGCATGGAGCCGACACCCCGTGCGCAATCGATCGTAGGCCCCACGCGCGAAGTTCTAAGTCGCATCGAACGCGAAGTGATCGCCGGGTTGGCGTTCGAGCCACAGACGAGCACAACCACAATCACACTTGCTTTGTCAGACGTGGGCGAGATGGTTTTCCTCCCTCGTATCCTCGAGCGTGTCCAAACCGAGGCGCCCATGGCGCCGATACGATCCGTAACACCACCACCGAATGAGTTGCGCGAACGGCTGGAGAATGGGGATATCGACCTCGCTATCGGCTACTTTCCCGACCTCGAGAAGGGCAACTTCTTCCAACAGCGATTGTTCACCCATCACTTCACGTGCTTGCTCCGCGAGGATCACCCCATTAGCTCCGCGCGGCTGACTCTGAAACAGTTCCTCTCGCTCCGCCATGTCTCGGTGCGCGCCGAGGGACGGAGCCAGGAGATCTTCGAGCGATTCCTCGTCTCGAAGAAGATCCGGCGCAACATTGTGCTTTTTTACTCCGCACTTCATGTCCTTGCCGATAATTATTGGGCGGTCCGATCTGGTTGCAACGGTTCCACACGCGATCGGCATGTTCTACTCGAATGCGCTCGCCGGGATAAAGGCCGTTGCGCCGCCGCCGCTCGACCTGCCGAAGATCGTGCTCAAGCAGCACTGGCACCGCAAAGTTCACCACGATTCGCGGAATCAATGGCTTCGCCGTATCGTCTCCCAACTCTTTAGCCAAGAATCGGACGAATGGAAGACGAGCAAGACCGGCTAATGCGGCACGCCGGGCCGAAGCCTCGCGTGGGACCACCGGGTCAGATTCGATATGGCTTCGCATGCGTTACCATGGACATCGACTCAACCGAACCCCGGCGCCGCCGCAAGCACGGGCTCGCTAGCAAGTTCGGCGCGGGGTACAGACAATCCCCGACCGCGACGGGTGTGTGGCAACCCGACGTAGTTCTCAGCGAGCATTGTGGCTCCCGCATGCGATGAGACCACGTAGTTCAGCTGGGCAAGCTGCATTCGCGCCTGGAACGGATCGTCTTCGAATCGGTGCAGCATCGACGTCATCCACCAAGAGAAGTACTCCGCCCGCCAAACCCGCTCAAGTGCAAAGGTCGAATAGGCCTCCAACTGGTCACGTCGCCGTGTCGCGTAAAACTCGACCAACGCATCGGCCAGCACCTGCACGTCGGCAATGGCCAGGTTGAGTCCCTTTGCGCCTGTCGGCGGCACGATGTGCGCTGCGTCTCCCGCGAGATACAGCGAACCGTACTGCATCGGCTCGCAGACGACGCTGCGCATGGCGACGATGCCCTTCTGGAAGATGCGGCCAGGCTCGATGTTCCAACCGTCGTCGGTCGCGAGCCGGGCTCGTAACTCGGCCCAGACGCGATCGTCCGACCACTGAGCCACGTCATCGTTTGGATCGCACTGGAAATACAGGCGCTGCGTCTCGGGCGATCGCGTGCTGACCAGCGAAAACCCGCGCTCGTGGTGAGCATAGATGAGCTCGGGGGAGTAGCGCGGAGCATCGACGAGTATGCCGAACCAACCGAAGGGGTAATGTCGCATGTATTCCACGCGGGCCGACTGCGGAATGGATGACCGGCATACGCCGTGGAAGCCGTCGCACCCTGCGATGAAGTCGCACGTCAACTGACGGACGCTGCCGTCCTCGGCGTATCGCAGTGTCGGCTTGTGCGAGTCGATCGCGTGAACGCTTACCTCCGCCGCTTCGAAAACGATCTCGCCACCCGCGTCGAGACGAGCTTTCACGAGATCCTTCAGAACCTCGTGCTGCGCGTATACCGTGATCGCGCGACCGCCGGTCAAGTCTGACAGGGCAACGCGATGACGGCGACCCGAGAATAGAAGGTCGATGCCACGATGGACGGCGCCCTCGCGAAGCACCCGGTCCCCGACGCCGGACTCCGCCATGAGGTCAACGGTCCCCTGCTCGAGCACGCCCGCGCGTAAGGTGGATTCGACATCCTGCCGGCTGCGGCACTCGACGATGATCGAATGGATACCTTGGCGCTGAAGCAGGTGCGCGAGCATCAAGCCAGCCGGCCCCGCGCCGACGATACCGACCTGCACCCGACGTATACTCATCGCATGGATCTCACGATGCCGCGCTATGAGCCAGCGCCGTAGCGGCGGTTACAGGGATGATCGAGAACACCAAATGGCGATGCCGCTATCGGTCGAAGAACCAGCGGTTGCATGAATTCTTCCTCTATTGACGCACAAGACCCTGGTCATCCGGCCGTTCTTCGCGGCCGGCCAATGAGCGTCCCCATCGCTATAGATGCCTGTCAGCGGCGACTCGTGCTCGCCAACCGAGGTCCTGATTGCTGCGCACGCTGTATCGGGTCGGTTGAACTGAGCGAGGCGATGGCACTGATGCGGCGAAGATCATGGGTCGCCGCCGACGGAAAAGCAAGACAGGAGAACAAATACGCGTTATAGGCAAATCGAATAGAGGGAGGTCTGCATTCGAAAGAACCATCGCATTATTCGCCCGCTATCTGGACGTTTCCTTTTGCGAGCGTAGTCCAGTGTCGCCTTCACGCGAGTCACTCGCGACATGCGCAGCAATCGAAAGTCTTTCTGGATTGCGATCGTCTTACTGATCATCGGCGCAATCATGCTACGCCTGCGGACAATCGATGGAGTCGACCATGTGCGCGCGAACCGTTGGAGACACCTGACATATTGGCTGACGCCGCGCTGCGGTTTCCGTCAGACGCGGGCGGCGCGAGTTCCAAGACTATCGCACCGGCCGCCTGCTGATGCGCAACCTGCGTGACGCCGCATTGCGTGGCGTACGAGTGCGGTTGTTGGTGGACGACCTTTACACGGGAGATGGCGCCCCGATGGTTCGCGGCTTGGCCAAGTTCCCGAACGTCCCCGACCTGGACTTGACCCGGATCTGCGGAGTAACAGGCCGTCGCTCCCTAGATAATTTTATTGCAGCTCGGTTCTGGGTTCATGATCCATGGCTGAATAAAGGATCGCGAGCAACGCACACGCTCCGGGACTTGCTTTTGAATTCGTCGCGTCGAATTTCCATGCACTCATCAGCCGCACGCCCGGGGATACTGATAAAATCGCCAGTATCCAATTCGATCCGCCAGTGTTCGAAGAGAGATCACGTGCGCCCTTCATTGCGTGACAGTCGCGCGCTCATCGCGCTCATTCTTCCGGCGTTGTGTGGTGCGCCACTGGCCTCCGCGGAGATATTCAAGTGTGTCAGCAAGGATGGGACGCCGCTGTACCAGAACTTCCCATGCCAGTTTGACTCGATCGGTTGGGTACCACCGAATTCGCAGGGCGTGAAGACGCCCCCGGCGGCGCCCGGGCCGCCCGAGGCGAAGCCCAGCGCGCTACCTGCTGATACGGTACCGACCGTCGCCGCGGTGGATTCAAGGCAGGTCCGCGTCGGAATGACACCCGAAGAAGTCAAAGCGATCTTGGGCGAGCCGATGGAGGTCGTCGAGGAAGGGCCCGCTGACCGTCGGACCGAGATCTGGCGCTACGTCGACCGGACGCTACAGCTCGATCACACGCATCACGTAACAACCGTAGAGGCGTGGTAAGGACGAGGTTTTCTCGAGACCCGGCATCTCGGCACGGCGTCTACGTTAGACAGCGCATCGATAAGCACTGCCAGGCGACGTACTCCCCGGCCATATCCCATGGCCTGCTCCCGGCATTCATATCGAGTGTCGACTCCCTTTACATTGGGGCACATATCCTGTTTCAACCTTTTCGTAACTCTATGAATGGTTGCAACAATCCAAGGATGGCGCAAAAGTTGCCTTCGGTGATCTACAACGTGTAACTTTGCGAGGGAGGAGCTCATGAATTTGGCTAAGAGTGTGGGTATTGGGATCGCATGCGCGACTGCGGCAGCGATGGGTCCTATAGCTTCCGCAGGACCAATATCAGGGGAGTTCGGCCCCAACCTGGTCACCAATGGCAGTTTCGAGGCGACCTCGGTAATCGCCGGCTCAGGGTGGACGGTGTCGGGGGCTTTCACCGGCGAGGGCTTCGATTATTTCATTGACACCAATGCGGCTGATGCTCAAAGCGGCACACACTCTTTTGCCGGCGGGGCAGTCGGCGATCTCGGATTCATTTCCCAGACCATCACGACGAATCCGGGCTCGCACTACAACATCGATCTGTGGCTCGCGAATTTGAGTGGGTTTGCCGACGGCACCGAGGTCCAGGTTCGATGGGCCGGTAACATCGTCTACTCGGCAAGCGACATCCTCGGTTTCGGCTACAGGGAAATCGTCATTGATCCGGTCGCGACTTCCGCAACTACGTCGCTCTCAATCGGACTCCGGGACGACAGCTTCTTCCTGAACGTGGACAATATCTCGGTGCGAGTCGTGCCCGAGCCGGCTACCCTTGCGTTGTTTCTGAGTGGTTTGGGCGCCGTCGGTTTTTCGAGAAGGAATCGTCGTTCGATGTAGTGACGGACACAGTTAGTTTAAAAAAAGCCCGCATCCCTGCGGGCTTTTTTTCGCGCAGCGAAACCGCGCCGGTCGATCACCGCAAGCCCGTGACTGCTCGCGCCATAGGCCTGCGCAGTACGCGGGACTTTCACCGCCGATCCGGATGCGGCGCGGGTCAGCGGTCAAGCTGACCCGCGCCGCGCTCCAGGATCGGAACGTCCCTAGCTGCAGAACTGCGAGACGCGAGACGCCTTTGCGGGGTTGGACCAGCGCGGATCGCCAGGCGTCCACACCTGCGGGACGAAGAAGTCGATCGGGTCCAGCAGCAGGTGGAACTCCGGCCAATCGCTTTGCGGGAAGCCCATGTTGAGCGCCGTTTCGCGCCACGCCATCATGTGATAGATCCCAGAACCCTTTTGCGCAACATCCGTCAGGTGGCCCGGAATGTAGAACTTGGGCTTGAGGTGCTCCTGCACCAGAATGATGTCGCGTTCCTGGTTGTTCGCGGCGCCGAGGCTGACGATGGAGCCGAGCAGCACGTCGGTGTTGGGGAGGGTGTCCATCAGCGAGTACAGTCCAGCGCCGATGGACGCAGCAAGAGCCTTCGCCGTCGGGTCAAAGGCGGGGTCACTGTATTGAGCCAATGTTATGAACCCCGGGTCCACGCCGATGCCTTCCTTTGCAGGGCCTGCGGAGTTGAGCCAGACGAGAGTGAAGTTATAGCCGCTGCGCAACACGAACTGATAGAAAACTTCGTATGGGCCTGCCGTGCCGCCGAATCCTGTCGTCGTCGTGTTGAGTTGTCCCGCGACTCTGCTTCCAACGGCAGTGGGTGGGGTGAAAGGCGTAAGCGTTGGATACATCGCCGGATAGGTAATCGCGGGCGTGGGCGTGGTGATCGTGCGTCCCGCGTAGCGTGGATCGGCGAGATCGCTCAGCGTGGTATGCGCGAAGGACGGATCGACGGGCGCCGTGCCCGAATGGACGAACTTGAACGCGAGAACACAAGCCACTGAATCCAGCGGCGTGGCAAGCCTCGTGGCGCTGCTCTTCCCCGTCCCAGCGTTGGGACCTTCGTCGAATTGGCCGGGCCTCGAGCCTCGCGGTACCACGCCGATGCAGTTCACCGGGTTGCTATCCGGCAGGTAAGGCGCGCCACCATTCTGTGGATTCGGGTCGGCGGCCATCCTCGCGACGTCGGCCTGCATCACGTCGCAGGTCTCGGGTGTCGAGTAGATCGGCGCGTTGGTCCACTTGGAGATGTATGCCGCGTTGTCGGCGTGATCGCCGTGTCCGTGCCCGAGGAAAATCGCTTCCGGGCGCACGTCGATCAGGTCCTGCGGCAGGACCGGGGAATAACGTTGGTCGATGGGCGACGTTGGCAGCTCGGGCCTGGAGATGTAGCTGTCGAGCAGAATCACGTGTCCCAGAATCGACGTCACATAGGTCGTGTTCGTCGCCCAGGAGGCAATGACCTTGTCCTTCTTGACCGCCCCTGTGTTGACGTCCACGTTGTCGATGCCGAAAAACTTCTGCCGCGCCTTGAGTACGGCGGGATCCACTGCTGCCAACGCGACTGACGTCGACAAACACATCGCCAGCGACAGCCCGGCGAATACCATTCGTCCGCGATTCATTGCATGACCTCCTCTTTGGTTTCGATCACCTCGTTTGGCGGCGAGAATCAGTGCGGCCTTATCTGCGTCATCCTCCGGAGCTCGATACCGTCGACGGTGCCTGCTCGGCGGGAACTCGGTTGTGTCCACGCCTGTGTCTCACAACCGGTGTGCCACATTGTGTTCGCCCGACAGGCCATCATAGTGGCAGCGCATGGAATTCACAACGGTCAGGCACAGCCAAATTATTGCTATGCGCTTGTTGCGTCGCAGCAAGCGGTGACCCCACGCTTGCTTGCTGCCGGCCCACACTGCGGTGGCCCGAACGCGATCGCCCCGGTCGAGCGCCGGTTCAGCGGTAGACGCGATTCAAGACCGGGTGAATTTCCCCCGATCTATTCCTGATAGGGTTCCACGAGGCTCGCGCGCAGCGAATAGCCGACGTCGATATCGGTGGACCCATCGACGATTTCAACCGACCGCTTGCTGCCGCTTGCAGCGATTCGTCCCGTGACCCACACGGCGTCGAACATGCGTCGCATTTCGAACGCCTTGTCCGCCTTGACGTATACGATCTGGTTGGGCTCGGGCGGAGGTGTATGGATGCACGCACCGACCCACGGAACGAGCAGGAACTCGGTGACCTTCATGCCGGAAAACTCGAGCGGCAGCACGTAACCGGGCATGCGTATCATTTTGCCGTCGATTGCGCCGTTCACGGTACGCGCGGCGACAACCTTTTTCTCGGCGATCGAGTCGCGTTTAGCGAGCAATGCATCGGCGTCGATGCCGTCCTGCTTAAGTCTGGTTAATGCCTTCTTTTCTATCGCGAGCTCTTCAGGCGTCAGCGTAATCCCACGACCTTTCCGGATACGCAGGCCGGCGACGTCACTCAGCGCAAACAGTTGCTCGGTGGAGAGCGTCGCGAAGGGATTGTCCGCGGCAGGCACTTTGACGGACAGCACTTCCCAGTCGATGGTGCGCGGTTCCTCTGCGTAAGCGCACGGCATCCACAATGCACAGTAACCAATCAGAGCGTAGAGAAATCTTTTCATCGTGATAACACGACTCGTCAAATTCGGATCGTCATGCCATCCGCCAACGACAGGCGGTAGATTCTGTATGCGGGGATCAGACCGACGAGTACCCCGGACACCGCGACCATTATCATAAGCCCAAACTCGGTGACCGAGGGCCAGCGCAGTGGGATGAAAAGCCCAAGACGCTGTTCCAGCCAAGGTTGCCCGACACCCAACCCGACGTAAAGCGCGGCAACCCCCAGCGCAACGCCGATCAACGTCAGAAATGCCGCCTCGCCAAGCAGCAGCACGAACACGTGGCCCGGTCCCGCCCCCACCGCACGCAGCACCGCCATCTCCCGCCGGCGCTCGCTCAGGCTGGTGAGCAGCGCAATCAGCATCCCCGCGAGTCCCATGACGACCACGAGAACGGAGATGGCTATCAAGGTCTTCTCGGCGCCGGCCACGATCTCCCAGACGTCGAGCAGCGTGGCCCCTGGCAAAATGGCGGTGAGCGGTTCCTCTCGCCACTCGTTGACCTTGCGTTGCAGAGACAGCGCCGCGCCGCGCGACTTGAGCCCGACGAGGAAGGCCGTGATCGTACGGTTCGATGTCTCGCTTGCGCCACCGTCGTGATGGCCATGATTGTGGTCGCGGTCCTCGTCACCGCTTCGTATTTCGCGCTGTTTCGCGTTCTGCATCGCTATCGCCAATGGATCACCACCACCCGCGTGCGCCGATCCATCGCTGTGCACGGCATCCATGCCCTCCAGCGCGACGTGTATCGTGCGATCGACGGGCGTACCGGTGCGCGCGAGTATGCCGACGACGCGGAAGGGATGATCCTTGTGCAGCGCAAAGGCCACCTCGCCGGAGCCGTGCGCTATTACGATCGGCTGGCCCAAGCGATATCCCAGCGCTGCCGCGACTTCTGCGCCCAGGACCGTCCCATCGGCATCGGAGAACCTGTCCCCCTGCGCCAGCTCGAGTTTGCGGTCGCGACCAAACCGGTAATGGTCGAAGTAATCCCGCGTCGTGCCGAGAACAGGATATCCGCGGTGCGAATCGCCGAGCGACAGCGGAATTGTCCAGGCGACTTCCGGCATCGCGGCGATCTTCTGGTAGCTATCCCAGCGAACATTGCTCGTAGTATTGCCGATCCTGAACACGGAGGACAGCAGTAGATTCACGGGGCTCGTACGCGCACCGACAATGAGATCGGTGCCGGAAACCGAACTCGCAAAAGTCTCACGCGATTCCTCGCGAACGCGTTCCACGGCAAGCAGCAGTGCGACCGAAAGCGCAATCGCCAAGACGGTCAGTCCGGCGGTAACCCTGCGATTGCGCAGGCTCTTTATGGCCAATGGAAGGATCATGGCTCCCGCAACAGCTCAGTTTGATCACCAACGCGATTGAGGCTCGCGAATTCCACCGCGCGATCAAACAGTGGCGCAAGCATCGCATCGTGGGTGACAAAAATTAGAGTCGCACGCTCGCGAGCGCATTCGCGAAACAGGAGGTCCAGGAACGCTGCGCGGCGATCCGCATCGAGCGACGACGTAGGTTCGTCCGCTATCACAAGGTCCGGGGCGCCAATCAGCGACCGCGCCGCGGCGACGCGCTGCTGCTGGCCGACACTGAGCGCCGTCACTTGGCGGCGCGACATTTCCTCTCCTCCCATGTCAAGGTGATCGAGAAGATGTGCCGCGACTTCGCGGACGCTTGCGCCGGTTTGCTCGCAGCGTTCGCGGCGCCGGCTCGAAAAGGCACAGGGCAGGCACACGTTTTCGCTTACCGACAGGTAAGGAATCAGGTTGAACATCTGAAAGATGACGCCGATGTGATCGGCGCGGAAGCGGTCGCGTTCCGCCCCGGCAAGCGCACGGAGCTCCTGCCCGAGAACCCGTACCGAGCCGCTTTGCGGCTGCAAAACGCCCGCTAGCAAGCTCAACAGGGTCGATTTCCCGCTGCCGCTCGGGCCGCGCAACAGCAGCCGCTCGCCGCGGCGAACACGTAGAGAGTCGATGGCCACCACCGGTGGTGCAGTCGCGCGCCACGAGAAGCGCACGCCCGAAAGCTCGACGACATCGTCAGGCGTCATCATCGAAACGTCTATTGGCATTCAAGACTGGATATCTGCGGAATCGATCTACGTCAAGGAGGGGAATAATTGCAGGGAGGACGAACGAGGCCCGTGTACCGGTGATCCATGAACGGTATCGTACCGTGCACGCTCGCCGCCATCGCGAGCAGCGGGACTAGAGCGAGCGCAGAAAATTCAGGACATCCTGCTTGCCATTCTCCGGAAGCGCCTCGAATTGACTGACCACGGCGGTTGCTTCCGACGCGTCGCCATTTGCTGTATTACCGCCGCGATGCGCCTCGATCGCCATGAGCAAATCTCGCGTGCGTCCGTCGTGCAGGAAGTAAATCCTCTGTCCGACACCCCACAATGGGGCGGTGCGGAATTCTCTCGGCCCCGCCCGAGCTTGAGCGACTCCATCCGCCAGCCCGGGACCCATGTCATGCAACAAAAGATCGGAGTAAAGATTCACTGGCTGATCGCGCAGCGCCGCGACCGCAGCGTCACCCGTGCGAAGTGTCGGGGTGTGACACGCTGCACACCCAACGTCGCTGAAAAGATGCGCACCTCTGCCGATTGACTCGACGCCGCCCGGGATATCGGCGGATGGTGTCGGCGGCGCAAGATAGCGCATGAAGGACGCGAATTTTTCGATGCTGCTGACGGTGTCGACCGTCGCTTGACCATCGGTGTTGCTCAAGTAGTATCCCCCTGGATTGCGTGCCGCGAACGCAGTTGCACGCTCACGAAGCTCGGCAACGTCGAGGGGATAGCGATGTCCCCGCGGATTGAGGTATCTGCGCACCGAATCAATTGCCGGCAGGTCACCGATGTCGGCGTCACTCTTGCGGCTGGCCAGGAAATAACATGTCGATGACTCGTTGCGGTCGTTCTGGAACAGCTCGTTGGTGATACCCATTTCGTCGTGATAGGCCTCCGCGGCGGCGACGAGCAGGGAGGCGTTGTGTGCCTTCCATCCAAAGCGCGCAACCGGCACATTCTTGTCGTCTGTCACCTGCGCGGGACTGTCGTCCGCAGCGACAAGCACGTTGGGATGACCGGAAATTCCGAGCGCTCTGTTCTGCGCCGCGTGCGCGGCCAGGTTCGCGCGTATGGCGCTATCCGGGATCTGTTCGATCAGGCCCGCGCCAAACAGCGGGGTCGGAATGCGAAAGACCACGTTGTGTCTCGCAAGCTCCGTTGCGAAATCCACTTCTGCGATGGAACAGCCTGGCGCGTCCGGCCGATTGGCGATAGTCAACAAGGCGTGGACGGCACCGTCCAGCGTGCCATCGCCATTTTGCACGAACCGCGCCACCCGGACCGGTCCGTCAGGCGAAACAAATGTAGGCAAATCGCCCGCACGATTTACCCGGTTGAACTTGGCAAGTGCAATCTGAGGATTCTGTGATGGGCTCGTCCCGCCGAATCCCGGCTGCGAATGGCAGCCACCGCAGTTGTCGAGGTTCATCCTCGGTCCAAGGCCGTCGGCGACCGTCTCCGCCTCCACAAAGGAGACCTTACCCATGTTGAAAAACTCCAACTGGGTCGGGGTCAAGTTCGCGAGCGGGTTTCCGGCACCGGCTCCAGTGCGCACGCCCGGATCTTTGGCTCGAACTACATCGGCCGAATAGCCGACCTCGGTGCTGCAGAATAAAAATGCAAGGAGGGTCAGTGCGAGAAGCAGTGGCGCGCCAAACCTTTTGCTCATGGGGCAGCCGTCACGAATATGGCAATCAACGCCGCTGCGCGAGGACAGTCAAGCAGACTGCCCTTCGCGCGGGCGCCAAGCAACGACCACAGTCTAGCTGCAGAACTGGGCTATCCGTGCCGCTTTGGCCGGATTGGACCAGCGCGGATCCCCCGGGGTGAACACTATCGGACGGATGTAGTCGGTGGGGTCCACCAGCCAGTGAATTTCCGGAGTGTAAACGGGCTGCACGGTACCCATGTTTACCAACGCGCTGCGGTACATGAAGAATAGCTCTTGCGTAGAGCTCTCGCCGACGCCGTTGGTCCCCGTCGTCAAGTGCCCGGGAATGAAGACTTTGGGTTGCAGGTACAGCTGGTACATTACGATGTCGCGGTGTCCGTTGTTGGCGGTGTTGGCCGAGGAGGCCGAACCCAGTTCAACATCGGTCGGAGGCAACGCCGCGAACAGATTGAACAAATTCTGCCCGACAGCCGGACCCCACGCCCCATCGGGAGCGAGGCCTTCCTTGAGAGGCCCCGTGCTGTTGTGCCAGGCGAAGCTGAAGTTGTAGCCGCTGCGAAGGACGAAATCATAAAACATCGCAATGGGTCCACCGGGACCACCTGAACCACTTGTCGCCGTATTGATTTGGCCAGGCACCCGGCTCGCAGGGTTGGTCGGTGGCGTGAGTGGCGTGCCCCGTGGGTACATTTGGGGGTCGCGTGAATCCTGAGTCACATTGAACGTGAATGGGGGATACGTGGGATCGGGCGGCACGGCATTGGAGTGCATGTGCTTGAAGCTGACAATGCACGCCAGCGGTTCTAGAAAATTGAGCCGCGTGATTTCTGTTCCGGGGGTCGAGCCGCGCGTCACGATGGGGAAGCAATTGACCGGATTGCCATCGGGAATTATTTTTGCTCCTCCGTTGATCGCGTTCGGATCGTTGACCATCCTGAGGACGTCCGCCTGCATTGCGTCACACGTTTCCGGCGAGGCGTAGATCGTGGCGTTGGTCCACTTTGCGATGTAGGCCGCATTGTCTGCATGGTCGAAGTGGCCATGTCCAAGCAGAATCGCCTCCGGTTTGAGGTCCACCATATCCTGAATGACGAAGGGCGTCCGGCCCGGCGTGAGCTCCAGCCGAGTGACGTAGGAATCGAGCATGATGACGCGTCCCAGAACGGAAACCGCGTAGGTCGTATTCGTCAACCAGGAGAAAATGACCTTGTCCTTCTTGACTGCCCCCGTATTTGCGTCGACGTTTTCAAGTCCAAATATTTTTTGCCGGGCCGCGATCAGAGCAGAGTCCGCGAATGTCACCGACGAGGACATGCAGCACATCCCAAACACGAAAAACGCCGATATGAATTGCCTGGATTTCATGTGTTTCCTCCTGGAACAGAGCTGTCAGCAGCCACTCCGATTATTCGCTGAATACTTTTACTTCGGGCGCGGTCTCGTCCGTGGCATTCGTTAGGGCCGGCGTTATTCAGGCTTGAGATTCGGGCGCGCGACCGTCACTCTAGCCGGGCAAATTTGCGCTTGCCCCGTGAGGTTGTCAAGAACACCACGTACCCGACAATTTGGCGCTCACAAACGCGCAGCCGGCGAAGTTGTGCCGAGCACGTCGCGTTGACTATTCGTGACCACCTGCCCCGCTCAGCGACTCGACGATGGCACTGCTGGCCCAGAACGTCGCCGCCTGCAAGGGCGTCTTGCCGTCAAGGTCTTTTGCATTGACATCGGCGTTGCTGGCCAGCAGCAGTTCGACGACGCCTTTATTTCCGGTGAATGCCGCTGCGTGCAAGGCGGTTTTGCCCTCACGGTCTTTGGCATTTACGTTGGCATGATTGGCCAACAACAATTGGACGAGCTCGCGGTTGCCGGCAAACGCTGCAATCTCCAAGGGTGTCTTGCCGCCCTTGTCGCTTGCGTTGGCATCCGCCTTGGCCGACAGGAGCACCTCAGCGACGTCCTTGTGACCGGTGAAGGTCGTCGCATACAGGGCTGTCTGGCCGTCATCGTCCTTGACGTCGATCATCGCGTGGTTGGCGAGCAGCAGCCTTACCATGTCGGCGTGCCCGGCGAGCGCGGCCCAGAACAATGCCGTCTTGCCGTTCGCTTCCTGCGCGTTGACATCGGCCCCGTGGGCCACCAATACCTCGGCGACGTGCTGGTGCCCACCGAGCGCCGCGAGGTATAGCGGAGTCGCGGCGAGCCTAGTTCGCGCGTCGATGTCGGCGTGATTGGCCAGCAACACCCCAACGACCTCGACGTGACCCCTGACTGCTGCCGAATGGAGCGGGGTGTTGCCGTTACCGTCCCTGGCGGATACGAGATCCGGGTTCACGGCAAGCAGTGCGCGGGTAGTGCCGACGTCGCCATTGCGGCACGCCGTCTGGATCGCGTCGATGTCGGCGCTGGGCGCCGGCATCGTGCTGCAGCCGGCCACGAGGCTCAACGCCAGCGCGGCCAGTATCAGGGCCGCAGCACGAGCAAACACGAGACGCTCACACCGTCCGGATCAGTCGAGGCCGAGTTGCTGCGGCCCGGGGCCCGATCCCGGTCCCGGCCCGCACAGCGGCACGGCACTAAGCGACGGGCTGGTCCTGATTGTCGCGTACGGCCCGGGCTGCGTCGTGAACACCTGGAATCCCGGCACGTTCGTCGCCCCGCTGCTGAACGTCGGGTCACCGCCGCCCCACCAGCCATGCTCGGCAAAAACCGTCGGCATGTACTGACTGCTCACCGGATGCGCAGGAGGCGTCGGGTCGCCCGAGATCGTCGTCGTGGTGGTTGCCTCGAGGTCGTTGATCGCGCTGCGCGGGAAAAAGCAATTATTCCCCGTGCTGTTCATCGGGCCGCCGCCGAGATCGATGTTGGCGTTGGCGATCGCGTAGCCGAAGAACGAGTCGAATCCCACGCCCACACCCGCCGTCGAGCCGGAAAGGTCGCTGTTCTGTACCTTCACGTTCAAGTTGGTCAGGGGCGAGATATTGTTGACCCACAGGTTGTAATAGTGGCTGCCGCTTATCCGGCTGTTGATGATATCCAGCACGATCGTCTGCGGATGATCCGTCGGCGGGCCGTCGCCCGTCGCGTAGTTGTTGGTCACTTCGAGGCCGTTGTTGCCGCATCCGGTGAAGCTCGTGTTCGTCATCTGAAGCAGGCTGACGTCGCCGCCGCCGACCGAGCCGATGCCCAAGCATTCACCGGTGTTGTCAGGCGAGCTTGCGAGCCTCACGCTTCCGACGCCGCCAGGAGGAGTGGAGTACGCTGGTAGCCCGTTGCTGATGGACGTCTTCTGGACGACCACGTTGTTGAATATGAGCGATGCGGTGGTGCCCGCATCGGTGCCGTCGTTGCCGCGATTGAACAACTCCAGCATGTCGCCGGGGTCTTGCTGGAAGATGCTGTTCGTGACGTAGACGAAGGATGTGTTGTGACCGGCGGCGACTATGTATTCGAGTCCGTTGGTCGACGCACCACCGATGCCGTTCAGGAACAGATGGTTGCTGATCTTCTCGGTCAGGGGTCCATTGCCGGCCGGGTTGACGAAGAGGCTGTCCGCATTCGCGCCCGGACTGCCGATGCTGTTCTGGACATTGTTCACCAGAGAGGCGACTACGGTGCCGGTGGTTCCGATCTCCGTTTGCGTCGCGATGCCCTCCAGCGTTCCGATGCCATTCGGCCCGCGGCATTGCAGAAGGAAGGCCATATAGTTGCCACTGAGAATGGCTTGTATGTACGCGTCCGAGTTGCCTGGAACGACATTTCGCAGGTCTATTCCGTCACCGCACACGCCGTCATGCACGTAGTTGTTGCTGATGGTCGCATTCGTGCGCACGGTGGCCGCATCCAGCATGATCCCGGCCCATCCTGCCTTGATGCCGGCATTGTGATTGGCCATGCCCGGCGTGTACGACTCCAGGTAGAACGGCTGGACGATGAATCCGACCGCGCCGGAGGTGTTGAAGAATGACACGTCGTTGCAGGTGATCGTGATGTTCCCGGCGGCGTCGAGGCCATAAATCGCCCCACGATTGATCTGTGATGCCGTATCGGCGCCACCGATGACCAAGTTTTTCACGGTTGTGTTGGGAGCAAGCGTGACCGCGTCACCGGTGCCCGTATTTCCTGTCGCGCTGGTGTTCGTGATCCGTGGCAACAGCGCTGCGCCAGACGATACGGGTACGGTCGTCGGCAGCGATGTAATGACTGGAAAGGCGGGAAGCGCAAACAGCAGCGGCGGAGTGGGTCCCGGCTGAAGGATATTGCTGCATGCTGCTATTCCCGGGATGCCCGCCGCATTGCCTCCGGCCAACGTCTGGCCCGCCTGCAGCACGATGCCACCGTCAAGTGGCGGGACGCTGGTGGGAACCGCCACGATTATGATCGTGTCGCCCGGATTGGACGCCGCCTGCGCCTGGGCAAGGTTGTTGAACGGCGAGGAAACACCGCCGTCCACACTCGCCGGAGCACCGGACTGGACGTACCAGGTACACGATCCCGGAGGTGTCGAGCTTTCCTCGATGAAGGGGCAGGGGCCGCCGGCGTGCGCGCGCGAAACCAGGCCCACGCCGAGTCCTGCAGCAATGACGCAGAAAGAGAGGAGCTTGGATGTTGCGTTGAGCCCACGCTTGCTTGTCATTTGGCTTACCTCCAGTTCGTTTGGCTTAACTCCCGTTGTTGTTGTCGCTGCGCGGCCCACACGTGGCGCGGTGGCACTGCAGTGACTGGAACAAAACAGGCCGCAACCCGTGAGTTGCATTGCGCTGTTAGCCAAGTTGAAGCGAGGACTGTCGCAGATAAGCTCCCGACGTGACGGTGCACCGGCCGCTCGGGCCACACGGATAACCTGGCGCCTATTGCGGTAAGCAAGTTGTATACCACATCTGATTATCAGCGGGTTGGGACCATGACGTTCGGACTCTGTAAAATTCCACGACAACAACGCAAGATTGACGCAAGCTCAATCCAGCGGACGCTCCTCGGCCTTGGCCGCGACCCAATCAGAGAAAGTAGCTTTCGCACGAGACGTATGGGCTCGAGCGGCACGGGAACGCCGCGTGAGCGCGGCACGCTTGTCGACGCGGCTCTGCGTGCAGCCGCACCGCGCGTTGGTCAGAGCCATGTAGGCGCAAGTCCAATTGTCGATCTCGTACGCGCTTGGGCGCTTGCGGTGCTGCCGAGCGTCCCGGTCGTGAATGATGTAGATCTCGTCTTTGGCGAAGATCTGCAGCCCGCGGCCAACCTTGTGCCTGGGCCCATCCCGTGGGACATCAAAATTTTTCAAACGTGGGTAGACGCCAAAGAGGCGGTCTCGGGAGGAGAAAGATCGAGCCTCAGATGCTACGCAAGCCATGCGTCGATTCAGTTACGCGCAGTGCGCGTACACATTAGGAATTCCACGCCCGCGAGGGTCGACCCGTAGGCGCAAGGGCGAGCTGCGCGACGCGGCTTACGTCCAGCTATCTCCGCCCCCTGCACCTCCGCTGAACCCGTCATCCCAAGAACCGCTGTCGGCGACGCCAAAGTCGTTACCGCCCAAGTCGTCGCTGCTGGGAACCGATGGCATCTGATCAACGTCCCCCAAGGGCGAAGCGGCACCGCTCGAATGCCCACCAATCAGTCGATTGGCAAGCGCCTCACCCGCAACGATGCCCCCTCCAATGGCGGCGCCCGTTGCAAGACTGCCAAGCAACCCCGATCCCATTCCGCCGCCTGCTGGAGCCTTCGGGGCTGCAGTGGACACGCCCCCGGGCTGGCCTGGCGCAGCTGGGAAATAACCGGAGGAACCGCCTGCCGGAAGTGTTGCCGAGGCCCTTCGACGCATTGCCAAAAACGCCACGACAATGATTGCCACGAGGGCCACGCCAGCGAGCGTTAGCCAACGGGCTCCACTATTTCCTAAAGGACCGACTCTTTCGCTTGCCGGGCGCAGGCTGCCGGACGAGGCGATCTCTCGCCTTAGTGCTTCCACGGCCTGAGGCTTGGCGAACGGCAGTCCGGGCTCGAGTCGTTCAGCCGTGCTGAGTTCATCGTGGGCGCTTGCCATGTGTCCCTGCTTGGCCAGTAACTCGGCTTCGACGTAATGGGCCTTCGCGCTGTCGGGATGCGCGCGCAGAACGTCGCTCATCATGCGCTGCGCTTCCCCTAGGTTGCCGGATTCTGCCGCTTGATAGACCTGACTGAGGGTCGGTTCCGCAGCCCCGGCAGATACGGCCAGCGAGGCCATGACCGTAAGGATTAGCGCGCTGAGCATCGATCTTGTAGACATGGTAACGCTCCTGTTCAAGACACCTTAAAATCGGCGTCGCTCCCTTTCAATGACATCTTAGATCTGCGCCGGTTTCAAAGTTACAAGGCCTAGCGGCGCGAAATTGTGATGGTGATGTCAGCTCGCGTGCGGGATCTAAAACGACATTCGAAGCGCTGCTCAGGTGGCGCTGCTCAGGTGGCGCTGCAAAGGAGATGGAACTGCGGGGTGCATCTCGATGCACCTTCTAAGGCGGTGCCCGCTTTAGCGGGGTACCCGCTATGATCGGCAGAGGGGTGCGTCTGCGTGCGTTGCCAAGCTCGGCAAAGCGGAATTCGGACCGTGCGTCCAAGGCGTGCGCCAACGCGGCGTCCATACTCGGATAATAGCCTTTGCGCCACTCGCGCGGGTTGCGGCGGTAGAGCTCATTGCCGAGAAAGTCTGAGCGCCCGGCTCAGAAGTAGGCCGCGCCTCTGCGCACATCGAGTTCTATAACCTCTCGCCCTCTCGAAACAGAAAGCTGCTCAACTTGCGTGCGTCTGTAGGTACTGTAGACCCTTGGCCGTCACGGTGATGGTGCCTGCAACACCTTTCTCAGCATAACCTCCCACAATTAGAGCGTCGACGATTTCCCAACGTTCAAACCGAACGGAAATGCCTTTCGCGCACCGACTCAAGCAGTCAAGTTGCTCGCGGGTGAGGTGCGTCTTGATCAAGGTGAGCCTTATCGACGGTTCGGGCAATTGATGCCGGTTCGCCGGCGACAATTTCATCTAACGCCCCATTGTGATTAGCTGGATATTGCCATGCGCAAACCATGCGCTAAATGACCAGCAAATAAGCGGCACTTTTTTGGCTACAAACGAATTGTTATCGACAGCGCATCGCTATTGTTCGAGTTGATATGCGATCCCAGAGAAGCGCTCGTATGACACAAGCGCGGTCAGGGACACCAATGAAATCGATCCTCGATCATTCCTTTCGTGACACGAGAAGTATTGAGACGGACCTTCGGAAAACCTTCGCTGGAATTCGACGTGAGCAGGTCAACATGAGCACAAGTTGACGGCGAAAAACCGGAAGGTTTCCCCGTTAAGACAACGCAAACACGCGGTCGCGTCATGAGTGGTGAAACTCGGCTCACACTCGGAGCGGCATTCTTGGCAGTGGTTCATGGTGATGACCTCAACTCCCAGTTCTCATTGGGAGTTCTTCGAAGGCAGCGGCCAATAACGCGGACCACGCCATGCTTGTTCGTGCACACGCGGCTTCAAACAAGTTCGACCTTGGGGACGAGAGCCGTGTCAGCCCCGTCTTCGTCTGAGCCGACGGTAAGTTAACCAAGAAAGGCCGACAGCAAGAATCGCGAACAAGCATTGACCCGTAATGCTGAAAGCTTCGAGATAGGGCGCTAGCGCTGCCAATGACGGAACTGTCGAGTTACTCGCGATCGCGTAAAGCGCGACCCACATAAGCAGAGCGAGGGTAAGGCCGCTGAACGTGCAAAGAAAAGCCATCGCTCAAGTGTTCCCCAACGCACCCTTCGCGCGATGCGATCCGCGGCGCGACCCAGGCGATTTCATCGCCTCGAGGGGCGGACGCGGCGCTCGCGTTTCAGATCGTTGTGATGGGCGGCGTGTTTGTTCGCCAGCCAGCGAGCTAACGGTGTATTGAGCACAAAGTTCTGAGCTCTTCGTGCTCAGTGAGACGCAGGTACGCAGCGCGTCAGAAAGGCAAACAGCGAGATAGGGCGCACTGGCATGCGCCCCGCTACGAGGACCTACCTTCCCGGCTTGTAAGCTTCCTGAGGTCCAATGTTGCGTGGATCGAACGGATCATGATGCGCAACGCATTGGAAGTTGGCGGCGTCGTTGGGATCGCCCCGCCCCACGTACTCGCCACGTTCGGGGTACGGGCAGAGCGGCCTCTGGAATTGCACACCATTGGCTGCAGCATTGCCCACGTAATGGGTTGCGATGATCCGGTCCGGAGCGATTCCCTGCTCCACCCAGCGCTCCAAGGCCTTCACCAGGTCGTGGTCCGCATCGATCACTGGCCCGTTGCTGGTGCCGTTGCCAAATGCGTTGGGACCTGCTCCGCCGCTGCAATGCGCCATGCCCGGCACCATGAAGACGCGGTAGAAATCCTGCGGATCGCCGATCGTTTCGGTCACCTTCCGGTAATAATTGAGACCATTCTCAGGAGGGATGGCCGCATCCGCCCATCCCGCATATTGAATCATCTTGCCCCCGTGCGCCTTGAACGGCCGGAGGTCGGGATTCACGGAACTGAGGATGGGTTGGAGCGTCTGCCGGGCGGTGGCGTCCTGCTGCACGACATCGATGCCGAGGTAGTCGCAGCTCGTCACACCTTGCATCAGGTCACATCCGAAACCGAAACCAAGCCCGTACTGGGAGCCAGGCGCAGCGGGTGAACCGCCCGAAATCCAGCTGGCCCAGTCCCCAGTGGCCGACTCGCCGCCGGGCTCAAGACCTGGGAACAGCAGGATGCCGTGGTCGTGGGGTCCGTCATAGAGTTTCTGCGCCGCGTCCACCTGCGCCGGCGTGAGGCAGGTGTTGGGGTCCTGGCCGCGCTTGCACTGGACGACCCTAGGATCGAAGGAGCACTGCCGCGGATCGCTGAGGAAGAGGTCGATCGCCAGACCCCCGTCTTTGCCCGCGCATTGGGCCAACGCCGCGTTGCTCAGCAGGGGCAACTTGTTCGTGGGGATGTAGGCATCGGGAGTGCCGTTGGTTTGCGGGCCGTTGAGCGTCGCCTGCATGTCGTAAAGATACGAGGAGCCGAACTCGCCCACCTGGTCATTGACCGGCGACCCGACGATGATTCCGTCGAAATCGCTGGGAAATCGCTGTGCCTCCTGCAATCCTTCCCGGCCTCCATCCGAGCATCCGACGAAATAAGAATAGTTCGGCGCATGTCCCATCAGGGCGTCGATGATCGCCTTGGAATCGTCGGTGGTGGCCTTGATGGCGCGGTATCCATAGTCGAGCAGGACATCTGGATTCCCGATGAAGGCCGCGGCCCCCGCCGGCGGCCCGGATGTGCCGTCGTCCGTTCCGGCCGTGGCATAGCCACGCGACACCGCGTTGGCGATACCGGACAGCGAGATTGAACCGGCAAACCCACCATTGCCGATCTGCTGGTACTTGCCGTTCCAGCTTCCGTCGGTCGGGATCCAGACCTCGAAATGGACGTTCGACTGGAGGCCCGGCTTGATGGTGCCCGCCACGCGACAGAGGCCGACCGGAGCTTTCGTACTGCCGGACACCGTGTCACCGGCCGCGTACGATTTAGCCAGTGTGATCATCGTGTTCGGCAGTGAGAGGCTCGTCGTGAGGTCGGAGCAGGCCATCGCCACCGCAGGCGCGGCATAAACTGCGGCCACCGCGAGCGGCACCAACAGCGGCAGAACACGGTTTCTTCTGCCTTGACGCGTGATCGGTTGCCTGGGTTGCAAAGAATAGAGTTGCATCGCTTCCTCCTGGTTATTCAGCATGTAGTCGAACCCGTGCTGACACGCGAGCTGGCGTGCAGGCTGGATGGATAGACGCTGAAAGAACAGTGGGCCTGTGCCAATCTCTACGATCAGGGCCGACCCGAAAAAAGCCTAAAGTTCGGCCAGAGCCTCTGTCAAGATTCGTAAATGTAAATATTTGTAAAGGCCGGCAAGACTTTTGTGCTCGCGTAAATGTTCGCAGACAGCACAAGGTGCCTCGCAACGCGCATGACGGTCCGCGAGCCTTGTGCTCGGTTGGACGTGTAGGACGCATTGAGACGTGGAAGATCAGTGACTTCCTCGCCAGTGAACTTGCGCTGAAGATTGAGCACGTCCGACACCTTCTTCGTGAGGGCGCACCGGGCTGCGCCCAAGGACGGGTCAGCTATCGAACGAAGGTGTCAGCGTCGGCGGCGAGCGGAGCGCCCGCGCTCAAGTTCGGCGGCGATGGCCTGTTGCAAGTGCTCGAGCCCGAACGACACGTCGTGCACAGTGCCGTTGATGAAGAATGTTGGGGTCACTCGCACTCCACTCCTGTTGCCGCCATCGATATGCTCTTGTACACGCTGCAGGTAGACGTGATCGTTCATCTCGTAGTCGTAACGCTTCAGATCGACCTCGGCCTCTTCGGCGTACCGTCTAAGGCTTTTCGCTTTCAGATGTAGCTGATTCTCGAAAAGCAAATCGTGCATGGACCAGAACTTGCCCTGCCCGCCTGCGATTTCTGCCGCCTCCGCCGCCAGTTCTGCATGGGGATGCACCTCACGCAGCGGAAAGTGGCGGAACACGAAGCGCACATTCTCACCAAAATGCCTGCGCAGCATTTTCACCGCAGGGTAAGCCTGACCACAGCTGGGGCACTCGAAGTCTCCGTACTCGACAAGCGTGATCCTGGCGGTCTCGGGCCCCAGAATGTGATCGCTGTGTCTCACCGGGACTGCAAGCATGTCGATTCCTCGTGTTGATTGATCGATGGCCGCTCTTCATCGTTCGACGGCGGTCGCTGCGTCACTCGGGCGGCAAGGAGCGACCGTGCGCGCTGCTGCTGCGAGAACTTCTAGCGCACGATTTCGACTGGCGCCGTGAACACGTATCCGGCGCCGCGCTCGGTATGGATCAACTGTGTTTGGCTGCCCTGCTGCTCGAGCTTCTTGCGCAGCCGTCCGACCTGTACGTCCACGGAGCGGTCGTACACTTCGTCATTGTGCAGCCGCGAAAGCTCGAGAAGCTGCTCGCGTGACAGAACGCGCTGCGGCGCCGCCAGAAACGCGACCAATAGATTGAACTCGCTGTTGGTCGTTGGCACGCTCTCCCCTCGCGGCGACTTCAATCGACGCAGACGCACGTTGAGTTCCCAACCTGCGAACCGATACCCCCTTATCCGGGCGAGGCCATCGGCCACTGTCTCTTGCGCCCGAGAACGTCGGAGCAGCGCCCGGATCCGCGCCAGAAGCTCGCGTGGAGAGAAAGGCTTCGTGAGGTAATCGTCGGCGCCGAGTTCCAATGCCATCACACGGTCAGCCTCATCCTTGCGGCCGGTCAACATGATGATGGGGATGTCGGATTCGGCGCGCAGCTCGCCGGCGATCTGCATGCCGTCCTCGCCCGGCAGCTTCAGATCGAGAATGATGAGGTCGATCGTCTCCCGCGCCATCGCCGGCGCGATCTCCCTGCCCGTTCCAATGACCGTCACCTCGATATCGTTGTCGCCAAGGTAGTCGGCGATCATCTGCCGCACCGACGGGTCGTCGTCGACGGCGAGGACGTGAATAGGCGTAAGCGTTGCTTGCCGCGCAGGCATCTTCGAAAAGGATTCGAGGGCTCGAGCGTGCATTGTGCCGTGATACTCGCGGATCGGCACGACCTGGATTTGTCGCGCCAGGGGAGTTGTGTGTCGTTTGTCACACCGGAGTGGCCGGGTGCCACAGTCTTGTATGACCACCCAATTCGAATGGGATCGCGGGCAACGAGCAACGTGGGTGCCGATGAGCCCGTGCGCATCAAGGAGCTCTTGTGTCCCCCAGGGATTGCATCGTCATAGTCGAACCCGACGACCTCATTCGCGAGCTTCTCGAGCGCTGGTTGGATGACGCCGGATATCAGGTTGTCACGGCAGCCAAAAACCATGCAATGCCCGTAGTTATGCCGCAGCTGGTCGTCACAGATATTTCCGAGCCCGGCACTGGGGGGAATACGATAGAGGTGCTGCTGGCCACGTATGCGGCCCCGATCCTGGCATTGTCCGCCCGCTTTCGGCGCGGTCTGGGTGGATCCAGCGAGCCGGCCCAACGGCTGCACGTCAGGAAAGTGCTGCCGAAGCCGTTCACGCGTCAACAGTTGCTGCGTGCCGTCCGCGATTGCTTGAAGGGGTCGTGAACGACCTTGGCGCAGCGCCGTTGCAGGCGTGAGCTCGGGCGATTCAGTCAGACCGCTGACGGCGGAGCGCATATGAACGAGACCTCTGATTTTCTCCCCTACCCCATACAGCGCGAGCAAGCGGACGGAGAACTGAATCGGCAGAAGACTTATCTCGACGAGCTGTTCGAACTGGCGCCCGACGCGATCGTGCTGACGACCCTGCGCAATCCCCGGATCCTGCGCATCAATCGCGAATTCACGCGCATCTTCGGCTACACGTCGGAAGAGGCCGTCGGAAACAGCCTTCGCAACCTGGTCATGCTCGATGGTCTTGAACCGATCCTCCCGGAGGACCCGGATCTGCTCGCGGGGCGAAAAGTGGAATGGGAAGTCCTTCGGCGACGCAAGGACGGTACGCGGTTTCACGCTCACATCACCGGGAAGCGGATTCAGTTAGGCGACGATGAGGACGCTGCCTATCTCATTTTTCGGGATATCAGCGCGCGCAAACAGGCAGACGCCCTGTTCGCGGGTGAGAAGCGCCTCCTGGAGGTCATTGCCGCCGGGGGTCCGCTGACCAGCACGCTCGACGCATTGTGCCGCCATGCCGAGGACGTCGACCGCAGTTCGTTCACCTCCATCCTGCTTCTTGATCGCAAAGGGAAGCAGCTTCACCACGGAGCGGGTCCGAGCCTCCCACCTAACTATGTTGCCGCCATCGATGGGGCACCGGTCGGTTTGGGGATTGGTCCCTGCGCGGCGGCTGCGCACCTTGGCGAACAGGTGATCTCTCTGGACATGGCTGCGGACGATCGCTGGTCTCCGGAGATGCGAGCGCTGACGCTGGCGCACGGCCTTCGTGCGTGCTGGTCTACGCCGATCAAATCCTCCGCAGGACAAGTCCTGGGAACCTTCGCCATTTATCCGAGCCCGCCGGCGAGTCCCTCACCCGAACAAACAAGCAGGATAGAGCAGCTCACCCATCTTGCGAGCATCGCGATCGAGCGTGCGCAGTCGATAAATGCCCTGCGCCAATCGGAGGAACGTTACGCACGCGCCATGGGTGCTGCTGGGGACGGACATATAGAGTGGATCGTTGCGACCGACGAGTTCTACGCCTCTCCGCACTTTCTGGAAATGTGCGGCTTTGCCGCCGACATGACTTTCAGGAACCGGGCTGATTTCTTCGCCCAGTTTCCTTTGCATCCCGAGGATCGTGACCGCGTCATCAATGCGATCAGCTCGACACTGGCCTCCAAGACCGATCGGCTCGAACTCGAAATGCGTATCGTCCGCCAAAGCGAAACGCGGTGGCATCATCTGACCGGGTTGTGCTCAAGGGACGGGAACGGCGAACTCTTACGCTGGAACGCAGCGATCACTGACGTCACCGCGGCCAAGATTGCCGAGCGGGCGCTGCTCGAATCGGAGAAACGCTACGAACGCGCGATGCTCGCGGCGAAAGCGGGCTTCTGGGACTGGGACGTTCTGAAGGACGAGTTCTACGTCTCGCCGCACCTGCTCGAGATGGGAGGTTTCCCACCCAACACTGCCTTCGCCGGCCGTGAGGACTTCATGCGCCGCGTTCCGCTCTATCCCGAGGACCGCGACAAGTGGCAACAGGGGGTGAAGGAGCTCTTCGAGCGCGGCGGTTCGCGCCTGGCCATGGATCTGCGCTCGATCCGCGATGGCGAAACGATCTGGATCCGGCTTGACGGCATGTGCTTCCGCGACGAAGCAGGACGCGTGGTGCGGTGGACCGGCTCTTCCACCGATGTCACCGAGCGTGCGCGCGCGGAAGAAGAACTGCGTTCACGCCAGGAGATGCTGGATCTGGCGCAAAAGGCGGCACACGCCGTGGCGTTCGAGTGGCGAGTCGGTGGCGGCAACGGGGAGAACCGCTGGTCGCCCGACTTGGAAGCCATGTACGGGATTCCGGCGGGCTCGTACGACGGTAGCTACGAATCCTGGAAGAAGCTTATCCATCCGGAAGACTGGCCCAGCGTCCGCGAAGCGATCAAAGCTGCGCAGCAAACCGGCGATGTCGACGCCGAATATCGGGTCCTCCATGCCGACGGTGCGATTCGGTGGCTCCAGGCGAAAGGCCGGATGCTGTTCGATTCCGAGGGCAGCCCCACGCGCATCGTCGGATTCATGCTCGACGTCACCGATCGCCATGTTGCCACGCAGGAGCTCCAGCACTTGGAGGGCCAGTTGCGCCAGGCTCAGCGCCTGGAGGCGCTCGGTACGCTTGCCGGCGGCATCGCACACGACTTCAACAATCTCCTTGGCGCGATACTGGGTTATGGCGAGATGGCGCTTCGGAACGTGCGCGCCGGCAGTCGGCAGCGCCGCGATATCGAGAACATTATGATCGCCGGCGAGCGCGGGCACGCGCTGGTCGAACGCATCCTCGCGTTCAGTCGCAGCGGAGTCGGCGAGCGGGTTGCGGTGCACGTCGAGGGAGTCGTACGGGAAACGCTTGCGCTGTTCGCAGCCAAATTGCCGCGGCACATCGTCATCGAGCCGCGGCTGCAGGCGGGCACCGCCGCCGTCATGGGCGACCCAACTCAGATCCATCAAGTCCTCATGAATCTGCTCACGAACGCCGTGCAAGCCATGCCTTCCGGCGGAACGCTCGGCGTATCCATCGACCGGATCCATCTTCAAGTATCACGCGTTGTGACAACGGGCTCCATCGCAGCACGGGAGTACATCGCACTGGAAGTTTCGGATACAGGCAGCGGGATTCCCGCAGGGATCTTCGAAAAAATCTTCGATCCATTCTTCAGCACCAAGGAAATCGGAGTTGGGACCGGCCTCGGCCTTTCTCTGGTGCACGGTATCGTGATTGGACTGGGAGGCGGCATCGACGTCGCGACCACCGTCGGCCAGGGAAGCGTGTTCAAGGTGTACCTGCCGCTAACCGGTGATGCCGCTGCGCCGAGCAAACCCAGGAAGCGCTTGGAGCGCAAGGCAGCGCGGACGGGACGAGGCCGAGTCATGGTCATCGACGATGAAGAGGCGTTGGTGAGACTTGCTTCGGAGACGCTGACGGAATCGGGATACTCGGCAGTCGGCTTCGCGTCGAGCGCGAAAGCAATCGCAGCGTTCCTGGCTGATCCCGACCAGTTCGATGCGGTCATCACCGACGAAAGCATGCCGGGCGCGTCGGGCTCCGAGCTCATTCGCAAAATGCGAGCGCTCAGGCCAACGATGCCCATTCTGCTCGTGAGCGGATATCTCAGCGCGGCCGTCATCGAGCGCGCCCGCGAGGCCGGCGCGAGCGAGGTTCTGAAAAAGCCGTTGTCCGCGCGCCAGCTCCAGATGGCAATTGAGCAGGTGTTGCCACCCTCAGGAGGCGCGAGCACGAACGAGCTGGCATCTTCGGAGGCGTCGAGGCGCGCCGGCAAGCTCCGGCGCAGAGCCAGCCCGTCTCAGTCTGGCCCCACTCGGCGCTGACAGGCGATTGACGT
>Ga0207700_10000135_pt1 | contig 43880 bp, 85 predicted proteins | sample LARL82metaG_FD_184348 | JGI IMG/M metagenome (GOLD analysis project Ga0207700, IMG submission 184348) | Corn, switchgrass and miscanthus rhizosphere microbial communities from Kellogg Biological Station, Michigan, USA - LAR L8-2 metaG... | ecosystem: Host-associated > Plants > Roots >...
AATGTTAAGGTATATAGGTGTTTGTCAGGTAATGTTAGGGAACCAGCATTAGATGCTGAACCTAAGCAAATAATGTTAAATAATTCAACTGAATTAGGTAATACAATACAAACGTTGCGATTTGCTGGCTATGATGATGGTACAGGCCATCAAATGGATCCACCTTTGTATGTAACCATAACTGCTTTATAAAGGGCAGCCGACTTCTGTGCATGCTGCCATTAAGCAGACCTATCTAAAGTATTCTCGGCTATGAATATAAGTATAGCCCAAGCTATTGCCTCAATGCGTGTAATGTTAAATATGTAAGATATACTCAATATCCACCCTAATATTAGTAGATAGCCTAAAATTCTTCTGGTGTCCTTTGTCATGATTTATCCGATTGAAATATATAGGATATTAAAAGTAGAATAAAGGCTAAGAATATCAATAGTAACAAAAAACCTATTGCTATAATTGCTATTGTCCACAGTAAATCAAGAAAAGATAAGGGATTAGTAAGCAAAAACAACAACACCACACAGGCGCATATAACTTGTAAAAATCTTATCCAGCTAAAGTTTTTAAATTTTATCTTTTTTATTTCGCTTACCAGTTCAGTATATAATTCTTTCCAGTGTAAAATAAGTTCGTTCATGACTTAATATGGGTAATAAAATTCTGTTGGTGTGTAGTAAACGTAAGTGCCATCTTTGGCAAAAAACAGATTGCCTTGTTTTCGCAATTCCTGTGTGTTACGTATCCCTTTATAATCATTTATTCTTGTTAGATAATATCTGCCATCATCAGGCATGCTTAATATTGATCTCCACCTGTTCATCTTTTCTTTATTTAATTGTTTAGTGTGAGGGGTTTAATGTATTAAATTGGCATAAATCCAGGGACTTCTTTTATTATAGCGTTAATTGGCGCACCATGGGGGAACACGTCTTCAAACTCAACAATAGCTTTTAGACCTTCCCATTTACCAGACACATATTGCCATAACTGTTTTTTATGCTCAATTGGCATATCTATTTTACACTCAAACCTGTAGTCCGTGTCATTTGATATTAGACAGGTAGCCATTATCACTTCTGGTTCAGATACTCTATATAATTGAGTTAAGTTTACTGTTTCTCTCATTATGGTTGCCTTTTAATTTTATTAATCATATCTGTTAATTCTTTATCATTTAGTTTGTAGCCAGTAAGTATTTCGGTATATATGCGCATATATTCTCTATCTTCAAGGCATGCTAATTCATGTCCGTTTAATGGCCTGCTACATTTTTCTTTGCAATACCAGTTTTTCATATCTCCGTTACTTTATAATGGGTTAGTTATCCTCGTTACTAAAATGACCGTACATGTCGTCAAATTCATGCGTTGCGCCAATACCCTCATAGTTACCTAATTCGTCACGTCCATAACCGTAATGTTTTGGCGAATTCCATGTTTCACGCCTTAGGTTGTTACGTTCAACACGTTCAGGGCTATAGTTTGGATTTGATTTTTCTCGTTTACTTGCTGCACATGATTTGGAACAACACAAACCCCATCCACGTTTGATGTTGCGCATGTCGGCAATATACTCCTTGTTGCAGGTATCGCAGTTTCTTTTCATAATCTCTTACTTTAAATTCATTAAGTGGGTTAGGAGTTCTAAGTCTGTATCTCTTATAAATACTTCTCCATGCTTTGAACCGCCATAATAAATAGACTTGCCATCGGCACCTATTGTATAAACCAGATTATCGTTTAAATACATGCCTAACTGTTGGCGCTTGGTACTTGGCCTATCGGTTTCATACCCATTAAGGTCTGTGTATGATTTTGCTGATTTACCACGTCTATTCCCTGTTGATTTTACTTCGTAAACGACACCGTTAAACTTTGCTGTTTTCATCTTCCTTTATTTAGTGTTGTTGATTAAGTCTAATCGTTCGAGATCTTCAAACATCCATAACTCGAACTTACCGAGCATGTATTGTTTGTTAATCTTTATAACATTATTAGTATGTGGGCTAAGCATCGTATTTTCTCTTTCTATTGAAGCTTTTAAATCTTTGTAGCATTGTACTATTCGTTCGTCGGTTGTCATGGCTTAACTATTAAATGGTTGATATTCAGTTTGTCGCTATGTGTCATAGCTGTTGCAAATAATTTGGCCGCCTCTTGGCTTAGTCCAGTTGCTATCGCCAATTCGTAATAATTAATTTTCATAATAGTACTCCTTTACAACGTCTAAAAGGTTATCGTTTAAATACGTGGCGGGGTCAAGTTCAACTTGCTCAATATCGCAGTCTGGCGTTACAAACTCCAATATGTTAAGACCGTGCTCTGATACGTATTCGCAAAGGTCAGCCTTTAATATTACAGCCTGCTCTACTTTGTCTCCCTCAATGTTAATCGTTACCGACTTACTAGTTTCGTTGGTTATGGTTATTTCGGGTGTCATAATTATTTAACGTGTAATCCAAAGTGTAAAGCTGATAAAATTGCTGCTGCAAGTGTAAGAGCCAATCCAACGGCTACATACCATTTGTCTGTTTGAAAGTTGATAATTGATTTCATAATGCGTTTCATTTTTAATTATGATGTAAAGGTAATACTATTATTTATATTGTCAATAGGAATATGAAATAAATGTAAATTATTTTTCTACCTCCACAAATTTCTGTTTCCCCACTGGTATATACACGCCTTTATGCAAAGCATATATTTCCAGATCAACTATAGAGAGTTTCTTTTTGTTACGAACGTTTTGCGGGGATGTGCCCTTTTCAATGGCATACTGCTGAATTGTTTTAATCATGTTAGTTATTTCTTTTTATACCGAAATCAGATTTTCTTATTTTGCACATACGACCTGACAAATCATTAGCATGAAAAACTATGCCTTCAATATCGTTATTAGTTAAATATTCTTTAATGCCGTCGAATGACCTGTCGGGTAGATTTAAAATATCTTTACCATGTTCAACTAATACGTGTCCCCCAATTTTTTCTGGGTTGCCTTGTATCTTTTCGCCTATAAGTTCATAAGTGCCGTCGCCAAAAACAATATTCTGGTATTCATTTCCAAACGCCTCTATATGCCATTTGTCGGCTTTATTAGACGAGTCGCATTTTACCCAGTGCGGCCAATGTCCTGTTATTTCATCAGGGGCTTGGCATGGGATAGCGCCATTGGGAACAGTTTTGCCTCGCTTTACGTCGTACCGTTTGTATAATTCGCCATTTATTACGGCGCAAGCTGTACCGTCGTACTTTCTAGTGGCTATACCAGTACTTAAAGCCCATTTATTTTCAGGGTTAATCTCGTTAATTACCCGCCCTAAATCGCTCGGGTCTTTTTTAAATAGTGTGCTAATTTTCTTCATATTTGTTCTTATTGTTTATTGACAAATGTAACAATATAGTTTTTGTAATCAAAACTTTTTCGTATTATCTTAGGGGCATGCTTAAACGATTAATTATAGCACTACTTTTTGCTCCTGTGTTTGCTATGGCGCAAAGCACAGCCACGCTGCCAACGCCTACGACAGCCTATACACCACAATTTAGATACTACGGAACAGCAGCAGATACGCTTAAACAAATTTGGGTTTATTCAGGAAGTAAATATAATAGGTGGTATACAGCAACTGAAATAAATAAACTCTATGGCAAATCGTTTAATCAAAAAATAGATAGCATAAAGGCAGCTAATAACACGTGGTCAGGTAATAATAATTTTAGTGGTAACACATCTTTATATACACCAACTTTTTATGGTGATGGTGCTGGGAATGGCGGCGTAGCATTTAAAAATGTAGATGGTACGACAACAATGCTATATTATGGATCGGGTACAGGTACTAATAGCGGTTATCTTGACTTTAGGGGTCAGTTCTTAAGTGCTAAACAGCTAAACTCACAAACAACATTAGGTATTGGGGTTAATACAGGCATCAGAATTACAGCACCCTCTTTCGCTACTATAAACAATGTTCAATTCCAACAAAAAGATGGTATTATAGCATTAGTTGGAGGTGCGGGCTCTGACACGTCTGTAGTCAATAATTATACTCCAAAAATTACCAAATCTAACATCGATTCGCTTAACAACTGGCAGATTTCAGGCGCCTCACCATCATATAGTGTTTCAACGGAACATTCAAGCGAGGGAATTTTAGATCCATATAGCAACACTGTTTATAATTTCTTTAGGATAGGTACAGATGCGGGCCATTTAGATAACTCAGGGCGTATTGTTATGCGTAAGTCTACCGATAACGGCAAAACCTATTCAGCAGTTACTACTATTTTTAATAGTTCTTGGGATGACAGGAACATATCAGGTAGCATAACAAGCACGGGACGCATAATTGTGTTTATACGTGAATACGATTATATAGGTGTAGCTGAGAAGGATTGGGGTTATATATACTCTGATAATGGGGGTACAACTTGGAGTTCGTTTACAAGCCTTGCGCCGTCTTTAGTGCCATTGGGTACAATAGGGTATGGTAAAATCATACAGGCAAACGGCAAGTTGCTGCACATAACTTATACTGGAAACCGTATAAGCAGGTTACTACAATCAACCGATAATGGTTCGACGTGGACAATACTAAGCACGCCTTACGATTTTTCATCTACATTAACTAAAAAGGTTACCGAACCCGCAATAGCTTATATAGGTTCCAATAAACTTATCATGGTTGCTCGTAACGATGATAACGGGCCATATTACCAATTTAAATCGTCGGACAACGGTTCGACTTGGACAGATCAGGGGTTAACCAATACTTATAATGTACCTGTAGGTGTTCGATCTGCTTGTCCTGCTATTTTATACAACGCATCAAAAGATGAAGTCATATTGTTTGGCATAGCAAGAAGTGGCATAACATCCCAACGCTATTCAGATGCCATGCAAGTATATGTAAATAAATCTGCTGACGTTTTTGGAAGTTCTCTAGCATGGACTCAAAGGTCAACATTACAAAGACCTGTCCCCAACTTTAGAAATCTATACGGTCAACCTGCTGTAGCCGCTTTAGATAATAACACCATCATTGGTACTCTTACAGATGGCTATCAAAATGATCCTACTGTAGATGCAAATAAGGAGTTTGAAAGTTTATATTCGTTTGTTTATAATTATACTACAGATGCAAATAGCCCCCCTCCTGCTCAAGTAAAGGGGTATAGATATTTTGATGGTACATCAACTACTACTTTAGTGCCAAGAGAAGGAACATATTATAATCCATTGTCTCAAATTACAAGCCCTATTAATCCTGGTACATTTGAATTGACAGGTGAAGCAGGTACAGGCGCTACTACTAATATATTTCAGGCTAGATCTACAAACGGAACGGCTTATTTATGGCACGCCACACAGGCTGGTAACTGGTTTTGGGATATAACTCCCACAAGCGTACTCACAACCAACAATTTCTTAATGGTGGATGCCACTACTAAGCAGCAATACATAATGGCTGCAACAGGTACAGGTACACCAGTAAAGGCTATTAGCCCTACGTTTACGGGAACTCCTGCGGCACCAACGGCAGCAGCGGGCACGAATAGTACTCAAATAGCCACAACAGCTTATGTACAAAACTCTGTTACGACAAGTATGGTTAAGTCATACACGGCAAAAACAGCAACCTATACCGCATTAACAAGTGATTATTACATAGATTGTACCGCCAATACGTTTACAGTTACCTTACCAACATCGGTTGCTGGTCAAACGTTTGTAGTAGCAAATAACGGCGCTGGTACAATAACGGTACAGGGTACTGGAGGGCAATTAGTTAATGGCGCAGCAACATATAATATTGCAGCAGGTAGCACATATGAATTTTATGGCACAGGAACACAATACAGAGTTAAATTCTAAATATAATGGCTGATAATTCACAATCCAATATAACACCTCAAACTGGAGGGTTCAATCCAACAACGAAAGGCGTGTCCCCTGCTGGTGTAGTGCCAATACCAGTTGCTGGTATGGCTGCGCTTACTACATCGCCACTTGCCGCAAATGCTGTATGGTCATCTGGTATTATTTATTACAATGGGACTACTGCGGTAGACTACCAAATAGTAAGTGATGTGCCTGGCGCTTTTTCGGTTGTGTATTACGATGCAAATGGTAACCAATTGCCGTTCGTTCCTGCGAACGTGCCGTATGACCCCACAATAGTTAAATCATTCGGCTCTGCTTTTAATGCTAAGGGCTATGGATTTTCTTTTACATATACCAATGGCTCAACAGCACAAACTCAGTTTTTGATAGCAATAGGGTTAAGTAATAATGTTCAGCCTACTCAACAGAGCGCAGTAACTGCTATCACAGACACTAACTTAGCGTTGGTAAGCAAAGTTACACACCAAGCAAAAGAAAACGCCACAGGGTCACGTAAAGAACTTACAGGAACTGCAACAGGTAGCAAGTTTGGTTTAGATGTAAACGTGGTTAACCCTTCATCAGCAACAGACGTATCGGCATTAGCTACATCAGCTAATCAGACAAATGGTCAAAATAAAGTACAGATTGTCAATGGTAATAACCAGACATACGGCAGCCAAGCTACGCCTTTTAACGTTGCGGTAAGCAATTTTCCTGCGACTCAACCAGTGTCGGGGACTGTAAATGCAAACGTTACTTTTCCGACTACTCAACAAGTATCTGTAAGTAACTTTCCGGCGAATACGGAAATTTCTAATGACGTTGGTAATCCTATTCCAGTGTCAGGCACGGTTGCCATTAGCAACCCTGTTAATACAGTCAGTGTATCTAACTTTCCTGCTACACAACCTGTAAGCGGTACGGTAACAATATCAAATCCTACGGCTGCAACCGATGTTAGTACGTTGGCGAAAGAATCTGGAGGTAACTTAGCAAGTATACTTACTCAACTACAAGCTATTAACGCCGATCAGGGTACGCCGTCAGATGCAGCAGCAACAAGTGTTACAGGGTCGCAAAGCGAAATATCTTTATTAAAGGCTATATTTAACTTACTTACAAACTTACAGCAGAGGCCAGCTACGGGAACTACAGTAAGTAATACAACCCTTGCAACTACAACAACAGTATTAGCGGCTAACCCATTACGAAAGGGGGCTACTATGTTTTCGGTCACAGGTACTATATTGGTGCTGTTGGGATCTGGAGCAAGCGCTACGGTATTCACAGCAAGATTAATAACTAACGGTTATTATGAGGTTCCCTTTGGTTACACAGGTATAATCACCGCCATTGGAGCAGGGACATTATTAGTTACAGAATTAACTTAATCACCATGCCATTATCAAACCCATCTGCGGCAGACGCAACAACAATAACGATGAAGGGAACGGCTGGCGGCCCTCAAAACAATAATATACGGATATACTCTAAGATATTCGCTCTATCAGGTAGTGCTGCAAATGGTTATACTCTTGATATTACAGAAGCTGGTTTTTCGGCTATTACATCAGTACAGATAAATCCAATTTCAAATACTACATCGTTGTTAGCTATTCCTATTGTAACAGAGAAAAGCAGATCTGCAACGGCAATCGTGGTCAATATACTTACAGTAAATAGCACACAGGTTACAGCATTATTACAAACAGTTACTGGTCTGACATTTGCCACTAATTTAACGGGCATGAGCATCGACCTCCGAGTTGAAGGGTACTAAATAAACAACAACATGAATAAGCAACAGCAAGAACAAAAAGCAGGATGGGTAAATTGGTTATGGTCAGCAATATTGTGGGCTATTGACCATTATGGTGATGATGTTTTAGACATTATCAAAACTAAGATTGATGAAAAGCAAGCGAATCGTGGCCCCGAAGGTGGTACTTATCCAAACTGTGATCCGGGATATACTGGTGATCCAGTTTTAAAAAGGTGTGTTAAAGACCCGTTAAAACAATGACAAAAGCAGGAATACCAAGCCTTATTGCCCTACTCATTCACGGAGTAGGGTTTTTTATATACTTGTTACTTTTGTATGGGGGCGTTTTACCCCCTACTATACTTAAGGGATGTGTATATATTTTAATGGCAGCTATTTTACTATTTTTAGTTATAGATGAATGGCATGGTATATCAGATACAAAGCAATGGCAGTTTAACATAATAAATAAATTCACTTTTATTATTAACTTTATATGGGCTGCGGTTACAGTAACAGAAATATTCGATGCTGTATTCTTAATGGTCTTTTATGCTGCTGCAATATTTATAACAAGTGTTTTTATATTAACCTCCGGGTTACAACACGGATTATTCAATGATGAATGTTGATTGCACCAATTATACGCAGGTAGCTTTAGTTGTCGTTATTTGCGTAACTATAATTGCTGCATACTACTTTTATATAGATTATCAAATACGAATGGCAACTAACAAGCCCGACACTAAAAACAAAATAACAATTCGGGTTTTGGCTATGGGATTTACAGTCGCTTATAGTATCATGCTATTGCCAACTTCCAGAGAAGCATTAGATTTTCAGGTTTATGGCCTCAAAATTGAGCTATATGCAATGGTAAAAGCTGCTATATTTTTAGGTGCACTAGGGTTCGGGCTTGTAACTGGTGGAACTGCACTTTCTACACTCGTGAAAGGTAAATCAGATGAATGAAAATGATGTGAATAAAGCCGTTATAACGGCAATTAATGTAATCATACTACTTGGGCTGCCTATTATGTTTGGGTGGCATATAAACCGTGCTAAGAGGTTAATGCACAAGTCTGATGAGTGGATAATACAAATACTGATCATCTTCACTTACGGGCTTGCTATATGCGCTGAAATACCTGCATTATGGATAAGGTACGAAGCCTACTACGTCATGCATATGAAAATACCTGAAGGTATGTATAAGCTTACTACTTGGGATCGATGGGGACACGCTATATTTTATGTAGTACTGTTCTTATTAACCTACACTTTTACAAGAAAAAAAGTGCCTCAAATAGTTACCGATACTTTAGGGTAAAAAATAAAGCCCTGCAAGCGGAGTGCTAAACAGGGCTATTTAACAGGATGGTTACGCTCAACACTACGAGGTTTCATATCCCACTTATAATCTAAAAGATAATTGTGAGAATTGCCAATAAGGTTATACTTTTCTAAACTAAAAGACACCTTTAAAAATGTTCTCATGCCAGGTTCTGTTATTGAGGTTACTTTATGTATATTATATTGATTAAGCCTTAATAATTCATTAGGTGAATATTTAACGTTATTAGTCGGTAATGCCTGAACATTCATTTCTAACATAGATTTATTATGGTCGTTGGATAGCGTGAATTTGCTACTATTAAAAGTAGTTGGAGTATTATCACACCAAATGTAATTTATATCATCTGTTAAAAATCCATCGCTATGCCAGCCGGCTCTGTTAAACTCACAATTTGGTAATTGGAATAGGTGTTTTGCTGTTATATAAACATTGCTTTCAATGTATTTATTCACTCCAAACGCACCAATATAGTCACAACAAACACCACCTATTATTTTATCAAAAGGTTTTAGCCTGCCTTCATAAATTGGACTCATGCCTCCACTTAACTTTATTGGTAAATATTGATAAAAAAACATTTCTTCAATAGCGCATTCATAAATGCCTAACGAAGTTGGTAGCTCCCCGTATATCATGTTGTGTAAGGTGCTTGTTTTGTTACTCGCTCGAAAGTGTATAAACCCAATTCTTGCATAATGAATAGACGGCATAGACCTAAGTATATTAACTCGTCTTCGCCATCAATAGGCTGACCAGTTTTATAAAATTCTATGTAACGGGTTTCGGTTTCCATTTGTTCAGGATCAACAATAGCCCATAAATAAAATAAGCCCTCAATATCAGAAACCCTAATAATATTAGCCCCAACGGGCAATTCAAGTTGTATTTTTTCCTGAACTGGCATGGGATATTTAAATATCTTTTTCATAAAGATAAAGCCCTCGTTAGCGGTTCAAGAGTGCAGTCTATCCCCGCCGACGAAGGCTCGTTAATATTTTTGGTTACACCCTGCACGGTGCGTTTAATACTTTCCTAAGTTATACATAGTTTTGTTTCTTGCAAATTTTATTTTAACTTTATAATATGAACATCCTCGAACGCTATCCATTAACAACTGCCTGCATGGTCATGTATTTGCCGTGGCTGGCTTTTATACTTTATTGGGGATGCCATACTTCTTAGATACTTGGAAAAACATTGCGCTTACTCTCTTAGCTATTTTAGCTTTGATAGGGGCGGTTATTTTAGCGATATATTGATGAAAGTAGTAGTTAACCGAATACTGAATAATAAATCTACTATTAGCACTGTAGAGGTTGACAACATGATTAAATACTATGGCATGGAGCCTGAAAATCCAATACCAGCAGGCACATACACATTAATACCATATAATAGCCCGATACATGGTAAAATAGCTATGCTAGGCGGCTCAATGGCAAAACGGTTTATAGAGGTTCATATTGGTAACTACCCAAAAGATACACGAAATTGTTTGTTACTTGGTGCTGGTTATATGGATGGTGATTTTATATCAAGCAGTAAAATAGCAGTTGATGAGTTTACAAGCAATTTCTATAAAGCTTACCACACAGGCGAAAAATGTACGATAACGTTTAAGGATTTATGGCAGAAATAACGACACTGGACAAAGAGGGCTTAGACTTTCTGAAGCATGAGGAGGGCTGTATTCTGCACCCTTATAGAGATAGTGTAGGCATACCAACTATTGGAATAGGTATGACTTACTACCCTGCAACTGGTAAAAAAGTCACAATGCAAGATCCTATTATTACGATGCAGCAAGCTGACGATATGTTTATGTTAATGGTTAAACCTTATTGTTTAGCTGTTTATTCTACAACTAGAGACGACATAAACCAACACCAATTCAACGCACTTGTATCTTTATGTTACAACATAGGCACTGGTGGTTTTAAAGGGTCTACAGTACATAGGATGGTTAACGCTAATGTTATTGGTCAGCCTCTAAAAGACGCTTTTTTAATGTGGTCTAAGGCGGGTGGTAAACTTAACTTAGCATTAAAAGAAAGAAGGGTAAGAGAGTATAATTTATATAGTAAATAATGAAATCAATAGCAGACTTTCTACACGGTACTAAAACCCAAGCTTATTTAGCATTTACTATTCTTATAGGCGGGGGCTTAATAATTGTGTTCGGCAAAGTATCTGAAACCGTAGATAACCGTTTGTTTGACCTCATGTTCTTGGTAGGTACTTACTTTTACGGATCGTCTAAATCATCTACCACCAAGGACGAAGCTATCGCTACAATGGCTAATAATGCATCTGCGGGAACTTCTACAGTTGGATCGGCTGACACTGTAAATATTGGTAATAAGGATTAAGTATTTTTACTTCTGAATGCATCCCTCGTCCATATGTAATCATCATCACCAAAATCATCATAGCATTTTCTGATAAATTTTATATAGGCATTAAAAACATTTTTTAGTGTTATTAACATAATTTAAATGTTTCTTATTTTATCACTCCAAGCATCGATACACTTGCTTAACATCAAATTATCGTTATCTACCTTTCTTGCTAAGTCTCGGCACAGGATTTCAACGTTATTGGCATTTTCCTTAATATCGTTTATTTTTTCTTGCATTCTTGCTTTTGTAACAAAATAAGTGGTAATGGAGCAGATACAAACTGATAATATTATTTCAAACATAATTTTTCTGTTTAAATTCAATCCAATGGGGGTGAGTTATACGTATTGATCCGATATAAAAGTATCGTATTGGTAAAAGTAGCTTCATATTTTTACTCATTCATCCACTCCCAACTAACATCCATAACGGTACACCACGCATACCATAAAGTACCTACCCTATTAGGCAATGTATACCAGACTATTGTTGTGGCGAGTAATGCGCCGGGTAGGGCGATTAGGTATAGGGGAAATAGGAGGAGCTTTTTCATTATTAGGTCTAAATGTGCTATAGTTTTCAATAATTAGGGTGTATTGCTGTTTTTGAAAATTCGTAGGTTTCCAGCCAGTTATCACGCTTTACAATTAAACATGTGTCTTTATTTAATCCGCTTACGCCATAGCTATACCTTCTAGGTATTTCGCTGTGCAAGCTATCAACTGGCTGTAACTCTACTTTACTTTCACACCCGCTCATAACTATTACAAGCAGGATTGCGGTGAGGATTTTTTCCATCTTATTGTTTAATTTGTGCCAAAGGGGGTGTTAAAAATTATTCTTGTGAAGTCTAATGCGGGTGGGTGTCCAAAGCGAACCGCCCCTATTTCTAAAAGTTTTCTTACTGTACGGTGTTGTACAGCATAACAGTTGCCATCTTCGTCAGAAAGCCCTATGTCTTGCGTTATATCATCAATGATAATTTGCCCCCCGGATTTGAGTATCGACACAACTTGCTTTTGCTTGGGCGTTAGTGTTTTCATTCTCTTTTTACTTAGTTAGTAGGTTGCGTATTTGGGTGGTTAAGCTTCGGGTTCGTTTATATACTTCCAATGAGTAATGTATTCGCTGCATACTTCTTCAGGGTTATGATGATTTACAACAAGAAAATCACTATTGTTTTCAAGTAAATACCCTGAATACCCGTACTCTAAAATTTCATAATCATTTTTAACGATGTCTGAAAAATATGTGGCTTTGTCTTTGCTTCGCCAACTCATAACCCCTCGTAATAATATTGGCTTATCAAATGGTGGCATCAAGTCACAAACTCTTACCCACTCTTTATCCTGCTTTGGTGTAGGGGTTTCACTACTCGAATGAGTAGAGGGGGCTGCTGTAAACTTGTTAAAAGCAGCTATTTCTTCAGCGGATAGGCAACAACTTTCGTTTTTTGTTATAATCTCAACCCATCCATACTGAACCTTATTAAATGATGTTTCCCCAACTTTTAAGCTATGTTGATCAGAATAACCTTGCCATTCCTCTCCTTTCACTTCTGTTAATTGGGCTGCGTAGGCTTCTACAATGCGTTTAACACTTGCTCTTGAAAACTTTTGACAGTTCACAAAAGTCATTGTTTCATCAATCACCTGGTCGATGCTTTTCCCCTCTTTAGCTACAGGATTTACAGGGTTTTCTTCACGGTATTGAGCTCCTATAAAAAATCCATTAATGAAATTATCCATCGGCCTACTGGTTTCAAATGGCAGTTTTTCATCTTGAATTTTAGCGGCCATTAAAGCTACTTTGCGTATATCTTCGCTTTCTACTTCTTTCATAGCGGGGGTGGTGTTGTTATCTTTCATGGTTAGAGGGTTATGGTATTAATTCAATATCGGTTAAATCGCGGTATTTTATTTTTGACATTCTTTCGTTTATGTCATCAGCAAGTTTTTGAAAGTCGGCTTCTGATGCAAGTTCAGATAGCTCACCATCAGGGTCTGATACCTCGTCCTGCTCCCCTATCAATGTTTCGCAAACCCATTCCTCAATGCTTTTTGCTGAAATGGTGAAAGGATATGAGTTATCTTTATCAACCAATAGCGCACCATCTGGGAAATACGCGTTATCAATTTTAGATATTTTGTGGTTGTATTCTTCGCCATCAAATCCGTAATGGGTGTAACCTTGTTCTAAGGCTTCTTTTACTGTAAGTGTGCTTTTCATTATCTTATTGTTGTTTGTTGCGTAGGAGGGTTAAAACAGTGAGTTTTCATTTGTTGGATAAATCAGCTTTGACTTTTTACTGTACTTTTGGGTAGGACTTTCCCAAACTTGGAAATGCTCAACCTGAATATTTACGTTAGTTTCATTGTTCATCCTTCGGGCATGATCTAAAGCAAATAGTTTATCCGTAGTAGTGTAAATTCTTACACTTAAATACTTTTCGCCAGTGCCCACCAAATGCCCGCAAAAATCTCTGTAAAATGCTATAGTATAAAACATGGGCTATTTCTTATATGGGCTATTTATTTCGGCAAAATGTGTGACATTAATAGGCTCTTCAGTCTCGAAATTACTCCACCCCATTATAGATAAGTAACCAAATATGTAATCTGAATGCCGACCAGCTGTTTTAACAAGCATTTTTCTATTGGGTATTTTTGGCGTATTCTTTAATACATCACGCCAATTAATATCTATCTCCCCCTGCATTAACTTCTCCTGATCGGTAGCGTACAATTCCATTCTGCTTAATACTATTGGCTCAATCACTCTTTCTTCTTCAAGAGATAGCATCGTTTGAAAGTCAATGTAACCGCAATTATTTGCAGCTTCATCTAAATGAGCCTGTGCAGTTTTTCTTTCCTCCACATCTGACTTATCAGATAGAGGGGCGCTCATTTCTTCCTCATAAGCACAGCCTTCGCTTTCCTTTGGTGCTTCGGTTAAAAGGATATAGACTTGGCGCTTGTCGTAATTATCATAGCCTGGATAATCTATTTCTGATACGGTATGCCATTGTTTCATATCGGCTGACACCTGCCAAACTAATACCGCCTCCACCTTTTCAGTATCTTTTACAGGGGTGTTGGTGCTGGTTAAGATGGGTAACTCGGGGTGCAATGCCACAAATTCATTATATTTTACAGATTGTGGCCTATACGGATTTTGCGGTTTAAACATACCGTCTTTTACCGATCCTGTTAGGGGTTGTTTTTTCATTTCAAATCGAATTTTTGTTTGATAAGGTTAATGGCATCACTCAATACGTCAGCCTGCTCGTAAGAAGCAGATTCTGTTTTTTCCCATAATAAATCCACCACCTCTTTTGCGAGTGTTTGGGCGTGTTCGTCAAGGCCCCGTTCCACACAGGAATCCATTTTTAAAACCTCATCTGCGTTAAAAAATGGCAAACCAAATTCGTAATGGTCGTAATTTCTGGCTATCTCATCAAGTTCGTTAATTATTAATTCACTTATTTCCTTTTTACTTTTCATCTGTCTTAAATTTGAGTGAGGTGATGGATGATTTGTTAACCTGTATATTGTCTGCTCCGAATTGGTGGTGGCTTGTTGGTATGTTTTCTTTAGTGTGTCCGTCATGGTATACCATATTTACATTTTCAACAGCAGCGTCTATTGCAGCGTTCCAAATAAGTGTGCAAAGCCTTTCAATTGCTGGTTGTAAGTTTTCTGGCTTAAAATCTACTGCACTTAGTTCGTTGTTTATCTTGTTTATTACTTCTTCTTTATTCATTTCCTTAAATCTTTAATTACCATCTCCCCAAACTTCGCCTCTAATCGTCTAACGCATTTAGGTACAAAATGCCCACTTTCAAAGGCGGCTATCTCCCACCAAAAGAATAAGCATCTCTTGTAAATTCGGTATACATTAGTGTGCGATTTGATTGTCTCGATTGTTAGGCGACGTGGGGTCATGATTAGGCTGTTTTACGTTTGATATACTTATCTATTTCGGCCTCAGCAACGCGCGTCATAGCCAGACGATCGCTTTCACACAATGCCTTAAACTGCTTGTATTTTGCGTGTGGCAAATAAACAGGGAACGATGTTAGTCCTGTATCTTTTTTTGTTTTTTTATCTGTCATGTTATTCTATATTATTAGATTGGTAAAACGCTTCTGCAAATCCTTTTGGATCTACACTTCTTAACTCTTTTGTGCGTTCAGATTTACCGCCGTAAAGAACATGCATAGGGCTATCTTTCCAAACTGGCGGAATATATTGCCTATTAGGCTTATTAAATTTGCCCCAAAGCCAGGTTTGTTTATTGTATAAGCCGAATTCAGTTATTTTCTTTAAATCAGATTTAGGCACATCTATCATTTTTTTATCACCTAAAGATAGAAGATACTGACACTCTTTCGTAGATTCAAGTATTTTGTACCCTGCAAAATCACAAGGGTTAAACTTAAACTGAACTTTACCTAACCACGTATTTAATTTATGTATTCTACTCATTGGATTTTCAACTTTCCAGAATAGTAAATTAAAACGGCTATGAACCCAATCAATTATTTCTTTAGTTTTATCACAAAGTTTATTCATTTCTTCAGTCCTCCCGTCCGCGTCCTTTTCAGCGAAATGAGCCGCACCGCTTAATGCATAGTGTGTGCATGGTATAGCTGCCAATATGCCAAAAACAAATTCGCAATTTGGTTCGCTATAACGGCATGTAGACATCCAATCAAAAATAGACCCTTTGTAATCCCATTCTAAAATATCAATACCGTTTTTGATGTCAACCTGTAACACATGCCAGTTATTACGTTTATAAGGTTCCGCAACATGTCCGCTGTGGTCAAATAGATCTATTAGTACACCATATGTTTTCATTAGTCTATTAAATTATATTGAAAATATTTTAAATCTCCCACGTACCATTCTTCATTTTTACAAATGTAATCCGTAGTTAAACGTAACCTGAATCCTGAATTATCTGTACTACCAACAATACCAGATACTTTAAGGCCTTTATAACTAAAAGACACCTCTTTTCCGTTTTGGAGGATTAAGGCGGGTGTATATGTTTTCATAATCAAGCGTTAATTGCAGTAAATTCATAACCAGTTGATAGGCTCATTGCTTTAGCCTTTATCGCCTCATCGTCAAAACCAATGCTATATTTCATAGCATGTTTAATGTTATCTGTTATGCCCAATGTATTAGATACATATACATAACCACCAGTCGTTTTGTTAAAAGCTACAAGTATAAACTTTGCTGCTTTTTTTGCTTCTTTTTGTAAGGTTGATATCGTTTTCATAATTCAAAGGTAATCATTAATTTGATATTGTCAATAGCAAAATAAATTATTTTACTCTTTTTGTGAAAATAAATAAATATCAAAATAAATTTGCATATCTCATTCCTATTCCATTACTTTACACCATATTTAAAAAAGGAGATTATGAAAACGAAAGTGAAACTAAAGACAGAAAAAGAAATAACACTTGCTGACTTAAATAACAGCAGCCATGTCGGCTTAATAGATAATGATGGAGATAAGTGGTATATAGTAGGAACTAACAATAATAATCTTTGCTGTATATTAATAGCAGAAGGAAAAAACAAAGATCACCCAAACACATTTTATGGAGGCAGTAATAAGCCCACAATAAAAGAGGTTATTGCTAATGTGTGTGTTAACGAACTATATGTATTCACCACACGTAAAGAATTATACCAATGGCTAGCGGAATAACCCCACAAACTATTCTCGAAAAAACAATTGGCAGAGAGTACACCAAACCAAAACTAAACCCGCCAGTATTTCAAGACGCTGTACAACCCATGAAGCCGTTTGGTAAGTTGGGGGAAGTGTTGGGTAAATTGAGTAAAGGAGATAAAAAATAACAAATTAACAACAAATTAAAAATGGAACTAAGAAAAGCCACGAGGCAAAAAGCAAAAATTAGATTAGGCTTATCCGCAGTTAGCGGAGGAGGTAAAACAATGTCGGCTATTTTAATAGCTAAAGGGCTGGCAGGCGGCGACCTTTCTAAGGTTGTTATAATAGATACAGAGAACGGATCTGCTGATTTGTATAGCCACATAGGGGATTATAACGTTCTGCCATTAGAAGCACCATATAGCCCGGAAAATTATGCCAAAGCAATTAAGACTTGTGAAGATGCAGGCATGGAGGTGATAATAGTTGACAGCATCACTCATGAATGGGATGGCAAAGGTGGTATTCTCGAAATACACAATGCCATGACTGGTAATTCATTTGCAAATTGGGCATCTTTGACCCCACGCCACCAAAAGTTTATTGACGCTATACTGCAATCCAAATGCCATGTAATTACTACTGTAAGGCGTAAGCAAGAGTACGAAATGACTAAAGATAGTAATGGTAAAACTGTAATTGAAAAGGGGGGATTAAAAGAAATAACTCGTGACGGATTCGAATACGAATTAACTGCGAATTTGCAATTGGACATGAAGCATAATGCTACAGCTATGAAAGACCGTACAGGGTTATTTATGGGTAAGCCGGAATTTGTCCCTACAGAAGAAACTGGTAAATTAATTTTAGAGTGGTGTGAAAATGGGGTGGCTCCTATCGTTAGAGATATTAAAAAAGAATTAAAGTCGGCTAAAAATTTAATTGATTTACAGGCTATATATAACTCTTTAACTCCAGAACAGAAAAGCGATTACGTGGTGGTAAAAGACGATATGAAACTTAAATTATCAAAAGATGGGGCAAAGTAGCGAACAATTTATTGAACTTCGTGAGCAAAGCGGGGTTCAATTTGAGCATCTTTTAGATGCAAAAAAATCAAATATCCAAACAGCGGTTTCAACCATTAAACAGCAAATAGAAGATGGGAATGTTGACAGCCTAAAAGGTTTAATATTAGCTGCTAAAGGGAAATTATTATTCACAGAGCTTGAAAAAGAACTACGCCCATTAGCAGAAAATAATTACCTTGATAAATTAGAAAAAGGATATTCTGCCAACGATGTCGGAATTGAGCAATCGGCGACCAAAACCGAGTACGACTATACTGTTTGTAACGATCCCGAATGGGAAAATCTTTCAGCACTTAACGAAGCTAATGGAAAGTTGCAAAAAGAGCGAGAAACGTTCCTTAAATCTATTAAAAAGCCTTTTGAGATGGTAGATACAGACACAGGTGAAACATACACCATATACCCTCCAAATAAGCTACAAAAGCAAGGCTTAAAGTTAACTATCAGATGACGGATAGAGACAAACTATTAAAATTATATAAGGATCTTAAAAATATCGAAATACCTAAATTAAGTGGTGATATTGAATTTATATCAAACACTTTAAAACAAGGCATTGATGTTATTTTAGATTGGTTAAAATACGTTGCAAATAAACATTTTAATAACAAATAAATATCAAATCAAAATGAGTACACTTTTAGGCGGCAGCCTTTGTCTATCAGACATCAATGCAAACGCAAAAATCGGTCATTCAGCATTTACAAAAGCACAGAATGGTAAAATCTATTTTAACATAAATATTTGGCTTAACGATGAGCCTGATAAGTATGGAAATACAGCATCCGTTCAGCTTAATTCCACTAAGGAAATGCGGGACGCAGAGGGTAAAATTTATATTGGAAATGCAAAGCCAATTGGTGTAGCAATTCCAGAACCATTAAGTCCAGGTGAAGCAAGTGTACCAGACGACGACGATTTACCGTTCTAATGCCATTCCTCAAAACCAACAAAGGCCGCAATGCCATATACGCTAAACGGGGCGACGAAGTTGTAGTAGTCGCCTCGAATGGGGATGTGGCGATAGTTGAAAAAGATGGCAATAGGTTTAGTTGTAGGGTGGATGAGATGCAGGAGGAGCCAGTGCCAGAAGAGATAATAATTGAATTAAAACCGATAGACTTATTTAATCAGATATGACAGTTAAACAGTTAAAAGTTATTCTAAATGAATTAGAAGACAATATAAATATAGTTATGGATAATTCATGCAATGATTCACTAGCTGTTGGAAATATATCTCATGTAGCCATTATAGAGGGTAGCAACGAACTTCCTATCCAATATATATTAATAGCTGAAGATTAAAATTAAACATTATTTAAAATGAAATTAGAAGAATTGAAATCCCTTAAAAATGGCAGTGTCATATGGTGTATATGGAATGAAGGATATTGGTCTTTTTGCGATGAAAGAGTAGTTCAAAGCATTGATGAAAAGCATATATCATTTGGCAAATACGACACATATAAATTGGATGAGTTTAGGATTAGAAACTATGCAATTAAGTCTATATGATAAGCGAAGTGACAAACGAAGATAATATGGCCATGATGAGCCGTTATCCTGATAAATTTTTCGATTTGGCTATAGTTGATCCAGAATATGGCATAGGCGCTGGCAAGATGACCATGGGGAAAGGCAAAAGAAAGAAATTTAATCAGGATAAAGATTGGGATTCAAAACCTCCAGAACAATCATATTTTGACGAATTATTTAGGGTAAGTAAAAATCAAATTATTTGGGGTGGTAATTATTTTATAGATAAATTATCACCGACCAAACATTTTTTAATCTGGGACAAACTAAACGATGGGAGGGACTTTGCAGATTGTGAATTTGCATGGAGCAGTTTAGATACTGTTGCACGTTTATTTAAAATGCGGCCTCAAAATATGGATGGTGGTAAGATACACCCTACACAAAAACCTTATAAACTTTATAGGTGGATAATGGATCAGTATTGTTCTATTGGGTGCAAAATACTCGACACTCACTTAGGTTCTGGTTCATCCCGTATAGCCGCCTATGATTTAGGTTTTGATTTTTATGGTTGTGAGTTAGACAAAGACTATTTCGATGCATCATGCAAGCGTTTTAACACCCACATAGCGCAACAAAAACTATTCGCACCAACTAATACACACGCTGAACAAATAACACTCTTATGAAAGAAACCACCACTCTACTACAAGAAACGCTAACCGAACTTTACAAGCGAAAACAGCAATACGAAGAACTATTGCAAGCTACTAACGATAAAATAACTTCGCATGAAAGTGTGATTAAATTGATAGAAGATGCGAAAGAGCCAATTACTAATTAATATCGAAAAAGATATAGATAAAGCTGGAGGTTGGTATTTATGGAGGGATATATGCCTATTAGAAAACCTTGCAACTATGGAATGGGATGAGAGGCAACGTATCAAAGTCAGAATAAGATGGCGTGAAGCACGTGGAAGGAGAAAAGTAGTATTAAGCAGATCTAAACTTTTATAATGCCTAAAAAGAAATTCACACCAGATATGGAATCAGGCTTTGTAGGGGATAATCCTACTAAAAAATCAGCTCCAAAGCCATACATTGAAAGTCCATTTATAACTAAGCTTAGATACGATAGGGATAGCTGTTTATTAGCTGACTTGTTTGTATGTGAGGAAACTAAAAACGCAATATTAGAAAGAAGGAGATGAAACACGCCCACCTAAAGAAAAGCCTACTATATATGATTAAATATCATTACAAATGCATTTTAGAGGCTCGAGAAATATATGAAGATATTTTAGATTGGTATATAATTTATGATTACCACAAAGAAAAGATGGACTTTTTTGAACAAAAATTAGAAAACCTATGCTATGAATAGGAAAGAACAAGAACTACAAAACGCCATAGTTAAATATATGCGCCTTCAATACCCAAAAGTAATTTTCAAGGTTGACGGGGGAGCTGATGCAAATAAGGGCAGTTATGTAGCAAGACAAGTATATAGCAAGCAGCAATACAAAAGAGGATACCCAGACTTTCAAATTATTAAGCCATCTAAATATTATAATGGCTTGTTTTTAGAATTAAAAGGAGCTTACGATGACCTGTTCAATAAAAACGGAACCATGAAACTGGGGGCGAATGATCACCATGTTGAGCAGTATGATTTTATTAAGGAGTTGAGGGGGAATGGGTACTATGCTGATTTTTGTTGGAATTTTGAAATGGCGAAAAACAGGATAGATGTTTACATAATAGGTGATGAACTAATACAAAAGGATTACCAATTCAACTCCCCAACCCTTGCAGAACGAAACGCCACATCAGCCGATGAATTTTTTAGTAGTATGGGGTTGTGAAAAAGAAAAAGAAAATATTTGTAAATACAAATGTATAATCGTAAATTAGAGCAATGGAAAAAGAGGAACTAATCAGGTTACTTAACGAACGTGGAATTAAACAAACATGGGTTGCCAAAAAACTTGGAATAACCCGTGGTCGTGTTAATCAGTGGGTGAAGGACGTTAACGACATCCCAGATAAATACAAAATTGAATTAAAACATTTATTTGAGTACCATGAAACAGCTTGATTTTGTTGGCTATAAACATTTTACAAAAGTATAGATGATGAGTATAGTAACCATATATCAAAAGTATAGCCCGAAGTCACCTAAATACTTTAAGAGCATTAATTATGTGCTTAATAGGATAAGGGATGGTAAATCTAAAGAACTTATATATAAAATAAGATCAACAGGCGACATTGAGTTAAAAAAAGAACTCCCATCAATATTGTTTAGCGGAACTTTTTCTTACAGAAACGATAAGTCATGTACAAAACATAGTGGCTTTATTTGCCTCGACTTTGACAAATTTCCGACTGCCGATTTGATGCAGTCATGGCGTGATAGCTTGGAAGGTGATGAATATACTTATAGTGTTTTTACCAGCCCATCAGGTAAAGGATTAAAATGTATAGTAAAAATTCCACCGATAATTGAAAATCATAAAGGATATTTTGAGGAATTGCGCAAATACTATAATTGCGAGTATTTTGATTTTAAGTCTTGCAATCTTAGCCGTATATGCTTTGAAAGTTACGATCCTAATTTGACGGTAAACGAAAGCTCAAAGGTTTGGGAAAAATGCGCTGTATTTGCACCAATAGTATTAGAGCATAATGGAGAAGTAAACGAAGATAAGGCCGTGAAAATATTACTCAAATGGTGGGTTAAAAAATATGGACTTGCTGGGGGCAATAGGAATAATAATATGTTTATCTTGTGTGCCGCCTTTAATGATGCGGGCGTAAATAAAGATTATGCCTTATCCATAGCATCCACTTTTCAAGAGCCGGACTTTACTTTATTCGAGATAGAAGCCGCCTTAAAATCGGCTTATAAAAAAACAGAACGATTTGGAACTTTAACCTTTACCGATGCCAAAAGATAAATCAACAGGTGTAAATATTGTAGTAGATATTAAAATGCACCTTGAACGTTATAAGTTCAGACGTAATGAAATTACCCGTAATATTGAGGTAAATGGCGTTACAATAGATGATAAAAAGCTAAATTCAATATTTGTCCTTTGTAAGCAGCACGTGGAAAAAGCGACTAAGGATCTTGTAACAGCTATCATATTTAGTGATTACGTTTCTGATTATAACCCATTCGCTGAGTTGTTGGCGCACTACCAGGATAAAAAGAATTATCCTCCTAATCCAACTGGTCATATTGATGCTTTGATTAATACAATTGAAACCGATACACCGAATGCTGGTATTTTTATTAAAAAATGGGTGGTATCCCTTATAGCGTCTATCCACTACAAGCACAGCCCATTAATGCTTGTACTAACAGGCGGTCAAAATACTGGCAAAACAGAATGGTTCAGACGTTTATTGCCTGAATCCCTACAGAAGTATTACGCTGAAAGCAAGTTAGATTTAGGTAAGGATGATGAAATTCTAATGACCAAAAAGCTTATCATTATGGATGATGAGATGGGCGGTAAATCAAAAGCTGAAGATAAAAAACTAAAGGAAATGACATCTAAGCAGATATTCAGCATTAGAGAGCCATACGGGCGTGTTTCAGTAGATTTACAGCGTTTAGCTATGCTTTGTGGTACTACTAATGATGAAGAGGTTTTAAGCGATCCTACAGGGAATAGGCGTATATTACCCATTAGCGTATCAGCTATTAATCACAAGGAATATAATTCAATTAATAAGGACCTGTTGTTTTTTGAAGCATGGTTAGAGTATTGTAGCGGTTACAATTATGAGCTAACCAAAGAGGATATTGAGTTATTAAAAAGCAGTAGTGACCGTTTTAAACGCTCATCGCCAGAGGAAGAATTAATACATAAATATTTTAGGCATCCGCACCCAGATTATTTTGGAGTTGAAACCAAAGAATATACTAACTCTGATGTACTTAGCATTATACAAAGTAGGTCAAATGTGCGTATTTCCCAAACAAAATTGGGTTTAGTGCTTAAAAGTCTTGGTTTTGAACAGAAGCATATAAAGATAGTAGGAACTACTAAACGTGTATACCTTATGGTCGAGCTGTAAACCACCTGTAAACCTTTTTGACCTGTTTTTATATATAAAGTTTACAGGTTTACAAGTTTTACAAGTTAATATCTATATAGCACTACAAATAACACATATATGGTATTCAGGGTGCTCTATAGGAAAAAAGCCGTAAACCCTGTAACCCTGTAAACCGGCTCTGTAACTAATTGATAATTAATAATATACTGGTTACAGGTTTGAGAGTTCAACCTGTAACCCAACAAATTTAAACCTGTAACGAAATGAAAAAAGAAATCTATAACGAAAATTGTTTAGTAACTATGGGAAGAATGGATGATAATTATATAGACTTAACAATCACATCCCCACCTTATGACAATATTAGGAAATATAATGGCTACTCATTTGACTTTCAATATATAGCACAAGAATTATATAGAGTAACTAAAAAAGGAGGTGTTCTTGTATGGGTTGTATCTGATGCTACAGTAAAAGGAAGCGAAACAGGTACAAGTTTTAAGCAAGCTTTATATTTTATGCAATGTGGATTTAAATTACATGATACTATGATTTATAGATCAGAAAAGCCGCCACTTACCCATAATAGGTACGAGCAAAAGTTTGAGTATATGTTTGTTTTTTCTAAAGATAAACCTAAAACGTTTAATCCAATTATGGAACAATGTAAACATTTTGGGAAAAGTAGAAAATCAACTACAATGAGGCAAGATTCTGATAATACAAGTAATAGATCTTCTAAGGGAAAGATTAAACAATTTAAAATAAAAAGTAACGTATGGGATTATAATACTGGATTTATGCAAAGTTCACTTGACAAAATAGCATTTAAACACCCCGCCATATTTCCTGAGAAATTGGCAGAGGATCATATTTTAAGTTGGAGCAATGAGGGTGATTTAATATATGATCCATTTGCTGGAAGTGGAACAACTTTAAAAATGGCTAAATTAACTAACCGAAAATTCATTGGTAGCGAAATAAGTTCTGAATATTGTGAAATTATTAATAAAAGAATTACCAACCTTTTATAAATTTAAATAAAATGAAAAAAAATATTAAGAGAGTACGGTATAGAAATACTCATTTAACATATAGATTTTGGAAGGAATATAAACCTTTCCCATACTGGTCTTTAAAACAATATGGAACCACATAACTAAATTTTAAACAACATTTTGAATTGATATGAAAAAAGAAATAGAAATTAAAATATTGAATACATGTAAACACGATTTTGAAATAAAGCTTGACAGTAAAGGTTTTGCAACTCATGCAGAATGCTTATTATGTGGTTTTAAACTTATACCAGTTAGATGTTAAATAAAAAAATATATGACAAAAGTAGATAAAGCAAAATTATTTGATGAAAGAGGTATTCAGCACAGAATCACCACAGGACGTAGAATGCAAGCCTATGTAGTTAAAATTGGATCAGATGGAAAGGATTATTCTGAATGGAAAGATGCATCGGAAATTATTGACCAAATAAAAGATGAAGAAGAAAAGTTTTATATTTAACATGACCCAACCCACCAAACCAGTAGATATGAAACATAAGATAATCTTTACCCACCCAAAAACGAATATACCCACAGTTGGTAACTTAAAATCAATTGATGGATCTTATTATATAATTGAATTCAATGGTGTAATTTATGAGTTATTAGAAAATGAAGTAGATTTCATAAAACCACTAGGCCGACCAAAAGGGGTGAAAAATAAATAGAACATGAAAAAGAAAGAATACACAGATCAAGACCTATCATTTAGATTGGCAGAAGAACTTGAAACATGGGTAGATATTTGTTTTAAGGGGAACGATGAATTAATTTTAGCATATGAAATAGAATCTGTTATAAGGTCCTGCCTTGAAGATGTGGGTTTGAGATTAAGAGTATCAGACCCCTTGAAATTTGAATCTAATAAATCACAATTACTCTAACCCCCTTTAACCATGAACGAACAAATAAAAGCTAGTGAAGAATGGAAAGATGTGGTTGGTTACGAAGGTATATACCAGGTATCAACACATGGCAACGTTAGAAGTTTAGATCGTGTTTCTAATCGTGGCAGACGCTTAAAGGGCAAGAATATGAAGCTATGCTTTGTAAAAGATAGATATGTATTTTGCAATTTGTGCGATGCGAATGGCAAAGACAAAACATTACCTGTTCATAGAGTGGTAGCTGCTGCATTCCATCCAAACCCATTAAACAAGAAAACAGTAAACCACATTGACGGAAATAAGCATAACAATGCTGTTTCAAATTTAGAATGGGCTACATTTAATGAAAATATGCAGCATGCATATGATACAGGGTTATTAGATAACTGTAGACCACTTAAAGGAAGAAAGTGCGAGCTACATTTAAATTGCAAATTGCTTCCATTGGATATTGAAATGATAAAATGCTTACGGAAAGGTGGATTTAATTATGACCAAATAGCACGTAGGTTTAATATTCATTATACACAAGTTTCATTAATATGCAGAGGTAAGTCATGGCAGCACCTCACCAACACCGAATTAAAAATTGAGTTATGAAAATATTAGTAACAGGTATAAGTGAATTAGCGGAGAAACTATTAGATAGAGATAGTTTAACTTACTTAAAAACTAAAATAAACCAAAAGGCTGAATTGAATGTATTTGACAACTTGGTACAATGCGAAGATTTGAGATATATTGATCCTGCTTATTTAAAATTTGTAGAAGTAATATGAAACACAAATTCATACCACATCCAAAAGGCGAAGGAACAGATTTTTGCAAATTTAAACTTTGTACGAAATGCGGCTGTGTAAAAGAGATTTGGCGAAATGGGTCAACATATTGGCTAAAAAAGATTTTTTATAATAATGAACCAAAATGTTTAATAAAATAAATAATGGGAAGATTAATATTTATAAAGACAGGCGATATAGGCAAGGATATAGAACAATTAAAGGCTATAAACAGACACTATAAGGAAATGTATATGGTTACTATGTGGTCAATCATAATAGCAATAATCGTATCTTTAATCATTTTTTTGTTTTGTAAGTAATAATAGTTTAACTTTGATAACTATACAAAACTATACAGAATGACCAGTCAGCAAAAGATGTTTGCAGATGAATACCTTATAGATCTTAACGGCACTCAAGCCGCTATAAGGGCTGGTTATGCAGAGCCATATGCAAGGCAACAAGCAAGCCAATTGCTTGATAATGAAGATATTGCAAAATATATAAGCGATAAACAAAAACGCATATCCGATAAGCTTGATTGGTCTTACGAAAAGCTAATATTATCTTTTAGCGAAATACATACCCGTTGCATGCAAGGAGAAGAAGTTAGAGATAGGGAAGGCAATCCTACAGGGGAGTGGAAATTTGAGCCTAATGCCGCTGTTAAATCTCTTGAAAACATCGGCAAGCATTTAGGCTTTTACTCAGCCAACAACGTATTAACAGTAAAATCAGAACAACCGCTATTCGGCGATGATAAATAAAGTAGAGGGTTTTACCTACACTACAGGCATAAAGAAAATGCGCAGGCTCACAAAGCGCATAAAGGTAATACCAGGCGGTTCAAGTGCTGGTAAAACATACGGCATACTTCCAATACTTATAGACAAAGCAATCAATACTCCCTTAAGCGAAATTAGCGTGGTGTCTGAAAGCGTACCGCATTTGCGCAAAGGAGCATTAAAGGACTTTCTGAAGATAATGAAGGCTACTGGTCGTTACATTGATGCCAACTTTAACAGGACGTTCATGACTTACACTTTTGTTAATGGCAGCTACATAGAGTTCTTTAGTGCCGATCAGGAAGAAAAGGTAAGAGGTCCACGCCGTAATATTTTATATATAAACGAGTGCAACAACATTCGATTTGATACCTACCATCAATTAGCAATTCGTACAGACAGGGAAATATGGTTAGACTTTAACCCATCTGCTGATTTTTGGGCTTATACTGAACTAGCCAACGATGAGGATGCAGAATGGCTAACGCTAACATACAAGGATAATGAAGCCCTTGCCGATTCTATTGTAAAAGAATTAGAAAAGGCTCGTGATAAAGCCGAAACTTCAGACTATTGGGCAAACTGGTGGAAGGTATACGGATTAGGACAATTAGGCGCCCTAGAGGGGGTTATACTAAACAATTGGAGAATTTGCGATAGAATACCTGTTGATGCAAAACTAATAGCTATAGGGCTTGATTTTGGCTTTACAAACGACCCAACAGGTATGTTAGAGGTTTATATGCAAAATGGAGAACTATGGCTAAATGAGCTTATATACGAAACGGGCATGACCAATCCAGATATTAATAAACGTTATAAGTCATTTGTTCACCTATATGGAAAAGAAGTTATTGCGGATAGTGCAGAGCCAAAAAGTATTGAGGAACTAAAAAGATTAGGTATGCGTGTGGTGCCTGCTAATAAGGGTGCAGATAGCATTAAGAACGGCTTAGATATATTGCAACGTTATAGGATGAACGTTACCTCTAATAGCACAAATTTAATTAAGGAGCTAAGAACGTATGCATGGGATAAAGACAAAACAGGGAAGACACTTAACAAGCCTATTGATGGATTTAATCACTTGATAGATCCACTTCGTTACGTTGCCCTTAACAAACTATCTGAAAATAAAGTCACCCGTCCTAAATATTCATTTTAATAACTATATTTGACTATGAAAGTAAAAGTTTACTTAAAAACAGAAGAGTATCCATTAGTAATTGATTGCAAGGGCATCGAAATCAATTCGGAACATCTTACACTTGGATTGACTAAGAATGAATTGCAACAAGGCGTTATAAACGATTACGTTGCGATGTTTACTCAATGGGATGGATACCATATTATAGAAGATTGACTATGCTACAATTCACACTAAGCGGCCAAACATACACTATGCCAGATAAACTGGAAGAACTTAGCTATGGTTCGTTCTTAAAGTATGTCAAAGCTGGTAGTGATATATCGAGGTTAGAAGTGTTATTGAATACTGACCTTAATGACTTAGACGGAACGCCAAAAACAGAACGACAAATGGCTGGTGTAATTGGATTAATGTCGGCATTTGATGAGCAAATAAAGGACTTCTTAACTAATAAGCCAATGCCAGAAAATGAAATTCAAATAAAGATATTAGGCAAGGCGTTAAGGTTTGATAAGGACTTAGGTAAGCTACCATATTGGGCTTTGACAAAGGTTAAAAGCCTGATTAAACAAATGGGTAAAGAGCCATTCAATGAGTACGAAAACTATACCAGCTTAGTTGCGAATTACGTGTACTCAAAGTTTGAAACATACGACGAATATAAAGCCGAGCAATTCGGTGAAGATGTAATAAACGAGTTGCCATTTACACACGTAATAAAATTGGGTGATTTTTTTTTATACATGCAGCACCACTTATGGATGCCGAAAACAGATTACTCCAAGCTGAAATCTCAGCAGAGGAAGAACAGGCTGGCATCGATGTTTTCACTAAGTATGGCGAGTTAAATGTATTGGAGGGGCTTAGTAATGGTGACATTACAAAATGGGAATTAATAAAGGGTATGCCGTTTGAGGTAATATTAACTAAGAGGCGGTACAACAATGATAGATCTGTTTATGATAAACGCTTGTGGGAAATAAGGAACCCTCCGATAAAAGGATGAAAACACTAAAATTCATACTCGCATTATTAGCCGTCATAGCATCGGTTTATTTTGTGTTTACAGCTAACATTGGTTTAGCGTGTTACTTGTTATTGGTTGGCATATTTTTATTGATTTTACCCGAGCAGGCATGAGGTATTATAAAATAAAAATAGAAAACGGTTATTCGTATACTCCGATAGACGGAGATTTCATACGCAATATTATAGGTTTTGCATTGCCAATATTGGCTATAATTCTATCCTTAATTAGTCTTATATCATGACCATCAAAGACCGCATAGAAGCCATTGCAGCAGAGTTGGGTTTGCGCTTTAATTATGGCACAAGCTATGATTTTAACATCAATGGAGATTATGCTTTGTTCCCTTGTATCGTATTGTTAGAGCCTGATGATTTGGGGTTTATATACGATAACGTGGCTGGTACAATTAGCAAGAAGTCAACACTATTTATTCAGTTCTTAGATTTACTGCCTGAAGGCACAGACATTGCAGAGCAAGCAGATGCAAGGCTGCCAGTTATTGAAGCTATGGCTCAATTAGCGGCTGAGTTCTTGAATTCTGTTATCAATGATAGCAATCTAAATTTTAATACCAATGGTCAGAAGACACAAGTAAACGCTATTGTGTTGCGTGATAAATACGACGCCCATGCTCAAGGAGTTGAATTGCAATTGCCTTTAAGTTTAGTTTATCCTGAAGTTATATGCCATTAAATCCAATCATACTAGGCCAAGAACTTATAACAGAGTTTTTAAGTGCTATACAAGAAGATCTAATTGCCTATATGCAAAGTGAAAACAGGAATGCAAGTGGTAAGTCTGTTCGTTCATTGCAGGTTAACGCAACACAAACAAGCGGGCAATTAATCGGTGCTCCGTATATTGAGTTTGTATTTCGTGGACGTGCGCCAGGTAAATTACCACCATTATCAGCGATTATAGATTGGCTTAATAGTAGAGGCTTACCGAGGGGCATGGCGTGGAATGTTGCTAAGAAAATAGCAGAAGCAGGGACTAAATTATGGCAACAAGGTCGTAATGTATTGAATGAAATTATAACCGAAGATAGAATAAAAGGATTTACCGATAAAATATTAGCGTCATATAAAGCACAGATTGAAACCGAAATTCAAACCCTTATCGCTGCATAAAAACCTACTTTACAAATACACAAGCGGATCGATAGCATACGACTATGTAATAATACTTCCTTATCAGGTTTTGATTAATGGTATAAAACACGTTATATTTGAACATAACTTTATATCAGCAAATTAGATGTTAGACACAAACCAGCCTAATCGACAACACTCTAAGTTAAATGGGTGTCAATATCTATGGGTTAAAATATTTGAAATCGCATACAATGAGCATTTAAAAAATAGATATAAAAAAATACTTCATAAAAATTGCTGGCCTGATTTAGAAGAAAGGGGTCGTAATTTATGTTAGTATTCATTCAGCATTTTGTATATAACTCAACAAGCTATACCACATATTTTGATACATCTAACAATACTGTTACTTGCGATATTGTAGGGTTACATCCAGATCAATCCACTGGCGGAGCAACAATACCAGTAGGAGAACAAAAATCATTCTGCTCAGACAATCCATCAACAACAAAGGTTACTACAACTGTAACTGGAGGTTATCCATACGCTACTTTTGTACTTCAAGAAAACTCACCAGATTGCGTATATACGCCACCAAGCGGCGGATGTGATATTGCTATAAATTCAATAGCGGTAACAAATGAACAGTCAGCAGGTGCTAATGATGGTTCGATAGTCATTAATGCATCTTCAAGCTATGGAGACTTAGAATATTCTATAAACGGGTCAACATTCCAAAGTAGTAATGTGTTTACAGACATAGCGGTTGGTAACTACACCGCTTATGTAAGAGACAATAACGAATGTGATGTTAGTCAGCCATTCAGCATATTAGCCTACTCTAATCCAGTACAAAACTTTACCAATGAATTGCCAGTAGTCCCAATTGCTGGTGGCAATGTTTCAAGGTGGAACGCTGCATTTAACCCGATTGTAATTAACTACCAGCGCAAAGACTTTGCCATTGTAAGTATCTCTCAATTAGGTAGCCAGATTGCGGTAAAAACATCGGTAACGCTCACATCTGATCAATTCAATAAAGGCATTAATGATGGCGTTTATTTTAAGTCTCCTAAATACGAATATTACGGGAATCCAGTTTCCTATAATCCAACAGATGGGTTTATATTTGACTATTTATATTTAGGAGATGATACCGAAGGCTATTTAAATGTCAACTCAATCAAGCCTAATTTCTTTGTGCAAACCGAGATTACAAGCGGCAATAACCCTATTAAAAAAGACGTATTAGTTGCTGAACATTCACCCAATAATGACGGGCATACCCGTGCAGATCTGTCACCATATTTGCAAAGCTTACTATCACCAGATGAAACGTACAATTACTTATCACCAAACTATAAAGACTATAATTTAGGTGGTTCATACACTATACGATACCGTGAAGTTTGGGACGGTGGAAATACAGAGTGGTTCAGTGCGCCATATCCGCTTTACTATACTTACGCTGCAATGCAGTTAGGTGATAAGTATGGCGGCAACATGGCTCAATATATACCTTTCTTAACAGTGCCTAATAATTCATTAAAGGCTAAATTCTTATCTGGCTTTGATAAACCTGTGTTTTGGAGTGGGTTGCCTTTTGAGTTAAGCTTTATATATTCGGAAAACATAATTGATAAACAACTTTACTTTGAGTTGTTACCGAATTGTGGCGATGGTAGCAATGGTTTATTGTTAAATGCTGATGCAACATACCTGTTGAACGCAGACAACAGCCGTTTCATTATAGAGCGTGTTTATAATCCAAATATACAGGGCTATCCAATTATAGAAGCGTTGGGCGTTAACCGTGTATTGGTGCCTGACGTGTTCGATTGTTGCGCTGATGTTATTAAGGCTAATATTTATTACCTGAACGGTGAGAATAAGGTTTACATTATGCAAGACTTACCAATACAGTTAGAATGCCCTTGTGAAGATCCGTATGTTTACATTAAATGGATAAACAAATTGGGTGCATGGGATTATTGGAGGTTTGGTTATAATCAAGGGATCAGCAACATAACAAGCGGAAGCGATCAGGTGGAAAGGTTTGTAAATGACTGGCAAAACGACCAAACTATTGAGGACTTTATAAGCCGTAAAAGCAATGATAAGCTTACATTAGTTGCAGGACAATTGAATTTACAGCAATTAGAGGCTTTGTCTTGGATGGGGCATAGCCGAAGGGTGCAAATGTTAGTATCTAAAAACCCTGTAAAATGGCAAACGGTAATTATTCCTGATGGCGACTTCTCTAAAGGTAGCACAAAGTCTAAAATTGGTAATGTGAAGTTAAGCATTACATTACCTGCTTTAAACGGCCAGCGTGGTTAATCAGCTATACATAAACGAAAGACTTGCCGATTTATCGGGTGATACGCCTATGGCTATTAATTTTCAGGTTAATAACTTGGCTGAATTAAAAGATAGGCAATCTACATTCTCAAACTCAATTAAGCTACCATTAACTTCAAATAACAAACAGATATGGGGGCAGGCGCAAGCGGATGCGTTTACTCAAAGCCAGCCATATGCAAAACTTAATTGCAAATTAGTTCAGAATGGGATCGAGACAATAGTAAATGGTACTATTTCACTATTAAATGTTAGTAGTAGCTTTGAGTGCCAAATAACATATGGTCTTATAGGCTTGGCAGATGCGTTAAAGAAGCGTATCTATGATGTTGATGGTATAATTACAGACATTGAGGATGCAAAATTAGTTGATTTGGATTGGAGTGATATACCACCTTTTTCTTTTGATTTGCCTACCATTGTAGCGTCTCAAAGTGGCACGGGGGTATTATGGCCCGTTTTAGATTATGGAGATACATTAGATGATTCATCAAATATTAATATCACCTATTTGCGCCCTGGCATTTACTACAAAGATATATTTAACAGGATAGAAAAGTTTTCTGGGTATACTTTTTCAGGCGGTGCAGCGTGGGCATCAGGATTTGATGACTTCATACCATTTAGCGATACGATACTAAAAGATTATTTAGGCAACCCATCAAATGGTACATTAAGCCCTATTGGTATTGTACCAAACCTGCCAGACTTTACGCTAAAAAACATTTTAAAAGACTATATGCAGCGTTACTTTTTAACTCCTGTAGTAGACAATTACAAAAAGACTGTTGTGTTTCATAATTACGATGAGGTATATATAAATAAAGCTAACGCAAAGGATTGGACTAAAAAGTTTGTCAACGAAGATAGAGCAGATACGTTTGAAATAGGTAGTTATGCGCAGCTAAATAGACTTTTGTTTTTAGAGGATAGTCAAGAACAGTTTATGTTTAGTGCAAAAGGTTCATTCACCATAGCCAATGAGAATTTGGACAGCGATGTAGATTTGGTTACGTCCATCTTCGCAGGATCAGATAATACAACAAAGTTGGGAGGTGTATCTGTAGGTCGTATTCGCAAGTATGCGACATCGCCATTGCCTAATTTCCTTGTTCCCGCAACCGAAGATACTAAACCACGTGTTTTGCATATTGGAAACGCTGTAGTCGGCGCAAGGACATTTCAAAGCTCTACTGCATCACAAGTGGCACCGTTCATTCAGGTGGCAACATCTAGAAGTTACCAATACTATATAGATACATGGGGTAAAGGGCTGTTAAAAATGCTTAAAAAAGCCCGTATGATTACCCGATATGCAGTGTTAACAGAAAACGATGTAAAAGATTTTGATTTTTTTACACCCGTTTACGATGCTATTGAGGGTAAGTTTTATTATGTTAACCAAATTAGTAACTTTATACCGAATAAAAAGACTCAAGTTCAGCTAATCAGAATATAAAATGGCAGTATCTTCGGAAAGTACAATTATTATTGATGTTGAGATACAAGGGTCTGAAGCACGCAAAGAAAGTGATGCCATAGGCGTATCGTTACAAAAGTTAAAGGATATACAGGCCCAACTTGCCAAAGAAAATAAAAAAACGTCTACTAGCTACGTAGAGAATCAACAAAAGATACGTGATTTAAATAGGGAACAAAAAGCTTATATCTCAATAGCCAATGCATCTGCTGGAAGTAACAACCAATTACGGGCGCAACTATCTTTATTAACTTCACAATGGAATGCTTTATCTAAAGAAGAAAAAGAAAATACAATTGCTGGTAAAGCATTGCAAATCCAAACAAAAGCAATAAGTGATGAATTAAAAGCAGAGGAAACCAAAATAGGTGATAATAGACGGTCTGTTGCAGAATATACAAAGGGCATTAATGATTCTGTAGTAGGCCAAATACCATTCCTTAATAACCTTACCATTATAAAAGACGTTTTTGGTGCTTTAAGCGGTGTAGTATTAGATGCAAAAGCGGCGCAAGAAGCAAACACCATTGCCACAGAATTAAATACGGTGGCTACAGAAGCGGCAAGCTCCGCAGAAGCGGCAATGACAGCCGCTATAGAAGCTAAAAACATAGCAGAAAGGCAAGCTATAGTAGCCAATGAACTACGTGCAGAAGCAGACAGACAACGAACTATAATAGAATTGCAATTAGTAGCTGCGGAGGAAAGAGAAGCGGCAATATTAGCGCAGTTGGCGGTAGAGGAACAAGCTGTTGTAGCAGAAGAGCGTTTAAGAATCGCAGCTGAAGAGGCTTTGGTGGCTACGCAATTAGAATTGGTAGCAGCAGACGAAGCACGAATAGCCGCCGAAAGTGGGTTGGCAGCATCTACAGCATCGGTAGCAGCAGCCAATAATGCAGCAACATCAAGTGCAAAAGCCTTAAATTTAGCCTTAACATCTACTGGTATCGGTGCTTTAATAGTTTTGGTGGGGTCGTTAGTGACATATTTAGGTAACCTAGATACGGTTACAGATGGAACAAGTGTGATAATGTCCAATCTTAAAGCTCAAGTAAATGAGTTAGGTAGGTCTATTTTTAGTTTAGACTTTAAGGGGTTAACTGAAAGGATGCAGGCTGCCGGTATACAGGCCGCTGTTTTAACAGATCAAGCACAATCATTGGAAGATAGCCTATTAAATCAATCTGTTAAAAGCCAAAAAGCACAAGCTGAAATAGCTAAGTTGCGTGTTGAAGCAATGAATAGAACGTTATCACCTGAGGTAAGGCAACGTTTATTAGCGCAAGCAGAACAGATAGATGCCGATGATTTGGCTGCAAAAAAGAAATTAGCAGATAGGGAATTACAACAAGCGAATTTATCAATTGCTATTACTGGAAACCTTACTAAGTATCAACGTGAACAGCTACAGCAGCGTGGTGTTGAGTACGCTTTATATCTACAAAATAATCTCACAAAACAGGGTAAGGTAACTGATGAACAAACTAAGGCTTTAGCCAAAGCGTTTAGTGATCAAACCCAAATACAACAAGAGTATACACAGCGTTCTGAGAAAAGACAGAATTTAGCAGATAAAATAGCCGAGCAAGCCGAGCAAAAAAGAGAGGCTTTATTACAAAAGGAGCAGGCAGCAGAAGAAAAACGAGACGCAGAACTTGAAAAGATAAATGATGATAGGATAAAATCTGAACTTGCAACAGCGCAACGATTATTAACAGCTAGACAGGTAGAGTATCAAAATATAAACGCTGATATTGATAAGCGTATTAAGCTATACCAAAAGTACGGACAAGATACAACACAACTTGAAACGGAAAGACAAAGCAGACTATTTATATTAAACGATAAGTTCCATAAGCAAGATTTAAGTATAATTCGTGCTAATCTAAACGAAGCAACTCAACTTAGAATATCCTTAATAGGTGATGGTGCGGAGAAAGCGTTTGAACAACAACAGTTTGCAAATGAAAATCAATTAGCCGAAACTGACAGGGCAATAGGTTCTTTAGCCGCTCGAATTGCATTGGGGGAACAGGGGTTAACAGCTGTCATACAAAGCGAAGTAGAAAAGCGCAATGCATTAGCTGCTGTAGGCAATCAACAGCGTTTGGATTATGCAGAACAGTATCAAGAACGGTTGCGCCAAATTGAACAAGCAGGGCAGGATGCCGCTTACCAAGCTGATTTAGAACAATTGCAAAGGCAGCAGGATATTAATCAGCAACGTTTACAAACCAATCAACAGATAACTCAAAGTTATGCCGATTTAGTAGGGTCAATTGGAGACCTAACAGGAAAGCAAACGTTATTAGGAAAAATAGCATTCGTAGCTCAAAAAGCATTTGCGATTCAACAAATAATCCTGAATGCAGAATTAACAAAATCTGAAATAATTTTACGTTACGAAATACTAAAACGCCAAGCTGTGTTGGCAGCATCTTTGGCTGGCCCTTTCGCACCATTTGCTGCTGTAGCTGCTGTAGCTGGATTAACAATTGCACAGGGTGCGGAGATAGCAAGGGTAACAGCAAGCGAGGCGATACAGGTAGGCGTGGTTGCCGCAACTACTATTGCAGGCATCACTGGCAAAGCTAAAGGCGGCATTCAGGAATATAAATCAGACGGTAAAGGTGGAGTTTTAAATGGATATGCTAAAAAAGATGATACAAATGCGTATCTTAGAAGTGGCGAAGCAGTAGTAGTTAGCGAGGCAGCAAGAGATCCACAAACGAGGTCTTTGCTAAGTGCAATAAACGTTGCTTATGGTGGTAATCCTTATCCTGGTCTTGCATTAGGTGGCATATACGGGGGCAGCGGATTGCAACAGGCAAATAGCAGCATAGTTAACCAAGTGTACCAACAGAACCAACTAAACGAAGCGATAAGCCGAATTAAGATTTATACAGCAATAACCGATGTAAGATCTGCTGATGCACAATATACTAAACTTGTAGAGAATGCAAATTTCTAATATAGAACTGGTAAATAAGGCTGAAGAAATGGGGTTATTAAAGCCTATGATACAAGGCGGGTTATTGCCATGCAAGATATTACGTGACCGTGAAATGTATTACTATGTTGATGCACAGCGTAAGAGCGGTGTTAAGATGAAGGATATTATTAGCGATGTTGAGGATAATTTTCGGGTGTGTAGGGCTACAATTTATAACGTGGTTAAGATGTTTGGGAAGTAGCTAAATCATTTTTAAGAGTCTCAGGAATTAATAGAGGCTCTCCTACATATTCAATCTTATCATATTCTGCACTGCTTAATATTAATATAGGTTTATCTACCCGAATTTTGCCAGTGCCAGATGAAGCGGCGCAGTCGGTAAACCAAATACCATCCCTATCTACAAATACTTCATAAGAATACAGATTATGCGACGAGTATTTAGATAAATCAACAAATTGTCCATTTGGTAATTCTATTTTATACTCACCTTTTTGCCAATATGCGTGTCCATTAGGGTGGTGTAGTTTTACTATTTTCATTTTAATAATTTAAACGATGAACTCTGTTCTAAATACCAATGAGGGAAGTAAAACTTACTACCAATACCCCATATACCTAAAAAGCAGCCGACATAACAATAGTAGCCCGCCTCATTTACATCATATATTTTAAACTTTGTTATCGATGTACCAAAAGACTTAATGAACTTATCTCCTATTTTTAATCTTCTCATTTAATTTTGTTATTACAAACGTCCCAATTTTCTTATAGCCCTTTTTAAATAAATAGTAGCTGGAGTTTATATAGGCATTCCAAACACAATAGCCCTCTTTACCGAAATATAAATGAGGCTCTTGCTTGCCTTTTACAAAACTATTTTTTAGCAGCCATGAATGTCCATAGCACGACCATGCCGAATCGGGATCTATACATTCTAGTAAATCTATTCTTTGTCCTACTTCCATATCCCAAATATAACAATCTAAAAACACTTAGACAAAATATATTTTACGCCTATCTATCTTTAGGGCATAAGATATGGCAGAGATAATACTTAAAGATTACGAAGATGAATGGGGCTACCAATATGTAATTGGTATGGGTCGCAATTCAGGTGAAGCAATCGTTTCGCAAATCGAAGCTCTTTTAGGTCAAGAAACTACATTAAGAATTTCCAGCGTTGGCGGTTCGTGCTATGCGGCATTAGAGATTGTTGCTGCAATCAAAAAGCATGGCAATGTCAAAGCACAAATAGATGGAGTAGCCTTTAGTGCAGCCGCTTTTATTTCCGCTGCTTGTAAATCTGTATATGCAACAAAGTACACGATGATGATGATTCACAACAGCAGAATTAATGCTGATATGTGGGGAACATTTACAGCCGAAGATTTGCGAAAATTGGCAGAAGAAACTGGTGCTCAGTTAGATGCGTTTGATAAGATGCAGGCAGACGTTTTCGCAGAAAAAACAGGCTTGCCATTAAATCAAGTTGAAGAAATGTTATCTGAAACAACATGGATGACGGGTACAGAGGCAAACGAATTAGGATTTATTGATACCCTAACAGATATCGAGGCAACAGCAATAAGCCGTTCATTGTTTGATAATGCATTCGCAAAAGCACCGATGTTAATGGTAGCTATGGCTAATAAAAATTTAAAAGTAACCGAAAATAATAGCAACATGAGTGAAATAACCGAATTAAGAGCGCAACACGAAGAGAACAAGAGTCTCTTTGCTCAACTAAAAGATTTTTTAGGTATAAAAGCGCAAGCGGATAAGCCTGAAGAAACTGTTACAGAAACCGAAACAAAGGAGGTAGTAACAGAAAAACCAGCCGAAGAAGTGCCTGCTAAAAGTGCTGAAGAACTGGAAAAGGAAAATGAAGACTTAAAAACCAAGCTTGCAGACGCTGAAGCAAAAGCAAGCGAAGGCGCTCAAGCGTTATTGGACGCTAAAGCAATGATGAGTGAAACTAAAACGCTTCTTGCAGAGGTTCGTTCTAACTACAAGCCAGCTGCTAAAGGCGATGATTTCGACAAGTCAACTCCAACAAACGAAGCAGGTTCAAAATTTATCAAACCAACTAAAAACAAATAACAATGGCAATAATTACCCCAGCTAATTTAACCTTCAACGGTAAAGAGGTACGCAGCTTTGCAGAGGCTGTTATTGAAAGCCTTTACGAATACCCTGCGCTTAACCAATACATGACCGTGGTTGGTAATATTAAAGCAAAACAACAAATTGCTTTAATAGGCCATTTACACAAAATCACCCGCTTAGATGCTGGTTGTGGTACCGGTCAATACACGCCAAATATCCCAATGTCAGAAAAGTTCTGGGATCCTTCAGACTTGAAGATTTGGTTGAACATGTGTTGGAAAGACTTTTTGGGCACTTTCATGGTTTACTATGAACACGCTAAAACACGCAAACCAGACCTAACTGATACCGAAATATTCTCTCAATGGTTATTAGAGGATGTTGACAATGCCGCAAATGAGGACATTGTTCGTATATCTTGGTTCGCAAACAAAAACATTGCAGCAGGCGACTTAGCAGGCGGTTCAGGTTCAATCCCTGATTATAACCAAATTAACGGTTTGTGGAAACAAATATTTGCGATTGCCGCAGCTAACCCTGCTCAACGTGTTACCATTGCTGAGAATGGAGGTGCATCTAAGGTATTGCAACAGTTTGATTCATCTGATGTAACTGCTCAAACAGCTACTAAGTACTTCCAGGATTTGATTTTCAAAGCCGATACACGTTTACGTAGCCGTGCGGATGGTATTATGCTTTCTACCCGTTCATTAACAGACGAGTACATCCGTGAACGTATGGCATTCAGCAATATTGATATGTCTTACACACGTTTAGAAACTGGTATATTAACCCTGCAAATCATGGGCGTGCCTGTTTATGTTGTGGATCAATGGGATAGGGTTATTCAAGCAGACTTGTTAAATACGACTACTTATGTGTTGCCTCACCGTGCGGTTTACACCACTAAATCAAACATTCAGGTTGGTATAGATGGGCCAGCCGGAAACGACTTTACAGATTGGGCTGTATTCTTTGACCAAATGACTGAAACGTCTAACATCAAAGGTTTATACAAACTGGATGCTAAGGTTATCGAGGATTATTTAGTACAAGTAGCTTACTAATTAAAATAGGAGACAAACAAAATGGCAACATCATGCGGTGAGATCACCGACGATATACTAAGGAATTGCGATGACAAGCCAGTAGGCGGTGCGGAGAATGTAATGGCAGTTTTGCCTGTAGAAGTTTGGAATAGGGCTACGAAAGTTTTTGACGTAGCCAACCCTAACATCATTACTGGAATCACACTTGCTGATGGTGACAAAGCATTTCGTTTTGAAACTTACAAACGTAACTTCAAACCAAAATTTGAAACTCAGGACACGGATTTCGGTTCTTACTACAAGCATTCAATTGCTGCTGTATTCCCGACTTACGATGACGATTTCAAATTGCAAATACCTGCTTTAACAGAAAGCTATAGTGTCTTCATTGTAGAGAACGTTAAGAAAACAGGCGTAGTGTTTGAGGTTTACGGTGGTACAAATGGCTTAAGAATGCCAGACTTAGCACGTGACTTAGCGGCTAATGAAGGTACAGTAGGCGGTACATTTACTAATGACGAAGATATGAATGAGCCTAAGGTTCCTTATACCTTTGGTGCAACCGCTTCGTCATACGCTGTTAAAAAGGCTGCGTTCGACGCTTTATTCACAGTCGCTGCTTAGGTTTAGTTTTTCATAATCATCCTTAGAGGGCGGGTAAATATGCCCGTCCTTTTTTATTATGGATTTATACGAAAGAATACAAAATTTAGCTAAATTGCAATACGCAATCAGCAAGGGAGAACAAAGCGCAATAGATGAGCTTAAGACCCTATATTGGGAGGCTTTAGGCGCAACAATGAAGCGTGATTGCTACTCTTGCAGGATAAGGGCATATACAGAGTTGACTAACTTAACAAAAGAAAAAATAAACATTATGAAAAATCAAAAGTACACCTTCAAGGATAACGACGCTCTTGTGTTATTTGAACATAATCACTATACCAACAAAAATCTTACTGATGACGTGGCAATTGCTATGGTAAATGCAAGCAAGGAAAACGCAAACTTGTTCAATGGCAGCTTTGATGAATTGGAAGAGGAAAAGCCTAAAGGCAAAAAAGGCGGCAAAAGCAAAGGAAGCGAATCCGATGTAGATTCTGAAGAGAACGTAATCGAAGTACCTGCTGAAACAGTAATTGATCCTGCTAAATCTGAATAATGGCCACACGCCTTTTCTATTCATCCGATAATTTACCTTCCGCGCCTTTGCGGATACAGCCAGTCGATATAGGCCGTTTTAACGTGGCCTCATATGATATTGATAATGGTTATCCGCAAAGGATGGAAACGCTAGTAGATGCATCACCAACGGCTAAGATGGCAACACAATTGTTTGCTGACTTCATATTCGGCCAAGGCTTTGCTGTTAGTGACGGGAAGACAAAAAAAGGTAAAGATAAAGAAGATGGCGTTTGGAATACTGTATTTAATTCTGATGGTCAAACGGGCGATGACTTGCTTGCAATTGCAAGCGAATATTATTCTAACTGGAGAAAGTTTTATTTCCACTTGAATTACAACGCTTTATTCTCTGGTGTCGAATTGCGTATTGTGCCATTTGAATATTGCAGGTATGGCATTAACGAAGAGGAAGGTAAAATAGGCGTTTATGATAAGTGGTGGACACGCAACCGTTTTGGATCTCTTAACAAAGCCGCAGACAAACCAGATTTTATAGATATATTTAATCCCGATCCGGTTGAGATTAAAAGACAAGTCTCTGCTGCTGGTGGGTGGAAGTCGTATAATGGGCAAATAGCTGCGTTTGGTCGCACCTACAAGAAATACCCACTACATACCTTAGATGCAGCCATTGATGCCATAGAAGCGGAGATATTAAGCTACAAGACAACTAAATCAAACATTAAGAATAACTTTAGTGATAAGGTTCTTTGGATAGAAAAAGGCGAAAAGCAAAGTCAATTAGAAGAGGATGAGTTTTTAGCACGTGCAAGATCATTTGTTGGTACGGACGGGCCGCAATTAATGGTTGCTAACGTGGACAGCGTAGAAAGCGCACCCGAATTTAAAACCATTGAGAACAAGCTTGACGACAAGAAATTTGCTTACACTGACACTAAAGTTCGCTCAACAATTTACCGTCTATTGGGTCAAAATGCTATTTTGCACAGTGACTTAACAGAGGGAAGGTACAATCAAAATCAGTTACCTGAAGCAATAAAGGCATATAATAACCGTACAGAGCGGGATAGAATTGATATGCAACGGGCTTTTAGTACTATATTATCAGTTATGGGGATTGAAGCAGATTGCGATATTACCCCCATTAATGAAGAAAGTTTTGCTATAAATAACACACAAGGCGCAGGCGATGGCAGTAACATTATTAATAACTAAATCAGATTTTGCACCTTATGTTGATGTAGCATCTAACCTACAAGATGTAAAGTTAAACCCTCGTATCTTAGAGGCTCAAACATTTGATTTGCAGCCATTGTTGGGCGGTGCTTTGTATAACACTGCAATAACAGACCCCACCGAAACGGCCATTGCTAAATTAATTAATGGTGAAGCTTATCAAGTAGATGATATAACATATAGTTATGTGGGATTAAAACCTGTTTTGGTTTATTTCTCTGCTGCCAGGTTAATCAAATCTCTTGACTTACATATCACTCCAAATGGTGTAATGGCGAAACGAAATGAGTTTTCAGACCATGTTGATGTTAAAGCAATAGCTATGAAAGCGGTGGAATACCAAAACCTTGCCATATCATATTGGAATGAGGCCAATACCTATATTAATGCTATGGGTAAAGGTATTTATCCGTTATACAATGGTTTTAAACGTTGTATAGAAGGCAGAAGCGATGTAAGATCTAAAATATTCGGTATCGGAGGCCGTGATACCAATGGTTACTGATAAGCAGATATTTGAACTTCCTGATATAACCCTTGAGATATTAAAAAGCGGTGTTGATATATCGTTTGTAGCTCAAGTTGAAGGTTATAATTTAGACTTTCAGTTGCCAATAACTATTGTTTCTGAATATCTTAATACAAACTATGTTATTGGCGTATCGAGCGGGGTAACGACTCCAGATAATGCGTCTGGTAAAAACGGCGATATCTATTTTAAATCTAACGGTGATGTCTATCAAAAGATTTCAGACGTATGGAGCATTAAAGCGACGTTGCCTACTTATACGCCTTTACCATTTATTGAATTTGTAATAGCAGTTGGTGATACACTCCCATATAACAGGCCGTTATCTTCAGCTTATCAAAATGGCGTAAATGTTAAGGTATATAGGTGTTTGTCAGGTAATGTTAGGGAACCAGCATTAGATGCTGAACCTAAGCAAATAATGTTAAATAATTCAACTGAATTAGGTAATACAATACAAACGTTGCGATTTGCTG
>Ga0207700_10000137_pt1 | contig 43639 bp, 40 predicted proteins | sample LARL82metaG_FD_184348 | JGI IMG/M metagenome (GOLD analysis project Ga0207700, IMG submission 184348) | Corn, switchgrass and miscanthus rhizosphere microbial communities from Kellogg Biological Station, Michigan, USA - LAR L8-2 metaG... | ecosystem: Host-associated > Plants > Roots >...
AGACGTTGCTTGCAACGTCTCTCTCAGCAGCGCCTCGAACCTTTGACTTCGCCATCGAGTGTCGGTATAGACGTAGCAAGCTAGGTCTTTGCTACAAGATTTTTTAGAGCTTCAATGTTTCTGCGATCGTCACCGGGACGATCGATCGGCGTCTCGGCAATGAAGGCCGCCTGCGCCAATCGCAGATCGTTAAGCAAGATTCGAAAAGTTTCTTTGCCGATCGTTCCCTTCCCAATTTGCTGGTGACGGTCGAGTTTCGATCCGCGCGCAGCTTTCGCATCGTTGCAGTGCCAAACCTTCACGTGATTCAGGCCGATCGTGGAATCAAGATGCTGCAGAGTTTCATAGAGTCCAGCCTGGCTGACGATGTCGTATCCGGCAACGTGCGTGTGGCACGTGTCGATACACGCGCCAACCGGAACCACTCCGCGGAGGCGATCCAGAATCTCCGCCACCTGCTCGAAACTTCCGCCCAGAGAGAATTCCGAGCCGGCCGTATTTTCGATCAGAATCGTGAGCCCGCCCGCGGCGAGGTCAAGTCCCTGCGTTGAGGCAGCGATGGCCGCGGCGGTTCGCAGCAGTCCCTGCTCGCGGCCAGCCCCACGAAATGAGCCGGGATGCAGTACCAGGTATTCGGCGCACAAAGCAAGCGCCCGCATGACCTCGCCCCGAAACGCCGCCATCGATTTGTGCAGGAAGAGTTCGTTGGAACTGGCGAGGTTAACCAGGTAGTTCGTATGAATCACCAGAGGCTTCAGGTCGTAGCGCGCCCGCAACCGGTTCATCTCGGCACATTGCACCTCGCCAAGTTCATAGGGAGCCCACTGCCGCGGGCTGGACGAAAAAATCTGGAAAGTATTGCAACCCAGCCGGTACGCGCGCTCTGCGGCATTCTGCACGCCTCCGGCGGAAGACGTGTGAATTCCGATCCGGCGGGACGTGAGACGCGGCGGGCGTTTCGGAGGACGCCGCTGGAGGATGTCCTGTTCACGCGCCATCGAGCGAGGCATACGAAATTATATCGATTCGCCTCGCACCGTTCGGAAACAGACGAAGAGATTTCGCTCGCGCCCGCTCCATTTGCCGGGCAGGCGTGCGCAACGGTAGACTTGAGATGCGGCTTCTCCTGCAGTCGCGGTGAGAGAGTCGAGTTTCGCTCGACCGGACAGCCAAAACCGCTGTCCCCACATGAGTCGTCCCAGGGGAAAATTATGCTGGTCGTCATGAAGGCGCAGGCCACCGAAGAGCAGGTGCGCGCTGTTTGCCAGAAAATCGAAAAACTTGGATATCGCGCTCATTCCATGCCGGGCGCCACTCGCACCGCCATCGGCATCACCGGCAACAAGGGTGAAGTGGAACAGGGCACGCTCGAAGAAATGCCGGGCGTGCAGGAAGTCATCAAGGTTTCAAAACCCTACAAACTGGTCAGCCGCGACGTAAAGGAAGACAACACCGTTATCCGCTTCCCGGGAACGGCCGCGACTATCGGTGGACCGGGGCTGGCCATTGTCGCAGGCCCGTGCGCTATTGAAAATCGCGATCAGGCATTCACCGTCGCCGAACGCGTGTGTCGCGCCGGGGCACAATTCTTCCGTGGAGGTGCTTACAAACCGCGCACCTCGCCTTACTCTTTTCAGGGACTGGCCGAGGAAGGCCTGCGCATCATGTCAGATATCCGGCAGCAGTTCGGGATGAAAATTATTACCGAGGCCATCGATCACGAGTCGCTCGATCTGGTCGAGGAGTACGCCGACGTGATACAGATTGGCGCCCGCAACATGCAGAATTTTTCTCTGCTAAAGCGCGCCGGACGCGCCCGCAAACCCGTGCTGTTGAAGCGTGGTATGTCTGCCACGCTGGAAGAATTCCTCATGGCTGCCGAATACATTTTGAGCGAGGGCAACTACAATGTGGCCCTCTGCGAACGCGGCGTGCGCACCTTCGCCGACCATACCCGGAACACTCTCGACCTGAGCCTGGTGCCAGCAGTGCAGCGCTTGAGCCATCTCCCCATTCTTGTCGACCCGAGCCACGGCACGGGCAAGCGCAATAAAGTTACTCCACTATCTCGCGCAGCGATCGCTGTCGGGGCCGACGGGTTGATGGTCGAAGTACATCACAAGCCCGACGAGGCGCTCTCCGACGGCCCGCAGTCGCTCTTCCCTGACCAGTTCGACGAACTTATGGTGCAGGTGCGCCAGATCGCTGCGGTCGTGGGACGAATAGTTCCAACCATCGGCGTGCCAGAACCGGCAGCTGTCAGCAAATAGACCAGCGAACAAGAAAAAATGGGTGCCCCACTCTTGTCGCGTCTTGTGCGACAGGGTGGGGCTTTTGAATTTTAGCGACTCGAGGTCGGCGATTTCTCCAATTGTGTATAATCAGATAATCAGATTATATGAAGAAGACAGTGATTTCGGTTACAGAGGCCGCCCGCAATTTTGCCGACTGCGTGAACCGCGCACATTACCAGGACGTGACGTTCGTCCTGCTGAAGAACGGCTCCCCCGTAGCCCGTCTCGTGCCGGACAACGAAAAGGTATGCACCGGGCGCGAACTGGCCGAGATCTTACGTAAAGTCGAGCTACCCGCGGACGAAGCGCGTGCGTGGAATCGCGACCTGCGGGCCGCACGCAAGAAGTTAAAGCCTCCGGCGGACCGATGGCGATAATTCTGGACGCTGATGTGGTCATTCGCGGCGAGAAAGGTACCTTCGACGTCGCAAAGTGGATGGCCTCGCGCGCGAATGAGCATTTTGAGATTGCCGCCATCACGGTAGCGGAGTTGTGGCACGGCGTCGAACGAGCAACACCCCCGCATCGACTCCGCCGTGAACGCTACCTCCGTAGCATCTTCGACGCTCTGCCAATTGTTCCGTACACGGAAGTAACTGCTCTAGAACACGCCCGCATCTGGGCCGAACTGGAGACTGCGGGCAAAATGATCGGCTCCCATGACCTGATCCTGACCGCCACGGCGGTGGAACGAGGTAGCACCGTTGCAACCTTCAACCGGCGTCACTTTGAAGCAGTTAAGGAACTCAAAGTGATCGAACCGAAGTAGTCTACGATTAGCCGCTTTAAGCGCAAAGGGCATGAGCAGAGTCAACCATCGCCTGGTTCTGCTAAGCTTTCTGTTCACCAGTTGATCGCGCTTGAGAAAACTCCTCTTCATCGCTGTTCTGATTCCCATCCTTGGCGGGCTTGGTTGGTGGTATTTCCGCGAGCAGGCTCTACCCGACTACGGCCCGGCCTACCGTGAGTACGCCTACGTCACCAACGGCAAGAGCAACACGGTCAGTGTGATTGACCTGCGTACTTTTGCGCTGGCAAAGACGATTCCAGTCGGCAGCGAGCCCACCGGAATCGCGGCCAACAATAAGAAGAACGAAATCTACGTCGCCAATCCGGGATCAAACAACATCAGCGTGATCAATGCCGAAACGAACACGGTCGTGGCCACGATCGGCGTGCACGGGCGCCCCTACTTCATCGATGTAGCCCAAGACGGCAAGCGCGCGTACGTGGCAAACTCTGCCTCATCGAATGTCAGCGTACTTGATGTTGAGAAGCGCACCGTGATCGCAAACGTCCGCGTCGGCGCTTCGCCAGGACTGGCACGGGTTTCGCCCGACGGTTCCACGGTCGTAGTAAGCAATCGCGGGGACAATACCGTCTCCATAATCGACGCCAAGACCCTGAGGGTGCGCGCTACCCTGCCCGTATGCAAGCAGCCAGAGGAGATTGCGATCCTGCCTGACTCAAGCAAGGCATTTGTGACCTGCTCGGGCTCGTCGCAGGTGGCCTCCATTGCGCTCAGAAATGACGCCCCCAACGTCGATAAGAAAGAAGATCGGGTGATGGCACTGCTCGACGTCGGGAAGACTCCGGTAAGTCTCGCGCTCAAGCCCGATGGCGGCGAGTTGATCGTCTGCAACTTCGATTCCGACAGCATCTCGATCGTCGAGACTGGGAACGATGAGGTCAGCAGCAGTCCCGACATTGGTCAGCACCCATCCCGCGGACTGGTCACGCTCGACAACTCACGACTTTACGTGACGAACTTCGGCTCAAACAGTGTCACGGTCTATGACATTGACATGGGTCGCCGCCTCGTGACGCTCACCGTGGGGAGCCGTCCCGATGGCCTCGCCCTTTCGCCGGACCAGAACTATCTTCTCGTCCTCGACACGCAATCGGGAGATGTCACGGTGATCCAGAAGCGCAAGCCCCGGCGCACCCTGGAAACGTCAGAGTACTCGCTGTTGACTTTGATTCCGGTAGGCGTGCAGCCGAACGCAATCGTGGTGAAATCGTTCACCGCCAGCACGAAGAAGTAAGAGAGGGCATCACCGGGCGAGAGCCGGTGCAAGCAACGTCTCTACGGATGTCGTAGAGACGTAACCTGTCACGCCGTTTCTCGCCTCGAAGGATTTATGGTTGCGCGGGGACGGGCTTTCCACAAAGGCGGTCGAATGCTGTCTTCAAATCGGCTGCAATTGCCGGAGCTTCGCGCGATTCAATGTCTCGCCGCGGCATCATGAAAACAAGCTGTCCATCGCGCAGAATCCCGATCGATGGGGAAGACGGCAGCTGTCCGGTGAAATAGCTGCGAGCGCGATCGGTCGCTTCTTTTTCCTGTCCGGCAAAGACGGAATACGCACGGTCAGGCCGAACCGAGTTCTCCATTGCCATTCGCACGGCAGGGCGCATGCGTCCGGCGGCGCATCCACATATCGAGTTGACGATCACCATTGTCGTGCCGGGACGGTTCTTCAGAGCCTGGTCGACTTGTTCGGCGGTGCGCAGCTCTTCAATTCCCAGACGAGTCAATTCCTCGCGCATAGGGATAACCATAATTTCGGGATACATCGCCATATTAGTTTTGTTCCTCTCGTGGGGTGTGACTTCTATTGTAGCGTGAGCGGGGCGCCGCAGGCAGACACGTTGCAGGCGACGACTCTACGATGTGTATAGTGAGAGCGACTCATGTTGCTGCAGGAGAATATTTCGCTGGCGCCACTGACCACCCTTCGGATCGGAGGGCCCGCTCGCTTCTTTGTCGAGGCCCAGTCCATTTCTGACGTTCAGCAGGCAATGGCGTTCTCGCAGTCGAGAGACCTACCCCTCTTTATTCTTGGCGGCGGAAGCAATCTGGTGGTGGCCGACCGAGGCTGGGCCGGGTTGGTGCTGAAAGTCGCGATTCCTGGAATCGAGCAACGATCGGGCAACGATGAAGAAGGCAGGGTTCTGTTCGACGTCGGCGCGGGAGAATCATGGGATCGCTTCGTCTCGCAGGCTGTGATGGCGCGCTGTGCAGGAGTTGAGTGCATGAGCGGAATCCCCGGCAGCGTCGGCGGCACACCCGTGCAAAATGTCGGAGCGTATGGGCAGGAAGTCTCCGAGACTATCGAATCGGTCCAGGTCTTCGATCTCAAAGACGCTCAAGTGCGCGAACTGTGCAGCGAGGCTTGCGGATTTACCTACCGCTCCAGCATTTTCAATACGACTGAGCGAGGCCGGTTCGTCATTCTCAACGTCGCTTACGCGCTCACGCCCGGGGGCGAGCCGCATCTTGAGTATGCTGATCTGAAGCGGCATTTCGAAGGCCGCGAGTCGCGTCCCAATCTTGCGGAGACCCGCGAGGCCGTCCGCCACATCCGCGCCCGGAAGGGAATGCTGATTGTCGCGGGCGATCCCGACTGCCAGAGTGCCGGATCATTTTTCAAGAATCCTGTGGTCTCGGAATCGCAACATAAAGATATGCAGAAACGAGCCAAGGCAAAGAGGCTGACCCTGCCTACTTATCCCGCGCTCGAGAGGAACCGAAAAGTCTCGGCCGCGTGGTTGGTCGAGAAGTCCGGCTTCGCCCGCGGCTACGGCTTCGGCCGCGTCGGCATCTCCAGCAAGCACGCTCTCGCCATCGTGAATCGCGGAGGCGCTACCGCCGCTGAGGTGCTCGCTTTGAAAGAACAAATCCAGCAGCGCGTCGAAGAAATCTGGGGCGTGAAGCTACAGACCGAACCCGTGATGATGGGTTTCTAGCCGAGTGTGGCGCATGCGCCCCGCCCCCACCCAAGCCAATCCTCGTAGAGACGTTACTTGTTACGTCTCTCTCTCCATGGCAACCGGCCTGCCCCTCTCCTGATTTCCACATTTCATCTCCGAGGTTAGAGAGACGTTGCAAGCAACGTCTCTACGAGCGTTCTCCATCCAGAAATTCCTGAACACAATGGGCCTCGGACAGGTCTTCATCAGTGAGGGCAGACGAGTGGTGGCGGGAGAGGCGACGCTGAGCGCAATTGTAACCGTCGAGCGCAGTCCAGAGGAACTGCTCGAAGGGATGGTTCGGGAGCATGCGCGCATGGTCTACCGCATCGCCTACGCAGTACTCCGCCGCCACCACGACGCCGAAGACGCAACCCAGGAAACGTTCATGCGCGTACTGCGCTACAACTCGACACTTGCCGCGGTGGAAAACACGAAGACGTGGCTGGCACGAATTGCCTGGCGCGTGGCCGTTGACCGCAGCAAGCGGCACGCCCGCATGCAGGAAATTCCTTTGGAGGATCCCGAGAAGCCGGTCGAAGTTGCAACTTCCAACACTCCAGCGGATCAGACCGTGAGTGGCGCGCAGTTCAGCGCAAGGCTGGAGAAACTGATCGCGGCTCTTCCCTCGAAGCTGCGGGAGCCTCTGATTCTGTCCACCCTCGAAGAAATGTCACCCCGAGAAGTCGCGGTCACTCTCGGCATCAACGAAGCTGCAGTCCGATCACGCGTCTTCCGGGCGCGACAGATCCTGAAAGAGAAGCTGACAGGGCGAATTGAAAAGAAGTAGAGGAAACTATGGCAGACGAAAAGCATAACTGGAGAGATCCAGATTGGCTTCACGAGAACGACGATCTCGGGCACGAGTTGGACGCAGTTCTTGCCAAGTACGCCACCTCCGAACCCCGCCCGGGACTTGAAGAACGGATCCTCGTAAACCTGCGAGCCGAGCAGACTCACGGTCTAGCTCGCACATGGTGGAGTTGGGCGATCGCAGGATCTCTGGCAGTAGTCGTTGTCGCAGGGGTAGCGTTGGCCTGGAGATGGGCCGCACCATCTGAGCCAACGATTGCGAAACGGCCCCAGCCGAGCACGCAACAACCCCAGAAAACCAGAACACAGATTGCCGTCCACGACAACTCCGCAATTCGACCGCATGCACGTACTGGCATTCGCAGAAGTTCCGTGCATCCCCCCAGAACAACGATCATTGATGTAAACAGTCCGAAGCTCGAGCAGTTCCCCTCGCCGCAGCCACTGAGTGAACAGGAAAGAATATTGGCGAACTATGTTGGGAAGTATCCCGAGCACGCCACGCTGATCGCGAGAGCCAGGAGCGAAGCTTTGCAACGAGATCAACTCGAAGAGATGAAGCTTTCTTCCGTTGAAGACTCCACCATGGACTCAGATGAACGGAACAACCACACCACAGACAGATAAGAACTCAAGGAGAAGGACCATGCGCAAGGCATTAACGGTTTGGACGATTGCAATTCTTACTCTCACAATGGTTTATGGAACTGCAGGCCGCGCACAGGACACAGCGCCAGCCAAGCCTGAAACGGAGGCAAAGGCCCAATCCAGGGCTGAGACTGAAGGGAAACCAGTCCACGCCTACCGCCTTGACTTCTCGGTGAACGAACTGGAGGAGGGGAAGAAAATTAACACGCGGCAGTACTCGCTCAATCTGAATGCCGACGATGCGAATGAAATCAAGATTGGGACTCGCGTCCCGGTCGACGCGGGACACGAACAGTTTCAATATCTGGACGTGGGCACGAGTATCTGGTGCAGAATCGGGGAGCGGCCCGACGGTATACCGTTGTCGGTGCGGGCGGACATTAGCAATTTTGCCATTCCAGACCAAGGGACAGGACACGAATCGCGGCCGGTGGTGCGGCAGTTCAAAATCAACGCCAGCACGTTGGCCTTGCCGGGTAAGCCAATGGTCGTCGGCAGCGTCGACGATCCCAACTCCAAGCGTCAGTTTCAACTGGAAGTAACGGTTACGAAGCTGAGATAAGTCAGAATTGGCGCCGCTCCGGATCGTAAACCCACAGCCTTTCGGCGGTACCTCTAGCGAGGAACGGGTGAACGAGCCGGCACCAGCGGCGCCTCAACTTCCCTATCGGCAATTCTTGCCGCCTCTTGAAAAATCTCCACAAACATCTTCCGTGTGAGCTTCCCCGTCTGCGTGTTCTGATTCGACGGATGGTAAGACGCAAGTAACACCTTACCGTCGAGCATGTAGTAACGGGCGCCATGTTTGAAGACATATTCTTTTTTGCCGGCAAGCAGCCCGCGCCGCTTCAAATAATTCAGATAAGCATCGAAGCCGATCTTCCCTAGCGCTACCACAACCTTCACATCTGCCAATCCAGCCATCTCGCGATCGAGAAACGTCGAGCACGCGGCCAGTTCCTGCGGAAGAGGCTTATTGTCCGGCGGGGCACAGCGCACGGCCGCCGTAATATAAAGATCTCTTAACTTCATGCCGTCGTTGCGGTCAGTCGCCGTTGGTTGGCTGGCAAATCCTGTCTCGTACAACACCGGATACATGAAGTTGCCTGATGCATCTCCGGTAAACGGCCGCCCCGTACGATTGGAACCGTGCGCTCCGGGAGCGAGGCCCATAATCAAAACCCGCGCATGAGGATCGCCGAATCCCGGCACCGGCTTCCCCCAATACTCCCAACCTAAATACGCGCGCCGTTTCACCCGCGCGACTTCCTCCCGGTATGCGACCAGCCGTGGGCAGCGCCTGCAGGCGATGACATTGTTGTTCAGGATCGTCAACCAAGACACGATGGCATTAGATCACAATGCAACATTTCTGCCGGCGAATCGCACTTGGCATGGTCAACCATCCTCATCAGGCGATAATATATCTCCCGGTCATTCGAGTATGGATTCGGATGTCTTCAAAGTCTCCGCCGCAATCTCAGAGGCGAGCGGCAACCTGCCGCAATCCGGCTCGGAGGAAAACCGAGGCTCGGTTCAACGCGTTAGTGAGGCACTCCGCCCCCTTCTGTTATTTGGGATCGCGTACGTCCTTGCCTGCAGATACGCCGCCGGTTTTAGCGGAAACACCCCTGCTCCTCTCTGGTTTCCCGATTCGGTTCTCCTCTGCGCATTGCTTCTCACCCCCCGGAAACGTTGGCTCTGGTTCTTTCTGATCGGCGTTCCGATTCGTTGGATGACGTTGAATGGCCCGCTTTGGTTGCTCGCATCCACTTACCTCAACGATTGGCTGAAAGCGGTGCTGTCCGTATACCTCTTGCGTCGACTCATACCCGGCCCGGTTCGTTTGAATAGCTTGCGGCAATTCTGGATCTACATTGGAATCGCGGTCGTCGGGGCACCGTTGCTTTCTGCGTTCGCGGGTGCGGCCACGCATCGTCCGCTGGGCGAGACTTTTCTACCAGCTTTCTCTCGGTGGTTCCTGGGAGATGCAACCGCAGCCCTGGTCCTGACTCCTACGTTGATGTATTGGTGCCTGGACGGCTGGCGCGAATTGAAAGAGAACGGGGTTTATTTCGCGACGCTTGTTCTGGCGGTAGTTGCCTGCCTCTATTACACATTCTTGTTACCTCACGCCGACTACTCGACGATCGCCCTGTACGCTCCGGTGCCGTTCCTCATCCTGGCCGCCACGCGATTTAAGCCCGTGGGAGTATCCACCACGATCTCTCTGTTGGCGCTCGTCTCGATCCTCAGCGCGGTCCAGGACAAGGGCAACTTCTTCGCCAATCATGCCCAGAATAGTGTGCTCGCCATACAACTCTTTCTGATTGTGATCTCGATCCCGATGTTATTTGTCGCGATCCTCATCGAGGAGCGCGGCATCGCCGAGAAAGACCTGCGGGAGAGCCGGCAAATTCTTCGGGAGAACTACCGGCGCAACCAGGACCTGGCCGGCAAATTGCTGAGCGCGCAGGAAGATGAGCGCAAGCGGATCGGCCGGGAATTGCACGACGATATTGGGCAGAGGCTCGCACTGTTGTCCGTCTCCGGTGATCAGCTGTATGGTTCCCTTCCCGCTGAGATGGAGAATCAACGGGCGCTGGCCCTCACCTTATTCCGCGATCTGGAGAGTCTTTGCTCCGACGTCCAGGCTATTTCGCATCAGCTTCATTCGAGCAGCCTGCAGCACTTGGGACTCGAGGTCGCCCTGCGCAATCTGTGCCGGACCGTTGCTGACCAGAATCGCATCCATGTGATGTTTCATTCCGACGACGTTGCCGGACTTCCTTCCGAAATCGCTCTCTGCCTGTTTCGGGTTGCACAAGAGGCGCTGAACAATGCCGTGAAGCACGGGAAGGCCAAGCAGATTGATGTTGTGCTCGCGATTCAAGGCGAACGGTTACACCTGACGATCAGCGACACAGGAATAGGTTTTGATCCCAACCATCCGTTCGGTGGATTGGGTCTTATTAGCATGGAGGAACGCTTGCGATTCCTGGGCGGAAATGTCGCCGTCAAATCGCAGCCGGGCATCGGAACCGATGTAGATGCCGAACTGCCCTTGCGAAAAGCCGCGTAAGATCGAATAACCCTCCCTCAATCGGTCACCCGCCGCGCCTTTCTCTTACTCGAGACCCAGTTTGGGCAAACAAAAAAAGACAGTGCCTTCCTGCGTTTGACGCTTCTCTCCCTTAGTCTTTACACTCAAGATTAACGGCGTGTGAACAAGATTGGTCCCGGACTCTTGAACCCTGGATCCGGCCGGACGTTGCAGGCAAGCCGAGAGGTCAAAACGTGAGTCCCACAGAAACTGAAACCACCGACGCAAAGAAGCAAGACGGCGTCAAACGCGAGATCTCGGTCGAAATTCCAGCCGACGAAGTCGCCCGCGAAACAGAAGTCATTGTTCAGAAGTATCAGAAGGTGGCGCGCCTGCCCGGATTCCGCTCCGGCCACGTACCCGCGTCCATCATCAAACAGCGTTTTAAAGAGGACTTGAAGAGCGACGTGGTCGAAGCTCTGGTGCCCCGTCACTTTCGCAAAGAAGCCGAAAAGCAGGGATTGATTCCCGTCTCCCAGCCGCAAGTCACCGACCTGCACATTCACGATGGTGAGCCCCTGCGCTTCAAGGCCAGCTTCGAAATCATGCCCGAGATCGTGGTCGAAGGCTACAAAGAGCTTCGCGCCGACCATCCCGAGATTGTCATAAAGGACGAAGAGGTTGAGGAAGCGGTCAACAGCGTTCGCGAGCAGCATGCCACCTACACCTCGGTAGAAGGACGTCCACTGGCCGACGGTGACTACGCGCAAGCCTCGATGGATGGCAAGCCGAAAGAGAACGACGCCACGGCCCAGCCCGTACACATGGACGAAGTGCTGATCGAGATCGGCGGTAAGAATACGGTTCCCGAGTTCACCGAAAATCTCCGCGGCGCCAACGCCGGAGACGAACGCGAATTCGAGGTGAGTTACCCCGAGGACGTCGCCGACAAGCGCCTCGCCGGCAAGGCGTTCATCTACACCGTAAAGATTCAGGCCATCAAGCAGAAGAACCTGCCCGAACTGAACGACGACTTCGCGAAAGAACTGGGCGAGTTCTCGAGCTTCGACCAAGTGCGCAAGCAGATTCGCGACAATATGGAAGCCGAGCGCAAGCACGATGCCGAGCGCCAGGCCAAAGACAAACTCGTCGCCGAACTCGTCAAGCGCAACGACTTCGAAGTGCCGGAATCTCTCGTCGACCGCCAGATCGACCTCCGCCTGGAGCGTGGTCTCCGTGCGCTGGCGGCTCAAGGGATGAAGATGGAGGACCTCAAGAAAATGGATCTGCCCCGCCTGCGGGTAGGCCAGCGAGATCAGGCTGTGCAGGATGTTAAGTCGTCGTTGTTACTGGAACGCGTCGCGGATCTGGAAAAAATCGAGGCTGGCGAGGACGAACTCAATCATGAGATTGAAGCTCTCGCCAAGCAAACGAAACAGACTCCCGAAGCGGTCCGCGCTCGTTTGACACAGGATGGGGGCCTCGATAGAATTCGGAACAGAATCCGCAGCGAAAAGACCCTCGATTTTCTGTATCACCAGTCCGCGTAAGTCCGGAAACAAACGCGGGCCACTTTCGATTCTCCCCAGCAAGCCAGTCGTTGCGTCGGGGTGGAGTGTGACAGGTGAACATGAAGCAAAATGATGGGAACAAGAACGACGCACACATGATGCTCGTTCCAATGGTCATTGAGCAGACCGGGCGGGGCGAACGCGCCTACGACATCTATTCCCGGCTGCTGCGCGACAACATTATCTTCATCGGCACGCCAATTGACGACAACATCGCCAACCTGGTGATTGCCCAAATGTTGTTTCTGGCTCAAGAAGATCCCGAGAAAGACATCCAGCTTTACATCAACTCTCCGGGCGGCTCCATCACGGCCGGCATGGCAATTTACGACACCATGCAGTACGTGAAAAATGATGTCATGACCCTGTGCGTCGGACAGGCCGCTTCGATGGCAGCGTTACTATTGGCATCAGGCGAACCCAAAAAGAGATTGGCACTTCCGAATTCACGGATTCTAATACATCAGCCGTCGATGGGTGGATTGTCGGGCCAAGCTACTGACATTGATATCCATGCCCGCGAGATCCTGCGTATGCGAGAGATTACCAACCAGTTACTCTCGAAACACAGCGGTCAGAAGCTGGACAAAGTGGAGAAAGATGTCGAGCGCGACTTCATTATGAACGCGCAGCAGGCTAAGGAATATGGAATCATAGACGATATCATCTATAAGACGGTAAAAGCGGTATGATCTGCCTTCGCGACTGACGAAAGTCGGCGCCGAAAAAGCGGAACGGCAGAGTGGACTGACCAACGCTGGGGTCCAGGTCATGCCGACAAGAGACACTTAAGGAGTAGAGCCGAGTGAAAACCAAGTCGGGCTCCGACGAGATTCTACGCTGTTCGTTCTGCCACAAATCGCAGGACGCTGTAGCCAAACTGATCTCGTCGCCCAGCGATTATCCGCGTGCCTATATTTGCGACGAGTGCGTGGCGGTCTGCAATTCCATTTTGGAAGATGACCGCACGGCGACTCCCCAGACCAGCACTCCCAACCAACTGCCCAAGCCTCAGGAAGTGAAAGCCTTCCTCGACGAGTATGTCATCGGGCAGGAACAAACCAAGAAAAAGCTGGCGGTCGCCGTTTATAACCATTACAAACGCATCTTCATGAACCGGCAGAAAACCGGGGACGGCATCGAACTGAGCAAGTCGAACATCATGCTCATTGGCCCGACCGGCACCGGCAAAACGCTTCTGGCGCAGACTCTGGCCCGCATGCTCGATGTGCCCTTCGCCATTGTCGATGCCACCACGCTGACTGAAGCCGGCTACGTTGGCGAAGATGTCGAGAACATCATCCTCAAGCTATTGCAGGCCGCCGATGGCGACGTCAGCCGCACTCAGACCGGCATCATCTACATTGACGAAGTCGACAAGATCGGCCGCAAGGACGAGAATCCCTCGATCACTCGCGATGTCTCCGGCGAAGGCGTGCAGCAGGCGTTGTTGAAGATTCTGGAAGGCACCATCGCCAATGTTCCTCCGCAAGGTGGGCGCAAGCATCCCCACCAGGAATTCACTCCGGTCGATACCACCAACATTCTCTTCATCTGCGGCGGAGCGTTTGTCGGTCTGGACAAGATCATCGCTCGCAGAGTCGGCAAGAAGTCGCTCGGCTTCCGCAGCGGCGAAGACGCCGACAAGGAAGATTTGGCCAGCTCGAAAAAGCGTACCCAGGAACTCCTGACTGAGATCCAGCCCGAAGACCTCATCAAGTTCGGTCTGATTCCTGAATTTGTGGGCCGCTTGCCGGTCGTCGGCATGCTGGAAGATCTCGATGAGTTTGCCCTGATCGAGATCCTGACCCGTCCGAAAAACGCGATCATCAAGCAATACCAGCGCCTGTTTGAGTTCGAGAATGTGCGCCTGAAATTCAACGATGAGGCCCTCCGCGCCATTGCGCGGCAAGCCATGGCGCGCAAGGTGGGAGCGCGCGGCCTCCGCATGATCCTCGAAGAACTCATGCTCGACCTGATGTTCAATCTGCCCAGCCAGAAGAAGCTGAAAGAATTTGAAGTGACGCGGGAGATGGTCGAGAAGCGCAGCGCCTCCTTCGCCCCCGTCATGGAAAAAGCAGGTTAGCAACTGTGGAGACGCAGCTTGCTGCGTCTCTACGGGCAACCAAATGTGAATGGTTTTGCAACCGGTTGTCGGCGAAAGGTTGTCGCCAATTTTTCACAAATGGTCGGCAAGTGCCATGTCGCGTTACCTCGAAGCAAGGTAGAATCTAGCAGGGTTGTCCGTCATCCCAGGGAGACTCAGTGACCACATCTAAGGAAAAGTTCGAATCCAGAAAGCTGCCCATGATGCCTATTCGGGACGTGGTCATCTTTCCCTTCATGATGACGCCGTTCGTGGTGGGGCGTGAATCGAGCGTGCGGGCCCTGGAAGAGGCGCTGGCGGCCGACAAGAAGATTTTCCTCGCCACCCAGCACGACGCCTCCATCGACGAACCCAAGGCCAACGAGATCTACCAGGTCGGCACCATCGTCAACATCGTGCAGAGCCTCAAACTGCCAGACGGCAACATCAAGGTCCTGGTCGAAGGTGTGGAGCGCGGCAAGATTCTGCAGGTGGTCGACACGGAGGGCTTCATGCAGGCCACGGTTCGTGTCGCCCGCTACGGCTCTGAGGCCAACCCGGCACTTGAAGCCAGCATGCAGCGCGTCACCACCTTATTTGAGCAATATGTGAAGCTGTGCCAGGCACTGAACTACGAGACCATGATTTCGGCCGTGCGCATGGAAGATCCGGCCAAGCTCACCGACGTCATCTCCGCCAACCTGCAGCTCTCGATTGAAGAGAAGCAGGAACTGCTGGAGATTTTCGATCCAGCCGAGCGTCTTACCCGCATCGCCGATGTGCTCGATATTGAAATCGAGAAACTGAACGTCGACCGCACCATCCAGTCGCGCGTCAAGCGCCAGATGGAGAAGGCGCAAAAAGAGTACTACCTCAACGAGAAGATCAAGGCCATTCAGAAGGAACTGGGCCGCGGCGAAAAGAGCGAATTCGACGAACTGAAGAAGAAGATCGAATCCGCCGGCATGCCGAAAGAGGTCAAGGACAAGGCGCTGCAGGAACTCAAGAAGCTGGAAGCTATGCCGCCCATGTCGGCGGAATCTACGGTTTCGCGCAACTATCTCGACTGGCTGCTGGCCGTCCCGTGGAAGAAACGTTCCAAGGAAATCCGCAATATCTCTCGCGCCGAGAAAGTGCTCAACGAAGATCACTACGGTCTGGAAAAGATCAAGGAGCGCATCCTTGAATTCCTCGCTGTTCGCCAGTTAGTCAAGAATCCCAAAGGCTCCATCCTCTGCTTCGTCGGACCTCCCGGCGTCGGCAAGACTTCGCTGGGAATGTCGATTGCCAAGGCCACCGGCCGCAAGTTCGTTCGCATGTCCCTCGGTGGCGTGCGGGATGAAGCCGAGATCCGCGGCCACCGCCGCACCTACATTGGCGCGCTCCCGGGCCAGATCATTCAGATGATGAAGAAGGCCGGCACCAAGAATCCGGTTTTCATGTTGGACGAAGTCGACAAGATGTCGATGGACTTCCGCGGCGATCCGTCCGCCGCGCTGCTCGAAGTACTCGATCCCGAGCAGAATTTCATGTTTGTCGATCACTACCTCGACGTCGAATACGATCTTTCGCAGGTCTTCTTCGTAGCCACCGCCAACGTGATGCACACCATTCCCGCGGCCCTGCAAGACCGCATGGAAGTGCTCCGACTGCACGGCTACACCGAGCAGGAAAAGGTCGAGATCGCGAAGCAATTCCTGGTCAAGAAGCAGATGCTGGCCGCAGGCCTGTCGGAAAAGAACATCAAGTTCACCGACGAAGCCATCACCGGACTTATCCGCTCCTACACCCGCGAAGCCGGCGTCCGCAACCTCGAACGCGAGATCGGAAACGTCTGCCGCAAAGTCGCCCGCAAGGTCGTCAAGGAAGGCGAGAGCTACAACGTCACCATTACCGGTGCCAACGTCAACGACTATCTTGGCGTCATCAAGTTTCGCGACACCTTGGCTCACGAAAAATCCGAAGTCGGCCTCGTCACGGGCTTGGCTTGGACCGAAGTCGGCGGCTCCATTCTCAGCACCGAAGCCAGCGTCGTCGACGGCAAGGGCAAACTCACGCTGACCGGCAAGCTCGGTGATGTCATGCAGGAATCCGCCCAAGCCGCTATGTCTTACGTGCGTTCGCGCGCGCAACGCCTCGGCCTCAGCCGCGACTTCTACCGCAACCTCGACTTGCACGTGCATGTCCCCGAAGGCGCTATCCCCAAAGACGGTCCCTCGGCCGGCATTACCATCGCAACCGCCATCTCCAGCGCGCTGAGCAAGATTCCAGTGCGCCGCGACTTGGCCATGACCGGAGAAATCACGCTACGCGGCAAGGTTCTGCCCATCGGCGGCCTCAAAGAAAAACTTCTAGCCGCCCATCGCGCCGGACTCTTTGAAGTCATTCTTCCCAAGGACAATGAAAAGGACGTCGCCGAGGTCCCTGAAAATCTCCGCACCGCCATGAAGCTGCATTTCGTCGACACCATGGACCAGGTGCTGCAGATCGCCTTGGAGTCTCCGTTGCCTAAGTTCGAAGAAGAGGTCGCTCAGCCCATCGCGCCTCTGGACGCCGGCACTCCCGAAGTCCCCACAGCTCACCAGTAATCGCCCGTAGAGACGTAGCTCAGCTACGTCTCTACCGACATCATTCCGAATGATCGATAGGGAGACGTTGCAAACGTCTCCGCGAAAGATTCACGCGCAAACTGCCCGCATCCGCTCACACAACTCCGCCAGCGACCGCTCCACGCAAGCCGTCAGCCACTGTTCCAGCGCGAAGCGTTCATCGTCGGGAATGGAACTGAAGCGCACGCCGCAAGCCTGCGCTGTTCTCCACACCACCGTCCCCGTCGTGTGCAGCACCTGCCCACCGTGCGGCAACGAGAAGCGCAGATGAATCTCATCGCCCGCGCTCAGTGACACACTAGGCCTCTCGGCGCTCATTCGCATTCCGACCCCACCCTCGCTCAGATTCACGATCGTCGCCTCGGTGAACGACTGGCTGCGAGTGCTGATCGTGGCCACAATCTTCACCTGTTCGCGGTGCTGCTTGCGACGCCGTACCACCGTGGCGCAATAGGCCGCGCGAAGGCAGCGTTCAATCTGAACCGCAGACGCGGGCTTGTGAATCAGGAAATGGACTCCGGCGGCGAACGCCTGCCGCAGGTCCAGCAAATCGCGCACGATAGCCACCAGCACGACCTCCTGGTTGAGCTTCGATTTGCGCACGGCGCAAAGGAAGTCCCCCAGATTCTCGATCTCGCGCCAATCGACAATAATCACGTCAAATTCGTGCTCCTGGATCAGCGCCAGCGCCGCTTCGCAGTTCCCTACAATCTTCGGCGTCACATGCAGCTGGTTCAGGACATTTCGCGTGATCCCCGTGAACTGGACGTCCGCGCAAAGCAGCAGAGTATGCATCTCGAGCGTCGCCTTCCGGGTGTTTTCCATTTGCGTCTCCTGTGCTGTTACTGACTCAATCGGCTGCCGCCAGCGGAGGTTGAGCCTGCGACCGCACCGGCGACGCGCGGCCGGTTACCGAGGTTTTGTGCGGCGCTCAAGTTCTCGCAGGGGAAGCCGTCCGAGTGGATGATCAGGCATGTCCTCGTGATCCTTCGTGTCCTTCGTGGTTTATGGTTTTGCGAGTCAGGAGTGCCAGCCTCCCTTGCCAATCCCCTCTCCCAAGTTGCACACTTTGGAGATGAGGGTTCTCTCCCGCTTCATGGCGTCCGCGACCGACGCCGCCCACTTTCCGGCTCCCACCCTGCCGGAGATCGCCTTCCTGGGCCGTTCGAACGTTGGCAAGTCCAGCGTCATCAACTCTCTGGTCGGCATCAAGCTGGCCCGCACCAGTTCCACCCCCGGCCGCACCCGGGCGATCAACTTCTTCGAGATTCGCTGGCCTGGAAAGCCACATCCCGAGCTGATCTTCGCCGACCTTCCCGGCTATGGCTATGCCAAGATCTCCCGCGAAATCTCCCAGGAATGGCCGAAGTTCATTGAGCCCTACCTCAACGAGCGGCCCACGCTTTCTCTGTGCGTCGCTCTGATCGACGCCAACGTTCCACCCCAGCAGAGCGATCGGCAACTATTGGATTTTCTCAGCTCTTCGGGCCGCGCATTCTTGCTGGTGGCCACCAAGAGCGACCGCCTCTCCAACAATCAACTCCACAACACTCTCCGAAAGTTGACCCAGGAATATCCCGCCGCCCGCCTGCTTCCCTTTTCGGCGAAAACCGGCGCCGGACGCGACGAACTCTGGAAAAAGATTCGCCAGGTTGCACAGCAGATGACCGAACCGGAATCATCCTCGAGTGCGTCTCTTTCTTAGGGAACTCTCATCGAGCCCGGCCTCCGGACCTAATCTCCCAAGTTGTTTCTCCCGATAGAAACATCAGAGTCTTCGGCAAAGTTCCCCTTGCGTCACAGCGATGCCGATATTGACTTCGAGGACAACGGAGGTCGCACCTCCGCATTGGGGCACTTATGGCACATGAGATCGACGAAGGCGTTGCGTACCTGAGGTCATTGAGGCAGTCGAGCCCTCAATCCGCTACGGCAGCCGCGCCGGCACATTATTCCCCAGCCGCTGGCGGCGACGCGGGCGATCAATTCAAGGGCGCGGAGAAGCGCCGCAGTCCTCGCTACAAATGCGAAGGCAGTGCCGAACTGCGCGAGGAGGGCTGCGATGTACGCACCTGGGCCACGTTCAGCGACATCAGCTTGCACGGCTGTTACGTGGAAGCACAAGCCACCTACCCGGCGAATACTCAACTGCACATGAAGCTAGACGCGAATGGCGTACGCGTGGAAACCAAAGGCAGCGTACGCGTCAGTTATCCTTACCTCGGCATGGGCATCGCTTTCGCGGATATGTCCGAAGAAAACGTGGCCCGCTTGCGCACTCTGTTGGCCACCGTCTCTCGCACCATCATCGTCGGACCGGGCATGGCTTCTTCCCTTCCCGCCCGCGGTCCTCAGGACCCACTGCCTCCCCTCACGGATCCCACTGCGGCCATGACCGCCCTGTCGGAATTCTTTGAAAGCCGCCAGATGTTAATGCGCGAAGACTTCCTCCGCATCGTCCGTCAAAGTCAGGACCCCACCGCCAGGAAATGAGCGCTTTCGCCCGGTTGCTACCCGGTCTGCCCTCCATTCGCGCTGCCCTCGCCACAAGAATCGATCAATTCGCTATGATGAAAAGGCATGGCACTTTATCTGATTACTGGCATTGGCGGCTTCATCGGATCATCTTTGGCACGCGCACTCCTTTCCCGCGGCGATCAAGTGCGTGGCGTTGACAACTTCTCTACCGGCAATCGCAACAACCTTGCCGAGATTCTGGACCGCATCGACTTCCGCGAGGCCGACATCACCGATATCAGCGCGATGCACCAAGCCTGCTCCGGAGTCGACTTCGTTTTGCATCAGGCAGCCATTCCCTCGGTGCCAAAATCTGTACTCGATCCTCTCGGCAGCAACCAGGCGAACGTCGACGGTACGGTCAACGTTCTGATCGCTGCGCGCGATGCCAAGGTGAAGCGCGTTGTCTATGCGGCATCGTCCTCCGCCTATGGCGACACTCCCACGCTGCCCAAGCACGAAGAGATGCGGCCCGATCCGATCTCTCCCTATGCCGTGGCCAAGCTCGCCAGCGAGCACTACATGATTTCGTTTTACCGCTGTTACCAGCTCGAGACCGTCGCCTTGCGCTACTTCAATATCTTCGGCCCGCGGCAGGATCCTTCGTCTCCCTATTCCGGCGTCCTGGCGAAATTCATCACCGTGATGCTGCGCGGGGAACAGCCCGCCATTTACGGCGACGGCGAACAGAGTCGCGATTTCACCTACATCGACAACGCCGTTGAAGCAAACCTTCTCGCCTGCAAGGCTCCCGCAGCCAAAGCCGCCGGGCAGGTCTTCAACGTGGCCACCGGCCGCCGTGTCACTCTCAACGAAACCTTCAAGCTCTTGCAACTTCTGACTTCCTATTCCGGCAAACCACAATACGGACCAGAGCGCGGCGGCGACATCAAACATTCGCTCGCCGCCATCTCAAAAGCCGAAGCCGCCCTCGGCTACAAGGTAAAAGTAGATTTCGAAGAGGGATTGCGCCGCACGGTGGATTGGTACCGATCTCAGTAAGCACCCGCCCCGGATTTTCGGACTCTCCACGAGAAGAAGAATCCCGTCAGCGAGTGATTCGGTCCGTCATCCTGCATCTGTCATTCCAAGATCGAGTTACCTTCGTTTCCTGCGAATCGGCAGCTAGCCCTTTATTTTCCGTGTCAGTTATAAAATTCCCCTTGGCGAATTCTTTCTCGATGCTCTCTGGGTGCCGGGTTTTGTGAGAGTACTGACGAATTGCGTCGATGGGAATTTTGTTGCCCGTAACAGGAATCGGGAGCGTGTCCGGAACTGGGCATTCCAGTTTTCTTTGCCCAGTACGACGGAGAGCCCGGCTAATCGGGGTGAGGCGAAGTTTGACGGGCTGGCAGACTCAGCCGGACCTCGGATCCGATAAAGCTATGAAGTCAACATCCATCGCGACTCTCTTACTGCCGCGATTGTCCGGCGGACTGTCTGCTAGGTTCTGCCTATTGGGGATTGGCCGATGAAAATATTTTTCAAGATAGCGGGGCTGATGTGCGCTTCCATCCTCCTGCTTCTCGTGGGCTGCAATCGCATCGCCCGGTCATGGTATCTGAGTAGCTATGATCGCGACATTAGCAGTTCCACAAAAGCAATCGATACCGCTCACGATACCACCCACCGCGCAGAAGCATATGCGCGCCGAGGCAACGCCTATTCGGAAAAAGCCCGCTATAGTCGGGCTTTCAAGCTGATCTCCGCCGATGAATACGACCGCTTGTTCGGCCTTGCCGTTAAAGATCATGACCAGGCCATAGCGCTCGATCCCAGCGCCGAAGCCTATTACACCCGCGGGGTCACCTATTACGACCGGGCCGCCTTGGACGCCGTGGTGGACGGCCGATTGATGGGCAGTGAGGCCGACCGGAAGGCTTGGTTTGCCCCGGCCACTGCCGACTTCAAGAAAGCCATCGAGAGGGACGGCCGGCTTTATCTGGCCTGGGACAGACTCGGCTTGATCCATGAGACGACTGGCGAACTCGATCAGGCGATCAATGACTACTCACAAGAGATGGCGCTGAATCCGCTGGGCAGGGCCCGCTTGGCCGACGCCTACTGCACTCGCGGATCCTCTTACCAAAAAGACAAACATGATGCCGCCGTCGCGGATTACGAGAAATCAATCGACACCGGCGCCACCGCCGACGGTTGCTCCTGCGATCCCTACAATCCCTTGCTCGCACTCTACACACACGGTGGACGCTATGACCAAGCCTGGGGAGTCATCTACAAGGCTCGGAAATCTGGGAAGTGGATCGCGCCCGAATCCCTGGAAAAGCTGAAGAAGGAATCCGGTCGCAGCAACTAGCCTCGTGCCGCTGTTCCGGCCGCATCGTCTCCACCTTGAATTTCGGACAACGCATCACCGATGCGGCCCACCTTATTACGTTGGTTATCTACGGCAACGTTACCGACCCCGCTACAGTGACGGTATGACACTTTCCTCGATGGTGGTTTCGCGCGATTGGCAGGAAGTCAGTGTTCTGGAATGCATCCTCGGCGGTCTTCACATGGACGTCTCCGTCGAGAACGAACCGCAGCGGGCTCTGGCCCGGCTCTCCAAGTCAAAGATCGACGCGCTCATCGTGGACTGCGATCTCAACGGCAGCACTCAATTTCTGCGCGAATTGCAGAATGTCGAAAATCCGCGGACGGTACCCCTGGTCATCATGGGCGCCCCGCGCTGCAAGCCGAGTCTCGATGAGACTGGCGCCTTATTCGCCTTTGAGAAACCAATCTCCGTGGAGCAGGCCGTGCGCACGCTGTCGGCGGCCCGCAGCATGATTCTCGACGGCCGCCTGCGCTACCATCGCGCCGGACTCGAGGTCCCCGTCTCGGTGAACTGCAAGGGACAGAAGCGGCTCGACGCATTCCTGGTGAACTTAAGCCAGGGCGGTATGCAGATTCACGTCACCGATCCCGTGGATTCCCCAAAAGCTCTGCAAGTCTCATTCGACTTGCCCGGCGCACGCTCCGGATTGAAAGCAAGAGCCGAAATCGCGTGGCAGGATAAACGCGGAAACATTGGCATCCGCTTCGTAAAACTGGCAGCGCGTCAGCAACGGACTCTGCAACTCTGGCTCGCCCAGCAATACTTCGCGAACTAGCGTAGTCGCACGCAATTTCCCCAAGGCTTTCGGGAAGGGCACGGCTTCAGCCGTGCCACTGAGATCCCGAAAAGACACCGGCTTCAGCCCAAATAAGCGTAACCCAGCCTCCTCAGCGCCGGTTAGTCGGCTTTGATACGTGGCCAGATTGCTCATCCGTGAGCGCTCGACAGTCTAACCTCACAATTGTTCGAGAAAAGCGCTCATAGTGCACGAAGCATCCCAATTACACTCATCCTATGAGGGAGCATGAGTGTAATAGCCTTGAATTAAAGTTCGTACTTAGGAGTTATACCCATGAGAAACATTCTCGGCAAAGCCGCTTTAGCTGGCATCGTAATTCTCGCTTCCAACGGTTGGCTTCTCGGCGCAGCAGATGCCGGCGGATCGTCCATTCTGGAGCCGGCATCGGGTGCATTGCTCGGACTGTACTACGGCGCCGGTAATCTGGCCCAGACCACGGCGAAGCTCGGGCGGACGCCCCCCGTTCACCTCACTTACTACGCGTGGACCGACGATTGGACCGGCACCGTCACCAAAGCAGATCTGGCCGCTGGACGCATCCCTCTGGTCAATTGGGAGCCTCACAAGATCAACTTCACCAAGATCGTCGATGGAAGCCTTGATGCCACGATCGTAGCGCGTGCCAACGGCTCCAAAGCACTGGGGAAGAAGTTTTTCCTCGACTTCGCCGCGGAGATGAATGGGGACGAGGCGTGGGGCGGCAACAATGCGCCTTTGTACATTGCCGCTTATCGGCATATTCACGACATCTTCGTTGCTGCCGGCGCTACCAACGTGATCTGGGCCTGGTGTCCAAACGTCACAGATATCGACGGAGGTAACAAGCATACGATGGATTATTATCCCGGCGATGCCTATGTCGATTGGACCGGGGTCGATGGGTACAACTGGGGTACGACAAACGGTGGCTGGCAGACCTTCCAACAGGTTTTCAAAGACATCTACCCACTCCTTGCAGCCAGAAAAAAGCCGATTATGATTGGCGAGATGTCCTCAGCGCAAGTGGGCGGAGACAAAGCCAAGTGGATCGATGAAATCATCCCCACCCTCCGCACCAGTTTCCCGCTCATCAAATGTCTCGTCTGGTTCGACATCAACAAGGAAGCCGATTGGCGCATCAGCTCGTCTCCCCAATCGGAAGCGGCGTTCATTCGCATGGCAAGCGACCCTTATTTCAATCCCTAGGATTTCTGAAGAACGCGGCGGCTGACACCTGTTCTCCGAGCAACTTTGGCGACTTTGGAGTGGCATCGCAGCACTCGGATTTCGAGAGTGCCCTTGGATGATTGGCGAAGCATCCCCATCACACTGACCTGGCCTTGCGCGGGACACTTGACTGTGATCGACGTCTGTTAACGACAGTTATTTTCTGGATAGCCGTCGTGGATGTGGCGGTCCGCCGCCCGCGCTAGTTATGACGAGCGCAGGCGGGGACCACCCGACGTCTTCACCGCAACGAGGCCATATCGATTACGAAGCGGTATTTCACATCGTTTTTCAGCAGACGCTCATAGGCTTGATTGATCTGCTGCATGCCGATCATCTCGATGTCCGCGGTGACGTTGTGCTCTCCACAGAAGTCAAGCATCTCCTGCGTTTCACGAATGCCACCGATGATCGAGCCTGAGATGTTTCTGCGGGCAAAAAGTAAGCCGAACACGTCAAGAGGCAAAGGCTCTGCGGGAGCACCGACCAGTCCCAGCGTTCCGTCTCGCTTTAGTAGGTTGATGTAGGGGCTGATATTGTGTTGAGAGGGAACCGTATCGAGGATGAAATGAAACGTGCCCGCATGTTTCTGCATTTCGGCGTCGTTTCTTGAATTTACAACCTCGTGTGCTCCCAATCGGATTGCGTCGGCGGTCTTGTTGGCGCTAGTAGTGAAAACAACAACATCTGCGCCGAACGCCGCCGCGAGCTTCACGCCCATGTGGCCGAGTCCCCCCAGACCCACGATGCCAACCTTCTGTCCCGCTCGAATTTTGGCGCGGCGCAGCGGAGCATACGTCGTAATCCCCGCACAGAGTAGCGGGGCAGCCGCGGCCAGGTTTAAGTTTCCCGGCACGCGCAGCACGAAGTCCTCATCCACGACAACACTTTGCGAATAGCCGCCGTACGTGACTCCTCCGAGATGCTTGTCCGGCATGTTGTAGGTGAGGACAGGCATGCTCGCGCAATACTGCTCTTCACCTTCGCGGCAGCTTTCGCAGGTACGGTCCGAGTCAACCATGCAGCCGACGCCCGCCAGATCGCCCTCTTTAAATTTGGTGACTGCGGTGCCCTTGTTCACCACGCGTCCGACGATCTCGTGGCCGGGCACGCAGGGATAAGTAGTTGGAATCGAATTGGCAAAGTCGTTATGGGCGAAATGCACATCGGTGTGACAGACGCCGCAGTAGAGAATCTCGATCTGGACGTCTTTAGGCTGCGGCGTCCGTCGCGGAATGGTGATCGCTGCGATGTCCGAGGTCGGACTTTGCGCGGCATACGCTTTGGCTGTGTAGGTATGTGGTGACGGCGGTTCGTCGGGAATTGGAATCGCTCGTAATGCGCTCATGGACCCTCCTTGTTTGCGCTCGGATCGTCCGAATTGTACGCCTGGGGAGCAACTATGTTCACGTAGCCGATTAGGGCGACGAGTCTAAGAAGTGGACTGACAGCACCCAAAACCGTTAAGAAGATGAATAGGTCGCAGTCTAGTCCAACGTAAGTGTTGCAAAGTCCCCATTGCAGTCCTCTTCCCTATCCAGATTGCGGCGACCGAAGGGCGATGTCAGTGAGGTACGGTCCAAGGGGAGTCACCAAGCTGCTCGGAGTCCCGCAGTACACCTTACGCGACAGTTCTCTCCGGCTTTTACCTCTGAGCCACGCTCAGGGTCCTTCGCTTTGCACGGACCAGCAATTCAGCGGAAGCGAGGACCGTCTTCGGCTTCTTCGTTCTGATCACATCCAACCAATCGCGCTAGCCGTTCGCCCGGGCTCGACCCTCCGAACAGTTGGAAGAATCCCCAATACATCGCGACTACCAAAACCGCGGCCCCGGTCATCATAGACAAGGGCCATCGCGGCGGTTCGCCAGTCACTGTCAGAAAAACCAGCGCGAACAAGAGAAGGGCCGCCACCATCACCAGAATATTGATCGTCCAGATCAAACTCCGGCCCGAGAGCGGCTGCGAGAGCCACCCGAGTTCCGCCAAAGTCTGTGGGACTGCCCCAGCGTCATCGACGCCTGCGAGCGCCGGGCGGAGTGCATGCGCCTCGATCGGCAACTCGATCACCTGCACGGGCGCTGCGGAAACCATGAGCCCATCTTCTGTCTCCGCTTGCGCAGTCAGGGCGGGCGAGGCCGCAAACATCGATCCTGCTAACTCCGGGTGCAACGGAATTCCTTCCAGCAGGTTTCCGAAAATCCATTCGTTGATTTGGCGGACCATTCGCGGCGTCAAGTCCAGAAATCGAATGCCGCACTGGCCTGACGTCGTCGCCCAAGTAACTTCGCCGCGGGCTTCCACGCGTAGCCGGGGCCCCCGCAATTCGAAACGCACCCGCACCTGCTGGCTGGGACGAAGAGCCGCCACCGCCTGCACGCCAATGCCTTCGTGACTCAGATTGCGGACGATGCCGCCATTCGCCTGGTCGAGGGTGACGTAGGTGAGAGTCCGGAGGTCGTGCCGGTGCTTTGACCTGGCTTGCCGCGCGGGAGAAACTGCTGCTTCCATAAACACACACCACTGCAGAGAATCAGGTTAGCCAGAGCCCGTTCCAAGAATGGTATCGCCGATCGCCGGGCTCGTCTCAGTAACTACGATGGTTCGGCAAGGGCCAGTCCGTAAGACGTAGCTCGCTATGTCTCTGCCGGCGGCAGCGGCGCTGTTGCTGAGAGAAGGTGTGAACCGACCCCTAAGACGATCCCAGGAACGCCTGCTTCGCCCGGCGTCCTGAGGCTTGCCAGACCTTCACCACCTCGAACAGAATCACCGTCCCATAGGTCACTGCAAGCCATACCAGCACCGCTTCAACCGGCAGCCCGGACCACGCCCCGATAAACACGCCCATCATGGCGCCATGCTGGTAGTTCCACCAACCGTAGGGCAGCGCCAGCGTGGCTTCCCAGAGCAGGCTCACTAACAGGACGAAAAACATCGTCAGGCTCAAGGCCCGCCAGTTGATGAAGCGACGCGCGACTGGATAGAAGCTCGCCGAAGGAATCAGTCCTCCCGCCACCAGCACGATGAAGTATCCCGGCCAGCCCGCAGGAACCGGCGAGAACCATCTCTTATAGAGGACCGCGACCGCTATCAGCGCAACCCCCAGCACCACGGACGTCGGATGAAACTGCAGCAAACGCCGCGACGCCCGCGCCTCGCCTTCGTAATCCGACACCGTATAGGCCGCGAGCCAATACTCGCTCAGCCAGACATACAGCAACAACACCGTGATAAAACCGGTCAGATAAAAAACATACTCCTCAATCGGCACCGGCCGCCCCAACGCCGGGGCGGGAATGCCGAGTGTCGCCTTGGGATTTGGAAAGGTAAAAAACCACTGCGCGAAGATCACATCTAACAGGCATCCAACCGGCGCAAGAATACCGATCGTCCGCCAGAAAGCGCGCTGCGGAATCTCCAGCCCCTCGCTGGGTAGAAACCAGAACGCAATCCCCACGATCGGAACGATGAAAAGAAGAAGGCTCCAGGTATAGCCGTGCGGCGAAGCCTCCGGCCCAACACTCAGCGTTCCCGGAGAACTCACGGAATGCAAAGTAATGCCCGCAGGGATCGCCACCATGGCAATCATGCCGATAACGATCGCGGCTGCCACTCTGGTGCTGGGATTTCCGTGAGTGCGCGGGCGGGCCATTGCGCTTCCTTGGGACACAGAATTGGTAACAAGCGATGCGGAGGATTCTACTCCTCGGTCGTCCGGAGAACGTGGCAACACTGTTCGGAAAGCCGAAAGAAGAGCAAAATGTGCGTGTCGAGAAGGGCCTTACCAAAGTACCAAAGGGTCATGTCCAAGTAATTGCAACTCAGCGAAAAGCCCGATAACTTACAAGTGAACTGTCTTTAAATGGCCACCACCACAACCAAGCCGGACATGGACGTCACCAGTTCGTTTTCTGAAGTTGGTGCACCTGCCTGGCCGCGCGAGCAAAATCCGTCAACCGTCTGTGGGCCTCCAACGGAAGATCGGGTACGCCCGACGCACCGTGATGCGCTACAGGCATTGCTTGCCTTCTCCGCTCTGCACGAACAGGTTCGCAGGCGAAAAGTGCTGGCTGCGCGCAGTGGCGGATTCGATGCCGGCTCTCCGGCGGCAGAGTTCGAACCCAGCGAGCAGTTCCTTCTCGACGAAGTGCTTCAGTTGGTCGCTGAGCGCGCGGTTGCAATCACGGGCGCGGATGGTCTGGCGATCGCTCTCGCTGAAAACAATGAGATTGTCTTGCGCGCGGCGGCGGGCACCGTGCGCCCTGACGTTGGTGCGCGCATCGACCGTGATTCCGCCTTCTCCGGGGCCTCCTTCCGCACCGCACAGATCGTCATGTGCGATGACACCGAGACCGACTCCCGGGTGAACGTCGAAGCCTGCCGCAAGCTGGGCGCCCGCTCCATGGTCGCCGTTCCGCTGTGCGGGCGGCGGCGCGTTATCGGACTTCTCGAAGCGTTCTCCGAATGGCCGTTCGCATTCAACGAGAGCGATACTCGCAATCTGAGCCTGCTGGCCGAACTGGTCCTCGGCGCCCTGAAACCCGAGGATGAAGATCGCTTCGCCGAATCCGCGCAGACTGCAGTCACGAAATTAGAGCCAGCGCTGCGGCCAGTAAAGACTCCCGGAGTCGAACCGCCGAAAGCTGCCAGCGTCACCTCTGCGGTTCCGCTTCCAACGGTCACCGCTCCCGCTGCCGTCGTCGCGGCTCCAGTTGTTGCGAAAGCATCCGTCCAAGCAGTCCCTGTGGCCCCAGCAGCCACTGCCGTGCCAGTCACGGCTCCAGCAATCTCGATTCCCGCAGTTGTTGTTCCGTCGGTTGCGGCCAGTTCGAAACCTGTTAGCGCTGCGCCTCCGGCAGTCTCGGTCTCTTCGATCCCAGTGTTGGACAAGGACCCTTTCGTCGCCAAGGCCAGCATTGCCGCCGCTGCTGCGATGCTCGATAAAGCGGAGAAGACCTCCAAGATTGAAAAGGTTGTCACGGCCGAAGCTGTTGCTGCACCGGAGACGGTTTCCGAGGAAGCTGCTCCTGCGAGAGCACGGCCGATTTTGGTAGCCCTCCTCGTGTTCGTTGTCATCGTTGTAGCGTTCGCGGGCGGTGTGTGGTGGAAGCTGAAGACGGCGCAGTTGGGCAGCGCCATGGTTCAGCCCACGAAAACCCAGAAGGTTCCGCTCGCACCGTCGGCCTCGACTGGCGACCAAGCGCCGACAGCAGCGACAACGAGTCCCGCAAGTGAAGACAGCAGTTCGGCAAACGACGCTGACGAGCCCGACAATTCACCCGCGACCGCACAGGAGATTTCGAAATTCCCGAAAGTCACCGGGATCCGACACTGGTCGTCGGCTGATTCGAGCACCATCGTTCTCGACCTCGAAGATCAGGTCCAGTACGAGGCGCATCGTCTGGCCGGGCCAGATCGCATTTACTTCGATTTGCGCGATACGCGGCTCGCACCCGACCTCCTGGGAAAGTCGATTGAAGTCGGTGACACGTTCGTGCACCGTGTCCGCATGGCGCAGCCCGTGGCCGGCATGACGCGCGTGGTCCTGGAGACGAAACCTAATTCCACTTTCTCCGTGAGCCTCGAGCCGAATCCTTACCGCCTCGTTGTTGAGGTCCGCAAAATCGGTGCGAACCCGAAAGGCGCGGTGAACCTGTTCCCGAACGCCAATACGACGGAGCCCAACAAGATGGCGATCGTCGTTCCGCCCCCGACCAAAGAAGATCTGCAATTCCGCGCTCGCGTTCCCAAGATGCGGATCGTGGTCGACGCTGGACATGGCGGATGGGACCTCGGCACCGTCGGGCGCCGCGGCTTGCTGGAAAAAGATCTGGTCCTTGAAATCGCCCAGCGCCTGGGCAAGCTACTGGAAACCCGGCTTGGAACGGAAGTGATCTACACCCGACCGGACGACAACTACATCACCCTCGACGAGCGCGCCAGCATTGCCAATACATCGCAAGCGGACTTGTTCGTCTCGGTCCACGCCAACTACAGCGACCTTCCCTCCGCCCGCGGAGTCGAAACGTACTACACCAACTTCTTCACGGCTCCGGGATCGAAAGACGTCGATACACGCATCTCTGCCACTGGCAACAAGCCTCCAGTGACCGCGTCGCTTTCTCCGGCGGACTTGCATGAGCGCATCGAACAATCGCGCCGCCTCGCGGCCAGTGTGCAGCGGTCGTTGTATGGCACGCTCTCAGTACAAAATCCGGGCCTGCGGGATCGCGGGATCAAAGAAGCCGGATTCGTCGTTCTCACCGAAAGCGCAATGCCTGGCATTCTCGCCGAAGTCTCCTTCGTCAGCAGTCCCACCGACGAACAGAAACTTCGCAGCGATGGCTACCGCGAACAGATCGCCGAAGCGCTCTACAAAGGGATCGCGCGCTATGCAGCCAACTCCCGTAATGTGAAAGTCGCCAGCGCTCGGAAGTAGCGTCCAGTTCTAAGTTCACTTTCGAATTCCTGCTGACTCGTTTCGCATTTCGCGAGAGTAGAGAGAACGGGAAGGGCATGACTTCCAGTCGCGCCGTCGGATCTCGAAATTACCCATTTGCCACTATATATACCTTGACACGTATATGCTCTTTAGAGTATACAAAAGAAATGGAATCGTTTGAAATCATTGCGGAGCCCAACCGCCGGGCGATCTTGAGCCTCCTCGTCTCCTCCCAACAATCCGTGGGAGAGATCGAGCGCCAACTTCGGATGTCGCAGCCGACCGTCTCCAAGCATCTAAGAGTGCTGCGCGAGGCTGGGTTCGTGGAATCTACGGTGGACGCACAGCGCCGTCTCTACCGGCTCAGACCTGAACCATTTCAGCAGATGGATGCCTGGCTGGCGCAGTTCCGCCGCTTCTGGTCCGCTCACATCGATGCCCTTGAACGCCATCTCGACCGCATGGATCTTGATCACATCGATCAGTCAACCCCAAAGAAACGGAAGACAAAGGAAAACCCGCGGTCTAAACCGCGAACGCGATAAAGGAGAAACAAAATGAAAATCAAAGTGACCAGCGTCTATGTGGACGACCAGGACAAAGCCTTGCGCTTCTATACCGAGATACTCGGCTTTGCCAAGAAAACCGATTTCAGTCAGGGCCCCTATCGCTGGCTGACCGTGGCCTCGCCCGAGCAACCGGACGGCACTGAGCTGCAGCTCGCGCTCAACAACAATCCAGCAGCCAAGACATACCAGCGGGCCATGTTTCAACAGCGCCAGCCCGCGGCCATGTTTTTCACCGACGACGTCAAGGGCGACTATGAGCAGATCAAGGCGCGCGGCGCCGAATTCACAATGCCGCCCACCGATGTGACTGGCTCCACCATTGCGATGCTGAACGACACCTGCGGTAACCTGATTCAGCTCACGCAACTGGCACGTTGGTAGAACGATCGTTCCGCAGCGAGAAAGTCGATGAACCACTGCGAACAATACACACCGGGTCCGGCCAGTGCCATACGGCAACAATCGTACCCACATCGCGGTCGCTCGCAGGGAAGCCTGGAGTCTTGCTCACCCGGGTTATAAGACTACGACGAGGAGAAGAAGATGACCGAACCTCAGCGGTACGAACCGGGTCCCGCCAACTTGGCGCGGGTACTGAAAGACGGAGAAAAGTGGACGCTCATTCTCGTCCGGGAGTTGCGCCACTCGCCGGAAAAAGTCTGGGAGGCGCTGACCGATCCGGCGCAGTTGCGTGAATGGGCTCCCTTCGTGAGCGATGCGAGCCTGGGCGCGCTGGGAACGGTGAGGCTTACCTGGGTGGGGAATCCCATGCCGATCGAAACAAACGTGACGCGCGTCGAAGCTCGCAGGGCGCTTGAGTACGGCGATATGCGCTGGCAACTTGAGCCCTCTGGCAGTGGCACACGCCTGACGCTGTGGACCAAGATCAATCGCGGCTTCGTCTCCATGGGTGCTGCCGGGTGGCACATTTCTTTCGACGTCCTCGATTCCCTGCTCAGCGGAACTCCCATCGGCCGCATCGCTGGCGCCGATGCCATGAAGTTTGCCGGCTGGCAACGGCTGAACGAAGAGTACGCCAGGCAGTTCGGCGTGAAAGCGCCGAATTGGCCTCCTCAGGCAGGCCAGAAGTCATGAATCCATGAGGATCGCAAGACCATGCACCAATTCAAATCGCGGAGGAGATCATGATCCGTAGTGCTACGCAGCGTTCAATTCTTCGCTGGATTCACATCCTTTTTGCCATTCCGATCCTCGGCTATATTTATAGCCCGTTTGAAAAACTTCCCGACTACGCTCCGCCAACTCGCTTCGTGTTCATTCCGCTCATGGTCGTTTCGGGATTGTGGATGTGGAAAGGCCATTCCGTTCGACAACTGATTTCGAAACGATCGCCCAGCACGACCCGGCGATAAAAGGAACCCGAAATGAAAGGCGTCAACACAAAAAAGGCATTGTCATCCAAGCAATGGGAAGAACTGCTCAGAACGTTGAAAGCCCGTTTTGAGAAAAACATGAACCGGCATAAAGGTTTTGACTGGGCTGCGGTACAAGCGAAGCTCGAAGCTAAGACTGAAAACCTGTGGTCCCTCAGCGAAATGGAGCGAACTGGCGGTGAACCGGACGTCGTTGGTCACGATACGAAAACCGGTGACTACATTTTTTATGACTGTTCAACGGAGAGTCCTAAAGAGCGCAGAAGTCTTTGCTACGACCGTGAAGCGCTGGACTCGCGGAAGGAAAACAAACCAAAAGGTAACGCTGTGGATATGGCGACTGCCATGGGCACCGAGCTCTTAACGGAAGAACAATATCGCGCGCTGCAGAAACTCGGAACTTTCGATTTGAAAACGTCGAGCTGGGTGAAAACACCGTCGAATGTTAGAAAACTCGGCGGCGCCCTCTTTTGTGATCGCCGCTTCGACACTGTCTTCCTGTACCACAACGGTGCGGAGTCTTACTACGCTGCCAGGGGATTCCGTGGTTCGCTCAGAGTCTAAGTTTGAACGCTAAATTTACCATCCGATAAACGCTCGTGATCATTTACCCTTCGATAAACACTTGTCATCCTGAGGCCCGTTCTTTGGGCCGAAGGACCTCTGTACTTTTTCTGCAGCGTCCAACCGCCGGTTGCTCGTCTGACTTGTCTTCATCACGATCCTGGCTTGCGTGGGGATGGTCTTAGCGAGTTCCAGCCGCGACGATCGCTGCTGCCATCGCGACCCTGTGATCTTTGCCCCAGGGCGGCCCGATAGACCACCTCAACTGCAGGAAGTGCGCATCCAAGTCCTTGATGCCCAGCGACTCGCTCGCTGCATCCAGCACCTTCTTCGCGTCGTACCAGTGGATAGCCCAACCGCGCTCCTCGGCTGCAGCGGCCAGTGCCTTGCGGTACATCACCCAATCAGCAACGTTCTGTGCCCGGTAGTCCTTGATCCGCTCGGCGATGGTTGGTGGCAGCGGAGGGCACTGGCGAAGCGCGATCCCGAGAATGCGCCCGGGCACCGTCTTTGCGACCTCTTCCAAGCGTAGCTTCGCGTGCCGTTCCGCCGACGCTCGCACGTGCTCCACCAGCGCCACTGCCTCCTCGATCGGAAGCCCCTGCCCTTCGCTGTGGTGCGGAATCTTTGGCAGGTCCTCATCCACTAGCTCGACGCGACGACGGTCGAGCAGCGTCCCGTCCCCCGCGGCCGTCACCATCACCGCCCAACCACCGTGATCCGATACCCCGATGATCCCGTCGCCCTTCGACATCGTGTTTCCTCCAGAACGATCTCTTTGGCTGCTTAGATAACGGACGGTTGCCTGTTCAAGCCCGATTTTGGCTTGAGCGGCTCAGTTCTATAGCTTGACAGAGTCTTCCCGCAGCTCATTCGCGGTTTCGATGACGACTGACCCAACCTCACGTGTGATTTTTCTCGACGTAATTCTAAATGAGACTGCCCCACCCTCTGCGGTTTTCAGAGGGTGGGAACCTATGCGGCTTTGCATCACCCAGGTTTTCTATCCGTTTGGGATGACACTCGGCGGAGGTTGCGGGTTGTGCTGAGCGCAGCTACATTAATTGCAAGAATTGGATCTGCATGAAAGGACGCGACCCGATGGAATCTGCCTCTGCATTCATCGATTGGAAGATCAAGGAACTCGGCGACTGGCGCGGCAAGACGCTCGCGAAAGTGCGCGACATCATTCACCAGGCGGATCCTGAGATCGTCGAAGAGCGGAAGTGGGTCAAGCCCTCATCGCCGGGCACGCCCGTCTTTTCCCACGCCGGTATCGTCTGCACAGCAGAGTCGCACAAGAACGTCTTCAAGATGACATTTGCCAAGGGAGCTGCCTTGAAGGACCCGAAAGGTCTATTCAACTCCAGCCTCGAGGGGAATGTCAGGCGCGCCATCGACATCCACGAGGGCGACAAGATCGACGAGGCCGCCTTGAAGGATCTCATCCGCGCAGCCGTGGCGCTCAATCTTAAGGACCAGGACAAGCCGAAGTCCAAGCCGAAGCCGCAGCGAAAGTCCCGTCCTCCTCGATAAGCTCGGGGCACGCTTTACTTTCTCCAACGAACGTGAAATTCAAAATGGAGCACCCGGCAGAACGGTAGAAGGAAGGCCCACCTTCGTCTTTGATCCTTCTCGATGTAATTCCAAATGAGGCTGCCCCACCCTCTGCGGTTTTCAGAGGGTGGGAACCTACGCGGCCTGCATCGCGCCGGTCGTTTATCCGTCTGCCTTACACGCGACAGCACCAAGACAAACCCGAGAGCATCGTTTCCCTCCCCTCGCTGGCTTGGCGGAAATCAAACTCGAGTGAAGGCGAAAACCTGGGGCAAGAAACCTGCGACAGGCGGACGTTCCGCTAGTTTTATTGCGGCATGACGGCGCGTCGTACACTTTGCGACCGGCTGGCACGCCAACGACGACTCCGCGTCGGATTTTTTCCACAGCTAAATCGTATTCGCTGTGACATCCAACCTCTGACCCTCGCCGCCAAAAGCTCACAATGGAAGTGTGCCCAGTCGCACCGCAGAATCATCCGTTTTGAGCTCCGATCGCCAGACCGCAGGACGGGTCGGCTAACTCCTTATTCCGGAAGATTTTACGTGTAAGTCATTCTTTGACAATATTTTGCGAGGCACGGCGGCGAACTTAATTCGCAACGTGCCTGGAATCAATATTTGCGAATCCTTGTATAAAAAATATTGGTAATTCGACGGCGAATACTCGGCTAACTCCTTATCCTGGAATATTTTAGCTATAAGTGCTTGCGGCTCAATATTTTGCGGGGACCGGGAGGTATACGGAGACAGCAAGTGGTTACGAATCAAGATTTTAGGAAAATGCGCGAAAAAAAAATGAGGGGCGCCGCCATCAAAAGACGTCATCCTGAGCAACGCGAAGGGGCCTATGCACTTGCGTCAGTACCGCTGACGAAAGGTCCACAGATCCCTCAGCCCGCCAAACCTGCGGGCCTCAGGACGACAGTTTTCGAGTAACTCCGATTAGTTCGACGCCGACACGCCGCCGTACTTCTCGAGCCACTTCAACTCTTCGCGGACTTTGATCTTGCCGTGCCACGGATTCTTGGAGAGCGGGTGCCCTTCGCCAGGAAAGATCAGAAGCTTGTTCGGGACGCCGAGCGCGTAAAGGGCGTGCTCCAGCAAATAGTCCTCCAGCACGGCGACGCGGATGTCGTCAGCGCCGGCGACCACGTGCGTGGGCGTCTTCACTTTGTCGATTTGAAAGATGGCGGCTTCGTCGTGGTAGCGCTGCTGCGCTTCCCACGGACGTCCACCAAGGAAGTAGGCGTCGTCGTAGGTAGTGTCGTCGTTGCCCCAGTTGCCAATGTGCTCGACCGCGCCCGCGCCTGTGACCGCGGCTTTGAAACGCGTGGTCTGGGTGATCAGCCAGTTGGTCATGTATCCGCCATAGCTGTAGCCGCCGATGGCGAGGTGATCGGCATCGGCGATGCCGTCCTTCACCAGCGCGTCGACGCCTTCGAGAATGTCTTTGCCAGGACGCGAGACGATCTGGGGGACGATCTGCATGAGGAACTTGTCGCCGTATCCGGTCGAACCGCGATAGTTGGGCTCAAACACCAGCCATCCGTTGGTAGCGGCGAGCGCGGCCCACTGGTACCAGTCGGCTTCAAAGTGGTTGCCGTCGGCATCGGCGGGTCCGCCGTGAATGAAGGTGAACATGGGCAGATGCTTCGCCTCGAATTTGCCCGGAGGATAGATCAACATCCCTTCGACCGTCGTACCGTCGTCAGCCTTCCATTGATAGGGCTTGCCCTGCGGAAGGTCGCGCTCGGAGAAGAGCTTGTTGAACGAAGTGATGGGGCGGGCTTGATCGAGTTTGTCGGCGCTGTCAGCCAGATAGACTTCTTCGGGCTTGCCGAGCGAAGAGTACACGAAGGCCACGCGTGAAGACTTGGGGCTGACAGAGATGTGGGAGTAAGTGCCTTGCCATCCTTTGATGTGTTGCAACGAGTCGGAGGGCTTGGCGGTGGAATACATCTGGACTTCGGTACCGAGGCGGGCCGAGGTCAGAAGCGAATCGGCCGTCACAGCGAAATGCTCGACTGGGCCGACGAAGTCTTTGCCCCATTGCTCGATCGCACCCGATTCTGCATCGACCCAGTAGAGATGCGGCTGCAGATCGCGATAGGGGCCGGAGACGCTGCCGACTCCCACGCTAAAGAAGATGTGGCGGCTGTCATTGGCCCACTTTGGGCGGCCCTCCTCGGCTTCGTTCTTAGTGACTCGGCGCGGCTGTTGCAGGGCTGCGTTCGCGGGCGAGGAGGTCCCCGCCACATTGATCAGGTCGATGGTGTAGATCTCGACGTCTTCGTATTTTTCCTGGCGGCGGTTGATCGCGTTGCTTACGAAGGCCAGTTTGTGGCCGTCGGGCGAGGCAACAAGATCATCCACGCGCAACTGCGACGTCGCAATCGCGCGGGTGCCGGGAGTGAGATCGGGGTCCTTGTCGGGCTCGCCTTCTTTCTTTTCGACTTTCGCGGGCGCATTTGAGTGGTGAGCGAGGGCGGTGGCGAGGTCAAGCGCGAAGACTGTGTCGCCGCGCTCGGCGGTGCGATACTGCACAACGTCTTTCCACTCTTTCTTGTAGTCGTCCTTCTGCGTCTTCGTCCAGGGATGGCGCGTTGCGAAGTAGATAGTCTGCGAATCTGCCGACCACGCGAAGGTGTGGACGTCTTCTTCTCCTTGCGTCACGGGGAAAGCTTCGCCGCCATTGGGCGAGATGAGATAGAGCTGGCTTGGGGATTCGTCTTTCGAATCAGAGTCGGAATCGGAGTCTCCGGCCTTGTCCGATGCGGGCTTGCGCTCGGAGAGGAAGGCGATCCAACGACCATCGGGCGACCACTTGGGATCGGAGTCGTGTCCCGACTGCGTCAACTGGATCAGAGAGCCGCCCTTGCCGTCGTCGTGATAGAGCCAGAGGTCGCTGCGGAAGATCTGCTGGTCCCAGTCGGCGCGCTCGGCGTCGATGACAACGGATTGTCCGTCGGGCGAGACTTCCACTTCCTGGAAGTCGACAACGTTGAAGAACTCGTCGAGTGTGAGCTTGGGTTTGTTCTGCGCCCTGAGCACGAAGGCACAAGCCAGGACGATCACAACAGCGATGGCAGCTTTCTCGATTCGCATTGGGTCCCCGGTGGGAAGAAGGGTTATACAACGCCGGAATCTTCAAAGGCAAGCATGCGAGTTGCGGATCTTGAGTTGCAGGTGCATCGAGCTGTCATGTTGAACTCTGATCCTGCTCTGCCGGGTGCGAAACCCGAGATTGAAAACCCAAGGCGAGCAATCCCAATAGCACGAATGGAAAAACCGCTGCAGTGCGAAACGGAAGAGTGAAGACTGCTTTCGAGTAAAACACCCGGTGCGGGAGTAACGACCTAGAGGCAATCAGGACAAATGCCGCGAGCCATGGCCAAAAAAGCACAGCAGTTCCTGTGGCGAGGAGCGCCTTGTAAGTCTTCGTGGACGAAAGTTCCTTCCAGCGATAGGACACCAGAAAGATCCCCGGTAACAGGACAACATCGTCCTGGAAGCCCTGACTGGGAAGCAGTGTGACCGCAGTGAGACACAGTAGGAAACTGAGAGTCAGCCAGAACTCGATGGCGGTAGTGGCTGTGGTCCGCTTTCTCCACGCCAAAACCAGAGTTAGCAGAAGTGCGGCTGTACCCAACGAGGCAACTCCCCCAAGATTCGGCCCAAAGAAAAATATCTCACCCACTAAGGGAGGCTGCGCGTAACTAGGGTATCTGAGTAGAACACGAGCCCATGATTGGATCCAATGCGGCCAAATGAGCGTGGCGGTCCCGCACAGGATCAGAAGCGCCGAAAGAAGCCCGATGCCGAAACGTCTGCGTGCTCGCCAATCATGGCAACTCCAGACCAAGAGATAAACCATTACAAGGGCAGTCATTTGCGGCTTGATCGTGGCGAGCGCCAGAATTACGCCGGAGAGCAGAAGACGTTTGCGCTGCATAGCAAAAAGCGACGATGCGAGCAAAAACCCGACGAGTAGGCCCAGTTGGTCAGCATATAAACCTTCCAGCACTGGATAGCTGCCTACGACGAGCAATACGATGGCAGCCAACGAAGATGCTGCAGGCCACAATGAGAGCGATTGCATCCACAGGAAGACGCTGGCGACTGTCAGGCCAACGAGCAAGAATGCCACCACTACACGAACCGACCTGAAGGGAAACTGTGCCGCCGGCCAGAATAACAGGTCCGTGAAAGCGGGATACACGAAGGTCCGATAGTCGGTGGATGGATCGGATGCACTCTTTGAATTCAGGGTTCTGCCTAACAGTCCTTGCTGAATCTTGCGAGTCATCTCGGGACTGTAAGGATCACAACCGCTTGGCACGCAGTCGTGCGATGTCAGCCATACAGGATAGAAGTCGTGCCCGAATTCATAGGCCGCCGCCCAGTTCCTGGCGGCATGTGCTTGGAGGAGAAGCGGCATAAAAAGCCCCAAGTAGTAAGACGACATCGATGCCGCGCCCAGCAGCGCGAGAGTTAAGACAATAAACGATGACCGAGATGACCTAGATCTCATCAGTGAGTCTGGCAACTGGATCACGGGGCCGGCTCGGCATTCTTCAAAGCATCTTCTATGGTCTGCGCCGCGCGAGGAGCGCTCTGCAGTATGCGCCAGCCGTCATCGTACTCTCGAAATCCAACGCTCGAGACGTAGTGCAGATCACCGGAGTACAACGAGGCGCCCACTTCGTTCAGCGGCACCCATCTCCAGGTGAAGTCGACGTCGGCCGAACTTCCTTGCTTGCTGATACCAGCAACTCCGACCAATTCTCTTCGTGCGACAGGAATATGAAGTAAGGTTTTGCCAACTTCCTCGGTGGCAACGACGGAGCGAATCGTGTCCACGCCGGACGGAGTCAGCAGCACATCCCAGCAAGGAGTGAGAGTAATGGCCGGAGGGCAGCGAGTCGACGTCGCGGAGATCCAGCCGTGTTGCTGAAGAACCAGATATTCGGGGGAGACGTAGTCCTTATTGGAGACGACTCCGGTCTGCAGCGCGAATTGCTGCGGAGTTTTGAAGGCGTCGGAAGCGGAGATAAGATCGGTGGCGAGGCGGCGAGTGAGGAATTCGCGCGGAGAACAGGAGGTGAGGAAAAGGAGACCGATTGCCGAGAGAATGAGTTTCATCCGCATGAGCCTGGGCTGCATTGAAACTTTGCCGGCCTTCGCCCGGCGGACGGACGAATACGTCCGTCCCTACAATCGAACTCTACACAATCAAATCTTAACGACTTGTGATTGTAAATAAACGGGCGCGTTTGTGTGGCAGGAAAGGGCGGGAGATGATTTGACCGCTGAATGTAGGAGCCCAACGACCAGGAATTTGGCAGGAGCAATTGGGGCAGCGACCATCGGAGGTCAGGCGGTAATGTTCGATGAGATATCCGTAGCGGGTGATGAGCGTTTCGCCGCATTGCGGGCAGCGGGTGTTTTCCCAGTCGCCGACCATGCCGGGAAGGTTGCCGGCATAGATGTAACGCAATCCTGCGGCTTGACCGATCTCCGCAGCCTGGATGAGATCGTCGGGCGTGGTGTCGCGCTGGCCATCGCCTTGCATTTTGTAGTCTGTGTGGAACGCAGTAACGTGCCAGGGAATGTCGGGGGAAACGCTGGCCAGGAATTCCGCGAGGCGGCGCAGTTCGTCGGGATCGTCATTAAAGCCGGGAATGAGTAGCGTGACGATTTCGAGCCACAATCCCATCTTGTGAATGCGGCGAACGCTTTCCAGGATGGGGCCGATGCGTCCGCCGAGTTCGTGGTAGTGGCGATCGTCGAAGCTCTTGAGATCGACTTTGTAGAGATCAAGCCAGGGACGCAGGTATTCGAGGACTTGCGGAGTGCCATTGCCGTTGGAAACGAATCCGGTGAGCAAGCCCGCAGCTCTCGCCTGTTTGAAGACGGCTACGGCCCACTCGCTGGTGATAAGTGGCTCGTTGTATGTGCTGACTACAACTCGCGCGCTCTGCACAAGGGCGTCGCGCACCAAAGCATCGGGTGAGATATCGAGCGGGGGCGCGACTGCATTGGGATCGCGCAGAGCCTGCGAAGTGACCCAGTTCTGACAGTATCCACAGTGGAGGTCGCATCCTAGCATGCCGAAGCTATAGGCAAGAGCTCCCGGATGAGCGTGGAAGAATGGCTTCTTTTCGATGGGATCGCATTGCAAGCCGGCGGTGTATCCCCAAGGGACGTAGAGCGTGCCACCTCGGTTGAAGCGGACCTTACAAACGCCGGGCTGGCCATCGGATATAGGACAGCAGTGACCGCAGGAAAAGCATCGGACGCGGCCGTTGTCGAGCTTCTCGTAAAGAGAGGGATCGGCCTCGCGCACTTTGCTATCGAGAATGTCACGGAGGGCAGGCAACGGAAAGCCTCTATAGATATTTTAGCCCCGGTTAGTGGCCGGCGGAGGGTTTCCAGTTGGGCATGTGCTGCTGGAGCCAAATGTCGGCTTGCTGCTGGATGGAAGCGGCCTGGTTGCGGGTCAGGCCAGAAGACAGGATTGCTGCCAGATCCTTGCTCTCGGCATCACCGCGAGCGCGGGCGAGCAGAGTCCAGAAGTAGGCTTGGTTCAGATCTTTGGGGACGCCGCGTCCGCCCCAATAAAGGGTTCCTAACTTGGCTTGGGCCGGGAGACTGCCGTGCTCAGCGGCACTGCGGAACCAGCGGACTGCCTGCTTTTCATCGCGTGCGATTTTGTCTTTTGGATCGCCCTGAAAATAGCGCAGGCCGAGCGCGTTCTCCGCTGCCGCGTCACCGTTCTCCGCCATCCGTTGAAGCTCGTCGAAGGATGCCGTTTCAACCGTTGGGCCGGGCGGAACTGGAGAAGCGACCTCGGCAGCAGGCGGTTGAGTCGACGCCAGCACGGTCTGCATCTGCGCGTGACTGCGATTCTGGAGTTTGCTCTGAATCCATGGGGCCATCTGGTATCCGAGAGCCATAAAGATGGTTACGGCGGCGCAGACCAAGATCACCAGATGAGATCGTGGCAGCGTAATGCCGCCAGAGTGTTTGTCGTTGGGCTCTTCCCTTTTTTTCTCTTCTTCAGGAGCGGACGCAAAAAGCACGCTTCCCATTGTCGGGGCAAACTGCATAGCCGGTGAGGAAGTGCGTGACGGCGGCGAATCGACAACGCCCTTCGCGCGATCGACGGAGGCGCCCACAATTTCCGCCAGACGCTGAAGCGCACTACCGTCCGACTCCGAAAACTGATTGGGCTCACCCGAGAAGACTTCGACAATACCGATGGATTTCTCCGAGAGACGCACGGGTGCTGCGATCATGGAACGAACCCCGAGCGCTCGACAGACGTCGCGATCGACTCGTGTGTCACTCTCGGTGTCGTCGCAGCGAAGAAGCTTTCCAGTCGTCACGCACAAGCCCGAGAAGCCCGATCCCGTTTGCAGGCGCGCGCCAATGGGAGGAGCGTCTGGCCCGGAGCTGGCGCGGCACATCATGAAATCTGGATCGGAGTTGGCGAGCGCAACCGCGGCACCGGAGGCGCGAACCAAAGTGAGAGCACGCTCGGCAATCAAGTGAAGGGCAGCAGAGAGATCGGGACCAAGCGCCTCCACCTGCCGCTGCACGGCAGTCACGGCCGCGAGAGTATCGGTGTAATTCGGACGGGAAGACGTTTCTGGAGCCGCAATGCGGGGAGAATCAAGATCGGCCTCGCCATTGGCAACCCCGGCCATCACGTTCACAAAGAGCCACTCGCGCAGGCGTCCCAAGGACTGGGGAGAGAGTTCTGAAAAATGAACTCCCGCGCGCCCCGAAGCGTTCGACCATACCACGTGGCCAGTGGTGAAGATATTTTCTGCGCAATCCGCAAGGTCCAGACACAGGTCCAGACGCTTTTGGACTTCCAAAGGGGAGTGGCATTGAATAGCAACGCCGTCTTCGCTGATGTCCACGATCTCGTGAAGATCGAGCATCGCGCCTTTGGATTCCGCCGTGAAGGTGGCATACGCTGGCGTCTGAATCTTATGCCGCACACGCCGGCGACGGTTGGGTGGAGCCGATTTCAACACCGAAGTCAAGGCAGCCATGGGGAAAGGCCCGAGTTCTTTGTGGCACCATATTAGCGCGGGAAGGCCAAAAAGTAAGCAAAGATTACGAGGAAGGAATCAGGCGGAGGTTTTTCGGAAGCTAGGACCGGCGGCTAGCCGGCCCGGCGCAGGACTTGAGCCTGATGCAGGCTGGAAATGCGGGAAATCGCGGCCACCATCATGCTCGAAAGAAGCTGCATGGTTGCCACGTCGCCCTCATCAAAAGCGCCCGGAGAGGACGACAGCACTTCGAAAACCCCGAGGGTGCGGCGATAGTGACGCAGAGGGGAAACGAGAATCGACCGGACTCCAAGGCGACGGCAACTGGCCAAATCAACGCGAGGGTTGCGCTCCGCATCGTGACAAAGCATGATCTCGCCGGAGCGGACGGCTTCTGCGGAAATGCCCGCATCGGTTTGGAGGCGAACCCCGAGGTCGGGAGCGGTACGTCCGGCGCGAGCGCGACAAACGATTTCGTCGCCGGCGCGCAGGGCGATGGCGGCTCCGGTGGCACCGGTCAAATGCTGGGCCCGCTCGGTGATGGCGCTGATGGCGGGTTCCAGATCCAATTCAGCGGGATGAATTTCCATTTCATCGGTCGCGGAGAAAGCTCGGAAGCCGGAGACGGGATGTGCGCCATTGGCGACGCGAAGCTGAGTGCGCATCGCCAGCGACGGCATGCGAGAATGGTCGGCCATACTGACTACTTCAGGATCGGGGACCGTGCGGAGCAAGTCACGCACCAGATTATTAAGCTCAACGTCGGTGATGAGATGCGCGGTCTGCTGGTTGCGCATCGATCCTCCGAGAACGCGTGAAAGGCCGAGCAGGGCATGACTTCCGCAGGCCAGACAGTAGGGCTTGCTGTTGGAACTGATCAGCTCGCACTGAACGCAAAATGTGGCGGACTGCAGGGGAACAAAATTGACGTCTTTGAACGTGTCGCCGTACAGGGTCTTGCCAAACATTGCTTGCGAATTCCTCGCTTCTTTTGAGTGCACTTGAAGGTAAACAGATAGCGAAAGGGGAGAAAGTAGCGGCACTGGTTCCCCGTGTGGAAAAAGAGAGCGAAATACCAAGGTTTACTGTGCAGAATCTTGCAACCTTAGGAGACGCTATTTCATCTGAGAACCCAGCGAGTCGGTGCGATTTATTCTCCGCACGGTATTGATTTCGTTCGGGGGGTCGGCTATGCTAACAAAACGTTCGCGGCACGGCCGCGGATCAATGACTGGGGGAATCTACCATGCAATGGACAGCACCAGCTTTTGAAGAAGTTTGCCTCAACTGCGAAATCAACTCATACGCCAGCGCGAAGCTTTAACCGAAATTCTCTCCCCTGAATTCTTCCTGCACCGGCCTTAGCATC
>Ga0207700_10000139_pt1 | contig 43579 bp, 41 predicted proteins | sample LARL82metaG_FD_184348 | JGI IMG/M metagenome (GOLD analysis project Ga0207700, IMG submission 184348) | Corn, switchgrass and miscanthus rhizosphere microbial communities from Kellogg Biological Station, Michigan, USA - LAR L8-2 metaG... | ecosystem: Host-associated > Plants > Roots >...
TCGTAACGCCTACATCGCCGCCGCCGCAAGCACGGCAAGAACGCCATGGATGTCCTGCACGACCTCATGCTCGGCAGCCCCTGCGCCTGAACTCTCGTCTGTGTAAGTGATCGCGGCGGTCTCAGCGTCTGGTCCTGCGCGAGGCACGTCCGGACACCGCGGTCATTGCCGAGTCAGCCCCGTGGAGCAGTTTCGCCGTGCGAGCGGATGGATCATGGCGTTCAGCGACGACGGCGAGGCGATGGACAAGCAGCCGGGCCAGCGGCAGTGCAATGGCCATCAGCAGCCAGGTCCGCAGCCGGCCAGATAGAAAAACCCACATGCTCAGCGTCCCTTCTTCCCGCCTGGAGGCCGACACCAAAGCCCCCCGGCGCTGATTTGCGGGACTTCCTACCGCACTGAACTGTGCGTCAGTGGCGTCACTGGTAGCCACGCTGACCGCGGCCGGGCATGTCCCATTGTCTTCGCGGCGCTACCCGCAGCGCGGCGCGCTAATCACTACGCGGACGGGTCCGGTCCTTGCCCGTTGCGGGGGACGAGCAGGACAGCGAGCAGTTCATGTCGGCGGCCAGCATAGTGATCAGGACTCTGCCGTCCAGGTCATGCGGGCCCGATTCTGGTCGCCCGCTGTGCCATGAGACGCCGGGCAGCAAAGCACCGGATCGCTAGGGTCTCATCCTCATGGGTACCCCTCGGCCTGGATTGCCCAGCGGCCGGTGCGAGCACGCGGCCGGGCGGCCGGGGCTGGTTTCGACGAGAGCGCGGTTTCCCTGGCAGGTTTACTCGCGCCTTTGGCGGTTGTGATCTGGCCGGCGCGGCGGGTGGGGTGGCGGCGGCGGGATAGTGGCGATGCCCGGCGTGGTCTCGGGCCAGACCAGCAGGACGGGGCAGGGGGCGTGGTCGACGACGAAGCGGCTGGCGGGACTCAGGCTCCGGGGTCCCAGGCGGGCGCGGTCGCCGTCGCGGGCGAGGATGAGCAGGTCAGCGCCTTCGGCGGCGGCGACGACCTCCCGCTCGCTCCGCCCGGACCGTTCCAGCCGGGTACAGGGGCGCCCGAGGCGCTCGGCGGCGGCCCGCAGGAGTTGCTGAGCGGAGGCCGCGGCCAGCTCCTCCAGGCGGGTGCCGGGGTCGCGCCCGGGGCGACCGCGGCCGAGCAGGCCCGCGTAGGCGCCGTGGGCGGCACTGGGGACGTCGCGGCCGGTGATGTGGAGCAGGACGATTTCGGCGCCGTCGGGCGCGTAGGTTCCGGCGGCGTCGACGCAGGCAGGCCAGGTGCCTTCCACGATCCAGGCGATCACGGTCAAGGGAATCAGCCTCCGATGACGTGCAGCGAAGCCCACAACGCCAGCACCGCCAGGATCAGGGCGGCAGGCACGGTGAGCAGTCCGAGCCGGGTGAACTCCCCGAGGTCGACGCCGGCGTCGTGCGCGCGCACGATGCGGCGCCACAGCAGGGTGGCCAGGGACCCGGTATAGGTGAGGTTGGGGCCGATATTGACCCCGAGCAGTACCGCCAGTACGGCGCCGGGGCCAGCGGCGGCGGCCAGCGGCAGCAGCACCAGCACCGCGGGCAGGTTGTTGATCACGTTGGCCAGGACGGCGGCCAACGCAGCGGTGCCCAGCAGGGCCGGCAACGTGGTGCCGCCGGGCAGCAGATGTCCCAGGGCCCGGCCGAGCCCGTTGCCGGTCACCGCGGCGACCACGACCCCCAGGGCCAGCACGAAGAACAGGAAGGGCACGTTCGCGGCCCTGACAATGGCGGCAGGGGTGGTGCGGAGCTGGACCAGGGCGCGGGCGGCGAGCACGGCGGCGCCCGCCAGGGCCGCCCAGGCCGGGTTCACCCCGATAGCAGAGACGAGGACAAACCCGCCGAGGGTGCAGGCCACCGTCGCCAGGACGAACACCGGCACCTCGGCCGTCCCGGCTGCAGGCCGGGCCTGGGCGCCGGCGTCCAGGTCGGTGGCGAAGAACCGGCGGAAGACGGCGTACTCGGCTGCGATGGCGGCCAGCCACGGTAGAGCCATAAGCGCGGCGAAGCGGGTGAAGCTCAGTCCGCTGGCCGCGAATGCCAGCAGGTTGGTCAGGTTGGAGACGGGCAGCAGCACGGAGGCGGTGTTCGACAGGTGGGTGCAGGCGTACACGTGCGGCCTGGCGCGTGCGCCCAGCCGGGCGGCGGTGGCGAACACCACCGGGGTCAGCAGCACCACCGCGGCGTCCAGGCTCAGCACCGCCGTGATCACCGAAGCCAGGACGAAGACCGCGATCAGCAGCCGCCGCGGCTGCCCGGCTGCCGTGCGGGCCATCCACGCCCCGCAAGCGCGGAACAGCCCCTCGCCGTCGCACAACTGGGCGAGCACCAGCACCGCGGCCAGGAATCCGATCACCGGACCCAGCCGCTCCGCCACGGCGCGGGCCCGGTCCAGCGAGATCGCTCCGGTGCCCAGCACCACGGCGGCGGCTGGGACCGCCGCGACAGCCTCCGGCCAGCCCCACGGCCGTATCACCGCCCAGGCCAGCACCCCCGCGAGCAGAACGATGGACAGGGTTTCCGCGAGCGAAGTGTTCAGGACCAGGCCCTCCCAGAGAAGCGGCAGGCTCGACGCTTCATCGAACCAGATCACCTAGACCGCAAACGGGCCACGCGCCGCAGGCGGCCAGCTGCGCATGTCCGCGCAGACCGCGGCGCGCTCGGTCATGGCCGCAACCATCCGCGCCGCGCTGTCCCCGATTTCCCAGCCTGACCTGTTCGGCGACGACACGTTCGTGACGGACCTGCGGGAGGCCGTGATCGCCTCGATCACCGTGCCGGAAGACCCGCACCGACGGCGAAGCGCCGCGCGCCCGCGGCCGAGCCCGCGCTCGCGACCGCTGCGGCGATGCTCAGCAGCAAGCTCGCCACCGCGTCGGCGGCCACAAACAAGAAGGGACCGCTCCAGGTGACCCGGGTGCCGGCCAGGGTGCTCACGGGCGCGACCGGCCGCTCCGAGGCGCGACGGTAGAGACCAGGACCAGCCCCCCATGGCATGAGCACGCGCCCGGACATCGAAGGGAAGTGGCGCAACGGTCATGGACAGGAAACTCGAGGTCGTCGGCCTGCTTCGGCGCCTGGACCACGGCTGAGGAGTGTGCCATGCGCGCCGACATCATCTCCGGCGGGACCTTCCCCGACTACGAGCTGACCGACCACACCAAGGCCCGGCGCAGGCTGAGCGAACTACAGGGGATCGACCCGATGATCCTCGTCCTCTCGCGCGGCGGGTTCTGCCCGAAGGACTATCAGCAGCACCTCGAGCTGGCCGCCAACTACCCGAAGATCCGCGTCTCCTACACCCAGATCGTCACCATCTCCACCGATAACATCCTCAAGACCAACGAGTTCCGCGATTCGGTCGGCGCGCAGTGGACCTTCCTGTCCGACGCCGGCCGCAAGATCCAGAAGGACCTCGACATCCAGGAGTACACCGACTCCTACTACGACCCGATGATCCCGTACACGCTCGTGCTCAAGCCGGGACTGATCATCTTCAGCGTCTACAACGGCTACTGGTTCTGGGGCCGGCCGTCGTTCGAGGACCTTCGCTGCGACCTGCGCGAGGTGACCCGCGAGATCCGCCCGGACTGGGACCTGGCCGTCCCCGGCCTCCGCGAGAACTGGGAGGCCGGCGACCACTCGATGCACCACCCATACCAGCAGCCCGACCACATGCAGACCGTCACATCCCTGCCTGTTCAGCAAGATTGAAAATTCTTTTTCACCGAACAGACAGTGATTCCATTTCCACAGACCAGGAGGAGCCGGCCATGGAGTACCTCATCACCATGACCACCCACATCCCGGGCGACCCGGCGACGGCCGTCTCATGACCGGGAACGGCCGGAGGGTCGCCATCATCACCGGAGGCTCGCAGGGCATCGGCGCCGGTCTGGTGGCCGGGTACCGCGGGCGAGGCTGGGCGGTGGTGGCCAGCGCCCGTACGATCAAGCCGTCGGAGGACCCGGACGTGCTCACTGTCGAGGGCGACATCGCGAAGCCCGCCACTGCCGACCGGATCATCGAGGGAGCACTGGAACGGTTCGGCCGCATCGACACCCTGGTCAACAACGCCGGCGTGTTCGTTTCCAGGCCATTCACTGATTACACCGCCGAGGACTACGCCTTGGTCGTCGGGGTAAACCTCACCGGATTCTTCTGGCTGACCCAGCGGGCCATCGCGGAGATGGTCAGGCGGTACGGCGGCCACGTGGTCAACATCTCGGCCACCCTCGCCGAGGTCGCGAACTCCAGCGCGCCGTCCGTCCTGTCCGCGCTGACCAAGGGCGGCCTGGCTGCGGCCACCCGGTCGCTGGCGGTCGAGTACGCCTCCCGGGGCGTCCGGGTCAACGCCGTCTCGCCCGGCATCATCCAGACGCCGGTGCACCCGCCGGACAGCTACGACGGACTCGGCGACCAGCTCCCCCCGCTCGGCCGGGTCGGCCAGGTCAGCGACGTCGTCGACGGCATCCTGTTCCTGGAGTCATCGCCCTACATCACCGGCGAGATCCTGCACATCGACGGCGGCCAGATCGCGGGCCGTTAGGCCGGCAGCAGTAGATGCCCGGGGCCGCGCCGGCATCCCGGCTGCTCATCTGGCCCGTTGCGGCCCGTCTGAGGTGGCGGGTAGCGTTGAGTCGAAGCGGCTCCGCTAGCCCTCACTCCGGATGGTGGGCGTGACAGTGCATCCTCCGCCCCGGTTGTTCGGCAGGACCGGCGAGCTGGAGATCCTGGAACGGCTCATCGCGAACGTGCGAAGCGGTCAGAGCGCCGTCTTGGTCGTGCGGGGAGAGCCGGGGATCGGCAAGACGGAACTGCTGCGACATCTCATGGCCGAGGCGTCTGGTTTCGGGGTGGCCCGCGTGGTCGGCGTCGAGTCGGAGATGGAGCTCCCCTTCGCCGGATTGCACCAGCTGTGCGCGCCAATGCTCGACCGGCTCGGGTCGCTGGCCGAGCCTCAGCGTCGCGGGCTCAGCGTCGCGTTCGGGTTGGCCTCCGGAGATAGTCCCGACCGGTTCCTGGTCGCCCTCGCGACGCTCAGCCTCATGGCGGAGGCCTCCGAGGGGCAGCCGATGCTGTGCGTCGTGGACGATGCGCAGTGGCTCGACCAGGCCTCGGCCCAAGTCCTCGGGTTCGTCGGACGCCGCCTGCTGGCGGAATCGATAGCGCTGGTGTTCGCGGTCCGGACGCCGGCCGCAGGAGATCCCTCGCCGGATCACTTGGCCGGCCTGCCCGAACTCCGGCTGGGCGGACTCGATGAACAGTCGGCTCGGGCGCTGCTGGCGACGGTCACCTCGGGTCCGCTCGACGAGAGCGTCCGCGCCCGGATTCTCGCGGAAGCACACGGTCATCCTCTGGCCCTGCTCGAGCTCTACGGAGGCCGGAGCGCCGCCGACCTCGCCGGCGGGTTCGCTCTTCCGGACGCGGGAGATCTGCCCAGGCGCATCGAAGATCAGTACGCAGCGCGCCTGGGTGAGCTGCCGGACGAGGTCCAGCGGCTGGTCCTGCTCGCGGCGGCCGATCCGGTCGGGGACCCGGCGCTGATCCTCCGGGCTGCCCGGGTACTGGGCCTGGACGCCGCGACCGTGGACTTGGCCGCCGCGGCCGACCTGCTGGAGTTCGGTGCGAACGTGCGGTTCCGGCATCCGCTGGTGCGTTCTGCCGCCTACCGGGCCGCCGCGGCCGATGACCGGCGAGCCGTACATGCCGCGCTGGCAGCGGTGACCGATCCGCTGGCCGACCCCGACCGCCGGGCGTGGCACCGCGCGCACGCGATGGCCGGGCCGGACGAGGAGGTGGCCGAGGAGCTCATCAACTCGGCCAGCCGTGCCCTGCGCCGTGGCGGGGTAGCCGCCGCAGCGGCCTTCTGGGACCGAGCCGTGGCGCTCACCCCGGACCCGGGCGAGCGCGCCTCACGGGCCCTGACCGCGGCCGAGGCGAAGTACGCAGCCGGGGATTTCGAGGCCGTGCAGGCCCTGTTGGTAACGGCTGAGCTCGGACCGCCGGGCGAACTCGCCGAGGCGCGCGTACAGCGGATGCGGGCGCAGATCGCGTTCGCGCTGAGACGGGGCGGCGACGCGCCGCCGCTCATGCTGCGCGCAGCACAGCGGCTAGAGAGCCTGGACGCCGAGCTGGCCCGGCAGACGTATCTTGAAGCCCTGGTAGCCGCAATCTACGCCGGCCGACTCGCCCGCGGGCAGGACGCGAGGCAGGTCGCGAGCGCCGCGAACTCCGCAACGCTGCGGCCTTCGGGGTCGGAGCCGCTGCCGCACTCGCAGCTGCTCATCCACGGCCTCGCCGTGCGCCTGGCCGATGGGTACCCGGCCGCCGCCCCCACGCTCAAAGAGGCACTGCGCCGCTACCGGGCGCAGCCGCGCGAGCTGGACTGGCTGTCCGTCTCGTACAACATGGTCGCCATGGACCTATGGGACGACGAGGCGTGGTTCGAGCTCGCGGCCGGCCAGGTCCGGCTGGCGCGAGCGAACGGCACCCTCAGCTGGCTTCCGTTCGCGCTGGACTATCTCGCCGAGATCCACATCCAGGCCGGCGAGCTGTCGAAGGCGGCGGCCTTGCTGATGGAGCGTGAGCGCGTCGAACCGGGGACCAGAGAGGCCACCTTGCCCTACGTCCCACTGCTGCTCGCCGCGTGGCGCGGGGACGCGCCGGCCGCGGCCGAACTGGCCGAGGAGATGGCCCGTGGCGCCTCGGACCGGGGTGAGGGCGCGGCCCTGACCTACAGGGACTACGCGCGGGCGGTGCTGTACAACGGCCTCGGCAACTACGGGTCCGCCGCCGAGGCGGCGCACGCCGCCAGCGCCGTCGACGAGATCGCCATCTCGCCCTGGGCCCTGTATGAGCTGGTGGAGGCCGCGGCACGAAGCGATCAGCACGGACGTGCCTGCGCGGCGGCTGCTCAGCTGTCGCAGCTAGCCGTGGCGAGCGCTAGCAACTGGGCTCGCGGGGCGGCGGCGCGGTCCCGGGCGCTGGTATCGGGGGGACGTGCCGCCGAAGAGGATTACCGCGAGGCGATCGAACTGCTGGGCAGCACCCGGATGGCGACCCACCTGGCCCGCGCCCGCCTGGTCTACGGCGAATGGCTACGCCGGGAGAACCGGCGGATCGATGCCCGCAACCAGCTGCGGCCCGCGTTCGACGCGCTCGCGTCCATGGGCGCCAAGGCCTTTGCCGAACGCGCGCGGCGAGAGCTCCAGGCAACCGGCGAAAAGGCGCGCAAGCGCAGCGAAGATACCCGCACCGACCTGACCCCGCAAGAGGAGGAGATCGCCCAGCTGGCCCGCGAGGGACGAACCAACCCGGAGATCGGCGCACAGCTGTTCATCGGCGGCCGCACCGTGGAGTGGCACCTGAGCAAGGTGTTCGCCAAGCTGGACATCAGCTCTCGCCGCGAGCTCGACCAGGCCCTGAGAAGACGGAGCGTTCGGTCATGACGGAACAGCTGCCCGGCGAGTTGATCTACGAGTACACCATCCGGTCGACCGGGGCGACCTCGTATGGTGTGCCCGCGCTGGACGCTCTGCTGTCCCGTGTCGCAGACATCCCTCCGCAAGGGGCCCGGTACGACCTCGCCTTCCGGGGACCGATCGTCGGCCAGAGGCTACAAGGAACGGTTGAGCTAACCGACTACGTCCACGTCCGTCCCGATGGTCGCGTTCAACTACACATCCATGCCGAGATCACGACCGATGATGGCAAGAAGATCGCGCTCTATGCCGATGGCGTCGCCCGCTTCACGGAGGGACCACCCCTTGGCGACCTGCGCGAAAACGTGACCATGACGACTTCCGAGCCCGACTATGCGTGGGTAAACCCGCTTCAGATCTGGGCCCGGGGCACGGTCGACCTGGCCAAAGGCGAGGCGCATGTCACGGGCTATGCCGTCTAGCGCTGTCGGACGGCGGCCTCACCCAGCTGCTCAAGAGGCCGCCGGCGAGCGCGGGTAACGGCGAAGTGATCAGGGACGCCGGCCTCGGGGCGGACCGAGGCACGAACCCGCTCGCTCGCCAGGCCGTGCCTGGAGAGCGAGCAGGCCACCGGCGGTCGAACCCGTCGATTTAGCTATGGCTGGGGTTGGGCGGGCCGAGGTAGGGGAAGTCGGTGAGCAGGTCGGCGTGTGGTTTGAGGCCTTGCGGGGGAATCTTGCCGTAGCTCAGCCAGGCGAAGCGGTAGCTGTAGGCGTCGTCGATGGGCTTGCGGCCGTTGGGGTAGGCGATGGGCTTGGTGAGGTCGTAGCCCAAGATGTCGGGCAGGAACTGCAGGGCGGCGGCTTCGGCTTCCTCGGGGGGGTAGCCGCCCTTCTCCAGGGTCTTGGACCAGGGGCCCAGGTAGTTGGCCACGTCGTCGGCGGGCTGGCGGGAGTTGTAGAGGTCTTTCTCGCCGTCGGGATTGATGAACGGGTTGATGGTGGGGTTCCCGCCGCGGTCCATCTGCTCCAGGGTGCCGTCGTCGCGGCGCCGGCTGATGGAGGCCCAGACGCCGATCTGCCGGCCGGTGCCGAACAGATCGGTGGGGACCTCGAGTGCGATGGTGGACACGTTGTTGTCGGCGAAGTGGTCTTGCCCGGTCCACTGGAAGTTGTGCACGGTGCCCTCGAGGTCGGCGAAGAACGGGTCGCTGCGCCGCCCGGCGAACAGCCGGGCCGGGCCGGCCTGGAGGGGCTGGACGGTGCCGTCGAAGCTGACCGGGAGGGATGTGGTAAGCCGTTCGCCGGCCGGTTCGGGCCGGCGGGCCTGGTCGCCGGTGGCGTACCAGGCGACCCCGGTCTGGCTGCCGTCCTCGTAGTCGGAGAAGGTGAAGGTGAACGCGGCGTCGGCGAGCGCGTCGCCGTCGGTGTCGATGTTGATCCGGTAGACCGCGTCGGGGTAGAACTCCGGGCCCCGCTCCGGGTTGGGTGCCGGGTCCAGGACGGTCGGGTTCGAGTTCATGATCAGCACCAGCTTGCTGGGGTCCTTCGCTGACTTGAACAAGAACACGTCGGTGAGATCCAGGCGCCGGTCGTCGCCGGGGGACTTGAGGTAGTCGGCGCTGAAGTGGTTCGACATGGTGGCTCCTTCGGTGGCCCTTGTCTGGGTAATGGTGTGCGCTGGGTCGGGTGTCAGCTGCGGATGAAGTCGAGCAGGGCGGTGTTGACCTGGTCGGCGTGGGTCCAGGGGATGGCGTGCGGGCCGCCGTCGATGACGACGAGGCGCACGTCCTTGATCAGGCCGGGCAGGCGCTCACCGGTCTTGTCGATCGGCAGGACCTGGTCCGCGTCGCCCTGGACGACCAGCATCGGCACGTCGATCTTGGGCAGGTCGTCGCGGAAGTCGGTCTCCCAGGTCTGGATGCAGGCCACCGCGGCGGTGGCCGAGGCGGTGACGGCGAGGTTCCAGCTGGCCTGGTAGGCCTGGTCGCTGACCAGGGTGCCGCGCAGGGTGTCCATGTTGTAGAAGTTGTCCAGGAATCCCTTCATCCAGGCCGGGGTGTCCGCCCGGGCGGCCTGGGCGAACCCGTCGAACAGGCTCTGCGGCACGCCATCGGGGTTGTCGCCGGCCTGCAGCAGGTATGGCGGGATCGGGGCGACCAGCACGCCCTTGGCCACCCGCTCCGACCCGTAGCTGCCCAGGTAGCGGGTGACCTCGCCGGTGCCCATCGAGTGCCCGGCCAGCACGGCGTCGCGCAGGTCGAGGTACTCCAGCAGCGTGCTGAGGTCGGCGGCGAAGGTGTCGTAGTCATAGCCGATGGTGGGCTGGCTGGACTGGCCGAACCCGCGCCGGTCGTAGGTGATGACCCGGTACCCGGCGTTCAGCAGCGCCGGGACCTGCTTGTCCCAGCCGCGGCCGCTGAGCGGGTAGCCGTGGATCAGCACGACGGGCTGGCCAGCGCCGTGGTCCTCGTAGTAGATCTCGATGTCGGCGTTGTTCTCCTGGCCGACGGTGACTGTGGGCATGAGCCCTCCTTCCGTTACGGCGACCGCCGGCCCCAGGCTGTGGCCCGGGAGCCGGGCGGTTTCGCCTGCATGTTGGTACTGAAACCACGCTCGCGCTCCGGGCGGCGCGTCGAACCCGTGGGACCCCTGGCCCCGTGCCCTGGTCTGCGGGCCGGCCGTCGGTCACCGGTACCTGCGCGCGGCCGACCAGGGCACGGGGCCAGGGTCCGTACGGGTGCGAATGACCTCCGCCGCACGCGACCGTGGAGGGCAAGACCCCAGGCCCTCCCGGCCATTACCGGTCCGGGTCTATGCCGGCAATAGACACATCATTGGAAATAGGCGACGGCAAAATGAGTGCCCCACCGGATAGCATTCCCGCCCGCGGCGCCGCGGCGAGCACATTCAGGTCGCCTCACGTCGGGCGGCTGGTACGCCAGTCGTTCGCGGCGATGACCGCGCGGGAGCGGGCCAGGCTGATCGCGATGTACGGGGTGATCGCGGGCCTGCACGTGGCCGGGTTCGTCATCTTGTTCGTGTTCGTGGTGCCCTCGCATTACAAGGGGCTCGGGGTGGGCGTGGCGGTGCTGGCCTACACGCTCGGCTTGCGGCATGCGTTTGACGCTGATCACATCTCGGCGATCGATAACTGCACGCGTAAGGTGCTGGGCGAGCGGCAGGGCACCGGAGCCCCGCGCCCGCTGGGGTTCGGGTTCTTCTTCTCCCTGGGGCACTCCACCGTGGTGGTCGCCATCGGGGCCGGGATCGTAATAGCGGAGAAGACGGTCTTCGGCGCGGTCTCGGACGGCAGCTCGGGGCTCGAGCGGTTCGGGGGGCTGTTCGGCACGGTCGTCTCGGCGGCATTCTTGCTGCTGATCGGGCTGCTGAACCTGGTGGTCCTGGCCGGGATCGTGCGGGTCTTCGCCTCGATGCGCCGCGGCGAATACGACGAAGCCGAGCTGGAGCGCCAGCTGGCCAATCGCGGGTTCTTCTACCGGTTCTTCGGCCGCTGGATGAAGGTCATCACCAAGGAGTGGCACCTGTACCCGGTCGGGGTAGTGTTCGGCCTGGGCTTCGACACCGCCACCGAGGTCGCCCTGCTGGCCACCACCGCGCTGCTGGCCTCCCAGCACATCCCCTGGTATGCGATCATCTGCCTGCCGGTCCTGTTCACCGCGGGCATGACGTTCATGGACACCACCGACGGGCTGTTCATGAACCTGGCCTACGGCTGGGCGTTCTTCAACCCGGTCCGCAAGGTCTACTACAACCTGGCCATAACGGGGCTATCCGTGGCGATCTGCTTCGTCATCGGCACGGTCGAGGTCCTGAGCCTGCTACCCCGCGAGATCCACGGGCTCAGCCACACCGCCGGCTTCTGGGGCTTGATGTCCCGGTTCAACATCAACACCGCCGGATTCGTGATCGTGGGGCTGTTCCTTGCCACCTGGCTGGCTGCCCTGCTCATCTGGCGCTACGCCCGCATCGAGGAAAAATGGAACCCAGCCCCCAGCCCGGCACGCCCGGCGGCACCTCGTGATTGACCCGCGATGAACTTCGACAATCTCGTCGCCGTGCTTGCGGTCGCGGCGGCGGTGCCGTTGATTCTCGCTGCCGTGCCGCGGGTACGTGTCCCCGGGCCGGTGCTGGAGATCGTCGCCGGGATCGTACTGGGGCCCGCGGTACTGGACCTGGTGAAACCTGACCAGGCGGTACGGCTGGTGTCGACGATCGGGCTGGCGTTCCTGCTCTTCCTGGCTGGCCTGGAGATCGACGTCCGCCACTTTCGCGGGCCTCGCGCCCGCCTGGCCGGACTAGGGCTCGGCCTGAGCGCGCTGCTCGCCCTGATCATCGGTGTCGTGTTGCACGCAGCGGGTGTCGTCGAAAGCCCGCTGCTCGTCGGGATCATTCTCATCGCCACGTCGCTGGGCTTGATCGTTCCCATCCTGGAGGACGCGGGTTTGGCCGACCGTCCCGTCGGCCAGTTCGCGATCGCCGGCGCCTCGCTCGGCGAGGTCTGCCCGGTCCTTCTGCTCTCCCTTTTCTTCTCGGGCCGCGCGACCGCCATAGGTTCCAAACTGCTGCTGCTGTCGCTGCTTGGCGTCCTGGTTGCCCTCGTCGTCTTCGGAACGCTCCGGATCGAACGCTCGATGTGGATCACAAGGATGATTGACAGGCTGGCCGACACCTCAGCCCAAATCCGCATACGACTGTCGATGCTGCTCGTGGTCGGCCTGGGCGCCGTGGCCACCCATCTAGGGTTCGAGGCGATACTCGGCGCTTTCATCGCCGGGGCGATCCTTCGCCTGGTCGACGCGGATGCCGAACACAAGCACCCGCTGTTCCACCCGAAACTCGATGCCATCGGCTATGGCTTCCTCATCCCGGTCTTCTTCGTCACCAGCGGGCTCACATTCAACCTGTCGGTGCTGTTCTCGAGCGCCTCCACCTTGCTGCGGGTGCCGCTCTTCCTGCTGGCACTGCTGGCCGTGCGCGGATTGCCCGCCGTCCTCTACCGGTCCGCCCTGGCCAGCATCCGCGATGTCGCCGCTGTAGGGCTGCTCCAGGCGACGTCGCTGCCCTTCATCGTCGCCGCCACCACCATCGGGCTTCAGTTGCACGCCATCAGGCCGGCCAACGCGGCTGCACTCGTCGCCGCAGGGCTTTTCAGCGTCATCATCTTCCCCGTCATCTCGCTGCAGTTGCTGCGATCGTCAGCCAAAGGGCCGCGGGGACAACTGTGCGCGGGTAAGCCGCGGCAGCCTGACCATTCATCGTGATCGGTCATGGGCTGCCGCCCATCCGGTCGATGAAGTAATCCATGTCAATGTTCCATTTTCCGCCCCATGCCGCCACATCTTCGCGGTCAATCAGGTCGGGCAGGTCGTGCAGGGCCGCTTCGGCCATCTCGGTCAGACCTGCCCGCCGCAACAGGTCAACCACGTGCTGCCTGGAGAGTTGCATGACGATCACCGAACCCTCACCTGTGCGTGACGGGCCCAGGTCAAAGCCGGCCAGCGCGGTGCCCGGGCGTAGCCCTCGCCGGGGTCGTCGGTGGCATCCACGCCGACGATGAGGAATCTCGTCATGGCGAACCTCCTTCGCCGCGGGCCGCGGGCAAGTCCGCCGCTATCCGCATTATGCTTACTATATTGACAGTAGGCTCTCTCTTATCAATAGTCAACAGGTAGGATGACCGCGTGAGCCGAGCCAGCTACCACTCGCCCCGCCGGCAGCAGGCCGCCGCCGCCACCCGGGAGGCGATCATCGAGGCGGCGCAGGAGCTGTTCGCCACCCAGGGATACGCGCGCACCACCGTGGCCCAGATCGCCGAGGCCGCACAGGTCGCGGCGAACACCGTCTACACCAGCGCCGGCGGCAAGCCCCAGCTCCTGGCGGCCATCACCGAACGCGGCGCCGGCGACCCCGGCGTAGCCGAAACGCTCACCGCCGCCGCCCGGGCCACCGACCCTGCCGAGGTCATCCGGCTGACCGCCGCCGGAACCCGCCGGGTCAACCAGAAGCACGCCCAGGCCGTCGCCATCCTGCTCGACAGCGCCCCGGCCGACCCGGCGGCGGCCGAGATGCTCCGGGTCACCGTGCGCCGCTACCGCGACGCCCTCGCCGCCCTGGCCCGGCGACTGGAAGACCTGGACGCGGCCGACCCGTCCGGCCCGAACAAGGCCGCCGACGTCTTCTGGTACCTCTTCGGCTGGACGTCCTGGCGGACCCTCACCACCGACCTCCAGTGGAGCTGGGACGAGGCCGAGCAGTGGCTGGCGCAGCGGGGCATCGACGCGCTGCTACAGCGGGACTGCGCTCGGCCCGAGTCCAGGGCCGATCACGCACCGTCAGCGGATATCAGGCAGTAGGAGCCGAGGTAAAGAGGTTGAGTCCCAGCGCTTCCGACAGGTACCTGGTGATGCGTTGCCCCCGCACGCTGTTGCCTGCTGCATCGAGCGGCGGGGAGAATGTGCCCAGGCCGCCCTTGCCCGGCGACACGGTCACGATGCCCCCGGCGACCCCGCTCTTACCGGGCAGGCCCACGTCATAGAGCCACTGGCCGGAATGCTCGTAGAGGCCGGCCGTGGCCAGCACGGCAAGCACTCGCTTGCAGTAGCGGGTGTCGATGGCTTGCTCACCGGTCATCGGGTTCACCCCGCCGTTCGCCAGGGTGGCCCCCATCACGGCAAGGTCCCGCGCGCTCACCCGCACCGAACACTGGCGGGTGTAGACGTCGGTGGCGAGATCGGGATCGCAGTACATGCGACCGTAGCCGTCAAGGAGGTGGGCGATACCCCGATTGCGGTCGTTGGTCGCCGTCTCAGACGCGTAGACGTCATCGTCCATCACCAATCGACGCCCGGCGAATCGCGACATCGCGGCGACAATGCTCTCGAATTTCTCGTCCGCAGTCGTACCCGGCACGAGGCTCGTGGTGGCCATGGCGCCGGCATTGACCAGAGGGTTCATCGTGCGATCGTCGTTGAGCTCGATGGCCATCACCGAGTTGAAGGGCAGGCCGGTGCTGTTGACGCCTAGTCTCCGGCGCGCCTCCTCATGCCCAAGGGCCTGACAGACCAGGGCGAAGACAAACAGCTTGGAGATGCTCTCGATGGCAAACTCCTGGTCAGAGTCGCCAATCGAGAACAGCCGCCCCTGAACCCCGGCAACGCATACGCCGAAAGCGTCCGGCGAGGCCGCGGCCAGGGCAGGTATGTAGTCCGCGACTGCCCCCTCGTTGAGATGGAGATAGCGCTCGTACCCGGCGGTGACGAGAGCCCGGACGTCAGTGTCGGGCGGAAGCACCCCAGTCGATACTCGTTCGGTCTCAGGGCGGTCGTCGGGCACAGGATCGTGATCCATGTTCATCCCTTGATTGGTAAGCGCGGGCCGGCCTCCACCCCATGGTCAGGCTCGACCGGACCGATGGTATCGGCCGGCCGCACAGGCAGACACCGGAGCACCCGGGGCCGGTCAGCGTCCGGGCTGACGGGAGGCCCAGTGTGCAGCGGTGAGGTGGTAGGCGAGCAGCAGGACCACGAGGACGACCATGATCACGGTGCTCACCGGCAGGGTGAGGACGGGAGTGGCCGCGGCGGCCGCCAGAATCAGGGCGGCGGTGAGGAGCGTCAGCCACAGCACCGAGGGTTCGCCGTCGCTGCGGGCGCCGAGCAGGGCCAGCACGACGATGTAGATCGCGACCGGGATGGCCACGGTGAAGGCCGCGAACGCCGGGCTGACGCGGGTGCCGTGGAGGAGGGTGCCGATCGCGATCTGAAGTCCGGCGCCGAGGGCCGCGACCGCGGCGAAGATCAGGTAGTGGCACAGCGCCCACGCGAACGTCCAGGGCAGCGATCGCCTGATTTCCTCGGCGGCGGAGTACTTGAAATACGACCACCACAGCGCGAAAACCAGCAGCAGCCCGGCGGCTGCCACTGTGAGCAGCCCGGGCGAGGCCCGGCTGTGGTCCACCGCCTGCTGGACTGCGGCGGCGATCGCGGCGACGACCTCCCCCAGCACGATGATGGTGAACCCGCCGTACCGTTCGGTGATATGGCCCGGATGCCAGGGTGTGGGCCGGCCGCGAAATTCGGCCCAGACCGGTATCGCCAGCTCGGCGGCCGCCAGTACGAAGAAGACGGCCGGCCGGACCGGCTCGGGCAGGTAGAGCCAGCCGATCCAGCACAGCTGGAGCACGGCGATGCCTGCCGCATACCGCAGCGTGCCGGCGCGGCCTTCAGGATGGCCACGGGCGGCGCGTAGCCACTGGGCCACCATCGCCAGCCGCATGATCACGTAGCCGGCCACGGCCGTGCCGAAGTTAAAGCGGGCGAAGGCGGCCGGGATCCCGGCCGCGAAGACCAGCACCCCCGCCATCTGCAGCAACGTCAGCAACCGGTAGGGCACGTCGTCGGTGTCGTAAGCGGAGGCGAACCACGTGAAGTTCACCCACGCCCACCACAAAGCGAAGAAAACCGCCGCGTAGCCCACCAGCGCGTGGCCCGCGTGCCCCTGCGCCAGCGCGTCCCGCAGCTCGATGCCCGCCCGCGCCACCGCTACCACGAACGTCAGGTCAAACAGCAGCTCCAGCGGGGTGGAGCCACGATGCTCCTCGCCGGGATCGCGACCGGACATCCGCCGCACCCACGGCCGCGGGCGCGACGCGAGCTCGCTCATCCCGCATCACCGGCACAGGTAGAAGTGAACGTCATGGCCACGTTCTACCAGCCTGGCTCCGGCTGGCCCCGGCCCGCGATGTATCTGCCGAGGGGGCTTCGCATCTATACGGAGAACTCTCCCGTACGGGGCGGGAGAGCGAACGAAGGGTCTACCTCAATGCGTCGCATCCGATCACTCATTACACGGACACCAGCCCTGGTCATCTCGATACTCGCGGTCGCCCTGTCACTCGGCGGCGGCGCCTATGCGTCTGCCCAGGCCATCGGCCACAGCGACGCCGGACACTCCGGCAACGCCCCAGCCGTCAAGCACGTCGTCCGGGCCGGCCCCAGCGCCGCCGCCTCGTCGGGGGTCCAGTGGAGCACCCTGACCCTGATCAACGGCTGGCACTCGGAGAACTCGGTGTACCAGACGGGCAACCCCAAGGCGGCCGTGCAGGGCGGCATCGTCTACCTGTCGGGGTCACTGGCCCAGTCCTTCTCGGGCAGTGACACTTTCACCGTCCTGGCGCCGTCGTTCCGGCCTACCCACAACCTGTACATCACCGTCTACACCAACGGTGGCACCCAGGGAAGCCTCTACATCGGCCACGACGGGACGATGGAGGCGTTCTCGTCCACCGCGTGCGGATCGCTCACCACCTCCGAGTGCTTCACGTCGCTGGCCACCGTCTCCTACCCGATCAACTCCTAGCCCTGAGCGATGACGGCCGCCATCCGCTGAGCGGATGGCGGCCGTCGGGCTGCTCCGGTCGGCGGCCCAGCGACGGTTGTCACGGACCCTGGCATGACCGGGTGAGGTCCTGGCCGCAGTGCCAGCGCTCGGCGGCCGACGACGCTGACCGGCTGAAAACCAGGTGCGGGCCGCGGTCGCCGATCGCCATCATGGGGCATGCCGTGGACGATCAGCGAAGACCTTGACGAGTTCGCCGGCCAGGCCGGCCCGTTCCTGCGGCAGCAGCCCGCGCGGAACACGGTCGAGCTGACCGTCATCGAGACGCTGCGCGCGACCGGGCCGGATACATTCGGCCAGGATGCGCCCTGGTTCGGCTGGTGGCAGCCGTCCGGCGGACCGGTGGCGGGCACCTGCCTGCAGACACCGCCGTTCCCTTTGCTGCTCGCCGGCGCGCCGGAGCAGGCGGTGGCCGAACTGGCGGCGAGCCTTGCGGCGTCCGGCCGGCCGCTTCCCGGGGTGAACGCCAGCGCGGCGGCCGCTGGCCAGTTCGCTGGCCACTGGCGGGCACGGACCGGGGCCACGGCCGTCGAGCACATGCGGAACCGGCTGTACCGGCTGGGCGAGCTGGTCCCGCCGCGGCAGGCTCCGCCGGGGCAGGCACGGGTGGCGGGCGACGCCGACCAGGATCTGCTGGTGGCCTGGTTCCGCGCCTTCGGGCGGGAAGTGCCGGTCGTGGCCGACCGCGATCGGGTGCGGGCGATCCGGGACCGGATTGGCTACGGCGGGCTGATGCTGTGGGAGGCGAATGGGGTGCCGGTGTCGATGGCGGGGCTGAGCCGCCAGGTGGCGGGCATGACCCGGGTCGGCCCCGTGTACACGCCGCCCGGGCTGCGGTGCCATGGCTACGCCGGCGCGGTGACCGCGGCGGTCAGCCAGGCCGCGCTGGACGCCGGAGCCGCCGAGGTGCTGCTGTTCACCGACCTGGCCAATCCGACCAGCAACTCCCTCTACCAGCACCTGGGCTACCATCCCGTCGAAGACCGCGTCGTCCTGTCCTTCGCCGCCGATTCCCCCTGATCACTTCCACCGTGCACGGCTGCGATCAAATTCCGGGGTGGATTGTCCCCGGTTCGGTGGTCGGAACGTGCTCAAGGTCGGATCACTCTGCGGGCGTGAGGTGCGGGCCGGAGAGGGTGACGGCGTCCAGGTCGGTGACGTAGCCCGGGCCGAACGCGGTGGACGGCGTGTGGAAGCCGGGCGGCACCGAATCGAGCCGGGTGATCGCCCGGACCACCGAGTCGGCGGTCAGCGCGTAGGCGTTCGGCGCACGCAACGTCGCCTGCGCGGTCCGGTCACCGGCGCTGGTCCGGCCCCACACTTCGCTCCTGGACCGGGCCCGCCGCCGCTCGCCTGGCCCGGCGGCCCGCCCCGCCACGGCCTCGGCCAGCTGCCGCACCGGGCCCAGCCGCAGCAGCTGGTTCAGGCGAAGCGCCTGCCCGGCTCGCAGCGCGCCGCCCGGCACAGCCGTATAGGTGGTGATGGTGCCGATGCCGGTCGAGTGGTACGCGGTGCTCACGTCGCCCCACGGCACCGATACGACCGTCCGCGGGCCGCTGGGGAACTGGGCGCGGATCGTCCGCCAGCCGAACGGGACCTCGGTGATCACCCCATCGATCCTGGCCCGCCCGCCTTGCCCCATGCCCTGCACGGCGGTCTTCGCGGTACCCGGGCTCGGCCCGCCGCCCGCCATGAACGCCAGGTCCAGACGGTCGGCGCCGGGCAGCGCCTCGGCCAGCAGGGCCGCCAGGCAGTCGGTCGGGACGACGTCGAACCCGGCTCCGGGCAGCAGGACGCTGCCCGCCGCCCGGGCGCGGTCGCCCAGGCCGTGCAGTTCCTCGAACACGTCGATCTCGCCGGTGACGTCGAGGTAGTGCACTCCGGCGTTCACGCACGCCCGCGCCATCGGGCCCGCGGTCGCGATGAACGGGCCCGCGCAGTGCGCCACCGCGCTCACCCCGTCCAGACCGCGCCGGATCGCATCGGGATCGTCCAGCGCGAACCGGCGGGATTCGAGGCCGAGTTCGCGGGCCAGTGCTCCGACCTTCTCGGCCGAGCGGCCGGCCAGCACCGGGCGCTCGCCCCGGGCCGCGGCCAGCCGGGCCACCAGCGTGCCCGTGTACCCGTTCGCCCCGTACAGCAGCCACGTCATCGCCCGCTCCTTCCCGTTACCACCGATAACCGGGTGGTTCTCATCCCCGGCGCAGATAGCATCTGTGCACGGGTCGCCGGCAGGCCGGCCCGGCAGCCGTCGTGACAACCAGGGAGTCAGCCGTGTCCGCCAGTCAGCTTCGCATCACCCTCGCAGGCAGCGAGCATGTGGTCGAGGCGGGCACGACGGCGGGCGAGGCATTGATGAGCCCGAACGGCGCTGCGGTCAGCGCCGCGGCCGGGCCGGACACCCCCGGTGGGCAGATGAACGCGAGCCCGGCGACCGGCGACGGCGCAGGTGCCGTGATCGCGGCGCGGGTCAACGGCGATCTGCGGGATCTGGCGTACCGGCTGACCGCCGGCGACGTGGTCGAGCCGGTGCGCGCCGCAAGTCCCGAGGGCCGGTCGATCCTGCGCCACTCGACCGCGCACGTGCTCGCCCAGGCGGTACAGCAGCTGTGCCCGGACGCGAAGCTGGGCATCGGGCCGCCGGTCGAGAACGGGTTCTATTACGACTTCGACGTGGCGGAGCCGTTCGGGCCCGATGATCTTAAGGCCATCGAGCAGCGGATGCGCCAGATCGTGAAGCAGGGCCAGCGATTCTCCCGGCGCGTCGTCAGTCCTGACGAGGCGCGCGCCGAACTGGCACTCGAGCCGTACAAGCTCGAGCTGATCGGGCTGAAGGGTCCCAGCGGCGAGGAGTCGGTCGAGGTCGGCGGGCACGAGCTCACCATGTACGACAACCTCGACCGCCGCACCGGCCAGACGGTCTGGACCGACCTGTGCCGCGGCCCGCACCTGCCTACCACCAAGGACATCCCGGCATTCAAGCTGATGCGCACCGGCGGCGCGTACTGGCGGGGGAGCGAGCACAACCCGCAGCTGCAGCGGATCTACGGCACCGCGTGGGAGTCGCGCGAGGCGCAGGATCAGTACCTGCACCTGCTCGAGGAGGCCGAGCGGCGCGACCACCGGCGGCTGGGCACCGAGCTCGACCTGTTCTCGTTCCCGGCAGAGATCGGCAGCGGGCTACCCGTCTTCCACCCCAAGGGCGGCACCGTCCGCCGGATCATGGAGGACTACTCGCGGCAGCGCCACATCGAGGCCGGCTACGAGTTCGTGAACAGCCCGCACATCACCAAGTCGGAGCTGTTCGAGACCTCCGGGCACCTCGGCTGGTTCAAGGAGAACATGTTCCCGCCCATGCACCTGGAGGGCGCGGACTACTACCTCAAGCCGATGAACTGCCCGTTCCACATCCTGATCTACCGGTCCCGCGGACGGTCCTACCGTGAGCTGCCGCTGCGGCTGTTCGAGTTCGGCACCGTGTACCGGTACGAGAAGTCCGGGGTCGTGCACGGGCTGACCCGGGTGCGCGGGCTGACCATGGACGACGCGCACATCTTCTGCACCCGCGAGCAGGTGGGCGCCGAGCTGAAGAGCCTGCTGAGGTTCGTGCTCGACCTGCTGCGCGACTACGGGCTGGCCGACTTCTACCTGGAGCTGTCCACCCGGGACGAGGCCAAGGAGAAGTTCGTCGGCAGCGACGAGGACTGGGCGCACGCCACCGAGATGCTCGCCGAGGCGGCGCAGGAGTCCGGGCTGGAACTGGTGGACGACCCGGGCGGGGCCGCGTTCTACGGCCCGAAGATCTCGGTGCAGGCCCGCGACGCCATCGGCCGCACCTGGCAGCTGTCCACCATCCAGCTCGACTACAACGAGCCCAAGCGGTTCGGCCTGGAGTACCAGGCCGCGGACGGCTCCCGGCAAGAGCCGATCATGATTCACCGGGCGCTGTTCGGATCCATTGAGCGGTTCTTCGGCATCCTGACCGAGCACTACGCCGGGGCCTTCCCTCCGTGGCTGGCGCCGGTGCAGGTGGTCGGCATCCCGATCGCCGACGCGCATGTGCCCTACCTGGAGGAGGTGGCGGCGCGGCTGCGCGAGCACGGGATCCGGGTCGAGGTGGACGCGGGCGACGAGCGGATGCAGAAGAAAATCCGCACCGCGCAGCGGCAGAAGGTGCCCTTCATGCTGCTCGCGGGCGACGCCGACGTGGCCGCCGGGGCGGTGTCGTTCCGGTTCCGGGACGGGTCGCAGCGCAATGAGGTGCCGGTGGCCGAGGCGATCGAGCAGATCGTGAACGCGGTGCGCGACCGCGTGCAGGTCTGACCGGGGCGGGCCGGCCGGCAGCGCCTATGCTGCACCCATGCCTAGCACTCCGCCACCCGGCGCTTCCCCGCAGGGCGGAGCCGGCGTCCCCGACGGCTTCGAGCGGCTCTGGATGCCGCACCGGATGGCCTACATCAAGGGCGGCGGCGAAACGCACGGGCAGGGCGCGAAGACGGGCGCGCGGCCCGAGGACAGCTGCCCCTTCTGCCGGGCGCCGGGACTGCCCGACGACGAGGGGCTGGTGGTCGCCCGCGGGGAGCTGATCTACACCGTGCTCAACCTCTACCCGTACAACGGCGGGCACGTCATGGTCTGCCCCTACCGGCACGTCGCCGACTACGTCGATCTCACCGAGCCCGAGACCGCGGAGCTCGCCGCGCACACCAAGCGTGCGATCCGCGCCCTGCGCGGGGCCTCCGGCGCGCAGGGCTTCAACGTCGGCATGAACCTGGGCGGCGTGGCCGGCGCCGGCATCGCCGCCCACCTCCACCAGCACGTGGTCCCCAGATGGGGCGGCGACACCAACTTCATGCCGGTAGTCGGCCGCACCAAGGTCCTCCCCGAGCTCCTCGCCGACACCCGCAAACTCCTAGCCGAAGCCTGGCCCTCCGACTAAGCCGCCCGCCCGCCCGTGCCGTGCCGTTCCCGGTGCTCGCGCAGGGGCCGCCGCTCGCCCGAGCCCGGCGAGGGTGCCTGCGGCGTTCGCGGCGCCGACGTTAAGCCCCGCAGTCGGCAGAGCGAACGCCGCAGGCACCCGCCACCCCAGCCGGCTCAACTACCGGCCGCGTCCTTCGCCACCTTCTCCGCGAGGTGCGACGGCAGCGGCTCGTGCCGCAGGTAGCTGCGGCTGAACGAGCCTGTGCCGTGCGACAGCGACCGCAGGTCGACCGCGTACCTGAGGATCTCGAGCTCGGGAATCTCCGCCTTCACCAGCGTGCGCCCGGACCCGACCGGCTCGGTGCCGATCACCCGGCCGCGCCGCGACGACAGGTCGGACATGATGCCGCCCACGTAGTCGTCGGCGACCAGGACCGACACCTCGTCCACCGGTTCGAGCAGCACGCCCTTCGCCTTGTCCACGGCGTCCCGCAGCGCGGCCCGGCCGGCCTTCTGGAACGCCATGTCGGAGGAGTCCACCGAGTGCGCCTTGCCGTCGAAGAGGGTGACCCGGATATCGACCATCGGGTATCCGGCGATGACCCCCTGCTCCATCTGCGCCCGCAGGCCCTTCTCCACCGAGGGGATGAACTGCCGGGGGACCACGCCGCCGACGATCTTGTCCACGAACTCGAACCCGGACCCCGACAGAAGCGGCTCGATCTCGATGCGGGCGATGCCGTACTCGCCGTGGCCGCCGCTCTGCTTGACGTTGCGGCCCAGCCCCTCGGCCTTGCCCGCCACCGTCTCCCGCAGCGGCACCTTGACGTCGATCTTCTCGACGGCCACCCCGTACCGGCTGGACAGCCGGTCGAGCACCAGGTCGGCGTGCGCCTCGCCCATGGTCCACAGCACGAGCTGGTGGGTGTCGGCGTTATTCTCCAGCCGCAGCGTCGGGTCCTCGGCTACCAGCCGCCCCAGGGCCTGCGACATCTTGTCCTCGTCCGCCTTGGACTTGGCGGTGATCGCGATCGGCAGCAGCGGCTCGGGCACCGACCACGGCTCCATCAGCAGCGGGCGGGACGGGTCGGAGAGCGTGTCGCCGGCCTCGGCCGTGCCGAGCTTGGCCACCGCGCATATATCACCCGCGACGCACTGCGCGGCCGGCTGCTGCTGCTTGCCGAGCGGCGTGGTGAGCGCGCCGACGCGCTCGTCGGCGTCGTGGTCGGCGTGGCCGCGCTCGGCCATCCCGTGCCCGGAAACGTGCACGGTCGCATCCGGCCGCAGCGTGCCGGAGAACACGCGGACCAGGCTGATCCGTCCCACGTACGGGTCGGAGGTGGTCTTCACCACCTCGGCGAGCAGGGGGCCCTTCGGATCGCTGGACAGGCCGCTGACCGGCTTGCCGTCGAGCGTGGTGACCGGGGGCAGCGGATGCTCGCTGGGCGACGGGAACGCCTCGGTCATGATCTCGAGCAGCTCTTCCAGGCCGATCCCGCGGCCGGCCGCGGTAGCCAGCACCGGGTAGAAGCTGCCCAGCGCCACCGCCTTCTCGAGGTCCTCGATGAGCACCTTGGGATCGATCTCCTCGCCGGACAGGTACCTGTCCATGAGGGTCTCGTCCTCGCTCTCCTGGATGATCCCCTCGATGAGCTCGCTGCGGAGCTCCTCCATCCGGCCGGCGTATTCGGGCTCGGGATCGCGCTCGGTGCGGGTATCGCCCGAGTAGTCATAGAAGCGCTGGGAGAGCAGCCCGATCAGGCCACGGGGCATCCCGTCGTCCCCGGTTACGGGCAGGTACAGCGGCGCCACCGACTCGCCGAACGCGTCCCGGCACGCGGCCAGGGCCTCGTCGAAGTCGCCTCGCTGGTGATCGATCTTGGTGATGACCACGGCCCGCGGCATCCCCACGCCGGCGCACTCCTCCCAGAGCATCCGGGTCAGGCCGTCGAGGCCGTCTGCCGCCGAGACGGCGAATATCGCCGCGTCCGCCGCCCGCAAGCCCGCCCGCAGGTCGCCGGTGAAGTCGGCGTAACCGGGCGTATCGAGCAGATTGACCTTGATTCCCCCGTGGGTCAGCGGCGCCAGAGACAGATTGACCGAGCGCTGCTGCCTGACCTCCACCTCGTCGTAGTCGCTGACCGTGGTGCCATCCTCGACCCGTCCCGCGCGCTGGATGACCCCGGTGTGAACGAGCAGCGCCTCCACGAGCGTGGTCTTGCCCGCGCCCGAATGGCCGACCAGCGCGACGTTCCTTACGCCGCCCGGGCTTGTCTGGCCGGCCGCCTGCGCACCGCCCGCGGCTCCCGCACCTGTCTTGTCCGCCACTCGCGTCGCCTCCTGTTAAGTCTGGTCTGGTGTCCTGCACAACCACCCTTTACCTGTCGGCCGCCCGCCACAACCCCTAGGCCTTAATCGCGGGGCGTAAGAGGTGTAAGAGGCCAGGCTGCCGCGGTGGCGAGGACCGGGCCGGCCGCGCACGACAGTAGTATCGGACGGCCATGCTGAACGCTGTTCGCCCCACCCTCGACCGGGTCCTGAACCCGGTCGGCCGGGCGCTTGCCCGCACGCCGATCACGCCGAACGCGCTGACGGTGATCGGCACCCTCGGCGTCTCGGCGGGGGCGCTGGCCCTGTTCCCGATCGGCGAGCTGTTCGCCGGCACGATGGTCTGCTGGTTCTTCACGTTCGCCGACATGCTGGACGGGACCCTGGCCCGGATCAAGGGGACCAGCGGCCCGTGGGGGGCGTTCCTCGACTCCACGCTGGACCGGGTGGCGGACGCGTCGGTCTTCGCTGGGCTCACGCTATGGTTCCTGCTCGGCGGCCGGGACAAGCTGCTGGCCGGAGTGACGCTGTTCTGCCTGGTCTCGGGGGCGCTCGTGTCGTACGCCAAGGCGCGCGCCGAGGGGCTCGGCTACCGCTGCGACGTCGGCATAGCCGAACGCACCGAGCGGCTGCTGATCGCCCTGGTGGCGGCCGGCCTGTCCGGCCTGGGCGTGCCTTACGTGCTGCCGATCGGGCTGTGGAGCCTGGCCGTGCTGAGCACCGTGACGTTCGGGCAGCGCGTGTTCGCGGTGCGGCGGGCGATTATGGCCGGAGAGCGCAGGGAGAGGTAATGCCGACGTCCAGCGAGCGCCTGATCGGCCTGGGGTACACCCTCGGCTGGAAGCTGATTTGCCGGGTGCCCGAGTCGTGGGCCCGCTCGGTGTTCATGGCCGCCGCCGACATCGCCTGGCGCAGGCAGGGGCCGCGGGTGCAGGTACTCGAGGGGAACCTGCGCCGGGTGATCGGGCCCGAGGCCACGGGCAAGCAGTTGCGCGCCCTGTCCCGCGAGGGGATGCGGTCGTACGCCCGGTACTGGCTCGAGGTGTTCCGGCTGCCGGTGATCAGCCGGGAGCGGATTCTCGGGGACATGCGCTGCACCGGCGAGGAGCAGACGGCGTTCGCGCACCTGGCCGCGGGCCGGGGGGTGATCTTCGCGCTACCGCACATGGGTAACTGGGAGCACGCGGGAGCCTGGATCGTGGCCCGCGGCGCGCACGGCTTCACCACGGTGGCCGAGCGGCTCAAGCCCGACTCGGTCTACGACAAGTTCGTCGCCTTCCGGGAGAGCCTGGGCATGGAGGTACTGCCGGCCACCGGCGGCGTGAGCAGGTTCGGCGTGCTCGCCCAGCGGCTGAGGGCCGGCCGCCTGGTGTGCCTGCTGGCCGACCGGGACGTCACCGGCGGCGGCGTCGAGGTGGAGTTCTTCGGCGAGAAGGCCAGGATGATGAGCGGGTCCGCGGCACTGGCGGTGCAGACCGGCGCGGCCCTGATGCCTGTCACACTGTGGTATGAGGGCTCATGCTGGGGAGCCCACATCCACGAGGAGATTCCGGTGCCGGGCGAGGGATCCAGGCAGGAGAAGATCGCGGTGATGACGCAGCAGCTGGCCGAGGTGTTCCAGGCCGGGATTACCGCGCACCCGCAGGACTGGCACATGCTGCAGCGGGTGTTCACCAGCGATCTCGACCCGGCCCGGCTGGCGGCATCGGTAGCGAAGGCGAACGCCGCCGCGGCGGCGGACGGATCAGATCCGGCGGACGGCCCATGAGAATCGGCATCGTCTGCCCGTATACCTGGAACGTCCCCGGCGGGGTGCAGCAGCACGTCAGGGACCTGGCCGAGACGCTCATCGATCTCGGCCACCACGTCTCGGTGATCTCCGCCGCCGACGACGACGTTCCGCTGCCCGCCTACGTGGTTCCCGCCGGGCGGGCGGTGCCTGTCCCCTACAACGGCTCGGTGGCCAGGCTGTCGTTCGGCTTCGTGTCCGCGAGCCGGGTGCGCCGGTGGATCCGGGACGGAGACTTCGACGTGCTGCACGTGCACGAGCCCGCGGCGCCGAGCCTGTCCTTGCTCGCCTGCTGGATCGCCACCGGACCGATCGTCGCCACCTTCCATACCGCCAACCCGCGCTCTCGCGTGCTGCACGCCGCCGAGCCCGTGCTGCAGTCCGCGCTGGAAAAGATCAGCGCCAGGATCGCCGTGTCCGAGGCCGCTCGCCGGACGCTGGTCGAGCACCTGGGCGGCGACGCGGTCCTCATCCCGAACGGGGTCGCGATACGCAGGTTCGCGAAGGCCGATCCGCTGCCGGGCTGGCCCGGCCCGGGCGGAGCACTCGGTTTCCTCGGCCGGTTCGACGAGCCGCGCAAGGGCCTGCCGATCCTGCTGCGGGCGTTCGATGAGATGGCACGGCAGCGGCCGGGCCTGCGGCTGCTCATCGCGGGGCGCGGTGACACCGACGACGTGCTCGACCGGGTCGACGCCGGGGTGCGGGACCGGGTGGTCATGCTCGGCATGGTGAGCGAGGAAGACAAGGCGCGCGTGCTGCACTCGGTGGACGTGTTCTGCGCGCCCAACACCGGCGGGGAGAGCTTCGGGATCGTGCTGGCCGAGGCGATGGCGGCGGGCGCGCCGATCGTCGCCAGTGACATCGAGGCGTTCCGCAAGGTGCTGCGCGGCGGCCAGGCGGGCGGGCTGTTCGCGGTGGGGGACCCCGGCGACCTGGCCCGGGCGGCCGGGCGGCTGCTCGACGACCCGCAGCGGCGGGCCAGCCTGTCGGCCGCTGCCGCGGACGCGGTCCGGGCCTACGACTGGCCGGTGGTGGCCCGGGACGTGGTGCGGGTGTACGAGACGGTGGTCTCGGGCGCGAGCCAGGTCCGGGTGGCGGCGGTGGCGGCTCGCGGCCGGTGATGCGCAGTGCTTGACATCTTTCTGGTCACCGCGATCGTGGTGCTGCTGGCCGTCTACGTGTCCTGGCGGGCCGGCAGGCTGGACCGGCTGCACGCCAGGCTCGAGGCGGCCCGGGCCGCGCTGGACGCGGCGCTGCTGCGGCGCAACTGCGTCGCGGCCGAGCTGGCCTCCTCCGGGCTGCTCGACCCGGCCACGAGCGTGCTGCTGGCCGGGGCCGCGCACGACGCCAGGGCCGGGACGCGGCAGCGCGAACAGGCCGAAAGTGACCTGTCCCGCGCGCTGCGCGCGGCGTTCGGCCAGCCGGACTTCCGCGCCTCGCTGGACGGCGGCCAGGGTGCGGAGGATCTGCTCGCCGAGCTGGAGGGGGCCGCGCACCAGGTCTTCCTGGCCAGGAAGTTCTACAACGAGGCGGTGTCCGCGGTCATCTCAGCCCGCCGCCGCTTCCTGGTCCGGGCGCTGCGGCTGGCCGGGCGGGCACCGGCGCCCGAGTTCTTCGAGATCGACGACTCGCTGGTCGAGCCCGCCGCTGACGGTGCCGACATGCCGCGCCTGACCGGCTGACGGCCAGGCGCGGCGCGTCGGTTATCTAGTCCGGATATCTAGGAGTGCTTCCAGGTAGTGAGGAAGGCATTCTTCTTCGTGCCGGTGAGCGCCCCGGTCAGGATCTGCAGCACCTTCTTGGCGGTCTGCATGTTGATCGCCTGGTTCGGGGTCACCGAACCAAGGGGCTTACCGCTCACGGCACCCGAGCTGAACGAGATCTTGCCGAAGTTGGCGACTGGCAGCTGCTTTCCCGTGCTCGAGACGAGGGAATCGTCGATGACCAGTTCCTCGAGGGCTGCCGCGCCCTTTCCGGACTTCGTGAACGTGAAGGTGTGACCGGCGGTCAGGTCGGCGATCGTCGCCGTCGTTTTGGTTGCGGACGTAGTGACGGTCGCCTTCATCAGATCACCGACATGCAACGCATGCGTGCTGTTCGCCGGGGTGTTGTCCACGGTCACTGTCGCTGCCGCGGCGGGGGCCCCGCTCACGCACTCCAGCAAGACACCCGCGGCGCTATCCTTCTGGCTGCTGCTGGTGCCCGTGACCATGGCGCTCAACGGTGCGATGCCAGCCGCGGTGCTCGTGCATTTGAGTGTCGGTATCTTGAATTCCGAGGTCACGCTGGTGGCTGTCTTCGGCCCGAATATCCACCCTCCGAATCCCGTGTTGGTTGCGTTCGCCAGGCTGGCGGACCTCACCCCGGCGGACAGGGGAAGCCTGGCGGACGGCCCGCTGCTGGCCAGAGCGGGGACGGCGGCGCTCATCAGGAGAACGAGCGATCCCAGGACGGCAACGCCCGTTCCGGCTTTTCGTACAGTGCGCATCGGCAGACTCCTTCTTGATCTGTCGCCCATTGGCAGCCGCCCCCGCAGTTTCTCCCAGCACCGTGGCGCGGTCAACGTCCCGTTAACCATTGGCCAGACCCGCGAGTTGGCGCCCGGAACTACGATGTGAGGAGCAGCCATCAGTGATCAAGTGAGGTTCTAACCGTGTCTGTCACCAGTTCCGCACCCACCTCTGCAGGCGACGCGCAGCGTGGCGGGGTGCAGCATTCGGGCAGCACGCCGCGCACCGGGACCGCGCGGGTCAAGCGGGGCATGGCCGAGATGCTCAAGGGCGGCGTGATCATGGACGTGGTCACCGCCGAGCAGGCAAAGATCGCCGAAGACGCCGGCGCGGTCGCGGTGATGGCGCTGGAGCGGGTGCCTGCCGACATCCGCGCCCAGGGCGGCGTGGCCCGGATGAGCGACCCCGACATGATCGGGCAGATCATCGAGGCGGTGTCCATCCCGGTCATGGCCAAGTGCCGGATCGGCCACTTCGTCGAGGCCCAGGTGCTGCAGGCCATCGGCGTGGACTACATCGACGAGTCCGAGGTGCTCACACCGGCCGACGAGGCTCACCACGTGGACAAGTGGAAGTTCACGGTGCCGTTTGTCTGCGGGTCCACCAACCTGGGCGAGGCGCTGCGCCGGATCGCCGAGGGCGCGGCGATGATCAGGTCGAAGGGCGAGGCCGGCACCGGCAACGTCGTCGAGGCGACCAGGCACATGCGCCAGATGGGCGCGGAGATCCGCAGGCTGGCCGCGCTGTCGCCGGACGAGCTCTACTCGGCGGCCAAGGATCTGCAGGCGCCCTACGAGCTTGTGGCCGAGGTCGCGGCGGCGGCCAGGCTGCCCGTCGTGCTGTTTACCGCGGGCGGGATCGCCACCCCGGCGGACGCCGCGATGATGATGCAGCTCGGTGCCGAAGGGGTGTTCGTGGGGTCGGGCATCTTCAAGTCCGGCGACCCGGCCGCCCGGGCGGCCGCGATCGTCAAGGCCACCACGTTCTACGAGGACCCCGAGGTGATCGCCAAGGTGTCCCGCGGGCTGGGCGAGCCGATGGTGGGCATCAACCTGGACACGCTGCCGCCCGAGCAGCACTACGCCGGCCGCGGCTGGTGACGCAGCACCGCGATCCGGCTCCGCCTGGCGCTCGCGCTTGGCCGCTCGTCGGCGTGCTCGCGCTGCAAGGTGACGTCGCCGAGCACCTGCGCGCGCTGGCCGCCGCGGGTGCCGCGGCGGTGCAGGTCCGCAGGCCAGAGCAGCTCGACGAGGTCGACGGCCTGATCATCCCGGGCGGCGAGTCCACCACGATCTGGAAGCTGGCCGTGGCGTTCGACCTGATGGAGCCGGTGCGCAAGCGGATCGAGGCCGGCCTGCCCGCGTTCGGCTGCTGTGCCGGGATGATCATGCTGGCGGACCGGCTGGTCGACGGGATCGACGGCCAGGAGACGTTCGGCGGAATCGATATGGTGGTGCGGAGGAACGCATTCGGCCGTCAGGTTCACTCGTTCGAAAGTGACATCGAGTTGCAGGGAATGGCCGGCCCCCCGCTGCGCGCTGTATTCATCAGGGCGCCGTGGGTAGAGCAGACCGGCCCGGACGTCGAGGTACTCGGCGCCGACGCGAGCACGAGTAGGATCGTCGCGGTCCGCCAGGGGGCACTGCTGGCTACGGCGTTCCATCCTGAGCTGACGCCGGACCTGCGGCTGCACAAGCTCTTTGTCGACATTGTGAAGGAACAAGCATGAGCGGCCACTCCAAGTGGGCAACCACCAAGCACAAGAAGGCCGTCGTCGATGCCAGGCGCGGGAAGCTGTTCGCCAAGCTGATCAAGAACATCGAGGTGGCCGCGCGCACCGGCGGCGGCGACCCGGCGGGCAACCCGACGCTGTTCGACGCGATCCAGAAGGCCAAAAAGAACTCGGTCCCTAACGAGAACATCGACCGGGCCGTCCGCCGCGGCGGGGGCCTGGAGGGCGGCGGCGCAGCCTACGAGGCGGTCACCTACGAGGGGTATGCCCCCGGCGGGGTCGCCGTCCTGGTGCAGTGCCTGACCGACAACAAGAACCGCGCCGCCTCGGACGTGCGCACGGCGCTGACCCGCAACGGCGGGTCGATGGCCGACCCGGGCTCGGTGTCCTATCTGTTCCACCGCAAGGGCGTGGTCATCGCCGGCAAGGGGGGCAGCAACGACGGACTGACCGAGGACGACGTGCTCGCGGCCGTGCTCGACTCGGGCGCGGAAGAGGTCAATGATCTCGGCGATTCGCTCGAGGTGATCAGCGAAGCCGGCGACCTGGTGGCGGTCAGGTCCTCGCTGCAGCAGGCCGGGATCGACTACGACTCGGCCGAGGTGGCCTTCCTGCCGACCATGGAGGTCCCCCTCGACGAAGAGCAGGCCCGGCGGGTGTTCCGGCTGATCGAAGCCATCGAGGATTCAGACGACGTGCAGGACGTCTACGCGAACTATTCGGTCTCCGACGACGTGATGGCCAAGCTCGGCTGAGGTGATGCAGGGCCCCCGAGCTCAGGCCGGCGTGACGATCCGCGCGCTGCAGCCTGATGACGGCTCCGAAGCGCTGTTTGACCTGCGGGTCCGTGCGTTCGGCCTGGTAGCGCCTGGCGCACGCGACCACTGGCTGGCCGAGCAGGAGCCGGCCATCCGGGACGGCAGGTTCCTGGGTGCCTTCGCCGGGCGTCGGCTCGTGGCCGTCGCCCGGTTCCACGACATGACGCAGTGGTGGAACGGGCGCGCCGTGCCGATGGCCGGGGTGGCGGCCGTCATGGTCGCGCCCGAGGAGCGGGGCCGCGGGGTGGGCCGGGCGCTGGTGACAACGCTGCTCGAGGTGATCGCGGCCCGCGGCTACCCGCTGTCGGTGCTGTTCCCCTCCACGCTGCCGATCTACCGCTCGCTGGGCTGGGAGATCGCCGGCACCTCACACGAGGCGGTCATCGCGGCGCACGCGCTGCGCTCGCTGGCGCCGGCCGACGAAGCGGTGCCAGCCGGGCCGGAACCCGAGCCCTTGGGCGAGGTGCGGCGGGCCGGGCCGCAGGACGCCGCCCAGGCCGCCGAGGTGCTCGGCCGGGTCCACGGCGGCGCTCGTGACTGCGGCCCGAACGTGCGCGACGAGCAGTCGCTGCGGCTCGCGTTGGGCAGCGAATCACGGTTCGGGTACCTGGCCGGAGACGGCCTGCTCCTCTATACCTGGCGGGAGGGCCACGACGAGGTCTTCGTGCACCTCGCCGTGGCCGCGTCCGCGCCGACGACCCGCGCGCTCTGGGGCATCGTGGGCTCGCACTGCTGGATCGCCGAAAGGGTCCGCGCCCGGGTCGGCCCGGCCGACCCGGTGTGGTGGCTGGCGCGCGAGCCCGTGGCCGACGCCGTGGATCACGACGACTGGATGCTGCGCGTGGTGGATCCGGCCGCCGCCGTCGCGGCCCGCGGCTTCCCGCCGGCCGCCGAGTTCGCCGTGCGGCTGCATGTCGCCGACGCCGCCCGGCCGGCGAACTCCGGGTTGTGGTGGCTGGAGGTCGGCGAGGGCCGCGGCTCGCTGGTCCGCAAGGACGAGGCGGCAGCCCACGGGAGCGGGATACTGACCCTCGGCGCGCGCGGGCTGGCCGCCCTGTACGCCGGGGCTCCGGTCTCGGCCCTGCGCCGCGCCGGCCTAGCGGCTGGAGGCGACGCGACGGCCGACGCGCTACTCGACGGCGCCTTCGCCGCCACCCCCTTCATGCTCGACCGCTTCTAGGCCGCCCCGGGCCCATCACGCCGGGACAGCGCGCGGGGCGAACGGGGGCGACACGCCGCCCAGGTTCGCTGTCCGGCTCGCCGTCGGCCGATAGCCTGGCAGCCGAACACATGTTCGTGGACAATCCGCGCGAGGCGGGCGGCGCGGTGCTGTGCGATCGGACGGGTGACTATGTCGCGTGCCGGGTGGCGGTGATGCGCGGGCAGCGCGTGATGCGCGTGCTCGGGGTCGACCCCGGGCTGACCAGGTGCGGGCTTGGCGTGGTGGACGGCAAGCCCGGGTCCGCGCTGGCCCTGGTCGAGGGGGGAGTGGTGCGCACCGACGCCGCCGGCGGCATCGGGCCGCGGCTGCTCGCCCTCGAGCAGGAGATCGAGCGCTGGCTGCGCGACTACCGTCCCGACGCGGTGGCGGTCGAGCGCGTGTTCAGCCAGCACAACGTGCGCACCGTGATGGGAACGGCCCAGGCCGGCGCGGTGGCCATCGTGGCCGCGGCGCGGCGCGGCCTGCCGGTGGCCACGTACACGCCCAGCGAGGTCAAGGCCGCGGTGACCGGGAGCGGGCGGGCGGACAAGGCCCAGATGACCGTGATGGTGACCCGGCTGCTGCGGATGGCCGATCCGCCGCGGCCCGCGGATGCGGCTGATGCGCTGGGCCTGGCCATCTGTCATATCTGGCGCGGTGGCGCGCGCCTGCGGATCGCGGCCGCACTGGCCCAGCCGCCGCCGGCTTCGCACGGGCCGGGTGGGACGGCCCTCGCGCCCGGAGGTGCCCGGTGATCGCGCATCTGGACGGCACGGTCAGCGCGCTCGCCCCGGACGGCGCCGTGATCGACGTCGGCGGCGTCGGGCTCTTGGTGCAGTGCACGCCCGGCACGCTGGCCGGGCTCCGGCTGGGCACCCGGGCCAAGGTCGCCACCTCGCTGACCGTGCGGGAGGACGCGCTCACCTTGTACGGCTTTGCCACCGAGGACGAGCGGAACGTCTTCGAGCTGCTGCAAACCGCGAGCGGTGTCGGCCCGCGGCTCGCGCTGGCCATGCTGGCCGTGCACGAGCCCGACGCGCTGCGCCTCGCGGTCGCGAGCGAGGACCTGACGGCGCTCACGCGGGTACCTGGGATCGGAAAGAAGGGAGCGCAGCGGATAGTGCTCGAGCTCAGAGACAGGCTGGGCGCGGCGGGGGAGGCCAGCGGCACGATGCCCGGGTCGGCATCCACGGTGGCCGCCTCACCCTGGCGAGATCAGGTCCGGGCCGGCCTGATGAACCTGGGCTGGGCGGCTCGTGACGCCGAGCAGGCGATCACGGCGGTCGAGCCCGAGCTCGCGGCCGGCGACGAGCCGGTGGACGCGGCCACCGCCCTGCGCGCCGCGCTGCGACGGCTGAGCACGCCATGACCGGGTCAGAGCCGGCGGGCCCGGCGCGCGGCGCGGAGCAGGACGAGCGCGTCGTTTCCGCTCTCGCGGACGCGGACGAGCGGGCGATGGAAACCGCGCTGCGGCCTAAGCGGCTGTCGGAGTTCATCGGCCAGGCCCGGGTACGCGAGCAGCTGTCGCTGGTGCTAGAGAGCGCGTTGCGCCGCGGTCGTCCCCCCGATCACGTGCTGCTGTGCGGGCCGCCCGGCCTCGGCAAGACCACGATCGCCATGATCATCGCCGCCGAGCTCGGCGCGCCGCTGCGGATCACCAGCGGCCCGGCCATCGAGCGCGCCGGCGACCTGGCCGCCGTGCTGTCCACGCTCAGCGAGGGCGAGGTGATCTTCATCGATGAGATCCACCGGCTGGCCCGGCCGGCCGAGGAGATGCTCTATCTCGCGATGGAGGACTTCCGGGTGGACGTGGTGGTCGGCAAGGGGCCCGGTGCGACCGCGATCCCTCTGGACATCGCCCCGTTCACGCTGGCCGGGGCCACGACCAGGGCCGGGCTGCTGCCGGCCCCGCTGCGCGACCGGTTCGGTTTCACCGCTCACCTTGACTTCTACGACGCCGCCGAGCTTGAGGTCATCGTGCGCAGGTCGGCGGAGCTGCTGGGCGCGAAGCTGCGCGACGACGGGGCAGCCGAGATCGCGGGCCGCTCGCGCGGCACTCCGCGGATCGCCAACCGGTTGCTGCGCCGGGTCCGGGACTACGCGGAGGTTCGGGCGGACGGCGTCATCAGCAGGGACATCGCTCGTGCCGCCCTCGAGCTCTACGAGGTCGACGAGGAGGGCCTGGACCGGCTGGACCGCAGCGTGCTGGATGCCTTGATCAGGCGATTCAGCGGCGGCCCGGTCGGGCTTTCCACCCTGGCCGTGGCCGTGGGCGAGGAGACCGAGACCGTCGAAGTTGTGGCCGAGCCGTTCCTGGTCCGGTCCGGGCTGCTGGCCAGGACGCCGCGCGGGCGGGTGGCCACCCCGGCGGCCTGGGAGCATCTTGGCCTCACCCCGCCCGAGTCGCCGGGCCCGGCGACCCTGTTCGACTGATACGCCCGTCGCTGAGCGTGTACTTTCGCTGGACGACGGCTGGAGGTTAGCTGCGAGGGAGCTGAATTGGGTAGCGGGCAGGTCACGATCGGTCCCCGGACACCGTAGCCTGTTGGTGCGTGGTCCATGCACCGCTAAACTTCGGCAGTTGGCCGGTCACCGTCGCGAGCGGCGGTACGGGCCCGGCTGGCGTCGCGTGTTCTGCCCGGTGCCAGGCCACACGCAGCTATACAACGGAAGGATGCCCCGATGGTGGGGAACATGGTTCTCGCCGCGTCGACCGCGGCGTCAAAGAGTAGCTCGGGATCGCTCAACATCCTGCTCATCATCGTGGTTCTCTTCGGTGTTCTCTATTTCGTGATGATCAGGCCGCAGCGCAATCGGCAGCGCAAGGCTCAGCAGCAGGCGAACGCGGTGGCGCCCGGCACGCGGGTGCGCACGACGGCCGGAATGTACGCCACCGTGGTCGATGTGGACGGCGATGACGTGATCCTCGAGGTCGCGCCGGGAGTGGAGGTCCGTTACGTCAAGCGGGCCATCATGCAGGTGCTCCCCGGTGAGGAGCCGGCCGCCGAGGCGGGTTATGCCGCCGATGACGACGAGAGCGGCGCCCACGTCGATGCCCCGCCCGCGGACGCCGAGGCCGAGGATCACGAGGCCGCCGATCACGAGGCCGTCGACGAGGAGACCTCCGAGCACGAGGCCGCCGGCGACGAGAGTGCTGATCACGACGGGGACGAGCCGCCGGCGCGCGCCGCCGGTGACGACAGCCCCAACGGCAGTCCCACGGCCGCCGCGGATGAGCGGCGAGCGCAGGGCAGCGTCTAGCCGCGGCGTCGCCGCCACCCTCAGCCGCAAGGCGAAACTGACCCGGTCGAGCTAAGGACAGAGGAGAAGTGGCCCCACCAAGGAAACCGGTCTCCCGGCCGGGACGGGCGCTTGCGGGACTGGTCGTGCTCATCATCGTGATGCTGCTCGCGATCGTCGGCAAGGACGTGGTCAGTCCGGGTAACTGGCGGCATGATTTCAAGGTCCAGCTCGGGCTGGACCTGGCCGGCGGTACCTCGGTGACCGAGGAAGCGCAGACGATCAGCGGGAAGGCGCCGTCGGCGTCGGACATGGCGCAGGCCCGGGCGATCATGATCGCGCGGGTGAACGGGGCCGGTTTCAGCGGCGCGCAGGTTCAGCAGCAGGGCAGCAACAACATGGTGGTCACGGTGCCCGGCGCGAACACCCAGAAGGTGGTCCGCCTGGTCGGCACCACCGCGCAGCTGTTGTTCCGTCAGGTGCTGCTGGTGGGGAACAGCAACTCGACCGCTTCGCCCTCGACCACCCCGCCGACCTCGCCTAACCCCTCTTCCAGCAGCACACCCGGGGCCAGCTCCTCGCCGAGCGCCAAGGCCAGTTCGTCCCCGAGCACCAAGGCCAGCTCCTCGCCCAAGGCCGCCGGGGCACCCGGCCCGGCCGCGCAGTCCGGCGGGCACGGCCTGGCCAGCGGCTCGCGGCTGCTCGCCGCGAGCAAGCCTAAGCCGGGCAAGAGCGGCAAGCCCGCGGCGAACAGCACCCCGAGCCCCTCGACCTCCCCCTCGCCGGCGCCCAGCACGCCCGCGGCCAGCCAGCCGGTGGGCGACCCGAGCCTGATCAACGCGGCCACGCTCAAGATCTTCAACAAGCTCAACTGCGCCAACAAGAACTGGCGGCAGCAGATCGGCTACACGACCAGCTTCTACGACAACCCGAACAATCAGATCGTCACGTGCAACTTCAACCCCAACATCGGGTTCGGGTCCGGTACCAAGATCGTGCTCGACAAGGCCAAGGTGCTGGGCAAGGACGTCACCGGCGCGCAGGCGGGCACGGCGAGCTCGCAGTCGTCGCTCAGCAGCAAGTGGCAGGTCAACGTCTCGCTGAACCGCCAGGGAACCGCGGCCTTCGGCGCGCTCACCTCCCAGCTCGTCAGCAAGTACTACCGGGGCGCAACAACCAGTTCGCCTCTCGATGACGTCGCGATCGTGCTGGACGGCCAGATCGTCTCGGCCCCCCAGATCCAGCAGGCCATCCCGGGCGGTAACGCGCAGATCACCTACTTCCCGCAGGCCGAGGCGCAGAACCTGGCCAACCAGCTGAACTACGGCGCGCTGCCGGTCACGTTCAAGCAGCAGAACATCGAATCGGTCTCGCCGGAGCTGGGCCGCAACCAGCTCACCGCCGGCCTGATCGCGGCCGCGATCGGCCTCGGCCTGGTGGTGATCTACTCGTTCCTCTACTACCGCGGCCTGGGCCTGGTGTCGGTGTCCAGCCTGATCGTCGCGGGGATCCTCGCCTTCTTGTCGGTGGTCCTGCTGAGCAAGTACTCGTCATCCGGGTTCTCGCTGTCGCTGTCCGGCATCGCCGGCTTGATCGTGGCGATCGGCATCACCGCGGACTCGTTCGTCGTGTACTTCGAACGACTCCGCGACGAGGTCCGGGACGGCAAGTCGCTGCGCCCGGCGGTGGAGAGCGGGTGGAAACGGGCCCGGCGCACCATCCTGGTCTCGGACACGGTGTCGTTCCTGGCCGCGCTGCTGCTGTGGTACTTCTCGATCAGCGACGTCAAGGGGTTCGCGTTCACCCTGGGGCTGACCACGATCATCGACGTCGTGGTGGTCTTCTTGTTCACCAAGCCGATGGTGACGATCCTGGCCAGGACGAAGTTCTTCAGCAGCGGGCACCCGCTGTCCGGGCTCGATCCGGCCCGGCTCGGCGCCCGGACGCCCTGGCGGTCGGGAGTGCCGAGAACCGCAGCCCGCCGCGCGAAGGAGTCATGATGGCGAGCCTGGGCCAACTCGGCGGGCGGCTCTACCGCGGCGAGGTGTCGATCAACTTCGTCGGCCGCCAGCGCACCTGGTACACGATCTCCGGGCTGATCCTGCTGATCGCCATCGTGGCCCTGTCCACCAGGTGGCTGAACTTCAGCGTCGACTTCAAGGGCGGGTCGGTGCTGCAGTTCAGCGCACCCGGGGCCACCCTCACCCAGCTGCACAACGCGGTGGCCAACTCGCCCGCGGGCACCCAGGCGATCGTCCAGCACGTCGGCAGCGGCAGCGGCTGGCAGATCCAGAGCGGCAAGCTGGACTTCGCCCAGCTCCAGCAGGTGGAGCGCGCGATACTCAACAGCGGCGTCAAGGTCCACGGAGGCATCGGCGGCTTCAGCCCCAGCTTCGTCAGCGGCACCTGGGGAAGCGAGATCACGGGCAAGGCGCTGAAGGCACTGATCGTCTTCCTCGTCGTGATCGTGATCTATCTGTCGATCGCGTTCGAGTGGAAGATGGCCACCGCCGCGTTCGTGGCGCTGGTACACGACATCGTGATCACGGTCGGGGTGTACTCGCTGTTCGGCTTCACGGTCAGCCCGGCGTCGGTGATCGGGCTGCTGACGATCCTGGGTTACTCGCTCTACGACACGGTCGTGGTCTTCGACAAGGTCCGGGAGAATACCGCCGGACTGCTCGGCTCCGGCCGGAGCACCTACAGCCAGGCGGCCAACCTCGCGCTGAACCAGACCCTGATCAGGTCCATCAACACCTCGATCATCGCGCTGCTGCCAGTGGGCGCGATCCTGTTCATCGGCAGCGCGGTGCTCGGCCCCGGCGAGCTGCAAGACCTCGCCCTCGTGCTGTTCGTGGGGATGCTCTCGGGCACCTACTCGTCGCTCTGCATCGCCACCCCGGTGCTCGCCGACCTCAAGGAGCGCGAGCCCCAGTACAAGGCCCTGGCGAAGCGGGTGGCGCTGCGCGAGGCTGGCGGACGTTCGGCCAGGCGTCAGGCCGCGAAGGCCGAGAAGGCCATGGCGGGCGGGGCCAGCGGCACCGCCGGGCGCCCGGCGGGTGCGGCCGGAGCCGCGGCCGGCCTGGCGGGTGCTGGCGCCGGTTCGGCGCGTGCGGGCGCAGCAGATCCGCCGGATACCTCGCCGGCTGACCAGGATTCCGGTCCGGGCATCGACGATGAGGGAACCGGCTACGCCGACGAGCCCGAAGACACGGCGCCGGCCGACGACCAGGAAGCCGCCGCGTCCGCCACGGACAAGGTGCCGGCCGGGCAGGGGACGTCACGCACAACTCCCGGGCCCCGAAACGTCCGCCCCGGACCCCGGCAGCAGCCGAGGCGTACCACCGCCGCCGGGCGGCGTCCGAGCGGGAAAAAGAAGAAGAGGTAGACCGGTGGCCGCCGACCGGGACCGATCCAACGGCGAACCTCAGGTCCCGGGCACCGACGACGAAGCTCTCGCGCAACTGATCAAGAACGGCCTCCGTGATGTCCCCGACTATCCCCGGGCGGGCATCCTGTTCAAGGACATCACCCCGCTGCTGGGCGATGCGACGACACTGCGGCTGGTCGTGGACGCGCTGGGCACCGGATTCGGCCCGATCGACAAGGTCACCGGGATCGAGGCCCGGGGATTCATCCTGGCCGCCCCGGTGGCCTGCCAGCTTGGCGCCGGGTTTGTCCCGGTCCGCAAGCAGGGCAAGCTCCCGGCGGCGACTTATGCGGAGAGCTACGAGCTGGAATACGGGACCGCCACGATCGAGGTGCACACGGACGCGTTCACGCCGGGGGAGCGGGTGCTCATCGTCGATGACGTGCTAGCCACCGGCGGTACCGCCCGGGCCGCCGCCGCTCTGGTGCGGCGGGCCGGCGCCGAGGTGGCCGGAATCTCGGTCCTGCTCGAGCTGACAGCCCTGAACGGTCGGCCCAAGCTGGCCGGCCTGGATCTGCGCGCGCTGTTCGCGGCCTGACCAGCGCAACGACAGGCGCCCGGCTCCGGGCGGCGGTACCGGAATACGCGCCCGCCCCTGCGGCGTTAGGCTCCCGCGTAACGCCCTTAGTAACTGGCTGGGAACAACCGGCCACGTGCGGAAACGTCCGCCGATAGACTAGGGGTCTGGCGGGACATAAGGAGCAGAGTGGCGGGCGAGGTAGCGATCACAGGTACCGGCGCCGCCCAGGACGGAGCAGTACAGGACGGGAAGAACGACACCCCGGCCACTGCAGACCGGAGCAGGGCGGCCCGGCCTAAGTCTGCGCGCGAGCGCGGTCAGCGGGCTGGCTCCGGTAAGGCCGCCAGCGATCAGCCCGGCGCCGGCGAGCCCGCCGCTGAGAGTACGGCAGGAGAGTCCGCTGGCGAGGACGCGCCGGGCGAGCCCGCCGGCCAGGGCACGGCCCCGCGGACCGGAGCCAATCCGGCGACGCCCCGCCCGCAAGCCCGGACCCGCAGCCCCGGGACGGCCAGGCGATCAGGCAGGTCTCTGGCGCCGCGCAGCGCCGCGGCGGCGCTGTCCGCCGCCCCCGCTCAGGCGGGTGCCGCGTCCGCAGCGGCGGTGCGGCGCCGCCTGGCCAGGCTGGGAGCGCAGCGCGGCGGGGGCGTGAACCCCGTTCTCGAGCCGCTGATCAAGACCATCCGGGCCACGCACCCGAAGGCTGACGTCCGGCTCATCGAGCGGGCCTACGAAGTCGCGGCCTACTACCACCGCACCCAGCAGCGCAAGAGCGGCGACCCGTACATCACCCACCCGCTGGCCGTGGCGACGATCCTGGCCGAGCTGGGCATGAATCACGAGACGCTGTGCGCCGCCCTGCTGCACGACACCATCGAGGACACCCCCTATACGCTGGCCGAGCTGCGCAAGGAGTTCGGCGAGGACATCGCCGCCCTCGTCGACGGCGTGACCAAGCTCGACAAGGTGAAGTACGGGGAATCCGCCGAGGCGGAGACGGTCCGCAAGATGGTGGTCGCGATGTCCCGGGACATCCGGGTCCTGGTGATCAAGCTGGCCGACCGGCTGCACAACATGCGGACCCTGCGCTACCTGCCCCGCGACAAGCAAGAGCGTAAGGCCCGCGAGGTACTGGAGATCTTCGCCCCGCTGGCTCACCGGCTCGGCATGAACACGATCAAGTGGGAGCTCGAGGACCTCGCCTTCGCCACGCTGTACCCGAAGCGGCACGACGAGATCGCGCGGCTGGTCTCCGAGCGGGCCCCCGGCCGCGACTTCTTCCTGCAGGAAGTGATCAAAGACGTCTCCAGCGATCTGCGCCAGGTCAAGATCAAGGGCAGTGTGACCGGGCGCCCCAAGCACTACTACTCGATCTACCAGAAGATGATTGCCCGCAATGTCGGCTTCGACGAGATCTACGACCTGGTCGGCATCCGGGTGCTGGTCGATTCGGTGCGGGACTGTTACGCGGCGCTCGGCACCATCCACGCCCGGTGGAGCCCGGTTCCCGGGCGGTTCAAGGACTACATCGCGCTGCCCAAGTTCAACATGTACCAGTCACTGCACACCACGGTGATCGGTCCCGAGGGCAAGCCGGTCGAGCTGCAGATCCGTACCTGGGGGATGCACCGGCGGGCCGAGTACGGCGTCGCGGCGCACTGGAAGTACAAGGAAGAGACCATTCCCGGCGGCTCGTCGGGCCGCGGCGGGGATGCCGCCGAGGACATGGCCTGGCTCCGCCAGCTCGTGGACTGGCAGAAGGAGACCGCCGACCCGGCGGAGTTCCTCGAGTCGCTCCGGTTCGAGCTCGGCGCGGCCGAGGTCTACGTGTTCACCCCGCGCGGCGAGGTGATCGCTCTGCCGAAGGGCGCCACTCCAGTCGACTTTGCTTACGCGATTCACACCGAGGTCGGCCACCGGACCATCGGGGCCCGGGTGAACGGGCGGCTGGTCGCCCTGGAGAGCACGCTCGACAACGGCGACACCGTGGAGATCTTCACCTCCAAGGCGCACGACGCCGGGCCGAGCCGCGACTGGCTGAAATTCGTCAAGAGCCCCCGCGCCCGGAACAAGATCCGGCACTGGTTCTCCAAGGAGCGCCGGGAAGCCGCCATCGAGGCGGGCAAGAGCGCGATCGCCCGGGCCATGCGCAAGCAGGGACTGCCGCTGCAGCGGCTCGCCACCGGGGAGGCGCTGCTCACGGTGGCCCGCGACCTGCACTATGCCGACTTGTCGGCGTTGTACGCGGCGGTCGGCGAGAGTCACGTGAGCGCTCAGTCGGTGGTCACCAAGCTGGTCAGGTCGGCCGGCGGACTGGCCGGCGCCCAGGAGGACCTGGCCGAGGCGACGCTGCCCACCCGGGCCCCCCGGCCGCAGCCGACCGGCAGCTCCGGCGTCGTGGTCGAAGGCGCGTCTGATATCTGGGCCCGGCTCTCCCGGTGCTGCACGCCGGTGCCCGGCGACGAGATCACCGGGTTCGTGACCCGCGGGCACGGGGTGTCGGTGCACCGCGCCGACTGCGAGAACCTGCTGCACCTGAGCAGCTCGCAGCCCGAGCGGCTGGTCGCCGTGCACTGGTCGCCCACGGAGGAGTCGGTCTTCCTGGTCGCCATCCAGGTGGAGGCGCTCGACCGCACCCGGCTGCTGTCCGACGTGACCCGCGCGCTGTCCGACCAGCACGTGAACATCCTGTCCGCCTCGGTGACCACGAGCCGGGACCGGGTGGCGGTCAGCAGGTTCACTTTCGAGATGGCCGACCCCAAGCACCTCGACGACGTGCTGCGCGCCGTCCGGGCCATCGACGGGGTCTTCGACGTCTACCGGGTCACGAACTAGTCCGCGGCCCGATCCGCGGCCGGACCGGCCGGACCGGCCGGAAGCAGCGGAAACAGCCGGGCGACCGCGGCCACCGGGCGGGTCCCAGCGCGGCCTGGGCCCTCGCGTCGCCGGTACCGGTCCAGCACGGCCCTGATTTCCCCGGCCGCCTCGGCCAGCTCCGCCGCGGTCAGGTGCAGCACCATGCTGAACGCTTCGTCATGCCGCCACTGCGGCGGCATCCCGGGCTGGCCGGCCAGCCACCGGCGGTAGCCCTCATCCTCCAGGGCCCGGGCCAGCACGCCGAAGCCGTCATCTCCCGGCGGCTCGGCTCCACCCGTGGCCAGCCGCCAGGGCCGCACCCGGCCCCGGCCGTGGTCGGCCTCCTCCAGGTAGCCGTACCTGGCCAGCTGGCGCAGGTGAAAGGAGCACAGCCCAGAACTGTGCCCGAGCTGCCGTGCCGCCTCGGTCGAGGTCAGCGTCCCGCGCTCGCGCACCAGGTCAAGCAGCGCCGCCCGGACCGGGTGGGCCAGGACGGTGTCGCCGGGCGAGGTCTGCGCACTCACTTTGCAAAGTATAGACTTTGCAAACTAGAATTACTACCGAACGCACAGGAGATAAGAACCCGCCCGCGCGGGCGAGTCAGGAGCCACGACGATGGCCATCCGGCCGATCCGGCTGTTCGGCGACCCGGTGCTGCGCACCCCGGCCGAGCCCGTCACCGACTTCGACCGGCAGCTGCGGAACCTGATCAAGGACTTGATGCAGACCCTGGACGATGCGGGAGGGACCGGCCTGGCCGCACCGCAGATTGGCGTGGGCCAGCGGGTGTTCGTGTACGACGTGGACGGGGTCCGCGGTCACCTGGTCAACCCCGGCCTGGGTTTCCCCGATGACGAAGAGCAGGAGGACCTGGAAGGGTGCCTGTCCTTCCCGGGCCTCTACTTCGACGTCAAGCGGCGCGCGAACACGGTGGCGCGCGGTTTTACCGGCCACGGGGACCCGGTGCAGGTGGTGGGCACCGCGACGCTCGCGCGGTGCCTGCAGCACGAGTCAGACCACCTGGACGGCGTGCTGTTCATCGACCGGATGGATCCAGCCACGCGGAAGGAAGCCATGAAGGCGATCAGGGAGGCCGAGTGGCAGGGCCAGCCGCGGCCGCCGGTCAAGCTCAGTCCGCACCCCCTGTCAGGGAAGCCCCGCTAGCCCCGGGGACCGCGCCAGACGGGCAGTCGCGCTCGGCGGACAGCCGCGGCTCGCCGGGCAGCCGAGCTCGCCGAGAACCTCGCCCGCTGGGCGGCCGCGCTCGGCGGGCGGCCGCGCTCGCCGGGCGGCCGGGCTAGCTGGAGAACTCGGCCAGAGTGCGCTCGGCCTCTGCGAGCCAGGCCCGCCGGGCGGACAGCGCGTCGG
>Ga0207700_10000140_pt1 | contig 43474 bp, 40 predicted proteins | sample LARL82metaG_FD_184348 | JGI IMG/M metagenome (GOLD analysis project Ga0207700, IMG submission 184348) | Corn, switchgrass and miscanthus rhizosphere microbial communities from Kellogg Biological Station, Michigan, USA - LAR L8-2 metaG... | ecosystem: Host-associated > Plants > Roots >...
TCGAACATGGGAAGAGGATAGCGAGGCTGGTGTTGCCTGTCAAGTACTTTGTGATGCAAAGAACGGATCGATTGCAGAGATATTTTCGGCGCTAAAGCTCTCAAAATTTGGAGTGCTATTCGCGGGCGGAAAGCTTTTCAACGAACGACAGCGCGCTCCCAATGCGCGCGAGATCACTGGCTCCGCCTGAGAGGCGGCTACCATCGGGAGACGCCATGAGATCAGAGGACAAAATCGGGAGTTAAAGTCCCCACCCTCTCGCAAAAGACGCGAGAAAGATGGGGCACCCAGTGGGGCACGTGGGGAGTTTGGCATCCTCAAATCCGCTCGGGATGACGCCTCATCAACGATCAGGGGAGGTCGACGTCCAGGGCGTAGATGTCCTGGGTGCTGACGTCGCGAGGAAAAAGACGGGAATTGTCGGGGCTCTGGCCACTCCAGGCACCCCAAATTCCAAAGTAGCGGCGGAGACCGGTGAGGCTGACAGTCTCTTCGGGAGAATGATCACCGAGTTTGAGACGATAACACTTTGGAACGGGGAAACTATCGTAGTAAATGTAGCGACTGTCTGCGGACCAATTGGGGTAGTCCACATTGGCGGCATTGGCCAGCCACTCCGACCATTTTTGAGTTTGGAAGTCGTAGAGCATGAGTTTGTGCGAGCCCTCGACACTGATGGCAGCCATATAGCGGCCGTCGGGCGACCAACGCGGGGAGAATAATCCAGCGGATCCCGGCAGACTGGACATCTTACGAGTCTTCATATCCACCAGCTGAATATCGACGTGCGATGTATCGAGAGTAGAGAGGCGTCCGAAGGCAAGCTGAGTGCCGTCGGGCGACCAAGTGGGATCGACCTCGCTAGTACTTTCCGGCAGCAGTTCGTCGGGCGAGCCTCCCTGCACGGAGAGGACGAAGATCTTCCAGGGCTTTCCGAACTGAGCCGATATGTAAGCGATTTGGGTTCCGTCGGGAGACCAACTGGCAAGCGAGGCTGCAGTAGGCGAATAGGTGAGTTGCAGTCGGTCGCTGCCATCCACACGGCTGCGCCAAAGCGTTAAATCCGGAACACTCACGAAGGCAACCCACTTACCGTCCCGCGAGAAGGTCACATCGCTGGCGGAAATGCCGCCGAGGAAGGGTACAAACTGCTTGGTTGACGAATCATAGCGGACCAGTTCCGCGCGCGGTTGCGCGCCTTCCACAAAAAGCTTGCGGCCAGTGAAATCTGGCACGGCGGTAGAGTAAAAAATAGGGCCGGTGGTCAGCTGGACGGGCGTTCGCGAGGATTTACGGAAAAAGTTGGGAGATTCTCTGAGAGCAAAAATATTGCTGCCCTGTCCCGTAGCACTCTCGAAGAAATAATAGCGCCCATCCTCAGTCCATCGGCCACCGACTTCATTGGGCGGAGTGTGCCATCCAGGGAGTAAAGGATGCAATTTGGAGCCGTCGGTTCGGACCTCCCAAATACCGGAAGTATTGTCCTGTTCGAGAATCGTGAAGCGAATCCGGGTGTCGTCGGGTGCGAAGCGTGGCGCGAAGGGAGTGCCGGGGACCGAGACGAGAAGGTGAGGGGAATTGCCATCGGCATTGGCCAGATATAGATCGGAGCCCTTGACGAACACGAGCTGGCGACCGTCTTTCGACCAAGCTCCACCGCTGGCCAAGATGTTGCCAAGCCGTCGCGGCGAGCCGGCAGGCAAAGGGACTGCCCACAACGGGGTGGCTCGGGTGCCAGTGGTCTCAAAACTGCCGGCCATCAGTTGAGAATGGTCGGGTGAAATGTCATCGATCCGCATGCTCTTGGTCGGCAAGGGAATGATTGAGGTCTCTCCCCCGGACACAGATACCTGGGCGAGGGCCATGCCTTCGGGCCGGAGTTGGCTGACATAAACTCGGGCGCCGTCGGTCAGCATGTTTCCCATGGGGAAGCCGTCGTGAGTGATCTGCGTGGTGGCAGTAACTCTCGGCGGGGCGACCGGGAGCAAGTACCAGACCATGGCGGCCACGATCAGCAATGAGGCTACACCGACGGCCCATGGCCAGAGGGGCTTGGCTTTTGCAGTTGGCGCTGCGGCGGGAACGGCTACGCTCACTCTGCCGGAAGTGCTGTCGCGCTTCAGGCCCTTGAGATCGGCGCGAATGTCAGCGGCGCTTTGGTAGCGAATCTCGCGATCGCGCTCGAGCGCTTTGCGAATGATGCGCCCAAGTTCTAGGGGGAGTTCAGGGTTGAGTTGCAGGAGCGGTGGCGGATCCTTGTGGAGGATAGCGTCGAAAGTGGCGGCAGTCGTGTCCCCGCGAAAGGGAAGGCGACCGGTGGCCATCTCATAGAGCACCGTGCCGAAGGAGAAGATGTCGGTACGGGCGTCGAGGTCCTTGCCCAAGGCCTGCTCGGGAGACATGTAAGCGACAGTGCCCAGCGTGCTACCGGGACTCGTGAGGTGGGGATCGTCTACGCTGGCGATGGTGGCGCCGTCTGGGGTAACGGACGGATGGGTTTTGGCCAATCCGAAATCGAGGACCTTGGCGTGGCCGCGTTCGGTGACGAAGAGATTCGCGGGCTTGATATCGCGATGGACGATTCCTTTGGAGTGGGCGGCATCGAGGGCGTCAGCGATTTCGATTCCGATGTCGAGCAGACTTTCGAGTTCCATCGGCCGATCGCCGATGCGGTGCTTCAGGGTAACGCCCTCGAGAAATTCCATGGCGATGAAGGCTTTGCCGTCGTGGTCGCCAATGTCGTAAATGGTGCAGATGTTCGGATGGTTCAGTGCAGATGCGGCTTGGGCTTCGCGCTGGAAGCGCGCGAGGACCTGAGGATCGCGGGCGACATCTTCGGGGAGGAACTTCAGCGCCACGAAGCGGTGCAGGCGGCTGTCTTCCGCCTTGTAGACAACGCCCATACCGCCGCCCCCGAGCTTTTCGACGATGCGGTAATGCGAGATGGTTTCGCCGATCATGCGGTGGCGGTATGGTAGGCGGGATGGCGGGGCAAGTCAACGAATAGGGCGGTGGTCCCTTTCGTTCGCGCCGAGGACAAGTCAACAATTGTGTGGATGCTTAGTCTACGCGAGATCCCTCGCTCCGCCTGAAAAGCGGCTGCGCTAGCGAGGACGCTTTGATTGGAAGGTCACAAGCCGAAAGGTCAATCTGGGAGGCAAGATCAAGAGTCAAAATCAAAATCCCCACCCTCTCACAAAAAGGCGCGAGAAGGGTGGGGCAACCTTACTGTCTCTAACTTTAACTTCTATAAGACTGACATCGAGTCAGGCCGCTATTCTCTGGCGGCGGAGGGCTTGGCCTCGGCGCCGGCAGGGCCGGTGTAACGCGACAACGCGGTCAAGAAAGGCTGGCTTGTGCTGGTGCGTCGGACCTTGCCCTCAAGAATCTGATCGAAGGGCACGAACTTGCCATAAAGAAGGCGAGTTTCATCTTTGTCCTGCGTCAGGGACGCGCCATTCAGGTCGATGCCGGCGAAGAGGCCGCGGCTGCGGGAGTAGGTCAAAACCTGCGCCTTCATCTTCCAGTCGGTATCGGCGCCAGCGTGGCGGCCAACCGGTCCAGCAGAGGCCGAGGCGTCTGCTCCGATCTTGAATTTGCTGGATAGAAGGTTGTGCATGCCATCGTCATTCATGATGACCATGACGAGGTCGACAGCTTCACCTCCAAGTTGCAAACCCCAGCTGCCGCCGGTGATAGTGACGGGAGCGACCGCGCTCCAGCGCCCATTGTCGAGACGGCAGGTTGCGATCCCCTTACCATGGCTGCCGCCGAAGCCAACCGCGACTTTCACCATCGAAGGAATGACGGCGATGCACTTGGCGTCGCTCATGATCTTGTCGGGGATGCCTTTGTCAGGCGTGGCCATGATTTCGTCAAGGACCTTGGAGGAGTTGTCGATACGTTTTTCGATGTCTGAAGCGTTATCTTTGTCTGCGCTGAAACCGGCTGCCGTCATAAGGAAGAGGCTGCAGAGCGCAAGGAGAATAGGTGCGGGTAGTAGAAGAGTCGGTCGGTTCATAAAAGCTCCCAGAATTCTGACGAAGTAGGCGTAACCGAAGAGTAAACGGCGCGAACCGCGGTCCCCATCCGGTTGATGCTGTACAGCCCGGTGAGAGCTTGCCTGAGTTTGAGGCGGAACAAAATGCACGACAGGCGCGGCGCCTGTCGTGAGGGAAAGGCTACCTGGGCAGCTTGCTATTTTAGGAGGCCGAAGACTCCTACGCCGTTTGTGGTGCCGACGTAGACCCTGCCATGGGCGATGGTGACGGTGTTGAATTTGTTGCCCGTCCCGAACTGATCACGGCCACCAGTGGCCTGGTTGGTGTTGTAGAGCTCGACGAGAGTTCTGGAATTGTAGGCGTGGAGAACGCCGGGCGTGGTATGCTCCGCGGCCCAAAGGATGGCGTTCGTGCCCGCGTTCGCAGAGATGCTGGGAGTAGTTCCAGGATAGGGGAATGAGTTTGAGGATCTCGCCGCCACCGTGGACTGCAGCTTTGCGTTGCTGAACTGGAATCGGAGAATCGACGAACCAGTCGGAACGTAGTAAAGGTTGTTGTTGAAGTAGGCAGGCATGGACCACATTCCCCCGGGCAGGACGCCGGAGAGTTCCTGATAAATCTTATTGGTGCTCGAATTGAATTTACCCATCTTGGTCCGGTCGACCACGTAGAGGTTGCTGTCTTTGCCGGCGCCGACGGCAAGTTGCCAAGTCTTGCCGGCCAAGTCCTTCTGATTCAGCAACAGGGCTCCGCCGGACCCGAGATCAAGATCAGAACCGTTTTCGGATGCCTGGTTAAACATCTCGAAATAGTCCGCAACGGCAAGTCCGCTTTTGGTAGAGATGCGCAAAAAGGCATTGCCGTAATTGCCATCGACAGGGAATCCTGCGGAATTGAGTGTGCTGTCGAAGACTCCGTTGGCGTCAAGGAGGAAGATGTCGCCGGAGCCATCGGCTGTCATGCCTGCCCCGGCGCCCCAGATCGCGCCTTCATTGGAGTTCGGGGTTACGTTCAGGACGCTGGTCTGAGCCAGGCTGTTGGCGTTGTAGGCCATGATCCATCCGGTATAAGGGCGGGCATCGCAATGCGAGCCCCAAGCGAGATAGACGGTGTTGTTCACCAGGAGCAGGCCGGAGCGCTCAACGTATTGCGCGGGATCGAAGATCACGTTCGTTCCGTCGGAGTTGTCGCCGGTGCCGGGATATTTTGCGGAGATATCGACGGGGCCGTGATGAAGTTCGGCGCCATTGGTAGCGTCAAGGGCGTGCAGGCGTTGGTGATACTTGCCGGAGCTGTCCTTCGACATCGCCACTACGTAAATTGTCGGAGACCCGGTCTTCGGCCGGTAGATGACAGGAGTGGAAGTGACTCCAATTTCTGGGGTGATTTGGGAGCAGCCGCGACTGTCTGAGGAGGTCTCGCCGGATTTGAGGGTGGAGACACTCCAAATCTTCACTCCGGTATCGGCATCAAAGGTGTAGACCGTACCGTGCTCGCTGGCCACGATCAGCAAATTGTGAGTAACGCCAGAGACGGGGACAGCTGAAAGGTAGAGCGGCTGGGCGTCGACGTATCCATCCGCCTGGATGGTGAACAACTTCCCGAACGAGGCGGAATTCACATTGCTTAGCGTGAGCGTGGTCTCCTGATTATTGGCACCCGTGCGCGCATTGTTGTTGTGGTAAGTAAGGACATCTTGGGAGTAGGCCGCCAGACAGGTCAACATACCGAGGAGCAGTAGCGCTGGTAAACTTCGAGAATAGGACTGCTTCTGAGTGGTCTGGACTAGTCGCATTGGTACGGGCCTCCGGGGGATTCGGCCAAGGGTAGCCGTTGGGAAATAGGCTACAGGGGAAGAGCCTAACAAGAGACGGCCTTTCTTCTCTACGCAGGGTTTTGCAGGGTCTCAAAGGGCTTAAGCCTGCGCATTTTGGGATGATGAAAATGACCGATCTGGGCAAGTTTCTTATCATTGCGGGACTGGTGCTGGTGGTGGGGGGATTTGTGCTGGTCGGCCTAGGCAGGGCGAACTTCCCTTTGGGGCGGCTGCCGGGAGATCTCGTCTACCGGGGAAAGAGCACAACGTTCTATTTTCCTTTAGCGACTTCGCTGCTGGTGAGCGTGGTGCTTTCGATTGTGTTGTACGTGGTGGGGAGATGGAGGCGATGAGGGTTCGTGCCGCACATCTAACGATGTATGTTTCAGGCCCTTCCATGCGAGCTGCGATTTGTCTTGTTTTGAGTGATCCTGTTCGCGATCTCAAGGTGTGATTGACTTCCGGATTCGCAGCCGTTAGATTCTTCGACGACGGTTGTTTTGATCTTTGTAAACTCTTCGGAACGCGCGACTTCACCGCTCGGTGAGGTCAGGGAAGCGGGTGAGAATCCCGCGCTGCCGCGCAACTGTAAGCGAGGAAACTGCCATCGGCCACTGGGAGAGATCCCGGGAAGGCCGGGGGCGTGAACGGATGGAAAGGGCATCCTTACTCGCAAGCCAGGAGACCGGCGCGATCCGTCTACTTCAACCTCTTTCGCGAGCAAAGGAGGAAGGTATGCGCGTCGTTGTTGGTGTTTTTCTGGCACTGTTTCTTGTTCTCTCTGTGGCTGCGTCCGCGGCCGATCTCAAAATCAAAGTGGTGGATCCACAATCTGCGGCGGTGGCGGGCGCACAAGTATCGCTCATCGGCCGGAGTGAAGGCCGGATTCTGAATACACAAAGTACGTCCGCCGAAGGCGTTGCGACATTTCGCACGCCGGACACTGGGGCCTATCAGATTCAGGTGCTGGCGCCGGGTTTTGCGGCGGAGACGATTGAGGTTTCTTCGCAGACAGAAATCAATGTGAGCCTGAGGCTGGCGACTGCTTCCGAGACCGTAGTGGTGAGCGGCACCAGAACGCCCGTGCCAGGTGAGGACGCAGGAGCCGATGTTGATTCACTGAACGGGGGGCAGTTGACGGCGATGCAACCGCTGGCGGCAAGTGACGCGATCCGGTTTCTTCCGGGCGCGATTATCAACAATGCGGGGCAGCGCGGCGGGCTGACTTCCCTGTTCGTCCGCGGAGGGGAATCGCGCTACAACAAGGTGATCGTGGATGGAGTCACCATCAACGAGCCGGGCGGGACGTTTGATTTCGGTACGCTGCGGATGGATCAGGCCGACCGCATGGAGTTGGTGCGAGGGGCGCAGAGCACACTCTACGGATCGGATGCGATGACCAGCGTGGTCCAGGTATGGACGCGGCCCGGCAGTACGCGCGTGCCTGAGTTGACGTTTGGGGCGGACGGGGGAAATTTTGAGACGGCGCGTGGTTACGCATCGTTGGCAGGAGCAAGTGGACGATTCGACTACAACGTGTTCGGCAGCCAGCTGAATACGAACGGGGAAGGGATCAACAATGCGTATTCGGACTCGCTCCAGGGCGCAAACGTCGGAGTCGCGCTGAACGATCGTACTTCCCTGCGAGTGCGCGTTCGCCACTCCAATAGTCATACAGGGGTTCCCGGCGAGTGGGAGTTCAACGGAGTGGAACTTCAGCCGCCGGATCCGAGCGACTGGTCGCAACTCAACAGCCTGCTGGGCAGTGCGGAACTGTCGGTGACGGGACCATCGGGGTGGCAGCATCACTTCAGCGGATTCGATTATCTGTATCGCTACAACGAGTTGAACCTGAATGGAGATCCCGACAGGATTTTCGATTTCCCGTCGCACGAAGTGGATCACATCAATCGCGCCGGATTTGAGTACCAGGGGGGCTATTCGGAGCGAAGCTGGGCGCAGACGACGTTTGGATATCGGATCGAAAATGAGAACGGCTTTGTGGGAAACCTGGCGTATGGAGACCAGACGCATGGGCAGAGGCTCAGCAATGACCTGTACGCGCAACAGCAGGTAACGTGGCGAACGCTATTGATGATCGTGGGTGGGCGGTTCGTGCATAACAGCGCATACGGAAACATCGGGGTGCCGCGGGTGGCAGTGACCTGGCAAGCGCTGCACGGGGGAGACATTCTTTCGGGAACACGCTTGCGGTTTTCGTATGCAACGGCGTTTAAGGAACCACGGTTGGAGGAGACGTTCAATGGGATCCCGCCGAATCCTTTTAATATTGCGAATCCGGGATTGAAGCCCGAACATACACGGGCGTTTGAGGCCGGGATTCAGCAGGATTTGTGGCATGGAAAATATGTTTTCACCGCGACGTACTTCAACAATCTGTTTCGCGACCAGATCAATTATGTGACGGTGGACTTCGTGAACTTTGTGGGCGAGTACTCGAATGTGAACAGGGCGCTGGCCCACGGGGCGGAGGTGGGCATTCAAGCCAAGTTGCGGCCTCGACTGCTGTTGAACACGGCTTACACGTATACGTCAACGCAGATCCTGGAGAATCCGGCGCCGATTAATGATCTATACAACCCGGGAGAGCCCCTGCTGCGACGACCGAAGCACTCGGCGACCGCGCTTTTGTCGTATCTGGGGACGCGGTGGGGCGGAACCCTTGGGGGAAATTTTGTGGGGCAGCGGCCGGACTCGGATTTTCTTGGGTTCGGGATTGATCACGCGGCGGGGTATGTGCGGGTGGATCTCGGAGGATGGTATGCGGTGCGGCCTTGGGTCACCGCTTACGCGAACATCGAGAACGCGCTGGATCGGCAATACAACGAAGTCGTGGGATATCCGGCGCTGCCGGTGAATTTTCGCGCGGGGTTGAGGTTTCGGATTGGCGGGGAGTGACCAACAACGGCTTGAACCACAGAGGCACAGGGGAACACAGAGGAAGCAGCGGGGCCGAATCTCTAAGGTGCCGTCGGACCGAAAAGGCCCGGCCCTAGCTTATTTTTTGCGGGTCGCGGGGTAACGGCATGGACGCGGCGATTTTTGCGCCGAAATATTTTGTGCGCGCCAGCAGTAGCTTTTCGATGTCCACTTCTTTCAGGGGTTGCTGGCGACCGAGCAGATGCGTCACCAAGGCAATCTGGGCGAAGTGCTCGACCGTTTCCATCTTCATATAGGCATGTTCCAGCGTGTCGCCATAGGCGACCACACCATGGTTCGACATGAGGATGGCGTCATAGGCGGGAACGTAAGGCTCGAGCGTCTGTGCCAATTCCGATGTTCCAGGGGTACCGTAGCGGGCGAGTGGAATGCATCCCAAGCCCATCACAACTTCACACACCAAAGGTTCGGTAAGCGGGATGCCGGCTGCGGCAAAGCCCGTGGCCGTAGGCGGATGCGCATGCACGATGGCCTGGATATCGGGGCGCAGGCGGTAAATGAGCAGGTGCATGCCGATTTCGCTGGTCACGTTGCGGCGGCCGGAGACTTTCTTGCCTTCCAGGTCGACAATCACCATGTCAGGCGCCTTCATGGCGCCCTTGCTGACACCGGTCGGAGTCACAAGAACGCGGTCCTGCTTAAGCCGTACGGAAAGATTGCCGTCCATGGCGGCGACGTACCCCTTTTCGTGGAGCATGCGGCCGTAGCGGACGATTTCTTCCCTATGTTTGCGTTCCGTAGGCATGGTTACCCTTGGGGGGAGAGACTAAAGAGCAGATCGCAGCTGACCTTCGCATAGTACCAGCACGTAGCGGGGAGAAACAATCCAAAATTTCCGAGAAAAAGCAGGTGCGACGGGCCTTAGACATGGGTCGCGGAGCGTGTGGGAGTGCCTATAATCGGAGGCGTGCTGGTCTCCGAATTTCACTTCGAACTTCCAGAAGAATTGATTGCGCAGCAACCGCTGGCAGATCGTGCTGGGTCGCGGCTGCTGCATCTGTACTCGGGGGCAAAGAGAGCTCGTCAGCTGGAAGATCGGCAGTTTCGTGGGTTTCCCGAGTTGCTGCGACCGAGCGATCTGGTGGTCTTCAACAATACGCGAGTGTTTCCGGCGCGGCTGTATGGGAGACGGGGCGGACTGAGGGCACAGGCGGTGAGTGCTCACAACCCGGCGTCGCGGGAATTTCTCCGGGGACGGATTGAAGTCTTACTGACCCGGCAGTTGCAGCAGGAGCCGAATGAGTGGGAGTGCCTGGTACGTCCGGGACGAAAGATTGGCGTGGGCGAACAACTCTTCTTTGGGGAACACGATGAGTTGCTGGCTGAGGTAATAGGGAGAGGGAGTTTTGGAGAGAGGAGAATTCGATTTGAACCGCCGGACAGCCGAAGGCGCCTGTCCCCGCAGAATCATCTGGAGAGCGACTTCTTCCAAATCGTGGAGAAGATCGGGCATATTCCGCTGCCGCCTTACATTGCACGCGACGATTCTGCGAGCGATCGGGAACGATACCAGACGGTGTATGCGCGGGAGCGCGGGTCGGTGGCGGCTCCGACGGCGGGGCTACACTTCACGCCCGAAATTCTCGCTCGCACGCAGGAGCGCGGGATTGAGACGGCGGAGGTCACGCTGCATGTGGGGCTGGGAACGTTTCAGCCAGTGCGGAGCGAGCGTGTGGAGGAACATCAGTTGCACGCGGAGTCGTATTCGATTTCGGCGGAGGCTGCGGCGAAGATTGAACGAGCGCGGAAAGAATCGCGGCGGATTGTGGCGGTCGGTACTACGACCGTACGGACCTTAGAATTTGCCGCCCAGCAGAATGCGGGTGAGGTACGCGCGGGTTCGGGCGAAGCGAATCTTTTTATCTATCCCGGGTACAAGTTTCAGGTGGTGCACGCGCTGCTAACCAATTTTCACCTGCCGGAGTCGACGCTGCTGATGCTCGTCTGTGCCCTTGGTGGAAGAGAGAATGTAATGCGCGCTTATCAGCATGCGGTTCGCGAGCGTTACCGGTTTTATTCTTACGGGGATTGCATGTTTGTCGAGTAAGCCTGCGATTGTCCCAAGCATCTCCAGACAGAGACATCAATTGACAAACAAGTGACAGGCGCGCCGAATCTGGTGAATCCAAACCGAATCTAACCCTGCAAAGTTCGATACCAACCAAAGGGGCGTTAGCCGGGGCGCGGTGACACTTCGCCTGGGGAGTCGGCTGAAAACTGATGGAGCGCAAAAACGGTTCTCGAAACCGCAGGGAGATCCCTGCGCACACGAAACAATTCAAATTGACAGGAGACGGGATGATAAGGATAGAGGCAGGTCGAGGTAGAGTTTCGCGAACCAAAGAAGCGGCGAGAGCCAGTTGGTTCTTAATTCTTGCGCTAATGATGGCTGCGATTGTGCAGCCAGCGGCAGCGCAAACATTCACCGTGTTGCACGAGTTCCAAGGAGCGCCTAACGATGGATCGGGGCCGCGTGGTGGTCTGTTGCGGGATGGCGCCGGTAACTTCTTCGGCACAACGTTCGGCGGCGGTGGCGACAGTGAAGGCGCGATTTACAAGTTGACGCCGAATGGGCAAGAGAGCGTCCTGTTTGCATTCAATACTTCGGACGGATCGTTCCCGACTTCCGGGCTGGTTCGAGACAAGGCGGGGAACTTGTATGGCACCGCTGACGAAGGACCGGGCGGAGCAGGGGTGTTGTTCCGGTTGGCGAAGGACGGCGCTGAGGCGACCTTCCACGCTTTTCAGGGCGGACAAAACAGTGAGGCTGCGGTGCCGTCGGGAGGCGTGATCATAGATGCGGCGGGAAACTTTTATGGTGCGACGCTGCTCGGTGGGCTGGGATTTGGGACGATCTACCAGGTCGATCCAGCGGGCAATCTGAAGGTGCTATACAACTTTCAGGGAAGAGCGGACGGTGCGAGCCCCCAAGGTCCCTTAGTTCGGGACTCAGCCGGCAACATTTTCGGCGCGGCGGCAGAGAAGGGCGCTCATAACGCGGGTACGATCTTCAAACTCGCGCCGAATGGAACGTTGACAGTGCTGCACAGCTTTACGGGTGCGCGTGACGGAAAAACACCGCAGGGCGGCTTGCTGCTTGACGCTGCAGGCAATCTGTTCGGCAGTGCGTTCGGCGGTGGCGACACAGGAAACGGAACAATCTTCCAGGTTTCCAAGAATGGAGGCTTCCGGCGGCTGCACAGCTTTTCGGGTGCGGTGGACGGCACGAATCCGAACGGCGCACTGATTCGCGATTCCGATGGAAACATTTTTGGCGCGGCGCAGCTCGGAGGTACGTTTTCCCTGGGCACTGTGTTTAAGCTGACTCCCGCGGGACAACTGACCGTGTTGCACAACTTCACGGGGGACGAGGATGGAGCCACGCCTTTCTCTGGCCTGTTACGCGATGCTTCGGGAAATCTTTTTGGCACTGCGGAACAGAATTTCCTGATTGATCAGCGGGGCGGGACGGTCTTCAAGATCACTCCGTAGCCTTTACGGCAAAAGCGGTGGATGCCGCGGCTTTGTGATTTTGGCCGCGGCTCCATTCTTTTTTCAGCGCAGGCGGGACGCCCCCGCTACACAAAGCAAAACGGGCACCCTTGCGGATGCCCGCTGCTGAACACCGGCCAAATTTTTCTGGTGCGAGACTTATGCCCGGGCGCCGACCGCAGCCGGCTCAGAAGCCGGAACTGACTTATCTTCGCCATTCGCCTTCTGCTGGGCAGGCTGTCCGCCCTTACGGATGTCGATGCCGCCCTTGAAGAAGGCGCCGTCCTCGATGGAGATACGGGCCGCGATAACGTCGCCGGTGAGCGAACCGTCGCTACGAATGTCGACGCGGTCGCTGGCGGTGAGATTCCCACGGACTTTGCCGAGGACAACGATTTCACGCGCGTTGATGTTGGCGGCAACGACTCCGTTACGGCCCACGGTAACGCGATTCCCTGAGAGATTGATGGAACCTTCCACCCGGCCGTCAATGTAGAGCGACTCGGATCCTGTCACTTCGCCCTTAATGACGAGAGACTTGCCGATGGTCGCCTGGTCTGCGGTAGTCGTGGTTACCGGGCGGGGAGGAGCGGGCTCACTCGCCGTCGAGGTCATGGCAGGCGCGCTGGGGGTAGACATCGTGGGGCGCTCCGGCTCGGAGGGGCGGGCAGGGGTCTGAGGTTGATTGGTCGGCTTCCACATGGGGTTGAAAGTTCCTTTCCTTGTTGGGATTAGGGGTCACTGGCCGCACTTTCGTGACCAAAGCGAATTGTACTCCCGCGTCTCAATATGAGCACTGTGGAAAATCCTTTATTTTCAATCAAGAGTTCCTTGGATGGTACCGACGGCGGGGTTTGAAGAAGGGTCGCCAAGGCAGCAGGGCTGCATACTTTCTGCCCGGCTGTGTAACGATTCCCGGAAAAAGCTGCCCGCAGGCTGCCTTCCACAGGGTGTGCGGAGTATGCTCTGAGGGACGAAGATTTATCGAAAACGGAAGTACGAGTAACGAGTCTAATCTTTACGGGGTCGAGGAACCGGTCGGGAGGCCATGCCAGGATGACCGCCGGAATACATTGGAAAGCGAGCACGTTTATGTCAGATCCAGCCGTAATTAACCCACCAGCCTTCACCATTGCGCGGCCTGAGCCGGGCGAATTTGCGCCATATTATGAACGCTATATTTCACTGGTCTCGGAAACCGACGTTCTGGGGACGCTCGACGCGCAGAGACGGCAGACGTTGCTCCTACTTTCCGGCCGCGACGACAGCGACGGGGAGTATCGTTACGCGCCGGGTAAGTGGAGTGCGAAGGAAGTTCTGGGGCACATGTGCGATACCGAGCGGGTGTTTGCGTATCGCGCCCTGCGGATTGCCCGTGGTGACCAGACGCCCCTAGCCGGCTTCGAACAGGATGATTATGTGAAGAATGGTCCATTCGCCAAGGCGCCGATGGAAGAGATCATTGAGGATTACATTGCGGTGCGGCGGGCGTCGATCACGCTGTTTCGCAATCTCGATGAGGCCGCCTGGGTGCGGCGCGGCGTGGCGAACAACAATGAGGTCAGTGTGCGGGCCCTCGCCTACATCATCGCGGGGCATGAACTGCATCATCGGAGAATTCTGGAGGAGAAGTATTTTGTGGGGCGGTGAGTAAGTCGCCTTCTTTGCCACGGATTCACGCGGATGAACACCGATGAGCTTGAATTGCGAAGAACCTTTGCGATTTGACGGCGGTATGAAGTGTATAGGTCCTTCGCTTTGCTCAGGATGACAGAGGTATTCTGCTGATGGACTCCTCTCCAATATGTCTCAGCGCGCACTGACAGAATTATTTCGGGGCAAAGGCGCACACGTCGAGCCCCTAGCATGCGTGGAAGATATTTCCGCGGAGGTGGCGGCGCGGCAGGTAGCAGGATTCCCCCACTCGATCGGGCAGCTCGTCTTCCACATGAATTATTGGATGGATCACGAACTGCGTCGCATTCGAGGCGAGAGGCCAGAGTATCCCGAACACAACTCCGAGAGTTTCCCGTCCGCTTCCGTTGCGCTGGATGCGTTGGGATGGGATCAGCTGCGGGGGCGCCTGGCGGAGCTGCTGAGCGAGTTTTCAAAGTTAGCAGAGTCTTCTCCGCAGGAACTTCAGCGCGAAATCGAAAGCGTATATGAGGGCGACAAGAAGGTTGCAGGAACGCTGGAGGCAGTGCTCTGGCAGATGGTGGCGCATAATAGCTATCACGTGGGGCAGATCGCTTTGATCCGCCGCGTACTCGGGGCGTGGCCGCCACGCGCGGGCGGGGATACGTGGTAATCGAGCTACTGATTTGTAAATGCCCGCGATGCGTTAAGCTGAAAGCTGACGGCTGATAGCCGACAGCTTCTATGCTCTCTGATTCGACAATCCTGAAACATATTGCGCGGCAGCCCAAGCGAACTGCGGGATTCAAGCAACTCGTGCGTGAGCTGGGCTTGCACGGGGAAGAGCGGCGCGAGCTTGATTCGCTGCTGCAGAAGATGGCCGCGCGCGGAACCCTTGTTCCTGTTGATTCGGATCGATACGCTCTGCCCACGGCGGCTGCCGACAAGAATCTGGTCGCAGGCCGGCTCACCATGCACCGCGATGGATTCGGCTTTGTCATTCCTGACCCCAAGTCTCTGAGTCCTTCGCTCAAGGCGCGGCTTACGGGCGACATCTTCATCGCACCACACCTCATCGGCAACGCCATGCATGGGGATCTCGTGTTGGTCGACATTGTCAATGTGCGTCCGGATGGGCGGGCGGAGGGGCGCATTGTGCGGCCAGTCATGCGGGCGCATCCGACGGTGGTCGGGATTTTTCATTACGGGAGCCGTGGGGGGTACGTGCGGCCGATCGACAGCAAGATTACGCAGGAAATTTTGATTCCCGCGGGAATGGAACGGCCCGAATCTTCTGCCGTTCCTCCCAACGACAAAGAACAACATCTTGAACCACAGAGGACACGGAAAAAACAGAGGAAGAAGTCGGTGGATCGCGTGCTGGGCGACGAGGTGGCGCGGAGAACCGAGTGGGATGACCTTGAAGGTGTTGTGGTGGATGTGGAGATTACGGACTGGCCTTCGCCGACACAGAATCCGCGGGGGCGGGTCATTGAGATTCTCGGGCGTGAAGACGACTTCGGGGTGGATGTCGAGATCACCATTCGCAAGTTTCACCTGCCCCATCATTTTCCAGAGGCGGCATTGCGCGAAGCGCAGGATACGTTGGCCGTCATCCCCGCGCGGGAAGTGGAGCGGCGGAAGGATTTTCGCGGACTTCCCATCGTGACCATCGACGGCGAGACTGCGCGCGACTTCGATGACGCCGTTTACGTGCACATGTTGCCGAATGGCAACTTCGAACTACAGGTGCACATTGCAGATGTGGCGCAGTACGTCACGCAGGACTCAGCGCTCGATCAGGAAGCGCGCCTGCGCGGCACCAGTGTTTACTTTCCCGACCGCGCGGTGCCCATGCTCCCGCTGGAACTTTCCACCGACATTTGCAGTTTGCGCCCGCAGCTGGAACGACTGGTGCTTTCGTGCGTGATGGAGATGGATCATCGCGGGGAGATCGTGAGCTACGAACTGAGCGAGGGCGTCATCCGGTCGGTGGAGCGCATGACCTACACTGCGGTGAATGCCGTGCTGGAAGGCGATGCGGCTGCACGAGAACGATACGCCCCGCTGGTTCCGACGTTCGAGCTAATGCGCGACCTGGCTCTGATTTTGAATCGAAAGCGGGAGCGGCGAGGATCGATTGACTTCGATCTGCCGGAGCCTGTCATCGAGTTCGACGAGCTTGGGATGATGAAGAGCATTGCGCGTTCGGAGCGCAATATTGCGCACCGGCTGATTGAGGAGTTCATGCTCTCGGCCAACGAGTGCGTGGCGCATGATCTGGAATCGCGAGGCGTGGCGTCCCTGTATCGCATCCATGAAAAGCCAGATGCGAAGCGCGTGTATGACTTCGAGGTGATCGCTGCGACATTTGGCTATTCGCTAGGCGTGGGACCACTTCCCATACATCGTGTGCAGATGAAAGCCGACCGCAGAGCGGCCTATGGAACGGGGAAGCGGGTGCGGGAGATCGAAATTCCGAAAGATGTGCACATCACTCCGCGGATGTATCAGAAGCTCACTGAGAAGATTGCTGGCAAGCCGGAGGAGCGCATCCTGAGCTACCTGATGCTTCGATCACTGAAGCAGGCGCGGTATTCGGAGGAGAATCTCGGACACTTTGCGCTGGCGGCCACCAGCTATACGCACTTCACGTCGCCGATCCGGCGTTATCCGGATTTGATTGTGCACCGGATTTTGAAGGAGGTATTGCGTGGCCATCGAAGTCGGAATCCCCAACCCCTCGACGAGCTCGGGGCAGGCTCTGCCGCAAAAAGCGCGACAAGGGTGGGGCACCCAGGCATTGAGGAGAAGGCTTCGCCTTGGTCCAAGCGGCGCGATCATACGGCTCACCGGGAAGAGCTGAAGCCTTTGGGCGGACCGATCGGAGTGGAGGAACTTCACGAAATTGCGGAAGAATCGAGCCGGGCGGAGCGGCGAGCCGCCGATGCGGAACGCGAACTGATGGAAGGCAAAAAAGTTAAGTTCATGGCGGATCGAATCGGTGAAGAATATGAGGGGCTCATTACGAGCGTTACCAAGTTTGGATTTTTTGTGGAGCTTACGGATTTGTTTATCGAAGGACTGGTGCCGCTGAATACTTTGACCGACGACCGGTATACCTATCACGAGAACACGCGGGAGATTATCGGGCAACGGTCGCACAAGATTTACAGTCTGGGGCTGAGAATTCGCGTGCTGGTGGATCGGATTGATCCAGTGGAGAAGAAAATTCAGTTTGCGGTTCTGGAGGAAGAACCGGTGCGGGGGAAGGGGAAGCGCAAGAAGCGATAAGCCGGCCACAGGCTGCGAACTTTGCTCGGCGGACAGCCGAGAGCTTGCCCTGAGCTTGCGGAAGGGGCGGCTGTCCCCACATGAATCTCTGCAGCCGAGGCTTACACCCCTAAGGCTTTTTGAATCTCGGCGGCGATGGCGGCGGTGAGAGCCTTCATCTGGTCTTCCGATTCAGCTTCAACCATCACCCGGGCCAGCGTTTCAGTACCCGAATAGCGGACAACGACGCGTCCGTTGCCGTCGAGCTCGCGCTCAGCCGCGTCGATCGCCGCCTGGACTGACGGGATCTTGGCGAATGGAATTTTCTCGCGGACGCGCACATTCTGGATCTTTTGCGGGAAGACTTTCAGATCGCCAACTAACTCTGCCAGAGACTTCCCTGCTCGAACAATAATATCCATCAGTCGCAGGGCTGTGAGCAGGCCGTCTCCAGTGGTGGCGTCGCAGTCGCGAAATATGATGTGTCCAGACTGCTCCCCGCCGAGTGTGGCGCCGGTTTTCAGCATTTCTTCCAACACATATTTGTCGCCGACGTTGGCGCGCAACATGCGAATGCCGGAATTTTTGAGCGCGATCTCGAGTCCCATGTTTGACATGGTCGTCGAGACGACGGTATCGGCCTTCAACTTTTTTTGCGCATGCAGATCGCGGGCGGCGGCCAGCAGAACGCCATCGCCATTCACAACCCGGCCTGCGGCATCGCAGAACAGCGCGCGATCGGCATCGCCGTCAAATGTCACACCCAAGTCAAATTTGCCGGGCGATTCCGCGACCCTTTTCCCGAGCGTTTCGGGATGCAACGCGCCGCAGCCTTCATTGATGTTCTTACCGTCAGGAGAAACGTGGATGAACGTCGCCTGAATCCCAAGGGCACGAAACAACTCGGGCGCCTCGGCGGTAGCCGCGCCATTGGCGCAATCCACCAGCACGCGCAACTTCCTCAAATCCGAGGACACGCCATCCGCCAGCGACTTCATATAAGCGTGACGCAACTCGGCTTCGCCCGGCAAGGATGGTTTGGGAATCTTGAGGGCAGTGTCGTCGGCGGCGGTGGCATTTTCCAACAGTGCGAAGATTTCTTTTTCGATCGCCAGTTCGCGTTCGTCCGTAAGCTTAAAACCATCTCCGGAAAAAACTTTGATGCCATTGTCGGTCCAGGGATTATGCGAGGCCGAGATGACCACACCCGCCGCCATCGATCGAGAGCGCGCGAGGTAGGCCACACCCGGGGTGGTAATCACGCCGGCGCTGTGAACATCGACGCCCACCGCCGCCAGGCCTTCCGCAACCCGGTCGGCAATCCATGCGCTCGATTCGCGGGTATCCTGACCAATAACAGCCTTGGCCTTTGCATTCGTCGCCATCAGGTCGTGACCGAGGGCACGACCGATTAGATAAGTACTCTGCTTGGTGAGCGGAAAGTCTCCGGCCACACCACGAATTCCGTCGGTTCCGAACAACTGCCTTTGCTGGCTCATAGAAAACTCTTAACATCCGCGAAAAGATGAGGACTAGAGATGATAAATGAAGGGCCGTTGACCGGTCTGTTTCCGCGATGCAAAGAATGATGTTTGCTGCTTGTCGCTCTCACCGCTCAATGCGCTGAAGGCGTTCCCACCTTCTCTACCAGCACGGTCACGCGGATGGAAGTTGGCTGAACAACCTGCACCAGCGGATCGGCGACGTACACGTTGGTGGTGAAGACTGCGCTGCCGCGAGTTCCAGTGGCGTCGATCGGATCCGTAGTGGCGGCGTCGATTTTTTCCACATGGTGTCGCGGGCCGGTGATGGTGATGCGAAATGGATCGGCGTCCACTTTAACAATCTGCTCGCCGTCCGCAAAATTACCCGTCACCCGGGGATGGATTTCGACCTCGCGTGTGATCTTGGTGTCAAACGCAAGGTGCAACTGGCTGGGCACCACTTGCACGACAGTGATGTCGCCGGGATGCCGCACCTGCTGCGAGGTGAGATCGAAGGTGCGCTCGCCCGCCTTCACCTCGGCCAGGTCGATTTCAGCATGGACCTGGTTCGCCTGGAGTTGGCGAATCACTCGTTCTGGTCCGCGTACGCGAATCTGAGCTTCCTGAATCGATTCCGAACTGATCTCCAGTTGCGACGGAACGTGCTGAAAGACGATGGGTGCGTGCAGGGCCACCTCCGCGGGCTGTTCGTCACGCGAAATCATGAACCACAGCCCGGATGCCAGTAAAAGGGACAGGATTTTCAGTCCGAAGTTGTGGACGACGAGGCGCTGGAAGAGTGCGATCAAGGCAGCGGCTCCGAGTCTGAACCGGCGTTCGAGGTGCGTTGTGGTGCCGGCTCGCTTAAGGGCGAATCGAGGGCCGCATCCGATTCCTCATCATTGTTCTGCACAATCGAAGTCGGCAGGGTCACCGGAGCCATATAACGCCGCAGTTCACTCCCTAGACGCTCGCGGAGTTGTTCGACGGTGAGGTCGCGCTCGATTTTGCCGCCGATGGCAAGGCTGATTGCGCCGGTTTCTTCGGAGCAGATCACCGCTATGGCATCGGTCTCCTCGGTAATTCCGATGCCGGCGCGATGCCGGGTTCCGAGTTGGGTCGAGAGAAGCGGATTCATGGAGAGCGGCAAGAAACACGCGGCCGCGGCGATGCGGTCTTTCTGCACGATCACGGCGCCATCGTGCAGAGGTGCGCTGGGTCGGAAGATCGTGGCGAGCAGGTCATAGGAAAGGCGCGCATCCAGGGGGACTCCGCTCTCGATGTGGGTGCGCAATCCAATTTCACGCTCGATTACGATGAGCGCGCCCGTTTGATGTTGCGAAAATAGATTAGCTGCCAGCACGATGTCGTCGTAGGAATCGCTGTCGGCGGAGGATCCGCTAAAGAACGTCAGCCTGCGGCCCAAGTCCGCGAGCACATGGCGAATCTCCGACTGAAACACGACGATCAGGGCGAACACCAGGTAAGGGAGCACATTGCTCACAACCCAGTTCAGCGTCGTGAGTTCGCCAATGCGCGCCAGATAAAAAGTGATGGCAACCACTACGAGACCAACCAGCATGGGAACGGCGCGCGTTCCCCGAATCATCACAAGGACCTGGTAGATCAGCAGAGCGACGAGGAGAATGTCGAGCGCAATCCATGCGCCCTGCGTCCACGACGTGATGACTGGCGTCACTCGAATCGCTCCTGGTCGGACTGACTTCTGAAAAACCCATTGTAATGCAGTGGATTTCCGGTCTCAGCGGTACTGACGAACTTTTACAAGCCAGCGTCCGCGGTGGGCTGATGTGATCATTCCTGTTTCTTTGTAACTGCGGCCTGGAACTCGCCACGGGCCACCCGGGCAGAAATCCCATCGCCAACATTCAAGCCACGAACGTCTTTGAGCAGTTTTCCCTCTGAATCAAATACCAGGGCGTATCCGCGCTCCAGAATAGCCAGTGGAGACAGCGACTGAAGCGCGGTTTGCAGGCGCTCGCTGCGCACCCTTTGCTGCAGCAGGACGTTGCGCATGACCGCGACCAGCGCGGTCGTGCCACTCTCCAATTCCTTGCGCATGCCTGATAGCACCAGTCGCAAATCGTAATGACGCACAGCAGCGGAGATCATTTCCCAGCGACGGTGCATTTGCCCCAGCAAGTTGCGCTCGGCCAGTTCCATGCGGTGGGTAAGGTCATCGAGCTTCTGCTGGCGCTGGCGGATGAGCTCCATCATTCGCGCGAAGGCGCCGTGTTGCGCGAGTTCCGACAGGGCTTGCCTGCCCATGAGAAGGCGGTAGCGCATGGCCCGGCTCAGACGATCGTGCAAAGCGTCCGCATGATTTTCGACCTCCTGCCGGGAACGGATCACCAACTCCGCAGCCGCGGAGGGCGTGGGGGCGCGGAGGTCGGCAACAAAATCGACGATGGTGAAGTCGGTTTCGTGGCCGACGGCGGAGATAATTGGGATCTCGGACGCAGCCACGGTGCGGGCCAGAGCCTCATTGTTAAAGGCTGCCAGGTCCTCGGCGGAGCCGCCGCCACGCGCCACGATGATCACGTCGACGTTATCGTGCTGGTTGAAGAAGCGAACGCCGGCCGCGACTTCCTGAGAAGCGGCATCGCCCTGCACCTGCGCCGGATAAATCAGCACATTCACGGAATGATGGCGGCGCTGCAGGATGTTCAGAATGTCGCGGAGCGCGGCGGCTTGCGCGGAAGTGACGAGGCCGATGCGGGAGGGGAGCGTCGGAATCGGCTTTCTGCGCTCGGGGGCAAACAGTCCTTCGGCTTCCAGCTTGGCTTTGAGTTGTTCGAACGCCAACTGCAGGGAGCCGGCGCCTTTGGGTTCGATGTGCTCGGCAGAAATCTGCAGTTCGCCGCGATCTTCGTAAACGGTGACGCGGCCGCGAACGATTACCTGCAGACCGTCAGCGGGACGGAAGCGCAGCAGACGCGCCGACGAGCGGAACATCACGACGCGAATCTGGGCGTTACCGTCTTTCAGGGTGAAGTAGAGATGGCCGGAATCGGGGGCGCGGAAGTTGGAAATTTCGCCTTCGACCCATGCGTCGGCATATTCGCGCTCGATATGGGAGCGTACGGCTCCGACCAGTTCACGGACTTTCCAGACGCGGCGCTCGGGCGGGCGGAAACTGAAGCCCATTTGGTCGCTGACAGACATTCTGGGCAGTGTATCGCACGAGACGCGCAATAAGGCAACCCGTAATCGAGGGGACGCGGCTCCCTGAGCGCCAATTGGCTGGCGTTGGACAAGAAAATCCCGCTCTAGCGATATCAACCACCAGGGCAGGCACTCGACACGATCAAAATGGTCTAGAAATCTACGTCGAGGTGCAGAACGTCTGCAACTTGAAAACTCACGCGATTTACTAACACGACATTGCCGCCGATCACGACATGGGCGTAGTTCGGAGGTGGAGGTGGGAACATCGCTTCCAACTCACGGGGACAGGGCTGAATCTTCTTCTGCAACCCTGGAGGCAGAGTCCCATTGACTACGAGTTGCCGTTCGAGTCCGGGAGGAAGATGATCGCGCTTGGCCAGGCCGGGCGGCAGGTGCGAGTAGTGGGCCCGGTACCAATCGCGGGCCGCGTCGCGGTCATGATCGGAATAGCGGTCGTGCTTTTCGTGGCCCTTGCCATGACTGTGGCCATGGTCATCGCCGTCATCGTGCTTCTCGTGGCCGTGACCGTTCCCCTGGGCTACCGCCGGAGTCGTTGCCAGGGCAAGGGAAAGCACCGCACCTGCGCCGAGGATGAACCACTTCCGATGTGACATTAATTCCCCCAAATAACTCGCGTGCCTAGGGTACAAGAATCCTAATTCGTGATCACGTTACGGAAGGGCATGACATCCCCGAGGGTCCAAACTGGCTGCTTTGCATAAGCTTCGTGAATTGGCGCGCGGCGGCTCGAGGATTCCCTCTCCCTCCGTGACCGTCCTCGTATGCCGTGTGCCCCGGCACCGCTATAATTCTCCCGCCATGGATCTCGAACAAAAAGTCGCCGAACTTAAGAAACGAAACCTGCTTGCCGAAGATGGGGGCGGGGCCAAGCGCCGCGAACGCCAGCATAAAGAAGGCAAGATGTCGGCGCGCGAGCGGATCGAATTTCTGCTCGACGAAGGAACGTTCGAGGAGACCGACAAGCTGGTCACTCATCGCTGCAATGACTTCGGGATGGCCGAACAGAAAATCTACGGCGACGGATTTATCACTGGATACGGGCGCATCGAAGGCCGGCTCGTGTACGTGTTTGCGCAGGACTTCACCGTGTTTGGCGGATCGCTATCTGAAACGAATGCGGGGAAGATTGTAAAGATCATGGATCTGGCGGCGAAGATGGGCGCTCCGGTAATTGGGTTGAACGATTCCGGGGGAGCGCGGATTCAGGAAGGCGTGATGTCGCTGGCGGGATACGCGGATATTTTTCTGCGCAACACGCTGTATAGCGGAGTGGTGCCGCAGATTTCCGCGATCATGGGCCCCTGCGCGGGAGGCGCGGTTTACTCTCCCGCGATCACCGACTTCGTGCTGATGGTGGATAAGACTTCGTACATGTTCATCACCGGGCCGGATGTGATCAAGACCGTCACCCTGGAAGAGGTTACGAAGGATCAGTTGGGCGGGGCAATGACGCACAACGAGACCTCGGGCGTGGCGCACTTCCTGGCGCACGACGACGCCGAGTGTTTGTCGATGGTGCGCGAGCTGTTGAGCTTCTTACCGTCGAACAATCTGGATGAGCCTCCGCGGAAAGTTTGCACCGACCCGGTTGACCGGGCTGATACGGCGCTCGACAAGATCGTTCCCGCGCAGTCGAATCAACCCTACAACATTAAAGACGTGATTCACGCGGTGGTCGATGATGCCTACTTCTTCGAGGTGCAGGAGCACTACGCAAAGAATATCGTCGTGGGATTTGCCCGGCTCGATGGCAGGCCGGTCGGGATTGTCGCCAACCAGCCGTCGGTATTGGCGGGGACGCTGGACATTAATGCGTCGGTGAAGGGCGCGCGCTTCGTGCGCTTTTGTGATTGCTTCAATATTCCGCTGGTGACGTTCGAAGATGTGCCGGGATTTCTGCCCGGAACCGCACAAGAGTATGGGGGCATCATCAAGCATGGAGCCAAACTGCTCTTCGCATTCGCAGAGGCGACAGTTCCGAAGGTGACCGTCATCACTCGCAAGGCCTACGGCGGAGCTTATTGCGTGATGGCGTCGAAGCACATCCGCACAGATGTGAATTACGCGTGGCCGACCGCCGAGATTGCGGTCATGGGCCCGGAAGGAGCGGTGGACATTGTCTACAAGCGTGAACTCGATGCCGCCGCCAACCGCGAGCAACTCCGCCGCGAAAAGATCGATGAATTCCGTGATCGCTTTGCAAATCCGTATGTGGCCGCCGATCGTGGGTTTGTGGACGCGGTCATCCAACCGCGGGAGACTCGGAAGAAGCTGATCCAGGCGCTGTCCATGCTGGAGACCAAGCGGGATAAGAATCCGCCGAAGAAGCACGGGAACATACCTTTATAGAACCTGAGAAGGAGTGAGTGCTGTGGATCGAAGTGGGCTTACCCAGCGTGTCTTACTGGCCTTATTCCGCCGTGCTTACGGTTGTGCTGTGCGTAGTGCTGCTCAGCGGAGCGAGTTCAAAGAAGAAGGCCAGCTTTGACCAGATCGACGTAAAGCGGATCAATCTGGTTGAGCCCGACGGAACGATTCGAATGGTCATTTCGAACCGGGCGGATTTTCCGGGGCTCATCGTGAAGGGAAAGGAATATCCGCACGACCGGCAAACGGCGGGGATGCTGTTCTTCGACGATGAGGGAACCGAGAATGGCGGCCTGATCTTTGGCGGCTCGAAAGACAAAGACGGGAAAGTGCAAAGCTGGGGACATTTGAGTTTCGACCGTTACATGGGCGACCAGGTGATGGTACTTAATGCGGAGGAAATAGATGGACAACGACACGCGGGCATTGAGTTTGTGGATGAGCCGGATGTTCCTCTGAAACTGGTGACCGATGCATTGCAGCTTTCGCCCGATCAGGGCAAGTCCAAGTTGCGCGAATTGTTCAGCGGAAACAATAAACCGCAACAGAGAGCGTATTTGGGAAGAAAATTTGACCAATCGTCCGCGTTGGAACTGGAAGATGCGCAGGGACGAGACCGGATTCTAATTTCAGTCGCGGCGAACGGCAATCCGACGATGAAATTCCTCGACGAGCAAGGAAAGGTGATCGAGGAATTTCCCAAGGGGGCGAAATGAAGTTGAGGCTAAGCATTCTTGTATTTTGCCTGATTACGGTAGGTGCTTTCGCACAAAATAGTGCCACCTTGATTACGTCGCTGCCGCAAGTCAAGGACTATGTGCAGCATCGCGTTTCAAGCTATGACCGGACGGGCGGAAATGCGGATGCGCGAAGCATTGCGCCGGGAGAGACTCTCACGCTGCTCGACGAGGCTGGGCCCGGATCGATCAGTCATATTTGGGTCACGATTGCGAGTGATGATCCGAATCACTTGAAGGCGTTGGTGCTGCGCATGTATTGGGATGGGGAAGGCACGCCCAGCGTCGAGACACCCATTGGCGATTTCTTCGGGCTCGGGCTGGGAGACTATTACCTGTACCAGTCGCAGCCGCTGTCGGTGGGGGCGGACAAGGCGCTGAATTGTTTCTTCCCGATGCCTTTTCAGAAGCATGCGCGCATCACCGTGACGAACGAAGGCTCGCGCAAGACCGACGCGTTTTATTTCAACATCGACTATCGGGCGTACATCAAAGACCTTCCGGCGGATCTGCTCTATTTCCACGCGCAGTACCGCCAGGCCGCCCCCGCCAAGGGGTGGACGAATCAGTGGAAGTCCAACGGCGATGCGATCGTCAACGACAAGAAGAATCTGAATGGAGATGGCAACTACGTCTGGATGGAAGCGACCGGGCACGGCCACTTTGTGGGCGTGACCATGTCGGTGCTCGAAAATCAGGACGGGTGGTGGGGTGAGGGCGACGACATGTTTTTCGTGGATGGAGAGAGCGCGCCTTCGATCAACGGAACCGGATCGGAAGATTATTTTCTGGGGGCGTGGGATTTTGGCGGGCGTCCGTTCGCCTATCAGCTTTTTGGGGCGCCAGTAGTCGGGCAGGAGGTCGCGGGCGGGCGGTGGTCGCTATACCGGTTCCACCTGGATTCTCCGATCCCGTTCACGAAATCGCTGCGGGCAACGATTGAGCATGGTCACGCGAATGTGCGCTCTGACAATTATTTCTCGGTCGCGTACTGGTATCAGAGCGAGCCGCATGCCGCATTCCCTGCACTGCCTGTGCTGGAGCAGCGGATTCCGCGGATTTATGCGGTGGGCGGGCCAGGGAATGGGGGGAAGTAACGAACAACTTCTTGGCCACGGATTCACACGGATTTTCACGGATTTAATTCGGGGGAAAAGCTAGGGACGCTGATCCAACCAAGGTGGGCTAAAAGACTTGTAGCTGAGAGCTGACGGCTGATGGCTCGTAGATCTCGTTGCTCTAAAAATTAAGAGTTCCGAGGTGGTGTAAGGTCCATTCGTCTCGGCCAGTAGCTCGCGTTTGACCCTTGCTCGACCTGCTTCGCCGCTACCCTTGCGGGCTGCTGGCAACGCGATCTTCGCTTGGGCTCCGGGCTCACCGCCAACCGGATAAACCTACCCTACGCCTCGGAACTCTATCTTGCCTTCAACATTTCTTCTTCGTTCTCCTCAACCAGCGCTTTGCTATAGACCCTTGCTCACCCTCCGTCCTAACCTTTCGATCAGAACAGTGACTCCGCTTGAGCCCCGGACGCCGCACCAACCGGAAAAACTTAAGAAGCTGTCAAAGAACGATCCTGTTGTACTCCTTCTATTTTTTCAGTCAATGGAAAATACACACTTGTAAGTACACGTGTTTTCAATCGAGTGCAGCCCGTCCACAAGCCCATGACCGGATTTGGTGCAAACCCGCAAGCAGGCTCTCGCAAACCCCGCATCAGACGCGAGTTTGCGCCTTATTTATTGATTGAAGTCGATACAAGTATCCGGCCATGACTCGCCTTCGAACTTGTGAAAATCACGCACTTCCCGCGCTAGACAAGGCATTCCAGAATTCGACGCAATGCGAATCGGATACGACCTGCGTCAATCCGCTTGAACGAAGCGTTGGATTTGTCCGGCTGCAGCTCAATTTTCCCCGAGATCGTAACCCAAGCGTTTAGAATGCTCGCGAATCATATGCTCCCAAAATATTCTCTCCCGCTACTCGCCCTCGTTCTCTCGCCTCTCCTCACAACAGGCCAAGTTCTGCCGAGTCCAACCGTGATCGCAGTGGATGCCGCTCACCCCGGAGCAGCCATTTCTCCGACAATGTTCGGCATTTTCTTCGAAGACATCAACTTCGCCGCCGACGGCGGACTCTATCCCGAACGCATTAAGAACCGCTCCTTCGAGTTCGACCAGCCTCTGACTGGCTGGCACGCCAACCTCCCGATTACCCCTAAAGGAGAGCTCGGCAGTACGAAAGGCGAACTCGACGTCCGCACGGAAGGCGCGCTCAACGCCACTAATCCGCACTATCTGAGAGTGCGTGCCTACGAACCAGGCTTTGGCCTATGGAACTCCGGCTTTCGCGGCGTTGGGGTGGAGAGCGGGGCTGAGTATCGCTTCTCCGCGTATGTTCGCACCGCGGGACCGAAAGCCGTCCGGGCCACCATCACAGACGAGAACGGCCGTGAAATTGGGACCGAAACGCTCACCGGCTTCGACCGCCAATGGAAGCGCTATGAGACCGTCATCCGCGCTAACGCCACCGTCCAGCACGCCCACTTCAACTTATTTCTCGACGAGAAGGGAGACGTCGATCTCGATATGATCTCCCTGTTTCCAGTCGAAACCTGGAAACACCGCCCCAATGGATTGCGGAAAGATCTGGTTCAACTCCTGGCTGATATGCATCCCGGATTTATCCGCTTCCCCGGAGGCTGTATCGTGGAAGGCCGGCGCCTGGTAAATCGTTACCGCTGGAAGACCACGGTCGGCGACATCGCCGAACGGCAGACCATCGTTAACCGCTGGAATGATGAATTCGACCACCGCCCGGCACCGGATTATTTCCAGTCTTTCGGTCTCGGCTTCTATGAATATTTCCAGTTAGCCGAAGATATTGGCGCCAGCCCGCTGCCAATTTTGAACTGCGGCATGGCATGCCAGTTCAACTCGAGCGAACTCGCGCAATTAAGCGATACCAAGGAATACATTCAAGACGCGCTCGACCTGATCGAATTCGCCAACGGCCCGGTCACTTCCCCTTGGGGTAAGCTGCGCGCTTCGATGGGCCATCCCTCGCCATTTCACTTAACGATGATCGGAGTCGGCAACGAGCAGTGGGGACAGCCTTATGTCGACCGCTACAAATTATTCGCCGCGGCTCTGAAAGCAGAACATCCCGAGATCAACCTGGTCGTCGCCGCCGGGCCGGCACCATCCGGAGACCAATTCGAGTTCCTGTGGTCCAACTGGCGCACGCTGAAAGCAGACATCGTCGACGAACACTACTACATGAACCCTCAATGGTTCCTTACCAACACCGGACGCTATGACCACTACGACCGGTCCGGACCAAAAGTCTTCGCCGGAGAGTACGCCGCCCAGACCTCCGGCGTGGCAAAGCCTGACAACCACAACAACTGGAATGCTGCCATTGCAGAAGCTGCCTACATGACCGGACTGGAGCGTAATGCAGACGTTGTTCGCATGGCATCCTACGCGCCACTGCTCGCTCACGTTGACGCCTGGCAATGGACGCCCGATGCCATCTGGTTCGACAACCTGCGCTCCTACGGCACTCCGAATTACTATGTCCAGAGCGTTTTTGCCAACAATGTGGGAACACGAATTGTGCCTGTCACCCCTCAGGCGCAAAGCGGACTCTACACCAGCGCTTCGCTCGACGACCGCACCCACGAACTGATCGTCAAAGCAATCAACGTCACCTCGTCCGCGAGAGTCACCGAAATCAACTTAAGCGGACTCAGTGTATCTGGAACGGCGAGGGTGACAACCCTGGAAAGCGCTGACCTAAACGCGGAAAACAGCCTGGACCAACCGAAAAATGTCGCCCCGAAATATTCCACTGCGGAAGTGAAGGCGGGAAAGATTCCGGCGAAATTGAACCCTTACTCGGTGACGGTCTACCGCGTCCCGGTGCACTAGGGTCGCCAGCAACTCGAAGATACGACTCCAACTCCTGTAGGCAGGCTACGCCCCGGCTTTCTTTTTCGCGGTTGCTGTCGCGCTCTTCGCACCGGCGCCTTTTCTAGGTTTGCCATCGGCGATCAGGTCGGCCACGGTCGTATGCTCCAGGATCTTCGCTGCCGCATCGCGCACCGCCAGGAACACTTCATACAGCGCTCGGTGGTCCGCGTCCTTGTCGATCAGCCCGCGCAACTGCTCGGCATCCCCCATCGGCGCCAGCGGACCATCCACCAGCCGGATAATGTCACTCAAGGGAATCGCCGCAGGATCGCGCCGCAACTGGTACCCGCCTCTCGCGCCCCGTACGCTGTCCACAATGCGCGCATTCTTCAACTCCAGCAGGATCAATTCCAGGAATTTTTCCGGCAGATCGCTCTCAGCTGCTATGTCTCGGATCTTGATCGCGCCCTGATCGTGGCGCCGGGCCAGCGTCATCATCGCCTGCAGCGCGTACAGTCCTTTTTGCGAGATCTTCAAATTCCCCTACCCTCCATACCGCCCTGATTGTGCCCCATTTCAAACCCCTTGCCTAGCACCTTTGCAGGCGCACAGCGCGCATCCCTATCCGCACAAAGCCACTGGGTTCATAAATGTGCCGGAAGGCTACTAGCGCGCGGAGGAGCCAATCTATCTCTGAAGGCGTGATGTACTTGGTAGGGCCAGGGTATTTGGGAGAGTCAACGATTTCGGAAGGGCACGGCTTCAGCCGTGCCGTAACAGTCAAGGATGGATCAGGGCCTTAGCCCCTGAGGGAACTCTGCGGAACACTACACTCCGGTCGTCGCCACATTGAAAACATTATGCCTCTCAACCGGCACGCTCGACACGCACCCCTCATAGGCTTCATACATCCCCTCGAAAATCCGATCCCACGATGTCTCCAAGGCCTGTTTCCGTGCCGCCGACCGCATCGACGCATGCAACTTCGGCTCCTCCATCAACCTCGCCGCATAAGTCACAAACTCTTCAAAGTCGCGTGCAATGAACCCGCTGCTCCCGTGGCGCACCGTGAACTGCGGTCCGCCGCGATCGGTCACCACAGCCGGCACTCCCGAAGCAAACGCCTCCAGCACCACCAGCCCGAACGTATCGGTCTCCGAGGGAAATGCCAGCACATCGAAGTCGGCGAATGTCCGAGACAGTTCCGCCCCTCGCAGCACCCCTGTAAATTCAGCATGCCGCATATTGTTCCGCAGCCATTCCTGCTCCGCACCTTCCCCAACAATCACAAACTGAAAGTCGCGATGCCCGCGGTCGAGCAGCGCTTGCTCCAGCCGTGCCATTGCGCGCACACTCTTCTCTGTCGTGAGCCGCCCCACATATCCAATGCGGAAAGGACCGTCCGTCCGTCTGCGAAGTTCAGGACTGAAGACCGTCGTATCCACGGCATGCGACATCAAGTAGCAAGGCTTCCCCGTGGCCGCCTCCAGCACTTGAATCATCTCTTGATTCGGCGCAAACAACAGCCGCGGAATCTTGTAGAACCGCGCCGAGGCGCGAAAACTCAACCGCTCCGCTAGGTCTGCCAGTTTCGCACCAACATCCTTTGGCAGAAACGAAACCCCAGCCGCTACCCGCCGTCGAGCGTATTGATGCAGGTTGGTCTGCCACGAAGCCGCCAGTGGAATTCTCATCTTGTGTGCTACGTAGGCCCCCAGCGTACCCACATCACTCGGCCCCGTAATCTGCACTACCTCAGGATGGAACTCTCGCAGCAACGGTTCCAGCTTCCGATAATGTCGAAGAAAGAGCAGGTCGTAGTCATGCGCTTGGTCCAGCGGAAAATTCATGGGACTACGCTGGAACTGTACGCGGGTCACTGAACCTTCCGTCCTGGTCTCATCCTGCGGACCCGCGTGCACCATGAGAAATGGCAACTGCTCCCGCCGGGCGAATGCCTCGAACTGCCGGCTGGTCTCCGCCACACCGTCCACTTCGTGGTAGACGCAAGAAAAGAACGCGACTCGTAGTCTGTCTCTCATTACGTCAGCGCCTCAGACGAAACAACCTCGGCGGGAACTGCCTCCCCAGCAACATCTATCACAATCTCGCGATTCATCTCTATGACTCGCCCGCGCCGGAACAACGACTCCATCACGCGTTGCACGGTCGCATTCTCCAGCAACCGGACGGCTCCCAATATCTGCTCCACATACTCGGGCGGCCCCTTCCACAACGAGGAAATCGGACGATCCGCTCCCCCATTCGCGTCGGGATGGAAAATCCGCTCATCCCACCGTCGAAACCCGGCCGGATTGTCCGGATAGTTGCGAATTACATCCAGCAGCGTCCGCGCCGTGCGAATACTCACAGGCTCAGAGTACTGCGGCATCAACAGTACGTGACTGCATTGCTTCTGCCGAATCTCTCTGACAAATTCGCCGAACGTTTCTGCCGCCGTGAGATTCAGCGCCCCACTAGCCATGCATCCGTGCCTGTCTCCGCCAGATACTAGAGACCGACCGTACTGCTCTGCCAGCTTCGCCGCGCGATTATTTTCTTTGGCACTGCGAGTGGCGTTGATTTCGAAGGCGTGCAGAAACTGCACCGAACAGGTCAAGAACTTGTCCAGAGCCTGCGCGTCCCGATGCACGCCAACGCACTTCTGCGTCCATAGCGGATGGTTGAACACTACGAGCACTTCCGTAAACGCATCGAGCATGGCGAGCAGTTCACATAGTCGCCCGTCGTTCGGATTCCTTGTATATGCGGCCAGATCCTCCATGATCGCGCACGCCTGCCCGCTTGGCAGATTGTGCACTCCCAGATGAAAAATCGTTCCCCCAAACGGAACGCTCCATTCCAGTGAGATCGGAGTCTTCGCCGTTTCCGCTACCGTGCGCAGCAGTAGCGGCGCTTCAATCGTGTCGTGGTCCGTAAGGGAAATCAGGCTGTTCAGGCCGAGCCTGTTCTCGATCTGATCCTTTTCGGTTTCGTGGGCCAGCCTTGGACTCAGCGGCGGGGTCCAGTACGCCCGCGAAAAATCCACCGGAATCGTCGACCTTCGGCATTGCCTTTCCAATGCCTCATGCAGCATTGGCGCCCGGCGCGCTAACTCCGGGATTAGCTGAAGACTCTCTTTGGAACAGCTCGTGTGCCCGTGGAGAGAAACCGCGGCCCGGGTATCCCGGCCAAGGTCTGGGCCATGCCAGAAGCAAGCGAGTTTGGTTTGTGCCATTAATTGGGTTTGGTAGGCTACGGACTATCCTGTAAACACGAGTCTGCGAACTTAGATGCGTGCATCCCTTACTTTCACGGTATACGAGTCGGAATTTTCACAGGAATCCAACTCGTCATCTCTCTTACCCAAGTAACCACATCAAGAATTTCTCTGTGCTATACTCTTTTTGACGCTTTTGCCACGGTTTGCTCGTGACGCGGTGGTCCCTCGTTGGATCAGATTCATCTCCGCCTTTCCTGCCCGCCGTTTAGTTCCAGCGTGAATTCAAAAACAATTGAGAGCGGCATCGAAGCTTCACGTGTATCTCAGTGGATCGACGTGTCTTTGAACTGGCCCCTCCAGAAAGAAACAACCTAGAATGACCACATTTACCGAACTGCCCTTGTCTGCGGCTTTGCAGCAAAAGCTCGCGGCAGCGCAATTCATGACCTTAACCCCGATTCAGGAGCGCGCCATTGAGCCCGCTCTCGACGGAAAAGATGTAATCGGCACCGCCCAGACCGGCACCGGCAAGACTCTCGCATTTCTGATCCCGGTGATCGAAATGCTTCGCAAAGAACCTTCCGGCCATGCCTGCGCTTTGGTCCTGTTGCCCACGCGTGAACTCGCAATGCAGGTTCACGAGCAATACGAACAGCTCCGTGCCAAGAGCATGCCGAAAGCCGCGCTCGTGATCGGCGGCGTCTCTGAAAAGGCTCAGATTCAAGGCCTCCGCGCCGGTTCGTCTCTCATCATTGCGACGCCCGGACGATTGCAGGACCTCACCGATCGCCGCTTCGCCGACCTGCGTCACATCAAGATGCTCGTGCTCGACGAAGCCGATCGAATGCTCGACATGGGATTCCTCCCCGCCATCCGCCGCATCCTCGCCGTGCTGCCCACGAATCGGCAGACACTGTGCTTCTCCGCCACTCTAGAGCAGTCCGTTGCCGGGCTCGTACATGAATACATGCGCGATCCTGTGCGGGTAGCCTTGGGATCGGTTCTGAAGCCCGCCGAGAGCGTGGAACTGAAAGCCTATGAAGTGCGACCCGGCGAAAAGCTCGACGTGCTCCGGCAGCTTCTCTACGCCGAGAAAGGTCAGACTCTAATCTTCACCCGCACCAAGCGCGGGGCTCAACGACTGGCGCAAGAGTTGGCTCGCGACGGCTTCACCGCCACCATGATTCACGGCGATCGCTCGCAGTCACAACGCAACGGCGCTCTCAACGGATTTCAGGAAGGCCGCTTCCAGGTACTGGTGGCCACCGATATCGCCTCTCGCGGCCTGCATTGCGACGACGTCGCTCATGTCGTTAACTATGATGTGCCCAAGATCGCCGAGGATTTCATCCACCGGGTCGGTCGCACCGGGCGTGCCGGTTCCACCGGTCGCGCCACTACTCTGGCAGCAGGCGTCGAAGTCGTGGAACTCCGCAACATCGAGCGCACTCTGAAACTGCGCATCGAACGCATGCAGATGGATTCGTCTGGCGCGGCGCAGCCCAGGCGTCTCATCCAGAACACGCTGGCCTCGCGCACGCTGACTGCCCTGCCCGGCGAGGTCTTTGTCTAGAACCGCGAAGGACCTCGAGTTTGGAACTACGAAGGATTTAGAGTCATCACGAACGGGAAGAGCACGACTTCAGTCGTGCCGTAACCGTCTGTTTCCTCCGCGGTTTTAACCCCTACGGGAAATGAGCCCTACGAAAACAAGAATCGCCAGAGCCTGTTGAGCCCCGGCGATTCTTTTAAACGACTTCCTTAGCGTTCCAGTTTGCCAATGCCCGGAATAATCACTTCCGACCCGGGCTCATCCTCAGCTCCGATCCGGAATAGCGCAGCCTGCGCCTGGGCATGCTCCCTCAATTCCTGCATCTCGTCGACAACCTCGCCCTCTGGCTTGTCCTGCTTGCGCTGGACCCGGCGCTCCGCCTTGTCGCGCTGTTTTTGTTGTCGCGTTTGTTCCTTCTGGCGTTTAGTAAAAGTCGATCTTCCTCGTGGCATTCACAATTCCTCCTTGGTTTTATTGCTTGCGTTGCCAGATCGCACACCCACGCGTCCAGCTGCCTTCCGAAAACAAGAAAACTACCAGCGCGGTTCGCGCGGCTGGCGTGCGTGTCCCTGATAATCGTCTCGGCCGCGTCCGCCACCGCCACCACCAAATCTCTTCCCGCCGCCGCCTCCACCACCGCCCCGCGGACGGTCTGTCTTTGGCTGCGCCTCATTGATCTTCAAAGCGCGTCCACCAAGCTCCGTTCCGTTCAATGCTGCGACTGCTTTATCAGCTTCAGCGGCATTCGTCATTTCCACAAATCCGAATCCGCGAGCGCGTCCCGTTTCGCGGTCGGTCACGATGCTTACTTTTTCCACCGCGCCGTGTGCTTCAAACACCGTCCGCAACTCGGACTCGGTTGTGCTGTGGGGCAGATTACCTACATACAGATTCTTCATCGCATTTCCTCTCTCAATCACTCACTCACGACCGATGACTCGGCCGCGATCAATGGCGCTATTTAAGCCTTCGCCGGCTTCGACGCAGAACTCGCAACTGCCTTGGCGGGCGGCACCGCATTCTTCAGCAGCAACCGATTACGCATACGCTTTGCAATGTTCTGTCGGCGTACGCGGTTGAATCTCGATTTGTCGCCATTCACTCCGGACATATTGCACTCCTGTCATTCGGGCAGGTTGATGAAGCGTTGTTTCTGCTTAGACTCTTGTTAGGACCGCTGGCGACCGTGATCGCAACGCCCGAAGGGTTTGTCACAAACACGTCCTGGGATTAAGCCGCTGCCCAGAGAGCGCACTTTAGGGCACACTCAGTACGGAAAAGACGCCTCTCGATCTCTCAATCGCGAAGGCGCAAATAGGGCCTGAGTCTTCGAGGTTAAGTAATTCAAGTATACGCTGTTTGCTCTCACTCCGCTGCCCCTGAAACGGATGTTCGGCGGCAGCCGCTGTTCAGGCGGGGGGAATCATCTCTCCCACACGCGCGCTCTACACAAGGCTGCGCCGTTCTAAAGCCTCGGTCTCGCCCCGTTACGGTTCCCCTTGCTATTCTGCGCTATTCCACGTACCATGCATATGTACGTTGTCCGAGTCGGACGTGAGCAGTTCTCGCCTCAACAGCCAGTAACCTCTCGTAGTACTTCCGAATCTCTCCACGTAAAATCGATTTACAAATAAAGGAACACCTAACACCATGGCAGAACAAGGAACAGTAAAGTGGTTTAACGACGCGAAGGGCTACGGCTTCATCAGCCGCCAGTCCGGCGAAGATGTTTTCGTGCATTTCTCGGCGATTCAAGCGGGCGGCTTCCGCAGCCTGCAAGAGGGCCAAACCGTGCAGTTCGACGTGACCAAGGGCCCCAAGGGCTGGCAAGCTGAGAACGTCCAGCCGCTGTAGACCATCCCCTTATTGCAAAAAGGCGATCTCGAAAGAGATCGCCTTTTTCACGTTTAAGACAGATATTCCACTCCAATGTTATTCCGACCGAAGCGCAGCGATAAGCAAGCGTAGTGGAGGAACCTGCTTCCCCGAGGGCTCGGCCGCAGCGTTAACCTGGCAGCGCGAAGCGGCGCAAGAAAACTCAAAAGAAGATCATTGGTGCCATCGAAGGGACTCGAACCCCCACACCCTTGCGAGTACATGGACCTGAACCATGCGCGTCTGCCAATTCCGCCACGATGGCAAGTGGACTTTCATTGCAGCGGCGACCCATCGTCGCCGTGTCAGGAAGACTTACCCCTCTATTCTACAGACGCGCCGCCGCCTGTCAAACCACCCGAGCCAAGCTTTCCTTCGGGATACGAAGCCTGCCCTGAGCGAAGTCGAAGGGTGCCCCATCGGGTTAATGCTCTTGCAGTCCGGAAGCCGATCTACTCCAGCTTCGCGGTCATCGTAATCTTCGCGTTCAGCACCTTCGAGACCGGGCATCCCTTCTCCGCCGCCTCCGCATACTTCTGAAAGGTCGCCGCATCCGCGCCCGGAACTTTCCCCACCACATCAATGTGACTCGCCGTAATCGTCCAACCAGAGTCCAGTTTGTCCAGCGAAAGCGTGACCGAAGTCGAAATGCTCTCCGGAGTCAGATTAGCTCCGCCTAGCTGCGCCGACAATGCCATCGAAAAGCATCCCGCGTGCGCCGCGGCAATCAATTCTTCCGGGTTTGTTCCCGGTGCATTCTCAAATCTCGTTGTAAACGAATACGGAGTATTGTTCAGCACTCCACCCGGCGCCGAAATCGATCCCTTCCCATCCTTCAACCCGCCCTTCCAAACCGCACTTGCCTTACGTTGCATGATTCTCTCCTAGGTATGATTTCTTCAACTCGCCCAATTGTAGACGCAACCCAGCAAACCTGTCAGGACAAGGAATCGTTATGGCGAAAGCACACCCGCAGGACTCTGCACACAAACGACACCTCCAACACCGTGGAAGAGCAGCCCTTTAGGGCCGCGTAAAGCGTATGGAATGTGTATGGGCTTTAGCCCCTGAAGCTTGCAACTTCGGAGCCGTTCGATCGCAACGACGCGACATGAGAGCTGACGGCTGATCGCAGACAGCTCTTTTTCAATAAAAATCCGAGCAGCTCAAATAAAACCCGCACTGCGGACACTTCAACTTGCACCGGCTTTCCCGCAACTGTGCCGAGCAGTTCGGACAATACTGGCCAGGATCCGCCGACGTCCGTTCCGTGGCATACTTCACCGCAGGTGTCGTTTGTTCGTGAATCATCACCTGACCGTACCGCTGTGCTTCACGCCCCACAAGTACAGATCTGGATTCCGTACCACAAAGAGGTTGCCTCTCTCGGACCCCAAGTTCAAGCCGCGCGCTCGTCCACAGCCAGAGCCGTTCGACTCCAGCAGTCGGCCATCAAACGCCACACTCCCAGCCGACGCCAAACTTTGACGTACTTCCCGCGCTCTGGCATCAAAGTCCCGTCAGCCCTGCGCACGATGACAGAAAAACGTCCGACTTCCATGGCCATATCGCCAGAGTGTTCTACCCGGGTCGTCTCCAGGCGCAAATCTCCATAGCCTGCCTCGCCTAACTGGCGCAGTAGTCGCTCCACCGCCTTTTGGCCGTACGCAGCCTCATACTGCGGCGCCATCAGCACGCCGTCGTTCGCAAACAGCCCGGCGGCTTGGTCATAGTTTCCTGTGTTGAAAGAGGTTTGAAAATCCTGTGTGAGGTCGCGAAGTTGAGATTCCACGTCGCGAAACGGACGAGAGTCCACTGAAGGACTCGTGTAGGGCCGGTACATCTACTACCTCCTGGGGGAAGGCACATGGCCGACTCGCGGGAAGCGAGTCAGCCAAGAAAGTAGCGCTCATTCTAGCGCAAAACTAAATGCTGGAAATAGCAAAGTTTTCCTCTGCCTTTATCCGAAAATTGAATCGCAGGAAAATCGTTGTGGCAGTCACCTCTCAAACGGAGCGGAGCGGCTGGGCAGCCGCATGGCTCCACGCCTCGTGTCGCTGGAACTCTGCAATCTCTCGTCGGGATTTTCCCGCTCCGCGATTTGCCGCTTCACGCGCTCCATCAGAACCACAAGCTTTTTTGACTCGAGGTCTCGTTCTGCCTGCTTGCACATTTTTTGAAAATCTTGTGGGGCGTAGCTGACGCGATTTGTCATAGGGGATCTGATCCTCGCAACGGGAAGGCATAGCCTACCTTATCGCCTTGGACTTGCCAACCCCTTGAAACGGTGAAAAAGTTGGGCTTCCAAACTAGCTTAATCCCGCCTGTTGCTCCCACCAGCCGGGCTACGCGCAATCGAGGCCTGACCTTGACCAGAGTTGGATCAAGAGCCTCCGATGGGAGGCTTCAGCGTTTGCAGCAAATCCAGCTGTCGGCACTCCTCTACGGCATGGAGGGTAGGGAATTCCCTTCTGAATTGTGATATCCAAAAGTGAGTCATATTTTGACAATTGGATTGTTTTTATGAGTTTGCGCGCTCGCCGGCTCGATGATCGCATCCGGAAACTTTGCACCGAAGCCATAGCCGCCGAGGATTCTGCCGGAGTGAAGTCGATTCTTCATGATCTTCAATCCGCAATTCATCAGTGCACTCAGCGTCTCCGCAACAGGGCGACCGCGATCCTTACCGGACGCAACCTGCCGCCGGAGCGGCGAAAGAATTCTCATGGCCGCCGCAAAGCCGCGACACCTTAACTAGCAAGTTACGCAGAAAGACTTTAGCCTGCGAGACGATCGGTCAGAATGAAAGCATAGCAACCGTTGAAGGTGAATCACTACGGCAGTTGAGATGGAATTTCGGATACCACCACTTCCGTCGGTCTTGAAAATACAAAGGAGTAAACGAATGTGGAAAAAACTTGATGGGATCGGCACACAACCCGATCCCGCATCCAGGAACGTCCCAGACCTCCCATCGCTGGGCGACGCGTTGGTTCAATCTCTCAGAGACGACGAGGCCGGGAACGACAACATCGGGGCCGTCTCACCGAACATTTCCGCCGAACCGACCCGGTCGCCTCTGCCCTCCTCCAGCCTCAAGATGTACACCGAGGCGGTGAGTGAGTTCACGACGAACGCTTCTGCATTCCTCGAGCACCTTCCGCTGCTTACCAAGGCTCGCGCGGCCTTCGAGCAAGCCATGACGGCCAGCGCGGAAATGCGCAAGGTCCTTGATACCGGCGAGGAAAACCTTCGCGCTCTCATGTCCCAGTTGGAACAAGGCCTCGGCTTTCAAGGCGATAAGTCCCTTCCGGACAAGAAAACTTCGGCGCCCGCGAATGTGGAAAAAATGACGGGAACAGCGGACAGCGGACGCCGCTCGACTCGATGGCCATAACAGCCACGGAATGAGGTATTTCGGAATATCGTCATGGGAGTATTCATGCCCTAGCTCATCAACGTTTGTGCTTTACCGTACCAACGATTCTTTACTTGAAAGAGTTTTTGCCCTTGGCTATTCTTCGCTTCTGCATCACTCGTCCCGGGTGATGCTCAGATTCGGAGGTGTGCCATGCCAGACGAACGCACCGAACGGTGGAAAGAACTCTGCGCTGAAGCTGCGTCCGAACAAGATCCGGATAAACTGCTCGCGCTCGTGAAGGAGATCAATCGCCTTCTCGACGATATCTCCCTGCATGGCAATCCTTCGGGCAAACCTCAGGCAGCGTAACCCCCAACCACGCCCTCAGCAGCCCCGCCCCCTTCCTTCTCTCTCCGTTTTTCTCGACCCCCATGGATACATGACCTTAGTTACGTTGAGTCACCACCCCAGATGCACGAAAATCCATTGCAGGGCCCATTTCCGCTTCGCGGGAGAAAGCGTGTGTTCCACCGTCGAACTCTAACTGTGTGTTTCCTGCTCGCGACCAGCGCTTCGCTGGCGGTCGCGCGCGATCTCGCGGTAGTCTCCAACAAGGCCAACTCCGTATCCGCGATTACACTGCCCGACCTCGTCAAGGTTTGCAAAGGCCAGAATAACCATTGGCCTGACGGCAAGTCGGTCACCTTCATCATGCGCAACCCCTCCGCCCCCGAAATGAAGGTCCTCCTGGAAAAAATCTATGAACTGCCGGAATCGCAAGTAAAGGATCTCATTACTACCGCAAATCATGGACGTGCGGGTCATCCCGCCGTCATGGTCGTCGATTCCGATGAAGACCTGGTGAATAAAGTCGCTTCCATTCCCGGTGCCATTGGCGTCGTCGACGTCTATGCCATCAACAGCAGCGTCGCCGTCGTGAAGGTCGCCGGTAAATTGCCGCTGGAACCCGGCTATCCTCTGCATGGGAACTAGCCTTGATGGTTCAGCGAGTTTTGAAAGAAGAAGGTCCAAGGGACATAAGGTTTGAAGCATACGGTTGAAAGTGAAAACCCGAATGGCTAAAGAGGCCAAAGCGCGCGCTGCCGCCGCCGGTGCCGATAGTGGCAGCGGTACGCGCCTGCCCGCCAATCGGCCTGCCGGCAAAGTCACCTTCACACGCCGTTTCCCTCGCTTTAGTATCGACGTGCGCCTGCAAGTCAAAATGTTTCAGGCGGGCGAGTTCCGCGCCTGCTGGGGCCGCTCCACCGAAATGGGTCAGGACGGAATCGGCGCAACTCTTACCGGCAGCCTCGAACCCGGCGAAATCGTCACTCTCGAAATACCTTTACCCCTTACGCCCTATCCCATCAAAGTGCGAGCCATCGTCCGCTACCGCCAGGGACTTCGTTACGGTTTCGAATTCCTTACCCTAAATGATGGCCAGCGTGACACCATTCTTCGCGTTTGCGAATATCTCGCCTCCAGAGCATGATCTCGTTGTATGGGTCCGGGTTTTTGAGGCGGACCAGGCCGAGCAAAGCTTCGCTGCGACCACCGCTAGCAAACATCACACCGCATCCTTGCTGCGGATGTGGTGGATCAAATATCCCACCACCCCAACATTCACCACCAGCACCGCGACTTTCACCACACTCGGATGCCGGTAAATCTCATAAACCTCCACCGGCACCAGACTGCCGGTGATGATCACCGTCAACCACTCTCCCCACCTCTTCAGCAGCCAGAGGCCCGTGCCCTCGGCCAGAAACAGCGCAGCATACAAGAAGCTTCCCAATCCCAGTTTCTTGATCTGTTCCGGACTCAGATTAGATGCCTTTCCGAGCGCGGCATCCACGAAGCGGTTCCCCGGATCAAGCCCCAACGCCATCGTCCAGTGTTCCAGGAATCCACCCAAATCTTTGTGCAGTAACTTGAACGCTCCGATGCCAAGCGCAATCAAGCTCGCAGCCTTCAAAAATTTGAATAGCGCGATGACCCGCAATAGCCTGTCGTTAGTTTTTCTCAAGTTTCGGTAAAAGCGTAGCGCAAGCGCAGAGGTTCGAACCAGATTTTAGCGCAGAGATTCTAAAGGTTTGTGTCTGCACGAGGCTGACGCAAAGCGCCGAGCGGCGGTCTTGATTGTCTGAACACTTCTGGGTAGCGCGGCGATCATGTTGCCCAATTTCTCGGGAACTCAGCCAGATGTGGCAGGTCGCCAAAACAATTCAAGCCACCGCGTACGCCGCCCGCCGGAAACTATCTCCGAAGCTCGGACGCATCTCTTCATCTTTCGCGATCAAGTGAGCTTTCAGGAAAGCGGCGCGGCTTGCCGCCTCGTAAAGATTTGCCTGGGCCCGACACTCAGCATTGGTTTCTCGAATATATTCGGCGGTAAAGGCGAAATCGGCGGCAAGTTTCAGGGCTTGCCGAGAACTTAGAAAAGCCATTTGAAAATCTCCGGAACGGGTTTCGGTAGTCTATCGCAGGTTGGGGCGTTTGAGAATACGTTCCATCCTCGGAAAACACAGAAAAGCGGCCGTATCCGACAAAACCCGAGGCTGAGATCAGACATCGAACCAACAGTCCCGCCCGACCGTAAAATGGCCCTGACCGGCATGCGCGCTCTTCTGCTTACGCTCGCTTTCTCCCTTGCCGCCACAGCCCAGTCCACCACCTCGCCCACGATCATCGTCACCGACGAAAACGGCATCGCCGTCGCTTCAGCCCGTGTCACTCTCCAATTGCCACCGCAGCCGCCCGTCCATTGCCTGACCTATCTCACCGGACGTTGTCAGTTCCCCACACTCCCCGCGGGCCAATATCAGCTCCGCGTCGAAAAAGAAGGTTTCTACGCGGTCGAGCGGCCCAGCGTCGCAATCACTTCGACATCCACGATCGATGTTTCCCTCTCGCATCAGCAGGAAATCCGGGAAGTGGTCGACGTGCACGAATCGCCTCCCGCCATCGACCCCGGCCAAGTGTCTTCGCAGGAAACGATTAGCGGCATCGAGGTCATCAACATCGTCTATCCCGGCACACACGACTATCGCAACGCTCTCAACTTCATTCCCGGCGTCGTGCAGGACCAAACGGGCCAGCCCCACATCGTCGGAGCTCAGACCTATCAGACCCTCACCTTGTTCGACGGATTCAACGTCACTCAACCTGCCAACGGGCAACTCCTCGTCCACGTCAGTACCGATGCCTTCCGCTCCATTCAGGTCACACCTTCGCGCGAACCTGCCGAGTCCGGCAAAGGATCCGGCGGCGTTCTAAGCCTCAACACCGGCATCGGCGATGACCACTTTCGCTTCACCGCCACCAACTTTATCCCTTCCATCCAAAACAAGCACGGATGGCGCTACGACCAGTTTCTGCCGCGCTTCACCTTTTCCGGCCCCATCGAGAAAGGAAAGGCGTGGTTCTATGACGCTTTCGACGGGGCGTCTGACAACCTCGTCTTCACTGAACTCCCCGTCGGCGCCGACAACTCCCACATTCTGCGTCTCGCGAATCTCTTTAAGGTGCAGACCAACCTCACCAACCGCAACATTCTGACTGCCAGTTTTCTGCAGAATCACCTCGACAATCAGTACGCGTTCCTCTCACCCCTAAGCCCCCAACTCTCGAATCCCAGAGACGTTGAATCCGCCTACGTCGCCAGCCTCAAAGATCAGCACTACTTCGCCGGCGGCCAACTTCTCGAAACCGGATTCGCCTTCGATCAATACAACGTCCATCTCACTCCCTACGGAACTCTTCCTTACACCGTCAATCCGGACACCACCGGCGGCAGTTACTACCTTGGCGACGAAACTCATGCCAGCCGCTGGCAATTTTTTAACAACCTGTTTCTTCCCTCGCACCAGTGGCACGGCCGCCACGACTTCAAAGTCGGACTTGATCTCGACCGCATCGACTACGACTCAACCTTCGCCCGCCAACCCATCTCATTTCTTACCGAAGCCCAGACCTCATTACCCACCGGCGTGACTTGCCTCAACGCCCCGCAGGACAGCACCTTCCCCTGCACCCGCTACTCCACATTTGGTGGCGGACAAGTGCACGAGCAACTCAACACCGAAGTCAGCGCTTACGCCGAAGATCGCTGGGCCCTCACCGACCGCCTGCTCATCGAGCCCGGCATCCGCCTCGACTGGGACGACATCATCCACCACACCGTCTTCTCTCCCCGCTTCGCCGGAACCTACGTCCTCGATAATTCCGGAAACACCAAACTCTCCGCCGGCATTGGCATCGTCTACGACGCCACCCCCATCTTCCTCATCGCACGCCCCTACACCGGCACGCGCCAGGACATTTTCTTCTCCACACCGGAACCAACCTGCACGGCCAACTGCATCACCACCACCGGTCCCGTCAATACGACGTTCTCCGTCAATAACAACACTCTGGAATTCCCGCGCTTTCTCAACTGGAGCATAGGCCTCGAAAAGAAACTCCCCGCGGCCATCTACCTGAAAGCCGAATTCCTCCAACGCCGCGGCAATCACGGATTCGTATACGACACTCCCGACAACACCGCCGCTGGAAACTACATCCTCGAGAA
>Ga0207700_10000141_pt1 | contig 43403 bp, 50 predicted proteins | sample LARL82metaG_FD_184348 | JGI IMG/M metagenome (GOLD analysis project Ga0207700, IMG submission 184348) | Corn, switchgrass and miscanthus rhizosphere microbial communities from Kellogg Biological Station, Michigan, USA - LAR L8-2 metaG... | ecosystem: Host-associated > Plants > Roots >...
GCTGTCGGTGCGGCGCGCGCACGGGCAGCTCGCGCTCGTCGCGACGATCCTGAGCCCGAACGGCTTCGGCTTCGACGGCCTGCCGGTGCGGTTCGCGGCCGGTGGCCGTGTCGCGACGGGCGCGAGCTGCGGGCCTGGCTGCTACTCGGCGTCGCTCGCGGCGCCCGGGGCGCGTGCGGTGGACGTCGTCGTCTCCGGCCGCCGCATCCGGTTCCCGGTCTACTCCGGCCCGTCGGCTGCCGGCCTCGTCATCCGCGCAGGCCGCGTCTTCAACTCGCTGCGCTCGCTCGTCTACGAGGAGTCACTCGCGTCGAACCCGAGAAACCGCGAGCTCACGCACTTCGAGATGGTCGCACCCGACCAGCTCGCGTACCGGATCAAGGGCGGCCAGCAGGCGATCGTGATCGGCGCGCACCGGTGGGACCGCTCGCCGGGCGGCCGCTGGATCCCGTCGGCGCAGTCGTCGCTCGACATCCCCTCGGCGCCGTGGAGCCTCATCCGCGACGCGCGTGTGATCGGCCACACGGCGCGGCTCTGGCACGTGGCGTTCCTCGATCCGACCATCCCTGCGTGGTTCGAGATCACCCTCGATCGCCGGACGATGCGGACGCTCGACGTGCACATGACGGCCGCGGCGCACTTCATGCACGACCGCTACGTGCGGTTCAACGCGCCCCTGCGGATCGCACCGCCCTAAGATCGCTCGTCACCCGACGAAGGAGGGTCACATGGCCGATGCACGGCAGGTCGGAGCGGACTTCGTCGCCGCGTTCAACGACCACGACGAGAGCCGCATCCGCGAGCTGAACGCCGAGAACGCGGTGTTCGAGGCGCCCGGAGACGTCCACGTCGAGGGTCGAGAGGCGACGACGCAGTATGCGATGGCGTGGCTGAACGCGTTCCCCGACGCGCGCCTGAACGTCAAGAACGAGTTCGCCTCCGGGGACTGGGTGGTGCAGGAGTTCACCTTCGAGGGCACACACGACGGCACGCTGAGCGGCCCGGCGGGCGAGATCCCGGCGACGCACAGGCGCCTGAACGGCCGCGGCGTGCAGATCTTCCGGGTCGAGGGCGACGCCGTCGTGGACACGCGCCTCTACTTCGACCAGGTGCAGATCCTGACGCAGCTCGGCCTGATGCCGGAGCCCGCCGAGGCGCAGGTCTAGGCTCCTACTTTGATCTGCTGGGCCAGCACCCAGAGCCCGGCGACGGTGTAGGCGACCATCAGCATGACGAGCGGCGCCTGTCGGGCGAGCAGGAGAGCCGGGCGGGCGCCGCGCCGTGCCGCGACCCGGTGCGCGGCCACCACGCCCAGCACGTGGCCGGCGACGATCAGGACGACCTGCGCCCACCAGACCGCCGCGGCCGGGACGACGCCCTTGTGGATCGGGTACTCGCCGAGGCCGGCCGGATTCCAGCTGTGGCCGAACGGGTCGACGAGCACGCCGAGCGTCGCCTGTCCCGCGACGAGCAGGTAGTCGAAGTAATGCGCGGCGAAGTACACGGCGGCGATCGGGATCAGCGTCGGCGAGTAGCGACGTGCCGCCTCGGCGACGCCGCCTTCGCCGAGGAGCGCGCAGACGAGCAGGAAGGCGAGCACGAACGCGGCGACGATCGCCACCATCAGGCCCGTGCGGAGGACGTCGTCGTGCCGCGCGAGGAAGCCGGAGCGGTCGAGGAACCAGCCCTCGAAGGCGGCGAAGCGGTTCGTCTGCGACCAGCCGTCGTAGACGACGGTCGCGAGCGTCGCGAGCACGAAGGCGCCGCCGCCGCTCGGGAGCGGCGGGTCGCTCCGCAGGCCCGCGCCGAACCGGCGGAGCCGTACCGTCCGCGCCTCGGGCGCCGTCGCGAGCCAGTCGTCCGGGCTCCGAGGCTCGAGCTCGGTCGGCGCGAAGCGGGCGAACGCGCGCGCGAAGACGGTGAAGAGCTCGCACTGGCCGAGCCAGGCCTCCGCGCCGAACGCCGCCGAGCCGAGGAGCGTCGCGAGGAAGTAGACGAGCGCGGCCGCCGCGACCGTCCGCGGCTCCTTCGCCGGGCCCCAGATCAGCTCCGACCAGCTCCAGCCGAGGAGCAGCACGACCGCAGGCCACTGCCCGAGCCGCGCCGGATACGGAAGCGACGTGAAGCCGCGGCGCGCGAGCATGCGGTCGAGCCCCCGCGCGGCCGCCGAGAGCGGGCTGACGAAGTCCCAGACGTTCCCGACGAAGGCCGAGACGAGCCCGAGCCCGACCCAGAAGTCGACCCACACGAGCACCGTCGCCGGGTTCTCGAAGAACTCGTGCGCCTCGACCGTGCGGCCGCCGAAGCCGCCGAGGAGGACGAAGGCGAAGAGGATCGTCGAGAGCGCGAGCCCGATCGGGCCGAGCCGGAGCCGCCGCAGCGCGGGGTAGAGGTTCCGGGAGCGGACGCTCCGCCGGGCGCCCTCGCGAACCGCGACCGCGGCCGCCGGCGCCGAGAGCGCCACCGCCGCGCCCGCGCCGACGACGTAGATCCAGATCGGGATCGGGAACCGGTAGGAGATCGGCGCTGCGTGGGCGAGCAGGCTCAGGGTCGCTCCTTCGCGACGTGCCCGAGCACGCCCTCACCGACCGTCCCCGGCGGCGAGAAGCGCTCGGGCGGGTAATAGAAGAGGAGCTCGTCGAAGCCGGCGTCGCGATAGCGCGCGACGTAGGCGGAGAACGCCTCGACCGACGCGAACGGCGTCTCGGCGACCCAGCGGTAGCCGTGCAGGAACGAGCGAATGACGGAGCGACGCGACGCAGCTTCGAGCACCGCCACCTGGGCCGCCGCGGCTCGGAGCCCTTCCTCGGCGGAGAGCCCGTACCCGCCCATCGTGTTCCAGCGGTCGGCACGCTCGGCGGCGAGGCGGATGTTCCGCGGCGACCAGGCCGCAACCGTCAGCGGCGGCCGTGGCCGCTGGAGGGGGAAGCCGCGGCGCTCGTCACCCCGCAGCAGGTCGTCGAGCTCCTCGACGAAGGCGCGCAGCCGGTCGCTCCGCTCGCGCGGCGTCCACTGCGCCAGGCCGGCCGCCTCGTTGTCGGCGTCCGCGCCGGCGCCGACCCCGACCTCGAGCCGCCCGCCGGAGACGTGGTCGACCGCGAGCGCCTGCTTCGCGAGGACGGGTGGCGTGCGGAAGACGATCGAGCTGACGAGCGTGCCGATCCGGATCCGGGTCGTCGCCTGCGCGAGCGCGGCAAGCGTCGTCCAGCCCTCGTAGAAGGGCCTCGAGCCGATCGTGTTCACGAGGTGGTCGGGCACCCAGAGGCTGTCGAGCCCGAGCTCCTCCACCTCGCGCCCCCACCGGACGACCTGCTCCCACGGCTCGAAGGGGACGATGACCGCGCCGAGTCGCACGGCCTAGACTCCCCTCGTGGCGAAGCTCTGGCGTTGGCTTCGAGGCTCGTACCGCAAGAGTAAGAAGCGTAGAGCCGACGTCGCACTCGAGGAGCTGCTCGAAGGTCACGAGCAGGCGGAGCGGCGCGGTCGTGGCGAGAGCGTCTCGCTCCCGCCGATGCAATACCGAGAGCCGCCGGTCGGCTAGAGCCCGAGGTGCCGGGCGATCACCATCCGCTGCACCTCGTTCGTACCTTCGCCGATCTCCAGGATCTTCTGGTCGCGATAGAGCCGCGAGATCGCGTACTCCTCCATGTAGCCGTAGCCGCCGTGGATCTGGAGCGCCCAGTTCGCGACGCGGTTTGACACCTCGCCCGTGTAGAGCTTCGCCATCGCGGCCTCCTTGGCGAAGGGACGGCCCTGGTCCTTGAGCCACGCGGCCTTGTGGACGAGATTCCTGCCGGCCTCGATCTCCGTGGCCATGTCCGCGAGCTTGAACTGGACGGCCTGGAACTCGGCGATCGGCTTGCCGAACTGCCGCCGCTCCTTCGCGTAGCGCTCCGCGAGGTCGTACGCACCCTGCGCGAGGCCGACGGCCATCGCCGCCACGGAGATGCGGCCGCCGTCGAGGATCTCCAGGAACTGCCGGAAGCCCTGGCCGCGCGGCCCGAGCAGGTTCCCCTCCGGGACGGCGCAGTCGCGGAAGGAGAGCTCGCGCGTGTCGGAGGCGTGCCAGCCGAGCTTCCGCATCGGCGCCGAGATCTCGTATCCGGGCGTGCCGTTGGGGACGATCAGGTTCGAGACCTCGTCCTCTCCGGTCCTGGCCGTGATCGTCACGCAGGCGCTGATGTCGGTGCCCGCGTTCGTGATGAAGATCTTCGCGCCGTTCACGACCCAGGAGCCGTCGCGGAGCTCGGCGCGCGTCCGCGTCGCGCCCGCGTCCGAGCCCGCGTCCGGCTCGGTCAGCCCGAATGCGGCGAGCTTCTGCCCCGACGCGAGCTGCGGCAGCCACTCCCGCTTCTGCTCCTCGGAGCCGAACAGGAAGATCGGCATCGTCCCGAGCGACGTGTGCGCGGCGACCGTGATCGCGACGGACGAGTCCACGCGGGTCAGCTCCTCGATCGCGATCGCGTACGAGAGCGTGTCGGTGCCGGCGCCGCCGTACTCCTCCGGAATGGGCATGCCCATGAGCCCGAGCTCGGCGAGCTCCGCGACGATGTCGTACGGGAATCGTTCCTCGCGGTCGAGCTCCTCGGCGACCGGCGCGATCCGCTGCTCCGCGAAGTCGCGGACCGTCCGCCGAACGAGCTCGTGCTCCTCGCCGAGGTCGAAGTTCACGCCGCGAGCCGCGTCGCCAGCTCGACGATGAGCCGCACGCCGTAGCCGGTACCGCCCTTCTGGGCCAGGTAGTCCGGCCGCGGCCAGGTGAAGAAGCCCGTCCCGGCCATGTCGATGTGCGCCCAGGGGCCCTCGCCGACGAACTGGCGCAGGAACTCCGCCGCATAGGCGGGAATGGCCTGGCGCCGAACGTTTTGGTTCTTCATGTCGGCGAAGGCGGAGTCGATGTAGTGCCGGTAGCGCCGGTGCAGCGGGAGGGGCCACGCGTGGTCGCCGCTCGCCTCGCCGGCGGCGACGACCTCGCCCCGCCAGGCCTCGTCGTTTGCGAACACGCCTGCGTACATGTCCCCGAGCGCCCGGTCCATCGCACCGGTCAGCGTGGCCAGGTCGAGGAGGTGCGTCGCGCCTTCCTGCCGCGCGTACCAGAGCGCGTCGGCAAGGACGAGCCGGCCCTCGGCGTCGGTGTTGACGACCTCGATCGTCTTGCCGTTCATTGCGGTGAGGATGTCGCCGGGGCGGTACGAGCCGCCCCCGGTCAGGTTCTCGCAGGCGGCGACGACGGCGATCACCTCGAGCGGCAGGCCGAGGTCCGCGACCGCGCCCGTGGCCTCGACGACGGCGCCGCCGCCGGCCATGTCCCCCTTCATGTCCTCCATGTAGAGCGACGGCTTGATCGAGATGCCGCCGCTGTCGAAGGTGATCGCCTTGCCGACGAGGCCGAGCTTCACGCCCGCCTTGGCCCCGGGCGGCGAGTAGCGCATGACGATGAGCCGCGCGGGGTTGTGGCTCCCCTGGGCGACGGCGGCGAAGGCGCCCATCCCGAGCTCGCGCAGGCCGTCCGGGCCGAGCGACTCGGCGCTCAGGTGCTCGACCTCGCCGGCGATCTTGGAGGCCCGGGCGGCGAGCTGCTCCGGCGTGAGCTCGTTCGCCGGCGCGTTCGCGAGGTCGCGCGCTTGGTTCGCCCACTCGGCGACGCGCGCCGCGCGGGCCGCGGCCTCCGAGACGTCGCTCCCGTCGCCGACGAGCACGATCCGCTCGAGCGGGTGCGGACGGCGCTTCGACGTCTTCCAGCGGCCGGGCTCGTAGGCGCCCAAGACCGCGCCCTCGACGGCGGCACGAGCCTGCTCGGCCGGCGGCAGGTCGAGCGACGGGTCGAGAAGCCACGCGATCGTCCCGCCAAAGCGGCCCGCGCTTCGCGCGACCGCGCCCGCCGCGGTGCGGATCGCGTCCGCGTCGAGCTCCTCGCGCCGACCGAGTCCTGCCGCAGCGACGCGCGGCACGCCGAGCCCGTCCTCCAGGTGGACGAGCACCGCCTCGCCGGCCTCGCCCGAGACCTCGCCCGCAGAGGCGAGCGCCTCGAGGCGGCCCCGGAGGGGCTCGGCGAGCGCGCCGTTTCTCGGCAGCTCGGCCGGCTCGACGACCGGAACGGCGAGGACGTCGGCCTCGACCGCGCCGGGAGAGACGACCGAGACCTGGACTCCCATCGGGGCGCGATGGTATCCGACGCTCTTTCTACGCTGCAGAAATGCCCCGTTTGCGGGGTGGACATCTGCGCGTTCTTGTCGAATATGCGGTGAGGATGAGTGCTGTGGCTCTGCGGCCCGTTGCACCTCGCCGCTTCCGGCGTGAGCGGCGACGTCTCGGCGTAGAGGCGCTCGAGGCACGCGTCGCGGCCCTGGCCCTCGAGCGGCAGGAGCTGCGTGCGGAAGGCGCTCCTTCGGCTGCCCTCGAGCGGAACCGGTTCGCGCTGGCCCACGCCCAGTGGGAGCTCTCCCACGCGCTGATCGAGCAGCACTCCTAGAAGCGCGCGCTCGCTAGCCTGCCGTCGTGAGGGCAGGCATCGACAAGCGGGCGATGATCCTCCTCTCGGCCGGCCACCTGGGGACGGACTTCGCGAACGGAGCGCTTCCGGCGCTCCTGCCGTTCCTCGTCGACCGCTTCGACCTCTCGTACACGCTCGCCGCGACCCTCGTGCTCGCCTCGGCGGTCGCCTCGTCGGTGATCCAGCCGCTCTTCGGCCTCTGGTCGGACCGGCGCGGGGCCATCTGGCTCCTCCCGGTCGGTGTGGCCGTGGCCGGCCTGGGCATCGCGTTCGCCGCCGACGCGCCGAGCTACTGGCTCGTCCTCGTCCTCGTCGTCGTCTCCGGGATCGGCGTCGCCGCGTACCACCCGGAGGGCTCGAAGTTCGCCGCGTACGCGAGCGGCGCCCGCCGGGCGAGCGGCATGTCCGCGTTCTCGATCGGCGGCAACGTCGGCTACGCGCTCGGGCCGATCTTCGCCACGCCGATCGTCCTCGCCCTCGGCCTGCGCGGCGGCTTCCTGCTCGCCCTCCCGTGCCTCGCCATCGCGGCGGCGCTCCTCGCGGCGGTGCCGTTCCTGCGCGGCTTCGTCCCCGCCGGCGAGGCGCACGCACGCCGGGCGAGCGGAGAGGATCGCCGCGGCGCGATGGCGCTCCTGCTCGGCGTGATCGGCTTCCGTAGCCTCGCCTGGTTCGGCCTGATCACCTTCGTCCCGCTGTGGGAGGTCTCGCTCGGCCACTCGAAGGCGGACGGGAACCGGCTGCTCGCGCTCATGCTCCTGACTGGCGGGCTCGGGACGATCGTCGCCGGCCCGGCCGCCGACCGCTTCGGCCGCAGGCCGGTGCTCCTCGCGAGCCTGCTCGCGGCCGCGCCGCTCATCCTCGTGTTCGTGCTCGTCGGCGGGATCCCCGGCGCGATCGCGCTCGCTGTCGTCGGCGCCTGCGTGATCGGCACCTTCGGGGTGACGATGGTGATGAGCCAGGAGTACCTGCCGCGCCACATCGGCATGGCGTCCGGCCTGTCGATCGGGCTCTCGATCGGGCTCGGCGGCGTCGCGGCCGTGGCGCTCGGCGCCGTCGCCGACGCGATCGACCTGCGGGCGGCGCTCTACGTCTGCGCGGCCGCGCCCCTCGTCGCGATCCTGCTCGCGCTCCCATTGCCCTCGTCACGCCCGGGCCGGCGGCTCCAGGTCGAGCCGGTCGTGCCCTGAGCTAGTCTCCCGCCGTGGCCGAGAGCGTGCGCGAATTCTTCGACGGCCTGGAGAGCCGCGTCGACCCGTCTCGCACCGCCGGGATGACGAACACCTACGCCTTCGACATCGACGGCGCGGGCCAGTGGACGGTCGCCGTCGACGACGGCCGCGTCAGCGTCACGGAGGGCGCCTCCGCCGCCGCCGACGCGACGATCACGAGCTCCGCGGAGAATTTCGAGCGCATCGTCGCCGGGGAGCTCAACCCGACGAGCGCCTACATGACCGGAAAGCTCAAGGTCAAGGGCGACATGGGCGCGGCGATGAAGCTCCAGAAGCTCTTCTAGCCCCTCGCTTGCTCGCCGTCCTCGTACGGTGTAGAAACGGCACTCCGTTCTTGCGGCCACGGAGGTGAGCGAATCGTGCAGGTAGCAGCAGCTGCGGGACCGACGACGCGCGGGCTCGAGCGCTGGGCCGCGCTCGGCGGCGTGCTCTACGTCGTCCTCTTCGTGATCGGGACGATCCTCCAGTTCAGCGGATCGCCGGCGGGGGACGCGGCGCCGAGCAAGGTGATCTCCTGGTACTCCGACTCTGGCCACCGCACGCAGCTGAACATCGGCTGGGCCTTGATCGGCCTCGGCCTGTTCTCCTTCCTTTGGTTCCTGACCGCGCTCCGGCAGGCGCTGATCCGGCTCGTCGGCGAGGGCTTCCTGCCGACGCTCGCAACGGTGGGCGGCGCCATCTACGCCGCGCTCGCGCTCGCCGCGGCGTCGGTGAGCGACGGGATCAGGACGATGAGCGACGACACCTACCACCACCAGGTCTCCCCGCCGCTCGTCCACGCGGCGAGCGACGCCGCCTACGTGCTGCACTCGTCGGGCGGCGCCGGGATCGGCGCGATGATGATCGCCGCCTCGCTCGCCGTCGTGCGGACGCGCGCGCTTCCCGTGGCGGTCGGCTGGATCGGAGTCGTCGCGGGAATCATCGCGCTCGCGTCGATCCTGTTCTTCCCGTGGTTCGTGATCGCGCTCTGGCTGCTCGCGGCGAGCATCATCCTCTTCCTCGCGAACTCGCCCAGGCGAGCCTAGGCGTCGAGCTCGACCAGGAGCGCGCCACCGGCGACGCGGTCGCCCTCGGCGACGTGCACGGCGCGGACCTCGCCGTCGAAAGGCGACGCGACCGGCGTCTCCATCTTCATCGCCTCGAGGACGACGAGCGGCTGCCGCGCCTGCACCCGGTCGCCCGGGGCGACGAGGAGCCGGATCACCGTCCCCGGCATGGGCGCGGTCAGGTCGCTCTCGCCGCCCGGCCGCTCCGCGTGCGCGGCGGCGTCGGCATCGGGCGGCGGGCTCGGCGCGGGCGGCGGGAGGTTCAGGCGCCACGCGCCCTGCCACGGCCCGTCGGGCTGGACGAGCGGCGCGCGTGAGAGCGGCGGGTAGTCGGTGAGGAACGCCGTCGTCGTGCGGCCGGCACGCAGCGCCGGGTGGGCGACGAGCCAGCGCAGGAAGGGCAGGTTCGTGACGACGCCCTCGACCTCGGTCTCGGCGAGAGCGGCGCCGAGCCGGTCGAGCGCCTCCGTGCGCGTCTCGCCGTACGCGATCAGCTTCGCGATCATCGGGTCGTAGGCGGTGCCGACCTCGTCACCCTCCTCGACGCCCGCGTCGACGCGGATCCCGGCCGGGAGCCTGAGCCTCTCCAGCCGTCCGGCCTGGGGGAGGAAGGAGCGCGGGTCCTCGGCGTACAGCCGCACCTCGACGGCGTGACCGCGTAGCTCGCGGCGCACGTCTAGCGGCTCGCACGCCGCGACGGCGAGCTGCGCCCGGACGAGGTCGACGCCGGTGACGAGCTCCGTCACCGGGTGCTCGACCTGGATGCGGCCGTTGAGCTCGAGGAAGAAGAACTCGCGGCCGTCGAGCATGAACTCCGCCGTGCCGGCGCCCCGGTAGCCGACGGCACTGGCGAACGCGACCGCCGCGTCCTCCATGCGGGCGCGTAGCACGGGGTCGAGCGCGGGCGAGGGCGACTCCTCGAGCACCTTCTGGTGGCGGCGCTGGATCGAGCACTCGCGCTCGCCGAGCGCGACCACGCCGCGGTCGTCGCCGAGGAGCTGGATCTCCACGTGCCGCGGCCGCTCGACGTAGCGCTCGCAGAAGACGCGGTCGTCGCCGAAGGCCGCGGCGGCCTCGCGGCGGGCGGCCTCGAGCGCGTCCTCGAGCTCGGCCGGCTCGCGGACGACGCGCATGCCGCGGCCGCCGCCGCCCGCCGCCGCCTTCACGACGAGCGGGAAGCCGATCTCGTCCGGCTCGCCCTCCGGGACGACCGGGACGCCGGACTCGCGCGCGATCGCCTTCGCCGCGAGCTTGTCGCCGCCTCGTCTCAGTGCTTCAGGCGGCGGGCCGATCCAGGTGATGCCGGCCGCCTCGACCGCCTCCGCGAAGTCGGGGGTCTCGGCGAGGAACCCGTAGCCGGGGTGGATCGCGTCGGCACCGGTCGTGCGAGCGGCGCGGATGTGCTCCTCCGAGTGGAGGTAGCCCGCAACCTCGACCGTCTCGTCTGCCGAGCGCGCATGCAGCGAGCCGCGGTCGTCGGGGGCGACGACGGCGACGGTGCCGATCCCGAGCTCGCGGCAGGCGTGGAAGACGCGGAGCGCGATCTCGCCGCGGTTCGCGACGAGGAGCTTGCGAATCAGCATGAAGGGACTGTAGGAGCTGCGGCGCCGGCCGACGAGACGCTAATTCATCTGCTGACCGCTGGGCCTCTCCCGTATCCAGATGGCGGGCGACAGCTTCAGCGGCTTCTTCTTCGTCGTCGGCTTGGGCTTCGGCATCTCGCCCAGTGTAGTGAGAGGGTGGTGAGAAACAGGAATACCTCGAGGATCAGCGCCACGAATCCCAACCGAAGAGACCAAACAAAACGATCGACGAAGGGACGATTCGCTCGTCGGGTGCTCCCGATCCCCTCGGCGAGCTTGATGTATGCCTCTTCCAGCGAGGCGTCAGCAGCAGAAAGCTCGTGATAGAGCCGAGCACCGTCGATTGAGAAGCTACCCTCCGCGCTCGCGGCCGTGAGCAGGGTCGCCGCTCTCGCGCGCACGTCGTTCAACACGTTTCGCTGGGCGTCGAGCGAATCGAGCGCATGGTCGAACGCGAGCTCCTCGACGCTGGCGGCCACGGCGTGAATCGGGCCGCCGCCGCACCCCGGCGTCTATTGGCTCATCCGGCCGCGTCCGTTTCGGCGCGCCACGCCGCGCGGCGCTTCTCGAGGAACGCCCGCAGCCCCTCCTGGCCCTCGGGGCTCGTCCGCAGCCGGGCCGCGACGTGCGCCGCCTCCTCGCCGCCCGGACGCTCGCGGATCAAGAGCTTCGCGGCCCGCGCCGCCTCCGGCCCCGAGGAGAGGAGCTCCCGCAGCACGGCCTCCACGGCGTCGTCGAGATCACGGGCAACCTCGTGGACGAGGCCGATGCGCAACGCCGTCGGCGCGTCGAACCGCTCGCCGGTCAGGAAGTAGCGGCGCGCCGCGGGCCCGATCCGGGGCAGGACGAACGGCGAGATCACGGCCGGGACGATCCCGAGCTTGACCTCCGAGAAGCCGAACACGGCGTCCTCGCCCGCAAGCGCGACGTCCGCGCACGCGACGAGCCCCGAGCCGCCGCCGAGCGCGTACCCGTGCACGCGCGCGACGACGGGCGCCGGGCAAGAGTCGATCGTCTCCATCATGCGATACAGGCGCAGAGCGTCCTCGACGTTCTCGTCGTAGCTCAGGTCGATCGCGGCCCGCTGCCACTCGACGTCGGCGCCGGCGCAGAAGCTCGGCCCGTCGCCGGCGAGCACGACCGCCTGCGCGTCGCCGGCGTCGGTGAACGCCTCCGTCAGCTCGGCGATCAACGCCGCGTCGAAGGCGTTGCGCCGCTCCGGCCGCGCCAGCGTGACGCGGAGCACGGCACCATCCCGCTCGATGCGCAGGGCGTCCATGGCGCCGGAGCATAGAGTTCGCGCCATGCTGCACGGTGCGCTCGCGGCCGCGCTCACGCCCCTCACGGAGGGCGGCGAGGCGCTCGACGAGGCGGCGTTCGAGCCGTACGTCGACTTCCTCGCCGCCGGCGGGCTCGACGGCCTCCTCGCGCTCGGCACGACCGGCGAGGGCTTCCTGCTCACGCCCGATCGGCGCCGGCGCGCGGCAGAGCTCTTCCTCGAGGCGGCGGCCGACCGGCTCGACGTCGCGGTGCACTGCGGCGCGCAGTCGACGGCCGACACCGTCCGGCTCGCCGCGCACGCCGCGGAGGCCGGCGCCGCTGCGGTCGCAGTCATCGCGCCGCCATACTTCCTGCTCGACGACGAGGCCCTGGCCGCGCACCTCGAGGCCGCCGCGGCGGCGTGCGCGCCGACGCCCTTCTACCTGTACGAGTTCGAGCGCGTGAGCGGCTATGCCGTGCCGCTCGCGGTCGTAGCGCAGCTGCGGGAGCGGGTGCAGAACCTCGCTGGGATGAAGGTCTCCGACCGGCCGTTCGACCGCGTCCAGCCCTACCTCGTCGAGGGCCTGGACGTCTTCGTCGGCGCGGAGTCGCTGCTCCACGCGGGGCTCGCCGCCGGCGCGAAGGGCGCCGTGTCGGGTCTCGCGGCCGCCTTCCCCGAGCTCGTGGCCGAGGTCGTGCGCGCCCCTTCGGAGGAGGGCGCGGGCCGGCTGGGCGAGGTGCGCGCAGAGGTCGAGCGCTTTCCGCTGCATGCGGCCCTGAAGACGGTCGTCGCCGCACGCGGAGTCCCGATGCGGGAAGACGTGCGGGCGCCGCTGCGGCGGCTCCACGCCGAGGAGCGCGCCGCCCTGGAGACATGGCTCGAATCGTCGTCGCCGGCGCCGGCGCGATAGGCGCCAGCGTCGCGTACCACCTCGCGCTCCGCGGCGCGCGCGACGTCGTGCTCGCAGACCGCGGCGAGGTCGCCTCCGGCTCGACCGGAAAGGCCATGGGCGGCGTGCGCCAGCAGTTCTCGACCGAGCCCGAGGTGCGCCTGGCGCGCGACAGCATCCGCTTCTTCGAGGAGCTCGGCTCGCCGTTCTTCCTTCAGGTCGGCTACCTGTTCCTCGCGACGACGCAGGCCGGGCTCACCGGGCTCGAGGAGCGGATGGAGCTCCAGCGCTCGCTTGGCGTGCCGGTGGAACGGACCGCAGTTCCCGAGGGCGTGCGCGGCGACGACGTCCTCGGCGCGGTCGTGTGCTGGCGCGACGGCGTCGCCGACCCGCCCACGGTGACGCGGGAGCTCGTCCGCCGCGCGGGCGAGCTCGGCGTCGAGCTGCACGAAGGCGTGGACGCGCGGGACCTCGACCGCGACGTCCTCGTCATCGCCGCCGGGCCCTGGTCGGCCGAGCTCGCCGACCTGCCGATCCGGCCGCTCGCGCGGCAGCTCCTCGAGACCGAGCCGCTCGAGCTGCCGGAGCGGCTGCCGATGGTGATCGAGTCGGAGACCGGCTTCCACTTCCGCCGCCGCGACGACCGTCTGCGGATCGCGATGCCGGACTCGACCCCGCGTTGGGGCACCGACACGAGCGTGGACGAGTCCGTGTTCGACGACCGGCTCGAGCGGCTCGCGCACCGGTACCCCGCGGCCGCGGGCACGCGGATCGACCGCGCGTGGGCGGGGCTCTACGACATGACGCCGGACGCGCACCCGATCATCGGGCGGATCGGCGAGGGCGTCTACGCGGCGTGCGGCTTCTCCGGCCACGGCTTCATGCAGTCGCCGGCCGTGGGCGCCGCGCTCGCGGAGCTCATCCTCGAGGGCGAGACGAGCTACGACCTGTCGCCGTTCGCGCTCGAGCGCTTCGAGGGCGACGCCGTCTTCCCCGAGGCGCTGATCCTGTGAGCTTCCGCTCCGAGGGCGCTCGCGGTCGCCTAGCCCTCGACGTCGAAGATCTCGCCGACCTCCGGGTCTTTGCCGATCAGCTCGCGCACGTGCCTCGGGACCTCCTGCGCCGCCGCCTCGGCCGACTCCCAGAGCTCGATCGCGCCGAAGCGCTCGGTCGGCTCATCCGAGATCCACGCCCGGAAGCGAAGGCCGGGCGCCTCCTCCGACGCGGCGTCGAGGTGCTGGCGCAGCTCCGCGAGCGTCGTCTTGGAGTCCGCGAGGCTCCAGAGGACGAGCCGGACGATCACTCGGTCGCGGCAGGCAGCTTGGCGAGGACGCGCTCGATCAGCCGCAGCACGTCGGCCTCCTCGTGCCCGAAGTCGTCGAGGTAGGCATGCAGCGCCGCGTGCAGAACCCGCAGCTCGTCGTCGGTGAGCTCGATCGAATGCATGTGCAGACCTTAAGGGTCACCGGCGTCGAAGCGATCTCGCCGCAACGACGATGGCGAAGAGCAGACCGAGGCCGATCGCGTCCGCGATGCGCCGATGTCCGGTCACCGAGAGGACGCTGAAGACGGCGAGCCCGCCGACGAGGAGCGCGATCCAGCCCGGCGCGAGCTCGGGCCGGCGCAAGCCCGGACCTACCCCCAGGGAGGCGGCTGGTAGCCGCCGCCGACGGGCGCGCCGGTCGCCAGGAACTCGAGCCCGTCCGGGCCGGCGATCGGCAGGCGCGTCGCGTCCGGGTCGACGCGGACGAAGCGGCCGGGCTTGAGCTCGACCTCCTCGCCTCCGATCCGCATCCGGCCCGAGCCGCGGACCACGAAGTAGACCTCCTCCTGCCCTTCCTGCGCGTGGTCGTGCTCGCGCCCCCTCTGGTTCGGCGGCAGGACGAAGTAGTTGAAGCCGAAGGCGCGGGCACCGACCGCGCGGCGCGTCTTCCGCACCATGCCGCCCGGGCCCTCGCCCTCGAGCTCGTTCACGTCGACGACGTCGTACGAGGCCATGACCGGGACTCTACTTCTCGCGCTCGGGCTCCTCGCGCCGAGCCAGCCGTTCCGCGAACGCGCGCCGCAGCGTCTCGCCCGAGACCTCGAGCTTGTACCGCGGCCGGCGCGGCTCCAGCTTCACGATCTTCACCTGCTCGCTCCGGTCGCCGTACGCGCGCCCGTAGGCCTCGGCCTCGCCGATCTGCCGCAGCCGCCGCTTCTTGCGCCCGAAGAGCCGCATCACATCCGGAAGACGCCGAACTCGGTCTCGGGTATGGGTGCGTTCCGCGCCGCCGCAAGCCCGAGCGCGAGCACCTTGCGCGTGTCGAGCGGGTCGATGATCCCGTCGTCCCAGAGCCGCGCGGTCGAGTGGTACGGGTTGCCCTCCGCCTCGTACTTCGCGTGGATCTCCTCCGGATCGGCGTCGCCGACCATCGTGAGCACCGTCGCCGCCTGCTCGCCGCCCATCACGGAGATGCGCCCGTTCGGCCACATCCAGAGCTGCCGCGGCTCGTACGCGCGGCCGCACATCGCGTAGTTGCCGGCGCCGAACGAGCCGCCGACGACGACGGTGAGCTTCGGCACCTCGGCGCACGCGACGGCCATGACGAGCTTCGCGCCGTCGCGCGCGATCCCCCCGGTCTCGTACTCCTTCCCGACCATGAAGCCGGTGATGTTCTGCAGGAAGACGAGCGGCACGCGCCGCTTGCACGCGAGCTCGATGAAGTGGGCGCCCTTCTGCGACGACTCCGCGAAGAGGACGCCGTTGTTCGCGAGGATCCCCACCGCGTAGCCCTCGATCCGGGCCCAGCCGCAGACGAGCGTCTCGCCGTAGAGCGCCTTGAACTCGTCGAAGCGGCTGCCGTCGACGATCCGCGCGATCAGCTCCCGCGGGTCGACCTGGTAGCGGAAGTCCTCCGGCACGAGGCCGTAGAGCTCGGACGGGTCGGCCGCGGGCGGCTCCGCTGGGGCCACGTCGAAGCGCGTGTCGCCGCGCGGCGGCAGGTGCGAGACGATCTGGCGCAGGAGGGCGAGCGCATGCTCGTCGGAGGTGGCGTAGTGGTCGGCGACCCCCGAGCGGCGCGTGTGGACGTCGGCGCCGCCGAGCTCTTCGGCACTCACGTCCTGGCCGGTCGCCGCCTTCACGAGCGGCGGCCCGCCGATGAAGATCGTCCCGGTGCCGCGGACGATGACGGTCTCGTCGCTCATCGCCGGCACGTAGGCGCCGCCGGCCGTGCAGGAGCCCATCACGGCGGCGATCTGCGGGATCCCGAGCGCCGAGAGCCGCGCCTGGTTGAAGAAGATCCGGCCGAAGTGGTCGCGGTCCGGGAAGACCTCGTCCTGGAGCGGGAGGAACGCGCCACCCGAGTCGACGAGGTAGAGGCAGGGGAGGCGGTTCTGGCGCGCGATCTCCTGGGCGCGCAGGTGCTTCTTGACCGTGATCGGAAAGTACGTGCCGCCCTTCACCGTCGCGTCGTTCGCGACGAGCACGCACTCCCGGCCCTCGACGACGCCGATCCCGGTGACGATGCCCGCGCCCGGCGCCTGGCCGTCGTACATGTCCCACGCGGCCAGGGCCGAGAGCTCGAGGAAGGCCGTGTCCGGATCGACGAGCCGGTCGATTCGCTCCCGTGCGGTGAGCTTCCCGCGCGAGCGGTGCCGCTCGAGCGCCCGCTCGCCGCCGCCGCGCGCGACGAGGGCCGTCCGCTTCCGGAGCTCGGCGACGAGCGCCTCCATGCGCTCGCGTCGCCGCGCGTAGTCGTCGGACGCGCGCTCGACCCGCGAGCTGAGGATGGCCACGGGCGGAGCCTAACGCGCAGGCGCGCCGGCTCCGCCCGTGCCGTGTGTCAGCCGGTCGAGATGTAGCTCTTCAGAGCCGAGGCGACCGGCTTCACCGTCCCGTCCGGATAGTGGACGTTGTAGCCCCACGTGTCGCCGGGGTAGTCCTCGAAGAGGAACACGCGGTCGACGTAGCCCGTCGCCAGCGCCTGCCGGGCGCCGTCGATCGTGTACTGCGCCTGCGTGTCCACGCTGACGTCGTTCGTGCCGCCGCTCGTGTCGCCGGCCCGCCAGCCGTACTCGGTGACGTCGACGTGCGGGTTCGTGAACCCGTGCGACACCGCCTGGTCGTGCGCGAGCGAGTAGCGGTCGAAGCTGAAGCCCAGCGAGCGGGTCTTCCACGGCGGGTCCGACTCGGTGTAGTTGTGGGTCGTGAAGTAGTAGCGCGAGTCGTTCAGCGCGCCGGTTCCGTCCGCGTTCAGCACCGACTGGAACCACGGGGTGTTCTGCGGAACACCGGCGCCTTGCTCCCAGTAGTCGGCCGAGATCCCGATCTGCATCGTCGGGTACGTCGCCCAGACCGTGTTCGCGGTCGTCGTCACCAGCTGCTCGTAGGCCGTCGGATCGGGCGCCGGCAGCCAGAAGTTCGTCAGCCACGGCTCGTTCCAGAGCTCGATCTTGCTCACGGAGACGCCGTTCGCGATCGCGTGTCCGATCACCTCGACGACCTTGTCCGCCCAGTCCTGGTAATGCGACGAGTCGGGCGGATACCAGGCACCCGAGTTCGAGGGATGCATCCAGTCGGGAGCCGTCGCGAAGGTGAGCAGCATGCTCCCGGGGACGGTCTTCGTGAAGTTGAGGTCACGGTCGAAGTACGTCCAGTTCGCTGTGGTGCCGCCCTGGTAGGTCGCCGCCATCGGCGCCGCGTCGCGGTAGAGCGTGATTCCGTCGTCGTTGAAGACGGTGGTCGCGTACGACGCGGACACGTTGTTCGTCCCGATGTTCGGGACGTTCATCCCCACGCGCTGCGACAGCGGAGTTGTGGGCGCGAGCGACGCGTAGATGGTGAAGTGCTCGTTCGCAGACGACGCCGTGCCGAATGGGTTCGCAGCGCCGTCCGAGTAGGTGTCGTTGTTGAAGCGGAGCCCTCCGGTCGACGACGTGTACGCGATCCGCGCTATGCCGCCGGTGGTGTTCGCGATGAACCCGATCCAGAGCGACCCGGCGGAGACCGAGACCGGATTCGAGAACGTGAAGTCGACCCATCGCGCGGTCTGGTTCTGCGTCACGGTGACGGCGTTCGACGTGCCAAGAAGCGTCTGCGGGCTCCCGCCGCTGTCGCTGTAGATCACCGCCTTGATCGTCTGCGACCCGGCGGTCGTGCTGCCCGAGACGTACGCGTCGACCTTCGTGACGCTGCCGGCCGTCGCGGTGAACTTCGCGGCGCGCTTCGTGTTCGCCGGCAGCGCGTCCCAGCTCCCGCCGGCCGTGGTGTCGCCGAAGATCGTCGGCTGGTCGACCGTCGCGTACAGCGAGTAGTGCTTGTTCGTGGTCGTGGCAGTCCCGAACGGATTGCTCGGCCCCGACGAGTAGGTGTTGCTGTTGTAGCGGAGCCCACTCGTCTGCGTCGTGTACTTCGCCTGCGTGAGGTCGCTCGTGGTCGAGGCGATGAAGCCGATCCAGACCGGCTCCGAGGGATGGATGGGAATGGGCACGAGGAACGGGAACACGACCCAGCCGAAGGCCTGGCCGGCGGTGATCGTCACCTCGTACGAGGTACCGAGCAGCGCGCCGGGATTCCCGCCGCTGTCCTGGTAGACGACGGCCTTCACGTTCTGCGTCCCCGAGCCGGCGCCGAGGCCGGACAGGTACGCGGTGACGCGAACGAGGTTCCCCTGCACGCCCGTGTACTTGGAGACCTCCTTGAGGTTGGCGGTCAGCGTGTCGGTGCTGGCGCCGGGCGAGGTGTCTCCGAAGGTGGTCCAGGCGGCGTTCGCCGGCCCAGCCAGCATGAGGGCCGCCATAGCAGCGGCAAGTGCGACGACAAGCTTCATAGATCTCCCCTTCCGAGCCGGCGCGCTTCCCTGGCAGCAGCACGACTCTTATCTAACGGCCGCCCGAGACTAGACCAGGAGGAAGGCAATGACAAGGGTGGTTCTCGTAACCCAAAAGGGTGGCGTGCACTGCCCCAAATGTGGGATGACGGCGCGGCGCGGGCGACACACGCTGAGTCTGGTTTCGATGGACCGCCGCACCGCCACCCTCGCCGCACCGGCGCCGCCACTCGCTATCCCCGACCGGGGTCTCGGCGAGCGCGTCCGCCGGCTGCGCAACGCCTGCGGGCTCACGCAGACGGAGCTCGCGGAGGCGCGCGTCTCGAAGGAGTACATCAGCCAGATCGAGACCGGCAAGACGCGGCCGACCTCGCAGACGCTCGAGTGGCTCGCGGAGCGGCTCGGCGTCGACACGAACTACCTCGTCGACGGCGTCTCGGATCGCGACCACCGCGAGCACGAGGCGATCGTCTGTCAGGCTGAGGAGGCCGTCGAGGAGAAGCGCTACCGCGACGCGGTCGAGCTGGTCGGCGGCCTCGGCCGCGCACCCGCCTCTCCGGAGCTCCAGCTGCGCGCGCTCTTCGCCGAGAGCTGGGCGCGCATGTACCTCGGCGACCTGAAGCCGGCGCTCGACCGCCTGGAGCGGGCACGAGCGGTCGCGGTGAGCGAGTACTTCGGCGACGTCCACCGCGCCGAGGTGCTCTACCGGATCGCGTGCTGCCGCTACAAGCTGAACCACGTCGACCAGGCGCTCACGGACTTCAGCGCCGCGCTCGAGCTCGCCGACCGGTCGGGCGAGAGCTGCGACCGGCTCCGCGCGCACGTCCTCGAGTGGCGCTCGCGCTGCTACCGCCGCCACCGCGACTGGGAGGCGGCGCGCGAGGACATCGACCGCGCGCTCGAGCTCGCCGAGGCGCTGAGCGACGACGAGACGATCGCGCACGTCCACTTCCAGGCGTCGCTCGTCGCCGAGCGGAACGGGAGCTGGGCGCAGGCGCGAACGTACTCCGAGCGGGCGAAGGAGCTCTACGAGACGGTCGACGACCCCGTGAACGTCGGCCGGCTCCTCAACAACCTCGGCATCCTGAACTTCCTGCTCGGGCACAAGGAGCAGGCCGTCGGGCAGCTGAAGGACGCATTCCGCATCGCCCTCGAGGTCGGCGACCCGGCCGACGGCGCGCAAGCCGTCTCGTCGCTCGCCGACGTGCACCTCCGAAGCGGCGACCTCGACCTCGCCGAGCGCCATGCGCGCCACGCGCTCGAGATCCTCGACGGCCGCGTCGACTACGTGTCCGAGAGCGGCATGGCCACGATCGTCCTCGGCCGCGCCCTCATGGGACAGGGCCGCCTCGACGAGGCCGAGCAGGCCTTCGGCGACGCCGAGCAGAGCTTCGCCGAGCTTTCCTCTGTCAGCCACACCGCGCTCGCGTGGACTGCGAAGGGCGACCTCGCCCTCGAGCGCGGCGACGACCGGGTTGCGAGCGAGCTCTTTCGCCGCGCGGCCGAAGCGCTCCAGGAGACCCACTTCTAGGGAAGGAGGTGACGAACGTGCTGCGGAAACTGGCCCTCCTCGTCGCGGTTGCCGCCCTAGGGCTTTCGCTCGCCGGCGCTGCCAGCGCGAAGACCCACGGCGGACAGCCTCCGTACGGCAACGCGTACGGCAACGGCTCGAGCTACGCGGACGGTCGCTAGCCCCCGGGCTAGCGACCGTCTCTCACCGGCTAGGCTGGCGCGGCCATGCCCGCGCCGTGGCTCGCCGACCTCGAGCGCACCCTGGCCGAGGGCGACGAGGACAGCCTCGCGGTCGCGGTCGTGGTCCTCGCGTCGGTCGCCGGCGTCGAGGTTCCCCTCGACGGCGAGGAGCGTGCCGGCGCCGTCCGCCGCGCCCTGCTCCTCCTCGCCGCGGGCGGCGATCCGAGCCGCGGCCTCGACCTCGGCGGGCGCGCCGTGCGCGCGCTCGCGACCGACCTCGACGAGCCCGAGCGGCACGAGATTCTGGCCTCGGCGCTCGCCGAGATCGCCTCCGAGGCACAGGGACTGCCGCACGTGAGCGAGGCGCTCCGCGGCCTCGTCGACGCACCCGACGTGGCGTGGCGCGCGTACGCCTGCTCGCTCCTCGCGGACGCGCTCGGGGCGGACGACTGATGTAGGCATGCGTCGTCTCCCTGGCGATTCCTGCCTCGACGGGAGACGAGCCGGGCGCTCTGACCGAGCGAGGCGCTGCGGCTACGCCTAGCTCGATGCACCCGGCTCGACCCATCCACTTCCCGTTTCGGCGCGCTTCTAAGCGCCAAAAACGGGGTCTTCCTCGCGTGCCCCAACTAGTCGTCACGCGTTTGTGTCAAAGCTGTTCCTAGGCAATGACGTCCGTTGACGTTGCAAGAAACGCAAGGGCACCATCACGCTCGTGCACGCCCCCGAGCCAGCGGCCGGCGAGGAGTCGATCGGCACGCGAATCCGCCGTCTCCGCCTCGAGCGGGGGCTGTCGCAGCGGGAGCTCTCGGGTCCCGGCGTGTCCTACGCATACGTATCACGGATCGAGGCGGGACAGCGCGAGCCGTCGCTGAAGGCGCTTCGGATCCTGGCGCGGAAGCTGCGCGTGTCGCTCGAGCTGCTGGAGACCGGTGCGGCGGTCTCCGAGGCTCACGACCGGCAGCTGCGCCTGGCCGACGCGGAGCTCGAGCTGAGCTTCGGCACCGACCTCCGGGCGGCGGAGGAGAGCTTCCGCGCCCTGCTCGTCGACGCTCGCGAGAGCGGGGACACGTACGTCGAGGCGCGGGCGCGCGCCGGTCGCGGGATCGTGCTCGCGGCGCTCGGCGAGGCGCGGAGCGCGGCCGCCGAGCTCGAGCGCGCGCTCGACGCCGAGGCGACCGTGGCCGAGCTTCGCCCGGAGGCCTACCGGACGCTCGCCCGCGCCTACCGCCAGCTCGGGATGCCGCAGCGCGCGGTCGCGCTCCTCGAGCGCTGCGTCGAGGAGCTCGGACAGCGGCCGCCGGGCGACGAGGCGAGCGCTGCGCTCTACACCACGTACCTGAGCCAGGCGCTCGAGGAGCGGGGCGAGGCGGCGGGCGCGCGGATCGCGCTCCTCGAGGCGAGGGAGCGGCTGGAGGCGATCGGCGACGCCCGCGCCCGCATCCGGCTCTACTGGTCGCTCGCCCGCGAGGCCGCCGAGGAGCAGCGCTTCGACCGGTCGCTCGCCTATACGTGGCGCGCGGTGGCGCTCCTCGAGGCGAACGAGGACACAGTGGAGCTCGCGCGCGCCCATCTGACCTGCGCCCGGATGCTCGTCGAGGAAGGACAGGGCGAGTCGGCCGGGATGCACCTCGACCGGGCCGAGTGGCTGCTCCAGCTCGCGGGCGAGCCGGGCGAGCTCGGGATCCTGCGCACGGAGCAGTCGCGCTGGGCAGCGGAGATCGGTCGCGCGGACGAGGCGCTCGATCGGGCGCGGGAGGCGGTCGAGATCCTCGAAGGCCACGAGGAGCAGGGCGGCGCGTGGTACGCGCTCGGTGTCGCGCACGCGCTGCGAAACGAGACGGACGAGGCCGACGCGGCCTTCCGCAGCGCGGTCGACCACCTCGCCCGCGGCGGCGACTGGCGCGAGGCCGCCCGCGCGTCGCGGGAGTGGGCGCGGGCGCTCCGCACGGCCGGGCGCGAGGCGGAGGCCTTCGAGGTGATGGAGCAAGCGACCCTCTTGACCGTACGCGGCATGGGCGCCGAGGCACGCAGAGCGCGCTGAGGCACCGCTTGCGGTGCCGACTTCAGGACCTGCAGGCTCCGCCTGTGCGTCCGTCTGAAACGACCCGGTCGAGGGCCTCAGGGGTTTCGCCGAGCCCGCTGAGGCACCGCTTGCGGTGCCGACTTCAGGACGTGCAGGCTCCGCCTGTGCGTCCGTCTGAAACGACCGGTCGAGGGCCTCAGGGGTTTCGCCGAGCCCGCTGAAGTTCTGAGTACAGTCGGGCGGGTGCGGATCTGTCCCGTCTGCGGCACGGAGAATCCGGAGGGCTTCCGCTTCTGCGGCCAGTGCGGCACTCCGCTGCATCAGGCGACGCCGGAGCGGCGCAAGACGGCGACGATCCTCTTCTGCGACGTGAGCGGCTCGACCGCGCTCGGCGAGCGGCTCGAGACCGAGGCCGTCCGCGAGGTGATGCTGCGCTACTTCGACGAGATGCGCGTCGCCCTCGAGCGGCACTCGGGCGTCGTGGAGAAGTTCATCGGCGACGCGGTGATGGCCGTCTTCGGCGTGCCCGTCGCGCACGAGGACGACGCGCTCCGCGCGGTCCGCGCAGCGATCGACATGCTGGCCTGCCTCGAGGAGCTGAACGACGAGTTCGAGGGCCGGTTCGGCTCGCGGATCGGCCTGCGGATCGGGATCAACACGGGCGAGGTGGTCGCGGGCGACGCGAGCGCCGGCGAGACCTTCGTGAGCGGCGACCCGGTCAACGTCGCGGCGCGGCTCGAGCAGACGGCCGCGGTGGGGGAGGTGCTGCTCGGGGAGCTGACGTGGCGGCTGACGCGCCAGGCCGTCCGCGCAGAGCCCGTCGAGCCGCTCACGCTCAAGGGCAAGGCGAAGCCGGTCCCGGCCTACCGGCTGCTCGGGCTCGCGGACGGCACCCCCGAGCGGCACCCGCGCGCCTCCTCGGTGCTCGTTGGAAGGGAGGAGGAGCTGGCGAGGCTCCATGGGGAGCTCGACGCCGCGGTCGGAGAGCGGAGCTGCCGCCTCGTCACCCTGCTCGGGGAGCCGGGAATGGGCAAGAGCCGGCTCGCCGAGGAGTTCCTGGGCGCACGGCGTCCCGGGACACGCGTTCTCCGCGGGCGGTGCCTGTCGTATGGCGAGGGGATCACCTACTGGGCGCTCGGGGAGATCGTCCGGGCCGCGGCCAGCCTCGACAAGGACGACGGAGCGGCGGCGGCGCGCGCGGGGCTGGGCGCGCTCCTCGCCGAGACCGAGGACGGCGATGCCGCCACCGGCCTCCTCGTCCAGGCGATCGGCCTCGAGCGCGGCAGCGGCGCGACCGGCGAGATCGCGTGGGCTGCGCGGAGGCTCGTCGAGGCGATCGCACGAGAGCAGCCGGTCGTGGTCGCGATCGAGGACCTGCACTGGGCGGAGCCCGCGCTCCTCGACCTCGTCGAGCAGCTCGCGGCGCTGGCCAACGGGCCGATCCTCGTCCTCTGCACCTCGCGGCTGGAGCTCCTCGAGGCACGGCCGGAATGGCCGGGGACGGTCCTCAGGCTCGGGCCACTCGGCGACCGGGAGGTGCGCCGGCTCGTCGCGGGAGCCGGTCTCGACGCCGAGTCGGAGCGACGGGTGCTCGAGGCGGCGGCCGGAGTGCCGCTCTTCGTCGAAGAGCTCCTCGCGCTGCTCGTCGAGGAGAAGCTCAGCCTGGCGGAGTTCACCATCCCGCCCACGATCGACGCCCTGCTCGCCGAGCGCCTCGACCGGCTCGAGTCGCACGAGCGCACGCTGCTCGAGGACGGCGCCGTCGAAGGGCAGCTCTTCCACGTCGGCGCGCTGCTCGCGCTCGCGGCCGAGGCGGTGGAAGGGGCGCCGGTCACGCTTGCCGAGCTCGAGCGCCGTGAGCTCGTCCGGTCGGCGCCGCCGTCGTTCACGGACGAGCTCGCGTACCGCTTCCGGCACATCCTCATCCGCGACGCCGCCTACCGCGCGCTGCCGAAGAAGGCCCGCGCCGAGCTCCACCAGGCGTACGCAGGCTGGCTCGAGAGCAAGGCTGGCGCACGCGCGACCGAGTTCGAGGAGATCCTCGGCTACCACTTCGAGCAGGCTCACCGCTACCGGGTCGAGCTCGGGCTCGCCGACGGCGACCTCGCCGTTCGCGCCGGGCGGCTGCTCGCGGCGGCCGGCAGGCGCGCCCTCGGCCGCTCGGACATGGCCGCCGCGGAAGGGTTGCTGACCCGCGCGGCCGAGCTCCTCCCGGACGACGACCCGGAGCGGATCGAGCGCCTGCTCGGCCTCGGCGTCGCGCTCCGCGAGCGGGGCGAGTTCGACCGTGCCGCCGAGATCAACGCCGAGGTGGTCGAGCGGGCCGCCGCCGCCGGGCTGCACGGCGTCGCCGGCCGCGGCCGGCTGAACCAGGCTTTCCTACGTCTTTTCACCGACCCCGCCGGGACGGACGAGCTCGTCGCGACGGCACGGGAGGCGCTGCCCGTGTTCGAGCGGCTCGGCGACGACACCGGTCTCGCGCAGGCGCTGTGGTTCATCGCGCTCTCGAACTGGAACCGCTGCCGCGTCGGCGAGGCGGAGGCGCTCCTCGACCGGGCGCTCCTGCACGCGGAGCAGGCCGACGACCGGCACTGGCGCGACCAGATCGTGACCATGCGCGGGCTCTCGACCGTCTCGGGCCCGAGGCCGGCGGAGGACGCGCTCCGCCGCTGCGACGAGCTCCTCGCGCACACGCGCGGCGCCCGCGGGACGGAGGCGCTCCTGACCTGCTACTCCTCGGTGCTCGAGGCGATGCTCGGCTGCTTCGACGCCGGACGCGAGAAGGCGGCGCGGGGCGCGGCGATCCTCGAGGACCTCGGCCGGCGCGTCACGGCGGCCGGTGTCAGCTACTTCGCCGCGCGGGTCGAGCTGCTCGCCGACGAGCCGGCCCGCGCGGAGGAGATCGCGCGCGCCGGGCTCGAGGCGCTCGACGCGCTGGGCGAGACGGTGAACTCGGCCGTCCTCGCGACCCTCCTCGCCGAGGCGCTCTGCCGCCAGGGGCGCTTCGAGGAGGCGGAGGCGGCGACGCAGACGAGCGAGCGGACGGCCTGGCCGGACGACCTCCATGCGCAGGTCGGCTGGCGGACAGCTCGCGCCGAGGCGTACGCCGGCCGCGGCGACCCGGAGCGCGGGGAGGAGCTCGCCCGCACGGCGATCGCCCTCCTCGAGGACGCGGACGACCTCGACCTGCGCGGCGACGCCTTCGTCGCGCTCGGCTCGACGCTCTTCGGCGCGGAGCGGCGCGCCGCCTACGACGAGGCGGTCGCGCTCTACGAGGCGAAGGGGAACCTGGCCTCGGCGGCGCGGGCGCGGCGGCTCAGCTGAGCCGGCGGGCCGGCGGGCGCGCCGGCGGCACGACGAGCGTCGAGAGCAATGGCACCTCCGCGTCGGGAAGCTCCGCGAGCGGCAGCCGCAGGGCGATCGGGTCGGCGACGAGCGGGTACGGCGAGGCCTCGTAGACGATCACCTCGTGGTCCCGCGGGTGCGTCTCTGCAAGCCGCTCGACGAGCGCCGCGAGGTTCTCGCGGCTCGGCTCCGTCGCGACGCTGCGCTCGCCGATCACGCCGATCTGCCAGAGGACGAGCGTCGCCGCCTCGTCGAGCGGGCGGCTGTGGATGAGGAAGTCCGTCGCCTCGTAGCTCTGGAGCCCGGTCGCGGCCGGGTCGATGCCGAGGTCGGCGACGAGGCAGTCGAGCGCCGACACGGCGGGGAGCATGCGCGCCCGATGACCCTCGGCCCGCGCGCGGCGCACGGCCTCGTGCCCGGGCGTGACGAAGACGCCCGGGTGCCCGTAGAACGCCGCGCAGACCTCCCGGCCGGCGCGCACCGGCGCGAGCAGCTCGTCCACCATCTCGGCGTATGTCTCGTGCCGCAGCTTCCCTGGTGCGTAGAGGCCTTCGAGCGAGCGGCTGCGCGGGTTCGTCCGCTCGATCCACTCCGCCGTCAGCGGCTGCGTGACCAGGTAGAGGACCTCGTCCGCCCGCTCGATCGCCGCCGCCGCCTCGGGCGTCACCTGCTCCCGGAGCGCGATCCCCGTGCCGACCACGGTGAGGGAGCCGCGCGCCGCGGTCAGGGCTTCGGCTGGAAGATGACCATGAACATGATGTAGGTGATCCCCGGCAGCTCGTGCTCGAGCACGGCCTTGATCTTCTCGAGGTCGCGGCTCAGGACGATCTGGATCGTGTCGTCCGAGAGCCCCGCGTCGCGCAGGGCGCCCTCCGGGTCGTTCGTGTAGGCCTGTTGGAGCGCTGGGTCTTCACTGAGCTTGTGGAGGAAGCTCGCGAGGTCGCCGCCGTTCGCCATCTCAGTCGCCCGGCTCGGTGAGGACCATGAGGAGGTGCGCCTCGGCGCCGAGCTCCCGAGAGAGCGTCGCCTTGATCGTCGGCAGATCGCGGCTCATGGTCGCCTCGATCACCTCGTCCGAGAGGCCGGCCTGCTGCATCGTCCCCCTCGGATCCTTCTCGTATGCGTGCTGGAGCTCGCTGTCCTCGCTGAGCTTCCGGAGGAAGCCTGCGAGATCGCCGCCCTGTTCGTTCATGCTGACCTCCCGGTCGCTGGACCGCCCGGCGGGCGACGCTACCAGGGTGAGCGCGCCGCTGCGTCAGGAGCCTAGGATTGCCGCGATGCCCGAGACCCGAACCGTCGAGCGGCCCGGCGGCCGCGTCGTCGCCTATGCGTCCTGGGGCGATCCCGGCGGGCGGCCGCTCCTGCTCGTGCACGGCACCCCGGGCTCACGGCTCAGCCGCAGCCCCGACCCGGAGCTCTACGCGCGCCTCGATGCGCACGCGGTCACCTTCGACCGCCCCGGGTACGGTCAGTCGAGCGTCCACCCCGAGCGGACGATCCTCTCCGTCGCCGACGACGCGCTCGCCGTCGCGGACGCGCTCGGCTGGGACGGCTTCGCGGTCCTCGGCGTGAGCGGAGGCGGCCCGCACGCGCTCGCGCTCGGCATGCGCGCGCCCGAGCGGGTGCGCGCGCTCGGGCTCGCGGTCGGCGGCGTGCCGAGCGATTTCATCGACCCGGACGACCTGATCGAGATCAACCGCGAGGGCCTTCGGCGCGTGCGCGAGGAGGGCCGCGAGAGCCTCGAAGCCTTCCTCGCGGAGCCAGCCGCCAAGGCGGCCTCCGATCCCGGCGGGATGCTCGACGCCGCGATGGCTGACGCGCCGCCGGTCGACCTCGAGATGCTCGCGCGGCCCGACGTCCGCACGACGATCGTCGAGTCGCTGCGCGAGGCGTTCGTCAACGGCCCGCAGGGCTGGTTCGACGACGCCTACGCCCTGACCATGCCCTGGGGCTTCGAGCTCGGCGACGTGTCCCCCTCGGTCCACATGTGGTACGGCGAGGCCGACCGCAACGTCCCGATCAAGGCCGTGCAGAAGATGGCGTCACAGCTCCGCGTCGAGTCGTTCGAGATCCTGCCCGGCGTAGGCCACATGGGCTGGCTGCTGCACGAGGAGCGCGTGCTACGGACGCTTCTCGACGCTGACTAGGCGCAGACGCGCGCGGATCAGGAGCACGCAGAACGCGCTCTGTCCCGCGATGCCGAGAGCAGCGGCAAGACCTCTCCTTCGCACGAACGGGGGAGACTAGCGCCGAGTCGTCGGCGCGCAAAACGGGCTGGGCCCACCGATCGCGATCAGCGCGTCGACGACCTCCTCGAGCGGCCGGCTCGCGTCGAGCTCATGCGTGCACGTCGCTCGGAGCCTCGGCTCGACGGAGGCGAGGTGATGGAGGACGAGCTCCCGCTCGGCGGGCGTCTTGCCGTAGTCGTTCGTCGTCCTGTGCTCGATCCGATCGAGGATCACCTCGGCGGGCGCGCTGAGCAGCACGACCGCCTCGAACCGGTCGTAGAACTTGCCCTGGTTCGACATGCAGCCGGAGACGAAGAGCGGTCGCACGTCTTCCGCGGCGAGGAGCTCGGCCATCCGGTCCTCGCGCCAGAGCCACTCGTCCAGCGCCCACTCGCTCCAGGTCGGTGAATCGGTGTCGACGACCCGGAAGCCGCGCCGGCCGAGCTCGGCGAGCGCGCTCGACTTGCCCGTGCCGGACATGCCGGTCACCAAGACCCTCCTCACGTCCCCAACGTACTAGGATCGCCCGCGATGGAGGCGAAGGTTCGCGAGGGCCATGCGCCGGCGGTCGTCGTCGCGCTCGAGCCCGGGGAGAAGCTGACCTCGGAGGCCGGGGCGATGATGTTCATCTCCGGAGACGTGGCGATGGACGTCGAGATGCCGGGCGGCCTGACCGGCGGCCTGAAGCGGGCGATCCTCGCGGGCGAGAGCCTGTTCCTCGCCACCTACACGGCCCGCGGCGCGGGCGCGGTCGGCCTCTGCGGGCCGTTCCCCGGCTCGATCCGGCAGCACGAGCTCGACGGCGAGATCATCTGCGAGAAGCACGCCTACCTCTGCCACTTCGGCGAGCTCGAGATCACGAGCGCGCTCGCGCAGCGGATGGGGATGGGGATCATGGGCGGGGGCGAAGGGCTCTTCCTGCAACGCCTGCGCGGCAAGGGAACCGTGTGGCTGCACGGCGGCGGCGACTTCGTCGACTTCGACCTCGCGCCCGGACAGACGCTCGTCGTCGACACCGGCTGCATGGTCATGATCGAGCCGACCGTGCAGTACGAGGTGAAGATGCAAAGCGGCTTCAAGCAGGCGCTCGGGAGCGGGGAGGGCCTCTTCCTCGTCCACATGACGGGCCCCGGCCACGTCACGCTCCAGACACTTCCGTTCTCACGCACGGCCCGCCGCGTCCTCGAGGCCGCGCACGGCGGCGGCGAGCGGAGCGGCAGCGGGCTGCTCGGCAACATACTCGGCGGATAGGAGGGTTTCATGGGATTTCTCGACAAGGCGAAGGCGGCCGCCGAGCAGGCGGCGACGAAGGCGAAGGAGGGCGTTCAGGACGTCCAGGCGAAGCGCGAGCTGAGCCAGGCGTACCACGAGCTGGGGCAGAAGACGCACGAGCTCGCCACGAGCGGTGCGCTCTCGCATCCCGACCTGACGGCGCTCCTGGAGAAGATCACCTCGCTCAAGGAGCAGGCCGAGCAGGAAGGCGAGCCGGTCGCGGCGGGCGCTACGTCCCCGACGGAGCCGCCGCCCTCGAACCAGCCGCCCGCGATGCCCACCTAGCCCCGGGCGGCCGGGCAACAGGGGCGACAGGACTCGAACCTGCAACCCCCGGTTTTGGAGACCGGTGCTCTGCCAGTTGAGCTACGCCCCTCGGTTGCGCGTGGATTGTAGACGCGCGGTTACGGGCATCGAACGCGCGTGAGCGAGCACCGACCCGAAGAGCCGACCGAGGACGAGCGCGAGGACGAGCTCCTCGAGGAGCAGGAAGGCAAGGGCTACGGCGAGGACGAAGGGGAGCGCGAGCAGGCGCTCGACGAGCTCCCAGACGAGGGAGGCTGACCGGCTCAGGACCTGAGCCGCCGCGCCGCGCGTAGTCGTCCAGGCGATGAGGCGGACGGTGCTGCTTCTCCTTCTCGGCGGTGTGCTGGCAGCCGTGCCGGCGGCGCGCGCGGGCGGCGACTTCGTCGACCTCGCCGTCGGCGGCGCGCGCCTCTGGTTCGTCGGGGGGAGCGGCGTCCGCTCGCTCGACCCTCGGACCGGCCGGACGCTTTCACGGCCGCAGCTCGTCGGGGCCGCGTATCCGGTGAGCGTCGCTCTCCTCCGCCGAGCGGCGTGGGTCGCGAGCGTCGAGAGCGGCTACGTGTGGGGAACGCTCAGCCGGATCGACCTCCGGACGGGCAGGGTGCGCGTGATCTGGCGGCGACGGGACAGCTCGGTGCAGTACGTGGCGGCAGGTGCGGGGAGCATCTGGACGCTGATCGGGTCGCGGAGAGGCGTGCGGATCGCGCGCTTCGCGCCGACGGGGCGTCTGCTCCGCCTCTGGCGCATCCCGGGAGCCGGGCGGATGGCGGCTGATCGCAGCGGCTGCTGGATCTCGACCGATCACTGGCTGCTGCAGATCGACCCGCGCGGCGGCGTGCACCGCATCGTCCGGGCTCGGCTCGGCGACGTCGCGACAGGCGCCGGTGCGGTCTGGCTGCCCCAGGCGAGCTCGGTGCTGCGCGTCGACGAACGCACGCACGCGACGCGGAGGATCCGCACGGGAACGCTCCGCCTCGGCGGCTTCCAGCACGACGTCGCCGTCGATGGCCGCCGGCTCTGGGCGCTGGACGAGGAAGGTCGCACCCGCTCCGCGCTCGTTCGCTACGACCTCCGGACCGGCAGGCGCACCGGCCGCGCGAGGCTCCGCGGCATCGCCGACGCGGTGGTCGTCGAGCCGTCGGCGGTCTGGGTGGCGACCGCCGCGCCCGAGACCCTCGTCCGCTTCGACCCGCGCACGCTCCGCCGGACGCTGCTCGTCCACATCCTCTGACGTAGGCTCCCCGCATGCCGTCGCAGCGACGAGCGCTGGGTGCGCTCTTCGCCTTCCTCGCCCTCGGCTTCGCCGGGATCGCTGCGGCTGCGGCTGCGGCGAGCGCGGGGGCGCGAAGCTGGGTCGTCGCGGCCGCGGCGGCGGCGATCGCGGTCTGGATGGCCACCCTCGCTTTCCGGGCTCTGCGCTAGTCGAGCCGCCGCACGAAATATCATCACGCGCCGTGGCGGAGGATACGCAGGGGCTGTGGCGCGAGTATCGCCGCTCGAAGGATCAACACGTGCGCGATCGGCTGATCCTTTCGTACGCGCCGCTCGTGAAGTACGTCGCCGGCCGGCTCGGCAGCGGGCTCCCCGCGCACGTCGACGAAGGCGACCTCGTCTCGTACGGCCTGCTCGGCCTGATCGGCGCGATCGAGCGCTACGACCCGGAGCGCGACGTCAAGTTCGAGACCTACGCCATCTCGCGCATCAAGGGCTCGATCATCGACGAGCTGCGCGCGATGGACTGGGTGCCGCGCTCCGTGCGCGCCCGCGCCCGCGACATCGAGCGGGCGATCGGGGAGCTCGAGGCGCGACTCGGCCGCGCGCCAACCGACGAGGAGATCGCCGGGAAGCTCGGCGTGTCGCAGGACGAGCTCGCCGACAGCCTCACGGACATCTCCCGCTCCTCCATCGCGGCACTGGACGAGCTCTGGACGGTCTCGTCCACCGGGGGCGACCAGATCGCCCTCATCGACACGATCGAGGACACGCAGGGGCCCGAGCCGCAGTCGGCGCTCGCCGAGACGGAGATGAAGGAGGCGATCGCCGAGGCGATTGCGCGCCTGCCCGAGCGCGAGAAGCTCGTCGTCACGCTCTACTACTACGAGGAGCTGACGCTGCGGGAGATCGGCGAAGTGCTCGGCGTCACCGAGTCGCGCGTCTCGCAGCTGCACACGAAGGCCGTGCTGCGCCTGAAGGCGCGGCTCTCGGGCGCGGCGACGCGCTCCACGTTCGAGGCTTGAGCCGCATCGAGGTCCGGCAGCTCGAGCCGGACGAGGCGCGGGCGCGGACGGAGGAGCTCGCGGCGCTCCTCCGTGAGGCGGTCGACGCGGGGATGGCGCTCGGCCAGCTCGCGCCGGTCGACACGGAGCAGGTCTTCGCGGAGATGATCGACGCGCTCGAGCCCGGCGAGCGGATGCTCTTCGGCGCCTTCGTGGACGACGAGCTCGTCGGCACCGCGCAGCTCGAGCGCGCGAGGCCGGCGAACTCGCGCCACCGCGCGGAGGTCATGCGCGTAGTGGTGCGCGGAGACGTCCAGCGGCAGGGCGTGGGGCGGGAGCTGATGCGCGCGCTCGAAGCGGCGGCCCTCGCCCACGGGATCACGCTCCTGTGGCTGACGACCCACGACGGGACGCCGGCGTGCGCGTTCTACGAATCCCTCGGCTACGAGTGGCTCGGCGTGATGCCGGACTACTCGCGCCGTCCGGGCGGCGAGCTCTGGCCGAGTGCCTTCTATTACCGGTTGCTGCATGGCCGGAGCTGAGCGAGCCTCGTTCGTCTGCGCCTGGACGGTGCCCTACCGCCCGGACCGGAGCTGGGCCCGGGCGCGCGTCGCGTGGCCGCTCGGGCGCGTCCGGATCGACGATCGGACGCTCGAGCTGTCGGTTCGCGGCCCCGCGGGTGCGCTGCTCGCCGCCGTGAGCCGGCTCGGGCCGCGCTCGTTCCGGCTCCCGATCTCGATCCCGCTCGAGCAGATCCGACCCGGTCCAGGGAAATCGTTCCGCTGGTTGCCGAGCGCCCGGCTCGAGATCCCCGGGACCTCCTGGGACGGCACCGCCATCCGCGTACGGCGCCGCGACCTCCAGCCCTTGCTGGACGCAATCGACGCTGGTGGAGCGCGGCTAAGATCGGCCCCGACCCGAACCGAGGAGGACTGAAGCCGCATGCCGCTCGCGCCCGAGAAGATCCGCAACGTCGCCGTCGTCGGTCATCGCGGGACCGGAAAGACGTCGCTCGTCGAGGCGATGCTCTTCCAGGCCGGGGCGACGAACCGGCTCGGCACCGTCGAGGCCGGCTCCACGGTCTCCGACTGGGACGAGGACGAGCAGCGGCGCCAGATGTCGCTCGCGGCCTCGCTCTGCCACCTCGAGTGGGACGAGCTCAAGATCAATCTGATCGACACCCCCGGCGACGCGGGCTTCCAGGGCGACGCGATCGCCTCGCTCCGGGTCGTCGAGGGCGCGCTCATCTCCGTCAGCGGCGTGATGGGGGTCGAGGTGCAGACCGGCAAGATGTGGAGCCGCGCCGCGGAGCTCGGCCTCTCGCGCGTCCTCTTCGTGAACATGCTCGACCGCGAGCGTGCCGACTTCCAGCGGACGCTCGGCCAGCTCCAGAGCCAGCTCTCCGAGCGCTGCGTCGCCGTCCATCTGCCGATCGGGAGCGAGCACGAGCTGCGCGGGATCGTCGACCTGCTGCACATGAAGGCGTACATGAGCCCGGAGGGCGAGCGCGAGAGCGGCCCCGTCGAGATCCCCGCCGAGCTGGCCGACGAGGTCGAGGACCTGCACACGAAGCTCCTCGACTCCGTCGTCGAGACCGACGAGGCGCTCATGGAGCGCTACCTCGAGGGCGAGGAGCTCTCGCCCGAGGAGGTGGCGACGTGCCTGAAGGCCGCCGTCACGCGCGGCGAGATCTTCCCCGTCGCCTGCGGGGTCGCGACGAAGAACCTCGGCACGACGGCGCTCCTCGACCTGCTCGCCGAGGGCATCCCGTCGCCGGCCGACAAGGAGGCGCCCGTCGGCGTGGACGGGGCCTCGACGGCGGCGTTCGTCTTCAAGACCATCGCCGACCCGTTCGCCGGCCGGATCAACGTCTTCCGCGTCCTGAGCGGCACATTGAACGGCGACTCGACGCTCGTGAACACCCGTGCCCATGCGAAGGAGCGCGTCGGCCAGCTGCTCGAGCTCCAGGGCAAGGAGCACCAGCAGACGCAGGAGTTCGGCCCCGGTGACATCGGCGCCGTCGCCAAGCTCAAGGAGACGCAGACGGGCGACCTCCTCCTCGACGCCGAGCGCGAGGTCGAGACGCCCAAGCTCGGCTTTCCCGAGCCCGTGATGAGCTTCGCGGTGACGCCGAAGTCGAAGGGCGACGAGGAGAAGATCGCGACCTCGCTGCGCCGGCTCGCCGAGGAGGACCCGACACTCGTCCTGCGCCGCGACCCGCAGACCGGCGAGCAGCTCCTCTCGGGCCTCTCGCAGATCCACGTCGAGGTGGCGGTCGACCGCCTGCGGCGCCGCTTTGGCGTCGACGTCGACCTGCACCAGCCGCGCGTGCCGTACCTGGAGACGATCCGGAGCGAGTCGCGCGCGCAGGGCCGCTACAAGAAGCAGACCGGTGGGCGCGGCCAGTTCGGCGACTGCCACGTCGTCCTCGAGCCGATCGAGGGGCACCAGGGCTACGAGTTCGTGGACAAGATCGTGGGCGGCGTCATCCCGCAGAGCTTCCGGCCCGCGGTCGACAAGGGGATCCAGGAGGCGATGCAGCACGGAGAGCTCGCCGGCGCGCCGGTGCAGGGCGTGCGGGTGCTGCTCGTGGACGGCTCCTACCACAGCGTCGACTCCTCGGAGATGGCCTTCAAGATCGCCGGATCGATCGCATTCAAGAGCGCCTACGAGAAGGCGAGCCCGGTGCTCCTCGAGCCGATCATGGAGGTCGAGGTGACCGTCCCGGACGAGGCCGTGGGGGCCGTGAACGGCGACCTCAACTCGCGTCGCGGGCGGTTGCAGGGAATGGAGCCGCAGGGCGGCATGACGACCATCAAGGCCGAGGTGCCGATGGCGGACATCCTCACGTACTCGCAGTCGCTGACGTCGCTCACCGGCGGCCGCGGCGACTACCACATGCACTTCCTCCGCTACGAGGAAGTCCCGGCGCACATCGCCCAGAAAGTGATCGACGAGGCCAAGAGAGAGAAGGAAGAGGCGAAGGTCTAAGCCTTCGCCCGCCTCCCTCAGACCGTCGCGGTCTCTTGCGGCGTGGGGCCGCCTTCGCGGAGTCGCTTGATCACGTCGGCGACGTCCGCGAGCTCCTGCTCGAGGTCGCGCTGATACTGCTCCAGCCGCTCGAGCCATTCCTCGCGGTTGCCGAACCGGCGGAAGCCGTGGCGCCCGTGGCGCCTATGTCCGTGGCACATGGTCACCTCCCTTCTCGTACCGGTCGAGGAACGACGAGACGAGCTCCTGGTTCGTGCGCAGCGCGTCGGCCCAGCCGCCGAGCAGGCGCCGGCCTTCGTCGGTGAGCTCGTAGATCCGCTTGCTCGGGCCGGGCGCGTCGTCGCGCCACTCCGAGCGGACGATGCCGTCCTCCTCGAGCGCGCGCAGGACGCGGTAGAGGTTGCCCATGTCGATCCGTTGCTCGCCCGTCAGCTCCGGGATCTGCTCGAGGAGGTCGTAGCCGTGCGCCGGCCGCTCCGAGAGCAGGAGCAGGAGCGCCGGCTCGCCGAAGCGCTCGACGCGGGCGCGGACGGCCCACTCGCCGGGGCCGACGCGCTGCCGGGCGCGGGGGCCGCGGAACCGGTGTCGCCCTCTCATCGCTCCTCTACATGTAAAACACACATGTGCCAAGACGGTAGCAGACGGACTTGGACTCGCGGCAGTGAAAGTCGTAGCGTCCGGCACATGAAGCTGACGAAGCGCCGGCTCGGCTACGTCATCTGGGGCGTCGCCTTCGTCGTGATCGCGGTCCCGGAGCTCATCGCCGCGGCGGGCGGCGGCTTGGGCTTCATCCAGTTCAAGACCATCTCCGAGACGACCGGGCACCTCGAGCGCTACCACCCGTGGGTCGAGCTCGTCGTCGTCGCGGCGATCGTCTTCTTCGCTTACTCGTACGTCCGCACCTCGCCGCACGCCGACGACCGGCCGAATCTCGGGCGGACGCCCGGCGGTCGCCTTACGACGCAGGAGCACGCCGGCCATGACGCGCGCGAGGGCTTCGACGACAGGGAGTTGAGCTGGATCTTCTTCGCCGCCGCGGTCGCCGTAATCGCAGGCGTCGCATTCGCGACGTGGGCCGCGGTCGAGTGGTGGGACGACAAGCGTCACTTCCACCCGTCGTTCGTCCTCTACGGGCTGCTCTTCCTGTTCTGGCTCGTCATCCCGAGCCTCGTCGTCTTCTTCGGCGGGCGCGAGGTCCCGTTCCCGACGCTCTACCGCACCGTGCGCAATCTCGAGGAATTGCTCGAGCACAAGCGCTGGCGGTGGAACCTCGGCCCGCTGCTGGCCTGGTTCGCGACCTACGTGATCCTGGCCGGGCTCGTCATCCTCCTGATCCACCTGACGCTGTACCCGTATCCGGACATCACGCACATCATCAACCCCAAGGGCTGACCGAAAAGGTCGACTTGGCTATAGTCGCGCGGATGCGCGTCACGGGCAACACCGTCACGCGGTCGTGCGCCGTCTGCGAACGGACACTGCTCACGGGGGAGCGCGCGGTGCGATTCTCGCCCGACGGGGACGGTGAGTTCGTCGACGTCTGCCCGCTCTGCCAGGAGATCGCGCTCGACCACGGCTGGGTGAAGGAAGGGAGCCCGACGACGCCGACGGTGCCGTTCTCGCGCCGCCGCCGCCGCGGCCTCGGCTCGCTCTTCGAGCGCGCGCCCGCGGTCGAGCCGGTCGTCAGCGAGCCGATCCTGCGCCGCCTGTCCGAGCCGGAGCTCGCGATCGTCGAGGCCGCCGACCTCTTCAACTCGAGCCCGTTTCGCCGCACCGTCGGCGGGATCGCGAAGAGCCTCGGCGAGCCGCGGGCGAGCGTCCTGCCGCTCTCGGGCGTGAACCGCGAGCTCGTGATCACGATCGCCTGGGACATCTCGTGGTACCAGTACCGCGTCAGCTTCGACTCGGGCCAGCCGGTGCGCCTCGCCGAGCGCGGCCTCGAGCTCGACGAGCTGGAGAGCTCCTTCACCGCCTGGAACGCCCGTGTCACGCCTGACGGCCGCCTGGTGCCGTCGATCGAGCGCTACTAGCGCCCTCGCGGTCGCCGTCTTCGTCGGCCTCGCGCTGGGGGCGGGGAGCAGCAGCCGGACGGTCACGCTCCGCGTCGTCGTCCGCGGCGACGGGGTCGTCGTGAGCGGAAAGCTGACCTGCCGCTCGCGCTGCACGTGGCGCGTCCGGCGCGGCGGCGTGAGCCGTTTCGAGGCGCAGGCGGCGATGGGCAGCCGGTTCGTCCGCTGGCGCGGCGCCTGCGCCTCGCGGCGTACCCGCTGCACGGCCGGCGTGCGGAAGAGCGGTCCGCTCGTCGCGCGCTTCGCGCACATCACCGCCCTCGTCTCGTGGTCGAGCCACACGGCGTGCAAGCCGGTGCGGACGACGATCCCGGAGATCCTGGGCACTCAGGAGAACGCGAGCCACGGCGCGACCGAGGCCGGCGGCCGCTTCCAGCCGCACTTCCGCGGCCCTCCGCAGCAGCACCAGCTGAACCCCGCCTGCGAGATCGACGGCACGCCGACGTTCGTCGAGGTCGATGACGTCTTCATCTCACGGGCGCCGAACCGGAGCGCCGACCACGACGACTCGACGAACGTCACGCAGGCCGGGCGGCCGGACATCACGAACCCGCAGCTGAAGACGCTGCACATCGAGATCGACGGGACCTGGATCGACGGCAATGTGGCGCCGCCGCTCTGGCCGGACAAGCTCGGGACGCGCCTCGACGTCCAGGGCTTCGTCTTCTGGGATCCCGCCCACGTAGATACCGACTGGCACCAGCACTCGGGGTGGGAGCTCCACCCCGTGGCCGCCTGGCGTTATTCGGCCCGGTAGCGCTCCGCGTCGTCCTGCGCGTCGTAGCCGATCTCGTTCGAGATGTCCCAGAAGCGCCACGTGTTGCGCGAGACGCCGTAGCAAACGGTGAAGCGGACGTCGGCGGTGAGAGCCGCCTCGACGAGCCGGAGCAGGTCGGCGTGCGTCAGAAGCGTCGCGAAGTGGCGCGGCTGGAGCGGGCGGTTCTCGGCGTTCACGGTTCCGATGCGCAGGCAGACAGCAGAGAGGCCGAAGGCGTCCGAGTACCAGCGCGCGGCCGCCTCGCCGAGGACTTTGCCGAGCGCGTACGCGCCGTCGGGCCGCACGGGCCGGTTCGTGCCGACAAGCGGCAGCCAGTCGGGATCAAGCCCTGTGTAGTCGCCGGCGACGATCGCGCTGTAGGGCTCGTCGCGCTCGTACCCGCCGGTCACGTGGTTCGAGCTCGCGAAGACGTAGCGGCGTACGCCCGCCCGCCGGGCTGCGTCGAGCACGTTCAGCGTGACGGCGAGGTTGTTCCGCCGGACGTCCTTCCACTCGGCTCGAGGGTCCGGGTCGCCGGCGAGGTCGACGACCGCGTCCGCTCCCGCGAAGATCCCTGCGAGCCCGCGCGACCGGGCGAGGTTGCGGCGGCGGACGTTCGGCGGACGGCGGATCGTGCGGTCGACGCCGGCGACGTCGTAGCGACCGTCGAGGCCGTCCATCAGCAGCGTCCCGACGAGACCGGCCGCGCCGGTGATCAGGATCCTGCGCGGCGTCGGTGAAGCTCCTCCGACCACATGCTGTGCAAGGACATCGGTTCGCCCGGATGCCTGAGGCTGTGGCCCGTGCGAGCGAGCTTCTCGCCCCACGACTCGCCGGGGGCCGGCAGGAACGTCATGCGAAACGCCTCGCCCAGCTGGTCGGCGGCTGCACGCGGCGGCAGCTCCCAGAAACTGTGGAGCCACCGCATCAAGTGGTGGGCGAACAGCGTCCGCTCGCGTACCGACGGAAGGTGCCGCGCCCAGATCCGAAGCGGCATCGTGGTCGGGCCGCTCTCGAAGAGTGCCGCAATCGCGGCCCGCGTCGTCCGCCAGACCCTCGGGACGTCCCAGGCCTCGGCGGTCCGGGCGAGCTCAGCCTCGGAGCAGCCCCTCGCCATCGCCGCGACGTCGACGAGGTCGCGGAGCGTCTGGAGCGGCTCGTGGCTCCAGGCATGCGCGGCCAGGATCAACGTGTGGTGCAGGGGGTCCGGCGCGACGATGCCGTCCACACCGATGCTCGCGGCGACGGAGCGGTCGAGGATCTCCTGGAGCGGCGGCGGCGTCCTCCCGGGAGGCCAGTTCGGCACCGTGTGGAGCTCCACCTTGAGCCCGAGCGTCGGCGACTTCAACGGCCGTAGATGCTGGCGGAGGACGAACGGCTCGTCCCACACCTCGGAGTACCCGGCCGCGAGGAGCGCGCGCTGAGCGGCATGGGCGTCGCCGGCGAGCAGGTCGACGTCGACAAACACGCGCGCAGAGCCGGGATAGAGCCGCGCGACCTCGGGCCCCTTCAAGAGCACGAGAGGTCCGTCGCAGAGGCTCCTGATGTGCTCGAGCAAGGGGCGCGCCATCGTTACCGCGACCGCTGCACCGCGCTCGTCCCCGGCGAGTGCCGGAGGGACGGGCCGGCCGGCGAGCCGCCGCAGCCGCGCCGCCAGCGCGCCGAGCTTGTTGGCGCGAATGCCGGGGACGGTCGCCCCGTCGAGCAGCTCGTCGACGGCGCGCCACAGCGGATGCCCGTCGTCGACGCTCATCTCGCCTCGACGGTCGGTCGCGTGGCCCGCATCCGTAGCGCCACCCGCCGGACGATCTCGAGCGGGACTTGCGCTCGCCGCTTCAGACCGAGCTCATCGCGGAGGAAGGTCGGCAGCGCGACCACGGCAGCCGGTAGCGAGCGATCCGCGGTGAGGTGGAGGAACCGTGGTGCGACGACCCGAGCGCTGCGACCGGCCTTCCGGTGCGCAAGCGCCTCGCGCCGAAGCGGCGGATGCGCCTCGAGCTCCCGGATCGCTTCGTCCGGGACGGAGGCGTCGAGCTCGCGGCGGAGGTAGACGAGCGTGTCGCGCAGCCGGAGCATCGCGCGGAGTCGCAACGCATGGCGGACAAGCCGGTCCCAGTCGATCGGGTTACGGAGGACGGCGAGCGCGTCGGCGAGCCAGACGACGTTCGGCGGCTCGCTCGCCCGCGCGCCTGCGAGGCAGACCCGAAGGAGTTCATCCGTCGGCGCGAGAGCGCGCACCTCGGTCTCGCCGAGGGAGATCGCGATCGTGTCGGGCTCGATCTCGCGCTCGGGAACCGAGAAGTCGCGGGCAAAGCGCTCGCGGATAGCGATAGTGCGGCCGTTCGGCGCGGTGACGTGCGTGAGGCCGCCGACCGCGGAAGACGCGGCGGGCCCAGGACAGACAAGCACCTCGAGCCCCTCGACCGGCCGGAGCCCGAAGTCGCCGCCGTAGTAGTGCGCCGGGAACTGCCAGCCGCCGACGACGATCGGCTCCTCGAGACTGCGGAGAGCCGGCATGACGGCGGCGAGCTCGAGTTGGTTCAGCGTCCAGGTGCGGCGCCGGATGCCGCCGAGCCTCGCCATCTCCGGGTCTTCGATTCCCAGGCGCTCGAGCTGCCGGTGTACGAGCGGGAGCATCGCGAAGGAGCCGAGCTCGAGCCGGTCGAGGTCGAGCTGCGGCCGGAGCCTCTGCCAGGCGTCGGCGCCCGCCTCGCCCCCGGCGGTTGCGGACAGCAGGAGCAACTTCTGCCGCTCGCTGGGCCAGAACGACCCGCCGAGCCCGGGCTCGTTCACGCCTCGGCGCGGCGGCGGTCGAGCGCGGCCTTCAGGACGTGTAGGTACTGCGGCTTCGACTCGCGCCGGCGGATGCCGTTGTTCTCTGCGTGCAGGCGCCGCTCGAGCGCCAGGATCGGCGGCGTCGCGCTCCGCAGGCCGAGCTCGTTCGCGCGCGCGTGCCAGTCGACGCCGATGCCGACCTTCAGGTCGGTCGAGAAGAGCCCGACGCGCAGGAACGACTCGCGCTTGACGAGCATGAGGTTGGGCGTCGGCCACGGCACGTCGTGCTCGGGCGCGCGCAGGAGCGCCCGTGCGTCCTCGTCGAGGTCGGGGCTCAGGAACTCCGTCACGTGGCCGTAGACGACGTCGAGCTCCGCGTCGGCCTCGAAGGCGGCGAGCTGCTGCTCTAGCTTCTCGGGCGGGAAGCGGTCGTCGGCGTCGAGGAAGGCGAGGTAGTCGCCGCGCGCCTCCGGGATCGCGCGGTTCCGGGAGGCGGCCATCCCGCCGTTCTCCTGCCGGATGCAGCGGACCGGGTCGCCGTAGCTGGCCGCGATCTCGCCGGTCCGGTCGGTCGAGCCGTCGTCGACGACGATCAGCTCGAGGTTGCGGTAGGTCTGCGCGAGGACGCTCTCGATCGCCTCGCCCAGGTAGCGCTCGGCGTTGTAGGCCCCGATGACGACCGTGATCAGCGGAGCGCTCATCGCTCGAGGATCCGTAGGAGCGCGGCCGGGATCGTCTCGGCGTCGCTCCCGAGCTCGAGGACGAAGGTGGGCACGCGGCGGACGAGCCCGGCCATCCAGGCGAGCGCGTCGCGAGCGGGCGGGTGGAGCTGGAAGATCGTGCTCGGCGCGAGGGCGGCGAGCGCCTCCGCCCGCGTGCCGGGGAGAGCGCGCGCGGCGCGCCGGTCGGTCACGCGCGGCACGACGATCGCGCGCAGCGGGAAGCCGGCGATCGACCGGCCCGGGAACGCCTGCTCGACGTAGAAGACGGCCTTCTCGTCCGGCCGGATGCCGTCGGCAAGGGCCGGCTCGAGGTGAAGCAGCCGGTGCAGGTCGCGCTGGTGCACCTTCCCGGAGCAGTAGATGCTGTGCACGGCCGGAACATGCGCGGAGCCCACCGCGACGTAGTCGTCACCCGCGTAGCGGAGCCGCTGGTCACGGAGGATGGAGAGCGCGGTCGTGGACTTCCCGGAGCCGCCGGGCCCGACGAGGAGCACGCCGCCCTCCTCCGTCCCGACCGCGCCGCCGTGCACCTGCCGGAGCCCCTGCGCGTCGAGCCACCAGCCGAGCAGGTGGCGGAACGGCGCCGTGTAGTCCCAGTACGGCAGTCCGTGCGCGTCCGGCATCCAGAACCAGCCGGTGTCGGCATCGGCGTCGAGGACGCTGAAGACGCCCGAGGCCGGCTGGTGCAGCGAGCGGACGCCGTCCTGCTTGGAGTAGTACGACGCGCCCGCGCCGGTCGTCTCGCTCCCGCGGATTCCGGAGTCCCAGACGTGAAGCGTGAGCGCAGGCGGCCCGTCCAGTGCTACGAGGTGCGCGAACGCCGGGCTCAGCGCCTCGGCGGTCCGCGCTCCGGCGAAGCGAATCCGGACGGGCTTTCCGGCAAGCGCGAGGTGGAGGTCGACCGCGCCGCCGGCCGCCTCCGCGGCGCGCTCGAAGTCCTCCCGAAGGCTCTCGACGGGCGGCGACTGGGGCGTGGCGATCCGGGTCACGCGGTCGTCTCGTCCGGCGGCGCCGGATGAGGCCAACCTTGCGCACCGACCTCGTGCACCGGGTCGAGCAGGATCAGGTCCTGCATGTCGGTGTGCTTCTCGAGCACCGGCGCCGCGAACGGAAGCCGCCCGGCGCCGTTGCCGGAGGCCGGAGCCGCTGGAGCGGCCTCGCCCTCTTCGGCCCGGACGAGCCCCTCGTGCTCGAGCTCGTCGAGCAGCCGCCGCACGGCGTCCCGGATCTCCTCCTCGGAGGCGTCGTAGCGCGACCGCAGCGCGGCCGCGATGCCGTCCTCGCCGGCACCCTGCTCGATCGCCTGCCAGACCGCTGCACCGCTGTCCCGCAGGCTGTAGTACGTGCCGGTCTTGAGGTCGATGAGGATGACCTCGCCCTCGATCGTCTCGTAAATCACGTTCGGGCTGTTCACCCGAAGGCGTGTCGTCATGCCGCTCTCCCTTGTCTCCCTCGGGACTTCCCCCACGAGTCCCCCTTCAATCAGTATGCATATGAATCGCACTCCAGGGGGATTCCGGGAGGTCTTGGCCCACTATGTTGGCGCACGGCTACGGCCCTGGCGGCAGGAACACCCGCGAGGCGGAAGGTGGCGGCGATGCCTAGCGGCGCGTGCGTCATCGAGTACCTGTGCCAGCGGTGCCCGAGGACGACACGCCGGTATTTGCCCGATGCGGCGGTGTCGCTCGGTTTCGACGAGATCAGGTTTGCGGAGGAGGGCGCCCGGCTCATCCGGCAGATCGAGGCCGAGGGCGTGCAGGACGGCGCGTCGTGCGCTCATCGGCCGAGCGAGGGTCGATGCTTCCGCCACGGCCCCCACCGGCCTCCTGCGCCGTCACGTGGGCCAGTTTCGATGTCGAGATAGACCGCGTCCTCGACTGACGAAGCGTTGCCGGCATCCACACGGATGCCAGGCCGGACGCCGGAGAGCGGCGCTGCAACGGTGTTGTTCTTAATCGTGAGATTCGCCGAGCGCGAGCGAGCCGAGCGGTACGCGCCGCGACGGTCTCTACTGACGTAACGTGGAGCACTTGACGCCGGCGCGCGAGGCTGTGGCAGCCGAAGCGGAACCATCGGCGGTTCTGCCAGTCGCGCACGCGGGCCGGCCATTTCTACCGACACCCGCAGGCTCCGCTTCCGTGAGCGATTCCGGGGCACTCGGGGGCCTCCTTCACGCGCGCGCGAGGATCGAGGTGCTCGCGCGCCTCACGCTGACTGCCGGTCGTCGCCTCGTCGCTCGCGATCGAGGGCCTCGGCGTCGTGGACGGCGAGCAGCTCCTGACCGCCGAGACGGACGACGAGTTCGCGGAGCGGATTTCGCTCGTCCTCAACGACCACCGCCTCTCGGGCGCGGCTCGGGGCGGCGCCCGCGCCTGGGCCGAGCGCAACCTCACCTGGGAGGCGACCCTCGACCGCTTCGACGATCCGTATGCGCGGCTTCTAGGAGGGGCTTAGCAAGCGCGCGACCCGCGCCGCCCGGCCGCCGAAGCTCTCGGCGACCCAGCGCGCGTCGTCGGAGGAGAGGATTCGCAGCGCGATCGCCAACGCCGCGAACGCGGCGAGCCCGGCGAGGAGGCCGGCGACGACCCCGGGGGCGCTGCCGACGAGGTCGAGCATGCCCCATGCGACCGCGCCCGTGCCGGCGGATGCGAGCGCGGCACGCAGGAGCGCCGGCGTCTCCCAGCGCACGC